>Ga0209573_1001705_pt1 | contig 31902 bp, 17 predicted proteins | sample TNRBio252014_DNA_FD_185870 | JGI IMG/M metagenome (GOLD analysis project Ga0209573, IMG submission 185870) | Wastewater treatment Type I Accumulibacter community from EBPR Bioreactor in Madison, WI, USA - TNR Reactor_6/25/2014_ DNA (SPAdes)... | ecosystem: Engineered > Bioreactor > EBPR >...
CTTCTCTCCGTAGCATGCGATGACAGTTCGTATGCTGCGGAGGTATACTCAAAACCCATTAGCGGCGCAACTACCCATTTTGCCAATTTGCCCTAATGTGCGCGCTGGCCGTGGCATTGGGAGCCCATCGATGCAGCACGCATCATAAGCCTTGAGTCCATCAGGTCTGGGCTCGGCTGGTTACCAGGAAACCAATCATGCCTTTCGCCACGCGTGTTTTAATCGCGATCAGAGGCGATCAGCATGAAATTTCAGGAAACCTGACTGCTTCTCAAACTTCCGCCAGACGCTCAGTGGAATCTCCGAATCTGTCCAGCTGCAGTCCGAACTTGTCCAGCAACGACAGATACAGGCTGCACATTTTGCGGTTCGGCTTGTCGAGATAATCCAGGACGCGGCCGGTTTCCAGTTTGCCACTGCCTCGACCCACAATCACCACCGGCAGTTTGGTCGCGTCGTGACTCCCCGTCAGCATGCTGCTGCAGTACATCAGCATGGAGTTGTCGAGTGCCGTGCGTTCGCCTTCCTGAATGGCGTCCAGTCTCGCCGCGACATAGGCAAACTGTTCCAGGAAGAAGCGATTGACCTTCAGCCAGTCTTCCGACTCCTGATGTGAAAGCAGATGGTGAATCATGTAGTCGACGTTCAGATTCGGAAACCGCAGCGACGAATGGTCATTGTTCAACTTCAGCGTGCACAGGCGAGTCGAATCCGTCTGGAACGCCAGGACCAGAATGTCACACATCAGACGCATGTGTTCAGCCACGTCCTGAGGAATTCCGTCGGCTGGCCGAGCGATGTTGGGCTTGTCGAGCGTTGGTTTCCAGCCCTGCAGTTCGCCTCGTTGTCCCGCTCGTGAAATTCGCTGTTCGACTTCACGGACAGAACTCAGGTATTCGTCCAGCTTCTGCTGATCACTCTGGCTGATCGTCCTGCGCAGATCGTTTGCATCTTCCAGAACGGCGTCCAGAACACTCTTGTCACCTTTGCTGGCCTCGTCGCGGAACAATCGATCAAACGCCAGAGCGGGATAAACCTCCAGTGGCGTTGGCGCGGTGGGAGAACTCCAGGAAATGTGGCTGCTGTACAGCATTGAATAGTTTTTGTGGACCGACGGATTGGCCTTCTCGCAGCCCAGAACCAGACTGGGAACTCGGGTCGTCTGCCCGTAATGCTGGGCCAGGAGTTGATCAATACTCGTCCCGCTGCGAATTCCGCCACCGGCTTCCAGCGGCGCACCGCTCAGCAGATTGCCGGTCTGAGAACTGTGAATGTTGCCTTTCAACGCTTCTTCGTTGTAGAGGCCCCGAATGAACAACAGCTTCTCACGGAACGGACTCAGCGGGTCCAGAACCTTGCCCAGTTCCATCTCGCGACCACTGCCCCGCGCCCACCAGTGGTCTTTGTGAAAGCCGTTGCCGGAGAACAGCACTGCAAAACGAGTGGGGGCATCACCGGTGACCGCGGAAGTCCCAGCCTCCTGCCCCCAGACCTTCAGCGATTCCATCCATGGTAACGCCATGGTCACGCCAAGGCCTCGAAGCATCGTTCGGCGAGTCGTCAGGAATGTGGACATCGTTCGTTTCTCTGCGATTACAGCTGGGGCGGGTAGGAAATGAGTCGGCCGAGGGCCGGGCAGGTGGAACAGTTCAGGCAGGCGGCCTGATGATTCAGGTGCATTATGCATTATCATCCGCGGATCACACGATTACTTCAATCGCGAATCCAGTTCACTGAGCTGAAACCGAACACTGACGATGTAGGGCTGCTCGCCTTCAGTCCAGTGGCCATAGGTGGTTGTCACAAAAGTTCCATCCGGCAGCAGCTCAACTCCTGGATAGGTGCAGTCCTGGCCTTTCGTGTTGTCCATGATGCGAACTCGATACTGACCTTCGGTGCCGTTGACAATGTCGTCCCATTTTCCCACCCAGCCGACCCAGTCACCTTTGGTCGGGCTGACATGCGTTGTGTCGCGGAAGCTGATAAACAGACGGCCGTCAGGAGCATATCGAGCGACATGACGATCGCCCGTCAGAGCCGCTGGCAGTTCTTTCGGTTCGCTCCAGCTCAGACCTTCATCGCTGGAGAAAATGACAAACGAATTGTATTTGCGACTGTTTTCCCGCAGCAGGACGGCAATCTGTTTGCCATCCGGGGATCGCAGTGCCCCTGGTTCGCAGAGATCCGCGTCCGGCAGCATCGCAATCGGTGCCGGAACGCTCCAGGTCAGTCCGCCATCTTTCGATAAAGTCGTGTAGACCCAGAACCGCCACGGCTTTGCGGTGGACGACGAGTATTCAGGCACATGCGGACTGCGAATGCGATACTTCTCGACATCGCCACCACGGATAAATCGTCCGTCATCATGAAAGAACGCCAGATAGTGGCCCGGTGTCTTCAGATCCAGGACCGAAGCCATCGTGACGACTCCGCCAAAATCCCCGATGGGCTTCAGCTCGCTCCATGTCGCGCCGTCGTCTTCCGTCACGGCCATGCGAATCGGATACAGGCCGCTGAACATAATGATCCGCTTCCTGCCGCTGGCATCAACTGTTCGATGCAGAGTCGGAACTTCCAGCGAGGTTGCCCACGACTTCGGAGTCGGCAGTCGATCACTCCAGGTCAGGCCACCATCCGAACTGCGTTTGTAGACAATGGCACCACGCCCATGACCACGTGGATACACGGTCAGCATGGTCTGGTTGTCTTCCAGCAGGACAGTCGTGGGATGCCCCAGATACTGACCGGACTCGCGATCCACAATCACCTGCCGTTCACGGTCCTGACTGATGTCCACAATCGGAATTGAGTAACCCGGAGCAAGCTTCGATTTCAGATTTTTCAGGGCAGCCGGAGTCACATCCTTCTTCTGCAGCGAATCCTGCTGCCCGAGACTCACCGCACCAGTGGCAATAAAGGCGACACAGAAAACCAGCACGCCATGTGACATCATATGAACGCAGGGAATATTCATCGGGGCCTCCGCACAGCGGGAAGGACAAAACAGACAACAGTGCAGAAAAAGGGGACATTCTACTTATTCGGCGTCCCTGGCTTTCCGCGTGGCCGAAGTGACGACTCACGTCCGAACTGTCTGGCCATCGCTTTCTGCCAGCCAGTATCGCCGAAGGGCGTGCCCCGAGCAAGACTGTGGCGGAGTGCCGTGAGTTTGGCCTCACTCTGCACGCTTTTCACGTGACGAGTCCATTGTGAAGGCTTTGCAATCGGGCCGTCGGACAGTAAACCTTCCGGAGCACTGCGAGGTGTCGGCTTCAGGCTGGATCACTCCCAGTCCTGACTTCGTTCGACCGATCTTCGCCCGCAGCGGATTGCGTTCGACGAAACACTTTACCGTCCGGTAATCATCCGCCACAAAACCAAAGACGTGTTCGCGTGGCTGGGTTTCATCGCCGCGCTCAAGCCTGGTTCCATGATGGGTTTTGGCACAATTCCCGCTTGCACCGGCTGCCACCACGACGACTTCATCGATCCCGGTTTGGAGATTCAGATTACAATCTCGCGTCAGGGCACGCTCCGCTGTCGGTTCGCTGAACCAGCGGGAAAACCACGTCCAGGTTGCTGGCCGGTCCATCAGCCCTTGCAGAAGGACCACTGAAACGTGCACCGATCCCGTATGCTGTCACTCATTTTCAAGAGTGCCCTTCGATCGGAGCCAGCCCCATCTGCTCCAGGTGTCGTGCCCAGGGGCGTTACTCTGTTCGTCACGCCTATTGAAGTTGTGGAGCACCAGCCACAAGGCCCGCTTGATGGGTCCTGACGGCCTGCTGAATATCGGCGAGCACCTGGGCATGATCTGTAGCGACGTTACGCTTCTCTGAAGAGTCACGGCCGAGGTGGAAAAGCAGTGGCGGATCGTGCACGTCCGCTTTCTGCTGCCCGTAGCCGTTCTGAGTCCTGAAGTGTGCTTTCCATTCGCCCAGGCGACAGGCGAAAAGCTGGTCGCCGCGATAATAGAAAAATGGACGCTCGGGGAGTGAGCGGGATTCGAACAACAAAGGGGCCAGGTCAGTGCCGTCGAGCGTGACGTTCTCTGGCTGCGGCGCTGCGGCCAGCCCAAGTGCGGTCGGCAGCAGGTCCATCGCGTTCGCGAACTGATTTGTAACGCCCGGCTTGATGCGACCCGGCATCCACGCGATGCCAGGCACTCGCATTCCGCCTTCCCAGGTGCTGCCCTTGCCTTCGCGCAGCAGCCCGGCACTGCCTCCCTGGTCGCCCATGATCAGCCATGGCCCGTTATCGCTGGTAAAAAAGACCAGCGTATTCTCCGCCACCCCTTCGCGCCGAAGTGTGGTCAGTACTTCGCCGACGCTCCAGTCAAGCTCCTCAACCGCGTCGCCGAAAATCCCAGCACGGCTTTTTCCTTTGAACGCAGACGAGGCAAACAGTGGGACGTGCGGAAATGTGTGCGCGAAGTACAGGAAGAACGGTCCACCCTTTTTCTCTGTTATGAACTTCACGGCTTCCTCAGTGTAACGCTTTGTCAGCGTTGTCTGGTCAGCAGGTTGTTCGACAACTTTGCCGTCGCGGAGCAGAGGCACGTTCCATCCATCGAGAGGTGGGTTCGGCGAGCCGCTGCTGCCTTTGGGCAAACCCGCGCGGCCATCCATGTCATTCGAATACGGGAGACCGAAGCTGTTCTGGAAGCCCTGATCGAGCGGACGAGAACCTTCGTGAATGCCCAGATGCCACTTGCCGATATGTGCGGTGGCATAACCTTTCTCCTGCAGGGCCTCAGCAATGGTGATTTCGTTCTGCGGCAGACCACCTGCGGAATTTGGAAACAGCACGCGGCGATTTCCGCACATGCCGCTGCGGATCGGATATCGCCCCGTCAGTAGTGCCGCGCGACTTGGAGTGCAGACTTCGGAGGCCGAATAGAAGTCCGTGAACCGCAATCCTTCCGCTGCCATGCGGTCCAGATGCGGCGTGCGAATTGTCGGCGAGCCGTAGCAACCAAGATCGCCGTAGCCCAGATCGTCAGCGAAAATGATGACCACATTCGGCCGTTCCGCAGCGACGGCGGGTGCCAGCAATGCGACGGTGGCGATGATGATTTGAAGCAGAGCAATGTGATGTTTCATGGGCTGCCTGATTAAGAGGGTCACATTAATAACTGTCGTAGCCGAAGTCGTGAGACTTCGGACCGAACTCTCACGAGTTCGGCTACTTCCAACACTTATTTCTGCGCTGGTCCTTTGTCGAAAGAAATGGTGGGGACCTGGTTCAGCCTTGCGAGCAGTTCCGTGACGACTTCGGGATGCGCCGCTGCGTGGTTGCGTGTTTCGTCAGGATCGGTTTCGTAATCGAACAACTCCAAATCCGGAGTGTACTCGCCTTTCTTTGGATGCACGATCAGTCGCCATCGTTCGGTGCGCACGGTGCGCTGGCCACCACTCCAGAAACCGTGCGCGGGCTTGACGGCCGGAGCTGCGGGGTCGTTCAACTGCAGACTCAGGCTGCGTCCGTCGAGCTCTGCCGGGACGGGCAGGCCGCACAGTTCAGCCAGCGTGGGAAAGAGGTCAACTGTCTCGACTGTGGCGTGGCTTGCGAGACCTGGATGCGGCAGGTCGGGATGACGAATCATCAGCGGCGAATGCAATGCGTGTTCGAAGAGGCAGTGCTTGCCCCAGATGGAGTGCTCGCCGAGCAGAAAGCCGTGATCGCTCCATACGACAACGATGGTGCTGTCGTCGAGGCCCAGTCGGTGCAGTTCATCCAGCACTCGCCCCAGTTGCGCGTCCATGTAGCTGACACTGGCAGCGTAGGCGCGGCGCAGCAGCCTTGCGTAATCCTGGTCAGTATTGGGGTCGAGCCCATTCGCATGGCCGTAGTTGCCGCGAAACTCACCGCTCTTATGCCAGCCCGAGGGCCACGAGGGTTTTCCAGAGGCTTCCGGACTCAAATCCGGCACGCCGGTCGCGTGCAGGTCGTGCCAGCGCTGCGGTGCGGCGAAGGGCAGATGGGGTTTAAAGAACCCAACGCCGAAGAACCACGGCTGGTCCTGTGCCGCCAGTTCCTGCAATGTTTTGACGGCGTCTGCTGCGACCCAGGCGTCGGGATAGGCTTCGTCCGGTCCGTCTTGAGCTTCCCACGGAAGTGACTTGCCAGGCTGTCGCGCTACACCGTTGGCGTACCCGTGCATAATGGCCTCGGGTGTTTTCCATGGGCCGTCCGGAATCCAGGCACGCTCCCAGGCGCCGGGTAATTCTTCGGGTCTTTCTGCCCAGCCCTTTCCGGTCAGACCGCCAGGGTAATGTGAGATCTTGCCGAGCGCGGCCGTGCGATAACCTGCCGCGCGAAACACAGCCGGCATACTGCGATCACCCCATTCCGAGTGCGTACGCCGAATGCCGTCATTGCTCAGATGCGCCGCCACTGACGGATATCGCCCGCGCAGCAGCGCGCATCGCGAGGCTCCGCATGTCGGCACATGCACGTAATGATTGCTGAAGACTCGAGCGGTCTTCGCGAATGCGTCCAGTTGCGGAGTCTTCGCATGCGAAACGCCCATCGCGCCAAGATCGCATCGCAGGTCATCGACGGCAATAAAGAGAATGTTGGGCTTTGGCGCGTCGGCCAGCGAGATACCGCAGAGCTGCCCAAAAATCGCAACCAGAACTAGACTCAGGAGATGGGTCTTCAAGTGTCTGTCTTTCTTCACTGGTCTGCTTTCAGCTTCTTCCTGCCGAGTGCCTTTGGTCGGTAATCACCGCGATTAAGGCAGTTCAGAGTCAATCAGATGCAAACGTCAATCAGATTGCTGCGCAGATATTTAGCACACTCGCGTCAGCGTTTCTCTCCTCCGCTCCGGAAAGCTGACATCTTGCCGCCTTCCAAACCCCGTTTTGCATCCAGAAACCCGTAGAGTTGAATGAACTTGGCCACCAGTCCGGTCCAGCCAGTCTGGTGGCTTGCGCCCAGACCGGCACCATTGTCAGCGTGAAAGTATTCGTAGAACAGCAGGTAATTCTGCCAATGAGGATCGGATTGAAACTTTTCGATGCCGCCGTACACCGGCCGTCGACCATGCTCATCGCGAAGGAAGGTGCTGGTGAGGCGATTGGAAATCTCCTGACTCACTTCAAAGAGGTTCATCATCCTGCCTGAACCCGTGGGACATTCGATTTTGAAGTTGTCACCGTAGTACAGGTAGTACTGCAGCAGAGCCCGGATGATCATGGCGTTTACCGGCATCCACACCGGACCCCGCCAGTTGGAATTACCGCCGAACATGCCGGTGTTTGATTCGGCCGGCAGATAATCGACTCGGTACTCTTCACCGTGCACATGGAAGACGTAGGGATGTTGTTGGTGGAATTTTGAGATCGAACGGATCCCGTGGGGACCCAGGAATTCGTTCTCGTCCAGCATCCTTGCGAGCACTCGGCGCAGACGGTCCGGATTCAGCAGCGCCAGGAGCCCACGATCATTGACACCAAGATGACCGGGTCCCGTGGGGTGCATCGCATTCGAAAGTTCCGGAATTCGTCGCAGCCGATCCGTCAGTCCAGTCATTGCCCGAGGAATGCGTTCCCGCTGCCATGGTTCTGTGACTGTCACGGCACACAGGGGCAGAAGCCCCACCAGAGAACGGACCTTCAGCCGCGTCGCGCTGCCATCGGGCAGTCGCAGCAGGTCATAGTAGAAGCCATCTTCTTCGTCCCACATGCCATCCTGGCCGGGTCGGTTCATGGCTGCGGCAATGTAATAGAACTGCTCCACAAACTTCAGAACCATGTCTTCGTACGACGGATCATGAGCTGCGAGTTCCACGGCCAGTTCTGTCATGTTCTGGCTGAACAGAGCCATCCAGGCGGTTCCATCGGCCTGTTCCAGGTGACCACCGGTGGGAAGCGGAGCACTGCGGTCGAAGACACCAATGTTGTCGAGACCCAGGAAGCCTCCTTCAAAGACATTCTTGCCAAAGCGATCCTTGCGATTGGCCCACCAGGTGAAGTTCAGCATCAGTTTGTTGAATGCACTCTTCAGGAATTCGATGTCCGTGTCGCCACTCAGAGCCTGCGCGGTGCGATGCAGAAACAATGTTGCCCAGGCATGAACCGGTGGATTCACATCGCTGAAATTCCACTCATATGCCGGGAGCTGACCGCTGGGATGCAGATAAACGCCTTTGAGCATCAGCGTCATCTGTTCCTTGGCGAAGTCAGGGTCCACGATCGCCAGCGGCAGAGTGTGGAAGGCCAGATCCCAGGCGGCATACCACGGATACTCCCACTTGTCGGGCATCGAGATGATGTCCCTGTTGAGCATGTGGAACCATTCGGAGTTGCGTGAGCTGCGAAAGCCGGAATGCAGCGGATTGGAATTGTGCTCGTCCAGCCAGTTGTCGCCGTCAAAGAAGAAGAACTGCTTGCTCCAGAGCATGCCCGCCAGCGCCTGACGCATCACATTGGCTGCATCGGCACTGACCGACGGTGGTGTGACGGACTTGTAGAACTCGTCGGCTTCTTGCAGTCTGTCGGCGAAGACCTGATCAAAGGCCTTGCCAAACGATTCCTGGTTTTGTTCCGGCGTCCCTTTGGAGAGTCGCAGCCGAATCACCTGAGTCTGACCAGCGCCAATGTTAATGTGGTAATGGGCGGCGACTTTGGTTCCCTGTTTGTCCGGATTTACAGCATTCTGCTGACCATGAACCACGCAGTCATGGATGCCATCCTTGACGTAAGGACTCTCGTTCTTTTGTCCCGGAAACAGCCGTTCGTGATTGGTTTCATTTTCGGTGAATAGAAATGGGGCGTCGCCCTGGCGGCAGAATGTGAATTCACCGAGCGAGGAATGCACGGCAGCAACGCAACTGACGCCCGATGCCGAGGCAAATTGTCTGAGTGTCGGTTTCTGAGCCGCTCGGTTGGATGCCGCAATCCATTTCGACCAGTCGTTGCGAAACCACAGCGTGGGCAGAAGATGCAGATCGGCCGCATCAGGGCCTCGATTCACTGCCGTGATTCGCACCAGAATGTCTTCGGGCCCGTCTTTGGCGTACTCAACGAAAACATCGAAATAGCGATCTTCGTGGAAAACGCCGGTATCGAGCAGTTCATACTCCATATCGTTGCGATTGCGACGGCGATTTGTTTCCACCAGGTCTGCGTAGGGGAAGGCAGCCTGCGGATACTTGTACAGATATTTCATGTACGAGTGAGTTGGTGTGCTGTCGAGATAGAAATAGTACTCCTTCACATCCTCGCCGTGATTGCCCTCACTGTTCGTCAGTCCAAACAGCCGCTCTTTCAGAATGCTGTCCCTGCCGTTCCACAGGGCCAGAGCAAAGCAGAGATGTTGCTGGTCATCAGAAATGCCGGCGAGGCCGTCTTCACCCCAGCGATACGCTCGTGATCGCGCATGATCGTGCGTAAAGAAGTTCCATGCGTCGCCATTTTCACTGTAGTCCTCACGCACTGTGCCCCACTGCCGCTCGGACAGATATGGCCCCCATTTTTTCCAGGGAGCCTTCTGTTCACGGGCTGCGTCGAGTCGGATCTGTTCGGAATTCATGACGGGGCTTTCATGAGGACTGGAGACGACAATCACGGGCGCATGCGCTGTGCAGAAAATTCTGTGCCGGTCACGGGGCAATCATAACACCGCCCCATGCATTTGTTACGGACGATCGATTCAGCCGTTTTCGGGCAGCGGACGTTTCGTGCACCGGAATCTTCTCAGGAACACCTGTCGCAGCAACATTTTTCCAGAGTTTCATTCGATTTCCAGCGCGCATCATGCACCCGGGTGTGCGGGTAGGGGAACAATGTGAGCGGATTGCTGCCAACGACCGATCAGGCTCTGATCGGTTGAGGGCTTACCCTTATCCTTCATATTGCAACAGTCCATCATTAAGAATGGCGTTTGCAGTTGATAACAGCCGCTGATGACAAAGGTTATTGTTCGCGGATCTCGGGAGTAGCTCCCAGAATGCCGGCCAGTTCCAGCAGTAATCGTTCCGGAGCACTCATCTGAGCTCGCTGACTCAGGACTGTTCTGGCCAGAGCGGGTCTGTCCGTCAGAATGCCATCCACTCCGCGGCTCATCATCGTCGACATCGTCAACGCATCGTTCACGGTCCAGACATAGACATCCTTTGCGCTTTTTTGGGCAGTGCGCACGATCGGATCGATGGAAAACGCGCCGTTCACGGCGAGGAAATCCGTCTCGATTTTCTTCAGGTTTCCCGCGGCCACGGACATCAGCAAACCGACTTTCCAGTCAGGCCGAATCGCTTTGAGTTTTCTGACGCCATCAATCTTCAGCGACATGGCCATGATCTCGGACGACATTTCCAGGGACTCAACGATGTCGACAACTCGTTGTTCCAGCTGTTGGTCATGGCCGTAGTACTTGAGTTCGATATTGACTCGGATCCGGCCCCTGCATTCCTTCAGTACCTCCGCCAGCGTGGGGACTCGTTCGCCGCTGAACTCGGGTGAGAACCAGCTGCCGATGTCGATCTGCTTCAGGTCGGCGATCGTCGCATCCCAGATTTTCAGGTTTCTGCCAGCCAGTTTCATAAAGTCACTGTCATGAAACACCACGACTTCGCCGTCGGCGGTTTCCTGCACATCAAGCTCAATCCAGTCCGCTCCATCTTTAATGGCCTGTCGAAAAGCGGCCATGGTGTTTTCCGGGGCCGAGGCCGATGCTCCACGGTGTGCCATAATTTCGACATGGTCTTCCAGGCGTACAGAGTGGATCGCCAGTGCTCCACTGGTGACAGCCATCACGGCACCAATCAGAGCCGCGCTGAACAGGCGGCGAGGCGTGATTGGAATTCCCCGGTTGGCATCGGTAGCCGAAAGAACTGCCGCAGGAGGTCCTGCTGAATTACCGCCGCCATACTGTTGGTACAAGTGAAGCAGACCGGCTGCGAAGATCAGGGTACTCAGCAGACTCACCAGCAGGTTTGAGCCGAACCACATCAGCAGTGTTGTGCCAACCGCCAGTTGAAACAGGTGCAGCGCCCCGTTCGAATCGGGAATGAGCAGATGGCCGAAAGCCCCGACGAGACTGGTCGAAATCATTCCCAGCACTGTCATCGCCAGAAACCAGCGGATGATCCAGAATGTGATTGTGCGACGATTTCCTGCTGATCGTTGTCGACTGACCTGCAGGGCTCGCGCAGGACTGGCGTTCTCAAACAACACAATCGGCAATGCGAAAAACCAGGCGGTGAGCAGTCGCAGCAGGATCAGCACGAGCGTCGCCAGCAGAACTCCACCGATTGCGACAGCCACAAAGAAAACAGGTGGCTTCTCCTTCAGGTAGTAATTGATGTCGAATTCACGAAGCAGCGCGAAGTACGTAATGGCGGCGATCACCACGATGGGAGCCATCGCCAGAAGGCTGATGGCGATCATGCGAGCCGTAACCCGAAACACGGGCCAGGCTTTCGAACTGGCGAATCGCAGTGTCTGCAGAACTCCGAGTCGCTGACCGGACCGACCTGCGGCGATGATTCCCAGCAAGGCAGACTGTTCAAGAGCAAGGATGGCAATCCGCAGCGCGGAAACAACTACGACAGTGATGCAGCCGATGGGATGCAGAATGAAAAGGAGGATGTCAACATCCGACACCACAGAAGTTCCTGAGGCTGCGATCAGGACTCGAAACAACACACCAACCAGCGGCACCAATACAACAAAGGCCACTATCCGAAAGACAATGGTGGTCAGTGCGAGATCCGACCAATGCGACGCAAGAGTGAGGATTGTGCCGTGAAGAGTCAGCAGTCCTTTCGGGGCGGAACCGGCGGCCAGAGGTTTCTCAACGGAGGAGTTGTTGGTTTCCAAGTGCATTCCTGTCGGAGAGCGTGAAGTTCGATTTCGGCTGAATTCGCTTCCAGTCCGGGTTACCGATTGAGTAGCGCTGGTTTGGCTGCAGTCATGGCGAAAAACTCTTCATCTGGCCTGTCCGTGACCTTCTCCGCGCCGGGGAGGAGGACATCGGTTGCCATGTTCAGTGCGTATGGGGTCACTATTCACAACAGGACGCGGAATCGCGAGCGAGTGTGACGGGTATTCCGGAGCCAGGGACGGCGATGTGATCCACACGACCGTCAGAATCGAACTTCAGCAAATCGCCGAATTGGGTGGCTGATGAGATGCTGAACAAGGGGTGATTGACCTCGACGGCATAACCTGTCTATTCGCTGCAGCGCAGATGTGCGTTTCGGCAAAACATGCCGATTGCGTCCAATCAGGCAAACTGCACAGGACTCTGACGGCGATAGAAACTGGCATGGTGAATTTGCCAGCGCAGGTCCCGGGCCCACCACCCGCAGATTCTTTTATACGCGACTGGCATGTCGGCTGTCGGTTCGTCGGCGATGTCGCTTCGCCGCTCATACACTGGAGGTAGTCCCTTGAACGGTTCCACAACAACGATCCACCGATCTTCGAATCAGGAGCTGCGGCGATTCCGTAGTTTCATGTGGATGTCCATGCTGATGTCGCTGGGAGTTGTATTCTTTGGAATGCAGCTGATGATGGTTGGCCCGTTGAAGGGTCGCCTGGACGGGATTCAGAGTCGACTGGATTCCACAGAAAACCGGATGAATAAACTGGTGGCGGTGAAAGAATCGGTCTTCCGTACGAACGATCTGCTGACGAGTCTGGAAGACCAGACTGGTCGCCTGCAAATGCTTCAGGACAGCATCGCTCAGATTCAGAACCTTCGCAATTCCGTCCAGAAGGAAGGCGAATCTTCCTCAGTTGCCCTGGCTGCTCTGGATCGAATGACTTCTGTTCAGGAACGACTGATCAGAACTCAGCCACAGACAACTCAGGCAGAATCTCAGCTGACGGCCATTCAGGAACTGCAGAAAGCCATCATCAGCGGTTCGGAATCGACAGAAGTCGCCGCGAATTCGCTGGAAGGTCTGGTCGCTCTTCAGAACCGTCTGATTGCTGCGTCCAATGGCTATGAAGGTGCCAGCCAGGGAGTCGCAAATCTGACGGATCTCACACAGCGAGTGCTGGCTCAGTCCGATGATCTGGAGCAGGCTGCTGCGAAGTTTGACGAATTCGTTGGTCTGAAGAAGGCGCTCGTCGCGGCTGGGGTCGACATGGACAAAGCCCATGCCGAAATCGCTGCTCTGGGGTCCCTGAAGAATGAAGTGCTGTCCGCATCGTCTGACATCCAGACTGCCCAGACCAATGTTCGTACGCTGGTGGCAATGAAGGAAAGTCTCAGCAGTGACATGGGAACACTGGACTCTGCTCAACAGAATCTGGATTCGCTGCTGTCACTGAAAACCCGACTGGAAGAGCAGTCTTCCAATGTGGCGTCAGCCATTCAGAATCTGGAGATAATGGATGACTTCCGAGTGGAAGTGTCCAATCACATTCAGTCTCTGGCCAGCCTGCGACGGACACTGATGGAACTGGCGATGATGGAATCGACGCTGGCCCGAGTGGCTCAGGTGATCGAGCCGCTGACACAGATCAGCAACCTGCGTCGTCTGGGTGATGATGAAGTCCGGGAAGCAGCCCGCATGATTCTGGATCGCCGAACAACGCGAGTTTCTCAGTCACCGATCAGGGTGGAATCAGGAAACTCCGTGGCAGAATCCAGCGATCTGGAAGCTTCTGAAATTCCGGTTCCGCTGCCTCCGGAAGCTCGCGAATAAACGGTCCCTGTCCAGCACTGACATACGAAACGCCGCAGAAGATCTCTGCGGCGTTTCTGTATTGAGAGGTTGGAACAATTGCAGATTGCGGACGCCTGGGTTATTGAAGCAGGCTGCGATCCAGGACTTCGCGTGCCTTTGCAAAATAGTCCCGCCAGACGATCTCCGGCTTGCCGTCGCGGAGACAGTCCCGCACTTTCTGAAGCGTGTTGCGAGCCATGTGCGGACAGCGATTGCACGCACAGGTTTCCCCGGTGCTGGCCATGATTCCCGGGACGGGAATGTAGGTGTGCTGCGGAGCGGCTTTCTGCAGCGGATGAATCATGGCGGCTTCCGTTGCGACCAGAAATGTTGTGGGCTTTTCCACAGACATCACATGCCGTCGCATCTTCTCGGTTCCCCCGATCACATCGGTGATCTCCAGGATATTCTGCGGGCATTCCGGGTGCGCCATCACGACGCTTCCCGGATTGTTCTTCTTCGCTCGAATCAGGTCCTGAATGCTGAAGATCTCATGCACCATGCAGGAACCGGGCCACAGAATCATTTTGCGTCCGGTCACCTCCATCAGGTATCGCCCCAGATGCTGATCGGGAACAAACAGGATCTCTTTGTCCTTCGGCACACGATCAATGATGTCGCGCGCATTTCCGCTTGTGACAATCCAGTCCACCAGGCTCTTTACGGCGGCGGATGTATTGATGTAAGCGACTGTCTGAAAGTTCCGACCCTGAGCACGCAGCTGATCCTGAAATGCCGCAAGCTGCTCGGGGGGACAACTGTCCGCCAGCGAGCATCCTGCCAGAAGATCGGGAATCAGCACCTTCTTTGCCGGATTCATGATCTTGGCCGATTCGCCCATGAAATGAACGCCGGCGAAGACAATGGTGGATGTCGTGACTTTTGTGGCATCGCGAGCCAGTTTCAGGCTGTCTCCCGTGAAATCCGCGAGATCCTGGATTTCTCCGTCCACATAATAGTGGGCAAGAATGCAGGCATCCTTTTCCTTTTTGAGCGCTTCGATTTGATCCATCAGGTCGAGAGGATCCTCGTGGATTTCCACAGGACCCGGGGCGATCGGTAATGTTGAGGCAGACGACATGTCATGGACCCTGAACACAGTGTGGGAAAACGAAAGTCCTTCGGAACCTGCCATGGGCCCCGTGATTGGTGAATTATGGCAGTGCCGGCCCAAAGAACGATTTCTGTTTGCTCGGGAAATCCGGATTTTGCAGAGTTGCCTTCTGAAGCTGGAACCGTGCCCATGTACACCGACCGAGATCGACTCACCGCTCAACGCGTTGTTCAGCTCCTGATTCACACGGCACATTGCGACTTTCGGATCAGGGATTCTCTTCAAACGTTCGAATTCGAATGGACCAGATGGCACAATTTGGGGCATCTTCCTGTGCTGGCTGACAAACGGTAGGGCGTTTCCGTGTAACGTGTGAGTCGTGTTTCGTCAGATTTCGGTGGAGCCAACTCGCAAAGTCACTGCGGGCCATTGCAGAAACCCGAATGACGGATGAAGGGAATTCCTGGGAATCTGTCTGGATGCCGAAGCGTTCGTCAGCGGTGAGGCGCGGCCGCCGGTTTCCCTGGCGAATGATCCGCGGATAGCGCCCTGCAGCTGATGGTTTTGCGGGAGCAGCGCAGACTCCCAGGCGATGTCAGGTTAAGACTGAACGACATAACAGATTGAAGGACTGTCGATGCGATTGCTGATTACCGGTGGGGCGGGATTTATCGGAAGCCATATTGCTGATGCCGCGATTGCTCGTGGATGGCACGTTGCGGTTCTGGACGACCTGAGCAGTGGCAGACGCGAAAACATTCCCACGAATGTCGCGTTCTTTCAGGCCGACATTCAGGATGTGAGTGCAGTGTCTCGCGTGTTCAGTGAATTTCGTCCGGACGCCGTTAGTCATCAGGCAGCTCAGGCCAGTGTGGCCGTCAGTGTTCGCGAGCCCCAGCGGGATGCCAGCATCAATATTCTGGGTACGATCAACGTTCTGCAGAACTGTGTGACTCAGCGAGTTCGTCAGGTTGTCTTTGCGAGCACTGGCGGGGCGATCTACGGTGAAGTTCCGGAAGGGACTCGGGCATCGATTGCTACCCCGCCCGTCCCGGTCAGTCCGTACGCGTGCAGCAAGTTTGCTGTGGAAAAATATCTCGAATGTTTCCGGAAGGAGTTTGGGCTGAACTTCACCATACTGCGATACGCCAATGTGTATGGCCCAAGACAGGATCCTCATGGCGAGGCGGGTGTTGTGGCGATTTTCTGCAATCGCATGCTGATCGACGAGCCGGTGAAGGTGTTTGCCCGCAAAACCGTGGGAGATCCCGGCTGCGTTCGCGACTACGTTTACATCGCGGACGTCGTGAAGGCGAACATGGCTGCACTGGAAGGCCGGATCACAGACAGAATTCTGAACGTGGGCACCGGTCAGGAATCCAACACACTGCAGATCGCTCAGCAGATTCGAGCGTCGTTGGGGAGCAATAGTGAGATCCAGTTTGGCAACATTCGGCCCGGAGACGTGGAACGATCGCTTCTGGATGCGGATCGGCTGGCGGAATTGCTGGGGCCTGTTGTGACCATTGAGGATGGATTGCGGCAGACGGCCGAATGGTTCCGTCAGCATCGCTGCCCGAATTGAAGTCGCAGAGCGACCGCTTGTAAGAGTTACAAACGAAGATTGCAGCTCGGCACGATCTGCAGAACTGGTGTTGTCGTCCGGCGGGAACTGCTGATAGCTTTCCGGCGATGCGCTCCTGAATGAGGGGTGAGACCCCTCAACTCAAACGAGCCTGACGGCTCATTGAAAATTGTCCGCTCACGTTGTTCGCTACGGAAAAATGAATTCATCGTGCGCGCATGATATTCAGTATGGATGACTGGTCAGGAACAGCACGAGGATGGTGAAGGCCAATGAATCCGCGGCGATGGACTGCTGAACTCAGACTGCGAACTACCAGATCGGTGCGTATCACACCGTTCCTGGCGGCGGTCTGGTGCATGTCGTCGCTGGGGTGCATGAATCCGCAGTTCACTCGGTTTCCCACCTGTTTTACATCGTTCCCCAGCGCTGAAAACGCGGCGTACGAGCGGCAGTTGCCATTTCCGGATCCGGACATTGGTCCTTCCACGGATGCGGCTCCTCGTGGCTATGAACGTCCCCGAAGCCTGGCTCGCCGCGCGGCTGAACAACGAATGTTTCAGGGCGTTCCCGTTGGACCAGAAAGTGTACCGCCTGGTGTCCCCGGCGGTGCTCGCAACGACAGCCGAGCTGTGCATTGATGGTGTGTCAGCTTCCGACGTGCGAGTCCCGCTTTATCGAGTGTGTACGCCGCACATGGGAGAGGCAATGTGGAACGGCCGTTCGCTCGATCATTCCGCAGCGTCGTAAGAACCGTTCAGGGCGATTTCCATTTCCTTTTTCTGATCGTCGCTGATCGCTGCGACGACCTGATCACCTTCCTGAAGTCCGGATTCAATCAGCACGTCCCCGTCTGCAATTTCACCGGCCTGAACCGGACAGGGAATCAACTTTTCACCCTGAGACAACAGCACCATCGCCTTGTCACCCAGTCGTGTGACAGCAGATCTGGGGACGGTAATTGCGTCCGAACGTTCTTCGATGGCCAGCGAAGCCAGAGCATCCATGCGGGGCTGCAGCACGGACTTGATGTCTTCCGTCATGTTCAGCACGACATCCAGCATAAATTCCTTAACACCTGGTCTGTAGGAACTGCTTGAAATTGGATAGGGCGAAATTCGAGTGATCTGTGAAGGCACCTCCACCGTGTCATTGCTGACGGGACGGACGGTAACCGGCATTCCGACTGCCACATGGGTGATGAGGGCTTCGTTAAGTGGAATCAGGACCTTGTAGCGATCGACATCCGGGATCTCAAAGATCGGCTGAGTGTGATACACCGATTTACCTTCTTCGATGTTGCTGTAGCCACGGCTGCGCGACGACCAGCTGTTGGCGTAGATGACCTGTCCGTCCCGTGGGGCTCGGATCGTGCAGGCTTCGATACTTTTGCGAGCCGTTTCCACGTAGCGTTCGTAAATGTTTCTGCGGCGTTCTTCGGACAGCGTTTCGATTTTTGCTCGGGACATTGCCAGCGAGTTGGCAAGTTCGGTTCGCAGGACCGACAAACGCGACTGTCGGACCTGATACTCCTTTTCATACATGGTGCGAGGATGTGCGAACTGTTCCAGCAGAGACAACTCGCCTTCCAGACGTCGCAGAGCTTCGGATTCTGTCGTTCGCTTCAGAGATGCGTTATCGACCGTGGCTCGATTGGAAAGCCCCAGAGCAAACATCTGTTCCACGAAAGCCAGTTCGTCATCGGCCACCGTCAGGCGTTCACCAGTGAAATCAATGTTGCTGTGAATGGACCGCTTCTGCTCGGGAAACGAGGCCTGGATGTATTCGGTGTGGTCCAGTTCAGCCATCTTCAGGGCATTCTGTGCTTCGGCCAGTCGCCGTTCCGCAGTGGCTCGTTGAAGTTCTTCCTGCTGTGCCGAAGTGACTTCGGACGCACGCGCTTTGATCAGATAGACTTCGCGGGACCTGAGGAATTCTTCAATCTCCGAAGATTCCAGGACGCAGACAACATCGCCTTTCTTCACAAACGTCCCTTCAGGAACGATGCTCAGAATTCGCACGGTCCAATCGCATTCACTGCGAACCCGAACGGTGTTGAGTGGTTCAATGATTCCCCTGGCTTCTACCTCCAGCCGGAATGGTCCCTTCTGCACGGTGTGAAGTGCAGGAGGCTCGGGCGGACGGAAGATATCGACTCGCCAGGCCAGAAGAGGAATTGCCACAGCCAGAACAAGCAGAGCGACTCGGCCTTTGGTCAGACGTGACGGTCCTCGCCGGGCAACAAAGTCAGGGGAAGCTGCATCGGAAACAGGATGCATGGAAGCTGTAGCAGACATCAGAAACCTCGGTAGGGCTGCAAGACCCTGGAAAAGGCTCGCAGCGGAAGTCTCGGGAAGGTCAGAGCCGGCAAAGGCAGGGGAAGGTGGGCCGGCGGTAGGTTGGTACGGATACCCAGTTTAACTTTTGAATCGGCGATGGAGGCTGCTCAAAATCGATCAAAGAGTCCATTTTTCTGATGCCTGGATTTCAGGGAAAAATTCAGATTTCTGCGGTTTTTGGGGTGGCCACGGATTTCCAGGGCCCTGAAGGCCCGTGGATTGCAGTCTCGTCGGGCCTCTGGCTGTTTTCGGTGGGTCACATGAGCTTTCAAACGGCTCAATCGGGTCTGCCAGACCGCCTTTAGCTTTGAAAGCGTGAGTTCTGGCAAGTTCCGCACGATTGAAGTCAGATCGTGACAATTGCGGTTGTTCCGTCCACCCCGGGTCTTACGAGGGAATCGATCAGGCAGTCAGATTCAGTTTCCCGGATATTTCGGACATCAGCGGTGCCGCGAGAAACATCGGACACTGCTGAGATTGCACAGTCTTCCCCAGGTCGGCGAGAATTCCGGGCAGTAATGCGGGACACCGATCGCCACACAGCATCTCATGAAGTCCCGGCCAGACAGACCTGAGATCACGAAAGAAGTTCTGAAATCGCATGAGCACTTCCACGGAACCTGCATTTGAGTTTTCACCAGGCGATTTCTGCCGGTGGGCGTCAGCTGAATTGAACGTCTCCGTGGGACAGATTGAAGGGGCCATGCGGCTGCTGGAAGACGGTCACACGATTCCCTTCATCGCTCGATATCGCAAGGAAGCAACGCGGGGTCTGGACGAACGACAGTTACGGAGCATCGAAGATCTGCTGGCCCGAGCCAAAGACCTGGCTGCCAGGAAAAACACGATTCTGAAAACCATCGCGGAACAGGGCAAACTGACGGGCGAGCTGCGGCGTGAGATTGAAACGTGTCAGGACGCTCGACGACTGGAAGATCTTTATCTGCCGTTTCGCCCGAAGAAGCGCACACGCGCCGCGATTGCTCGAGAGCGTGGTCTTGAACCCCTGGCAGAGATTCTGCTGAGTCAGAAGCCGTTGACGACATCTCGACGCGACGTCCTGAGATCCTTCGTCAGCGCTGAACGCGATGTGCCGGATGAAAAATCCGCTCTGCAGGGTGCGTGTGACATCGTTGCGGAGTCGTGGGCAGAAACTCCAGTTCATCGCCAATGGATGCTGGAACAGGCTGAACGCGGCGAACTGTCATCGCAGGTGAAGAAGGGACGCATGGAAGATGGCAGCAAGTTCGCCAACTACTTCGACTGCACCGAAAAGGTTGCTCGAATGCCGGCCCACCGATTTCTGGCAATGGAGCGTGGAGAAGCAGAAGGGGTTCTGAAGATCCGGCTGCAGCTCAATGACGAAGCGATCCAGCGACAACTGAAGAACCGGTTGCTGACGAATGCTGGTTTCGAGTTCCGCAGGGAACTCGAAGTAACCGCGGACGATTGCTATGAACGGCTGCTGAAACCCGGCGCAGAAAGCGCGCTGCGTCAGCAACTGAAGGAACGAGCCGATCGGGAGGCCGTTGAGGTGTTTGCAAAGAACCTTCGTGATCTGCTGATGGCTGCACCGGCGGGGCCGCAGGTGACGATCGGAATTGATCCTGGATTTCGAACCGGGTGCAAGATTGCGGTGGTGGATGAGACCGGACGCTTCGTCTGCAATGACACAATCTATCCGACACCGCCGCGGGAAGATCTGCAGCACGCAACAGGCACACTGCTGAAACTGATCCGGGATCATCAGGTCACGCTGATTGCCATCGGAAACGGTACGGCGTCGCGCGAGACGGACAGATTTGTATCCGACGTAATTCGCCAGCACGGATTAAAGGTCACTTCCGTGATGGTGAATGAATCGGGGGCCTCAGTGTATTCCGCCAGCGAAACGGCGGCCGACGAATATCCGGATCTGGATGTGACGGTTCGCGGAGCCATCAGCATCGCTCATCGGCTGCAGGATCCACTCGCGGAACTTGTGAAGATCGATCCTCAATCCATCGGCGTGGGTCAGTATCAGCACGACGTCGATCAATCACTTCTGAAAAAGGCACTGGTTCGGGAGGTGGAATCCTGCGTGAATTCCGTCGGTGTGGATGCAAACACCGCCAGTCCCGCTCTGTTGTCGCATGTTGCCGGCATCGGGGATGTCCTGGCTCGGAAGATTGTCAGCTATCGTGACGAACATGGTGCTTTTCGCACGCGTCAGGACCTGTTGAAGGTTCCACGACTGGGACAGAAAGCGTTTCTGCAGGCCGCGGGATTTCTGCGGATTCGAGGAGGCTCGCAGCCCCTCGACAATTCCGCCGTGCACCCCGAGCAGTACGCATTAGTGGGGCTGATGGCCGAGCATCTGGGTACGAAGCCGCAGTCGCTGATCGGCAATCAGGAATTGATCGCGCGTCTGCCGGTTTCCGAATTTGCGGCAGAAGCAGGTGAATTCACCGTCCGCGATGTTGTGGCAGAACTGGCTCGCCCGGGGCGAGACCCCCGCAGTGAATTTCGCGTCGCTCGGTTTTCAGAATCAATCAGCGAGATGGCTCATCTGCAGGAAGGGATGATCCTGGAAGGGGTCGTCACCAATGTCACAAAGTTTGGTGCGTTTGTGGACATTGGCGTGCATCAGGATGGCTTGATTCATGTGTCGCAGCTGGCGAATCACTTTGTCCGTGATCCGTCAGAGGTGGTCTCCGTGGGAGACATTGTCAAAGTGCAGGTGATGGACGTGGATGCCGGTCGAAAACGGATTTCGCTGTCTCGCAAAGCGCTGAGCGGCGCTGGCTCGTGACCGTCAACTTTCTGAGCGGGGCTCGGATGCGGAGAAAGCAGGTAAAATACGAGACATGGGAGTTCTGGGGTCGGCGGATTTTGCCGAACTGCTCTGGTCGTGCTTTTGGTGACCAGGTACAGTGCGCGAGTTAAGGGGTTCTGCGGCGGCAGGGATTCGCTGCCGTTCAGCAGAGGAAGTCGCGTTGCCGGTTGACGATGTGAAGATGCTGGCGCGAAGGCTGAATTGAGCGGGGCTGTACCGCGGTTGCAGGGAGGCAACAATGTCTGTGATTCGCTTTTTGCATACTGATGCTTTGCGGCTGGGTTCACCGATCGCCGGACTGGCGGAAAGCCCGGACTGGCTGCGAAAAGTGGCCGCTTCGGCCGTGCGGATGGCCGTGACGAATCTGATCGAAGCTGCAGTCGCCGGTCGTTGTCACCTGGTGTATATCGCCGGTCGATTGACGGAATCGGATCAGGATCTTGATCTGGTCGTTTCCTGGCTGGCCGGTGCCACTGCGCCGTTAAAGGACCACGGAATTCGGCTGGCGCTGGCCGGATATTCCGAAGCGGAATTCCCTGCACTTCGTCGGCTGGATGCTTTCCTGATTGGACCATCACAGCGACTGGAAGGCTGGTCGGCCGGCGGTGATCGCATCGACTTTGCGATCACTGAGAGAGCACTGCCCGCTCGAGCCGGCTCGCTGGCTATCGAGTGCGCGACGATGTCAACGATGCGACCGCATGCAGACCTGGCGTATCTGGCTGTTCCCGCGATTCAGGCGTCGGCGCTGACAAATTCGTTTGATGGTGTGGCATCGGCTTTTGATCGACATCTGCGACTTTCGGCCGGATGCCCACAGGCTCTGCAATCGACGGAACGCGGCGCGTTTGGCTGTCAGATTGTGGAAGCCGATCTGATGCGACAGTCTCTGACCTCGCGATTCACTTCCACAGACGTGATTCGGTTTTCTCAGGAGCTTGTGACCTGTCGGCCGGGAACCACACTGGCTCAATTGTGCGATCTGATTGGCGAGCGCAGTCGCGCGATTGCCACGTCGGGACGCTGCACGACGGTTGTGGAATGGGTGATTGACGGGCAGCTTTCGGTCACGGGTGGCGAAGCCCTGGGTGAGATTGATCTGCTGCGCACACTGCGTTCGCATCTGCATGCGGGGCATTCCGGTGCGTGGCCGAGTCGCATTCGATTTTCTGACAACAGCCTGATCGAACTGATTGGCAGTCATCCGATTGCCGTTCACGAGTTTGCTGCAGTCGTTCGCGACCGAATGACTCGCAGTGGTCGCGTTTCGATGGCCGTACTGGAATCCGGATCGAACGGCTTGCCGATTGGCGGAACCAGCGAAGCGGCTGTGGCCGTCAGTTTGCTGCGACGTGCAGCCTGAATTTAAAAAAGTTTATGCGGCCTTACCCGAGGCCAAATGTTCCTGGTGCTTTGTGACAGTTTGAATTTGGGGTTGGCCCCATCAGCCGGAACGCGCTGGCGTCCGGTTAAAAACCGGGGCTAGCTCCCAGCGGCTGATGAGTCTCACCGCAAATCCTTGCGGTCACAAAGCACTCGAATCCCGCAGCGGGTTTGACTTCCGCTGGGGATATCTCTGATACGACTTCTGACACGTTGATGGCGTGTATCAGTCAAAGGGCTCAGCTCTTTGGAAGGATCCCTGGATATGCAACTTACAGACGTACGAATTGAACAGTTTGGAACGCTGCGTGATCTGGTTCTGGACAATCTGTCGCCACGGCTGACGGTGGTTTATGGACCGGCTGGCTGCGGAAAGTCGACGTGCGTCAGTTTTCTCCGAGGCATGCTGTTTGGCCTCCGCCGGCAGACCCGGGAAATCCCGGGCTCGGGCAACCCTCGCGGCACGGCAGATTCCGGAAGCCTGCGCGTGCAGACTCCGATGGGGACCGGAACGGTGCGACGAACCGCGTCACTCAGCGGCAATGAACGATTTTCGTTCCACGACGAATCGGGGCGATCTGTGGTGGACGAGTCTTCCCGCGGATTGTCGGACACTCTCCTGCCGGACTGGGTCACAGAAGACGTGTTTCGTGAAGTGTGTTCGCCGGGTGCCACTGAAGCGACTCGATTTGACCTGCTGACTCGCCTCTGCACGGCGCTGGGACAGGAAGGCCATGTCGCCGAGGTCGAAGTGCGCCGGACCGAAGCCGCACTGCAGCAGGCCGTCCGTGATCGCGACGGCAACGGAATTCAGGGAGGTGTGGTTCATCGAATTTCTGAACTGCGTCGTCGACAGGGAGAACTGCAGGGTGAGATCACTCAGATTCGCCGCCCCACTCACGATCTGCAGCTTCGAATTGAGCAGCTGGTTCACGAGATTGAACTGGGCACGGCATCCATCGCGCGGATCGACAGCCGTCTGCAGGGAATCGACGGTGAGCTGGTTCGACTGGAGCGGCTGCTGGCTGACCTTCAGGTTCGCAACGTACTGCCGCTGGATCGCCATGATCTGGACTCTGACATTCAATGCCTGAGATCCCGACTGGAGCGATGGCGTGAGATTCGTGGGATGATCGCTCGGGAAGCGGAAAGTCATGCACTGGTGTCAGAGACACGACTGAGCGTTCACGATTCGGTTCGATCCGTTCGGGCGCTGATTGGGCGTCTGGAAGAGCGAATACAGTCGCTGTCTGATCAGACCTCGGCAACGCTGCCACATTCCAACTCCGTTGTGGATTCTGAGGTGCTGAGGCAGTTGAAGAGCGAAACCGCCGCGCTGTGCCAGTACTTCGGGGAACACGAACGTCAAATCCTGCAGGCGGCCGAATCTGCTCGAATGCTGTGGATGGCGCGATGTCTGGCGGATGCAACGCAACTGGAATCCGTTCTGGAATCGCAGTTGATGGCGCTGGAATCTGAATCCGGACGAGCGGGCGACATTCTGGCGGAGGGCGCTGTCCCGGAACAGGTTCTCGAATGCCGGTTCTCCGGACACAACCAGTCGCGTTCAACTGAACTGCTCACTGCGGCCGGATTTCGCACGATCGACGATGTCGAAGGTGAGCATGTGCGTCTGCGGGAGGAACGCAGTCGCCTGACAGCTGATCGAGCAGCCATCGAACAGGACCGAATCGCAAAGCGATTACTGCTGGAAAAACTTCGGCTCGAACTGGCCGCCGGAGGCAGTCTGGAGCAACTGGATGTGTTGCGTGCGCAGATTGCCGAGATCGATGCCGAGATCTCGCTGCTGGAAGACCATCGCCGTCATCTGGATCGCGCGGAAAGCAGCCTGCGGGAAGTCATCGAACGACTGAAAACGCGACGCTGGTCGCACCTGTTCGAGGTTGCCTCTGAGTATGCCGTTCGGCTGACCGACGGCGAATGCGTGCGGCTGGAAGCGTTCGGTCAGGATCGGCTGCTGGTGCAGCTTCGTCATCATGCCGAGCCCCGGCCCCTGTCTCAGCTCAGTCGATCCTCACAGGACATGATCGGTCTGGCATTGCGACTGGCGCTGTTGCAGACGCACGGGACCACATCGGGTCACGTGCCGCTGATTCTGGACGACTCTTTCGGTGTCGTCGATTCTCGCACGGTCGTCGCAGCGCAACTGTTGCAGGAAATCTCCAGACAGGGACAGCAGATTCTGGTCTTCACCAGCCAGACGGCAGTGAAGGATCTCTTCGCCAGTCTGCATGGCGACGTGCGAATGTTTCCAGTGCGATCCGAACTGACAACTCCAGTGGTGGCGCCGCCACAGGACTCGCAGCCTCAGCCCGTGATGGTGAAACTCGAAACGCCGCCGATGCCGCCGAAACCGGAACGCGAAGAAAGTGTCAGTCTGGAACCCGCAATTGTTCCGTCCGTGACAAACTGGCTGTTTTATCTGGAAGTCGATCATGGGATGGAAGATCTGGCCGGGATCACTCTGGGAGAACTGGAAGGCCTGCGATCGGCTGGCGTTTTGACAGTCAATGACCTGCTTTGCCGCACGGTCCCGCAACTTGAAGAGCTGGTTCGTCACAAGGGATTTTTGATCTCTGTGGAACGGCTGCAGGCGTTACGCGGTCAGGCCGAACTGGCCGTGCGAGTCCCCATGTTGCGCCGCAGCGATGCCGCGCTGCTGTTTGCGGCGGGGATTCGATCAGCAGAAGAACTCAGTCGGCTGCGACCAGAGACTGTTTATGACCGAGTGACTGCATTTCAGCGGACAGATGCCGGAAGTCGATTTCGTCGGGGCGGGCGATTGATTGATCGGCAGCAGGCCATCAACTGGGCTCGCTTTGGTCAGTTCACTCGAACCCTTGAGGACGCTCAACACAGTCGCTCACGATTCGGCGTCCGAGTAAAGCCGCGCCTGCTGGCTGCGACAACTCCCGATCTCATTCCGGATTCTTCACACGTGTCGGAGGAGTCTACTGAGGATGTATCACGGCGCAAGCGGCGTCGGCGTCGATTGTCGGGCGATCTGAGTTCCGACGATCGTCGCGCGCGCAGACAGGCGCGACGCCGTCAGCAGGTCTCACGGCTGCGAGCAGATGCTCCGACGGACGGTGCAGACGAAGGAATTCCGGTCGAACGTGTGGGCGGCATGCGATTTTTTCTGAGCCGATCCAGTGAGGTGGAGAAAGCGCCGTCGATTGGTCCGCGAACCGCGAGGATGCTGGAAGCGATCGGAATCCGAACGGTTGAGGAACTACTGAGCATCAGCCCGGACCGAGTTGCAGAGAAGCTGAATCATCGGCGGATCACTCCCGAGGTGATTCAGCAGTGGCAGTCTCAGGCAAGTCTGCTGTGCCAGATTCCGGAACTTCGCGGTCATGATGCGCAGATTCTGGTGGCCTGTGGAATTTCCACACCCGAAGTGCTGGCGTCGCAGAATCCCGATGAGCTGTTTGCGGTGGTCGAACCATTTGCCCATACCAAAGAAGGCGAACGCATACTGCGATCCGGTTCTCAACCGGATCTGGCGGAAGTCACCGAATGGATTCAGTGGGCCGCAAACGCCCGGACTTTGCGAGCGGCCTGAGTGCTTCGTCATTCAGAGATTCATGCATGGCCCGACCTTGAACGACCCGGAAGCGCCAACTTGAGACGCAGCTGGCAACCCTGGTTGTTCCCAGCGCCGCTGCCCCATGATTCTTCCAGGCAGTAGCGGCGGCAATTTGCTGGCTGGCTGAGTTCGCCGGGGCTCACAGAAAAGCGGCAACAGTTGTGGCGGTTTGGCATCGGCCTGAGCAGCAAATGATGCCAAATGGAAACGCTGGTTTGCCGCACAGTTTCTTTCCGGAAACGTGAGAACGTCCAAAAACACTGGGATTTTCGCGGGGAATGGGCTGCATAGCTCACATTCGGGGCAGATGTCGCCGCTGGGCACTGCTTTTGCGAAATTTTGGGATGCGTCGAAACCGCAGATGTCTTCTGCAGCTGCTTCCCCTCTCCCAAAAAGGTGCCCAGTGAATCTTTCCAGTCTGACGGAAGTTGCGGCGTTACTTGCTGCTCACGCTCCTCTGTTCATCGAGCAGGACGGCGAAGTCTCAGCGGAAGCCATTGGTGATTACTACATCCTCAGCCGTAATCGTTTCAATCGCTGGATGAAGGATCTGACGGATCTGGAACGAGGATTGTCGATCTCTGATCCACTGCAGATGTTCGGTCCGCTGCCGCCATTTCCGGCCACGCGTGTAATTACCGAACAGATTCTGGTGAATGAAATGATTGCCAGGATCTGGACCATCCTGCTTCTGGCACGCGATCGATACAACGGGACGGACCGAGTGCAGTCGGTTGCTCAGAACGTCTTTCTGGGTCATCTGTCCGTTCGTCACAAAGCACTGAGTGTGGTCCTGACGGATGCCAAACTGACTCAGCAGGATCTGCGTGCCATTGATCGCCTGCGACGGTCGACCGAACGATGGACCGATCTGCTGTGTTGCCCGCTGATGAATGAATACAACCTGTGGTCGTATGCATTTCATGAAGACGTGGCTCGAGATTTCCTGCGCGATCGCATCGAACAGGACTCGCTTCATTATCGCAGTCGCTCCTGGGTTCTGATCCTTGCGGGAATGCGACACTCCTTTTTTGGAGTGGAGAACGTCAGCGGGATGACCCACGACGATGACCGACGACTTGTCCGTCTGATGCTGGATAGCTTTCCGGAAGATGCGCCGGAAATGACATTCTGGATGAGTCGCCGATTTCGCGAAGCAAAGATGTCGTAACAAGGGGCTGAGAGCCCCTTGACCACGGGGAGCCTTACGGCTCGTTAAATCGAGACGCTCACGTTGTTCACGGCAGCAGGAAGCGTGAACCCTACGAGCACGAATTCACGCCGCGTCGCGCAGGATGTCTTCGACAACCTTTCGCCGTTTCGTGCGACGACGCAGTTTGTGCATCCAGCGATCTTCGGTGTCGCAGGTTTCCTTGATGAAGGATCCGGACAGCAGGCGATAGAAAAACAGCAGCGTAAAGGCCCCGAACACGGCGGCAAAGAAACCCTTGAAACTAATGGGATCGACGGTCGCATCTCGCCAGAAGAACAGCAGTGTTCCGCAGCCCACGACACTTCCGCCGATTCCGGTCAGAACAGTCGCCACGGCACCGCCAGGATCACGTCCGGGCATAATGGCTTTCGCAGCCAGACCGGTCAGAGTTCCAAACCCCACCCAGCGCAGGAGTTCATTGACGCTGGTTCGCAGTACTTCAATGAACTCGGTTTCTGACATGAAAATCCTCCCTGTCGATTATCGGCACGGGCGAACCGAACAACCCAGCCGGAAAACTCACGCGTAGTTCCCCTGCCGGACTGGCCGACGGACATCGGCAGGAATTGCCGCCGCATCATTCCCCTGGAGTCATTCCTTCAGGAGTCAGAAGTTCGTCCGGATAATCAACCTGCACCAGGTACAGTCCTTCGGCCGGAGCTGTGATTCCGGCTCGGGACCGATCCTGTGAACGGATGATGTCGGCCATCGATTCCGGCGGATACTTGCGTCGTCCGATTTCAATCAGCGTGCCGGCAATCGCTCGCACCATGTTGTACAGAAACCCATCGGCCGTGATTTCGAAGATCACGAATGGCGCATCGGTCGAGTCGTAGGAGCGACCATGTGCGGGCATCCAGTGATGGGCTGACTGCCACGGCTGCCAGACGGCGATTCGGCGGAGCGTCGCCTTCATCACCGTGCGCACACTGCTGGCCTTGTTGGGAAACTCGGTTTCAAAGCAGCGAAAGTCGTGAGTGCCCGGAAGATACTCCGTCGCTGCATCCATCAGATCTGCCTGCAGATGAAATCGCGAGTGATGCACAAAGCGATTCAGGAATGGTGGGCACACATCACTGTCGCAGATGAGGTACTGATAGCGTTTGCGAATGGCCGCATACGTCGCGTGGAAATTCCGCGATACTTCGCGGGCTGACACGATGACGATGTCGTGCGGAAGGAATCGCTGCAGACCGCGGCGCATGTTTTCGATCGGGATGCGACTGTTGGTGTGAAAATTGGCGGCTTGCCCGATCGCATGCACTCCCGAATCTGTGCGTCCTGCGCAGTAAACGCGTCGCTGCTCGCCCGTCAGATCCCGGACGGCCGATTCCACGCAGGCCTGAATCGATGGACCGTTGGGCTGCACCTGCCAGCCTCGATACTGAGTGCCGTCGTATGCGATGGTCAGCTGAATGTTTCGGGATGTGGACTGCGCTTCGGCGTCATCGACAGGTTCGTTGTCGTCCGGAACGGCGTCGGTGCGCTGGAGGGTCACTGAGATCAACTTTCAACGGCGTGCGTAGACGAAAGAGTTGATCGGAGATTGTAGCGCAGTGACTGCGAAGTGACAGCGACATCCGCAGAGTGTCCGGGACCAATCCGGTGGTCCAGCGCTTCTTTCGTGCTGGCGCAGATTGCAGGGTGTGTGCCCGGATCTATTGCGGCGGAGGAATCGCTTTCGGTGGCGATGGGAGAGGGATGTCCGGGAGCTTGATGTTCCGGAACATTCGGCTTTGTCGGTCGAGGAACTGTGCGACAGAAAATCGCACGAGGGATGTTCCAACTTCCGCATCCACAACCAGTTCCTGGTCGGCCGTGCGAACCTTTAACTCAAATTCCGACGTTTCCGCTTTCAGCGCTTTGGCACCGTAGCTTGTGAATGCGTCATTCTCCGTCGGAGATTCTGTCGAATTCGCACCGTTGATGCTGATGCGCATTTGCGGTGCGGTTGCTTTTCCCAGCCAGCGTTCCAGTTCCGTCAGCATTCTCTGAGGAAGCTGACTGAGGGGATCATCGGTAGTTCCCAACCAGGCGTTCAGTCGCAATCGGACCAGCAGCGGCGTGGCCTGACCGGCCTGTTGTGATGAGTCTTCATTTCGAGCCAACAGGTCTTCAAGAGCATCCACCGCTCGGATTTCGCCGACCGTCATCCAGAGCCATGATCCGGTCGCAGCCAGATTCAACTGCACAGGGATTTTTGCATCGGCCAGTGGAATCCGCGCCTGATCGACTCGCAGACTGATCATGGAATAGTCGCCCAGCGGCTGACGCGTCACGATAAGCTTCTGGCCGGCAGGCGTGATCTGCAGCAGCGGTTCCAGAGAACTAAGAAACAGTTCTGCGTTCTCCATGCGAATGGCACCGCAGGGAATCAGTCCGCCTTCAACTGTCCCGCGCAGGCAGAATGCGGAATCCATGATTCCGGTCTCTACGGTTTCCTGCAGTGGCCGAATCAGATCTTCAATCAGAACTTCAGCCCCGGCAGTTTCAGAGGCCGCTTCCTGCAGTTTCAAACCCAGTGACTGCACGAACGTTGATGCGGCCGGGCGCAGCAGATCCGGAATCTGAAAGCTGCTGGCAACCGCCAGAGGAGCCTGTTCGTCGATCAGAGTGACCACCTGACTTCTTTGATTGCTCAGCCCCTGCAGCGTCACGGCCAGCGGACTGTTTTCCCGCGCGCGAACTCGCAGACTGGATCGAATGGGCGTGGTTCCGTCGGCAGAAAGATTCAGCGAGAACTGCGCGCGATCGACGTCGAACAGAACGGCCTTCAGGAGTTCCAGTCGTCCTGACGAGATGACTCGACGCAGGGAATAATCTCCCATCGCTTCGTTGTCAAAACGCTGCAGCCAGACGGAGGCCTGTGTTTCCAGGGCTGACCAGAATGTCGATTTGATTTCTGCAGGGACCTTCGTGAAGTCAAAGTCAGCATACAGGTCACTGGAAGAGCCTTCACCCGGGACCGTCAGTTCATCGCGACGAGGCAGTTCGACGGTGTGTACGGCTTTGGAACGCGAGCTGTAGACGATTCCGTCGACGTGCCGATACCACGTGGACATGCTTGTCGGCATCGCCCGAACAGCTCCGGACGGGGCCTTTCCATCCGGGCCAGACGATCGCGCTTCTGCCGTGACGACGATGGAAAATGATCGCGTCTGTTTTTGCTTTCCGTCTCCCTGCGCGGGACTGGCTTTGCCTGCCTGAATCTGGTTGCCGGCCATCATTCGGGAAAATTCGAGGCGTACTTCCAGCAGGTCTCCTTCGCCAAGGATTTCTGCGGAGGGGCCTATCATGGATCGTTGCCGCTCCACATAGTCGGCGAACGAATCATGCTCTTCCAGCGACTCAAAGGAGATGGGACTTGCGATATCGATCGTGGGTTTTGTCTGCAGGAACACGAGTGTTCCCTTCAGCTCACGCTCGCCTGCCTGGCCCGTTTGTCGCAATGCGGACCCAATGCCACCACGTCCGCCCATCAGCACCATCACGGGCGAGGACGGGATTTCCAGCTCTTCACGCACCTGATTCAGGTATTCAAACGATTTGGAAAAATCGACTTTGGAATGCCAGATCCGCCCGATCACCCGCCCTTCTGGTGACTGCACTGAATCGGTTGGCCCGGAATCAGGACTCTGCGCGAGTGTCGATCCGGAAACAGTCAGCAGCAGAAGCAGAAACAGTCGTGGCGCAATCCGTACCATACCGTGAATCCTGAAAGGCTGAAAAAGTGGTCAATGGCCAAGTGTTGCCGGAGTATCGTCTGATCCTGGACGATTTGCGACGTTCGCCGGGATTTCAAACGGAATCCTGTTCCGTGACGCATGGCATGAAATCGTCTGATCGACGGCCCGCATCATGGCCTGGTGCTGCGTCAGTGTTGTGTTGATATCGGGTGGCCGGGGCTGGACGAAGGAAGCCCCGGTTTGAACCCCAGAGGACGCGAAGGACACAAAGGAAGAATGCTCTTCAATCAATTCGTTTGGAGGGTGTAACCATCACAGCGGCGGCACACAATTTTTCCGTTGCGTTTAATACTTCGCGTCCTTCGTGCTCTTCGTGGTTTCTTTCAGTTCCGATCGTGTGGCCGGGGCTGGACTGAACCAGGGAAGCCCGAGGTTTCGGGCGTTCGCCCTCCCACCCCGGTCACGCATCCGGCGAATGATGACGAATCACTTGTGACGTGACGCCGAGTTCGCTTATTGTGAAATGCCGATAG
>Ga0209573_1001706_pt1 | contig 31875 bp, 27 predicted proteins | sample TNRBio252014_DNA_FD_185870 | JGI IMG/M metagenome (GOLD analysis project Ga0209573, IMG submission 185870) | Wastewater treatment Type I Accumulibacter community from EBPR Bioreactor in Madison, WI, USA - TNR Reactor_6/25/2014_ DNA (SPAdes)... | ecosystem: Engineered > Bioreactor > EBPR >...
TTGCCCCTTTCCTACATTGCTTTGATCACTTCCTTGAAACCGTACTCCCTGGCCACATCCTTCGGGCTTCTACCCCAGGCGTCCTTCGCATGTTTATCGGCCCCTTTTTCGACCAGGATCTTCACCAGTTCGGGTTGGTCCTCACGTGCTGCGTAGTGCAGGGGGGTCCAATGGTGTAAAGGTCCGATCGTGTTCTTGCTGAGCCGCTTGGGGTTGGGCACGCTGTTGAGCAGTATGGTCAGTATTTGATCTGAAGGGATCGATAGTTCAGGTGATCGGAACACGAGCTTGTGCAATAGCGTGTAGCCGTTCCTGTCCGTCACGTTCATGTTCAGGAGAGCGAGGGCGGCGGGGTTCTCCAGTATCCGCTGGAGGTCCATTGTAGCGAGATAGTGCGCCGCAGGGAATCCTTCATCATCCTGTTCTCCAGCCAGCCGCTCCAGCCAGTCATGGTCGGCGAGGCTTTTGAGTGCTTCGGGCGAATCCAAGATGAAGGCCTTATGTAGGTATGACATACCCCCGATGTCCTTTGCATATTCAGGGGGGGCTGCCGATAGTAGTACATCAAGCACATCCCAGTTGCCCGTCTCGATGGCACGGAAAACCATGCGGCCAAGACTATCCGGCTGTACACCAAGGAGTAGAGCATCACGCAGGAAGGTGGTGTCGTTCACCACAATTGCGGCTTTGGCCAAGGCCGTGGCGTGGCGTGGAGCGTAAATACTCCATGCATGGAGTGCCACAAAGCCAGGATCTTTCGGGGCAAGGAACCATTGATACAAGACCCTGCTTGAATGATGGTTCACGGCCAATTGCATAAGGTCCCGCTCCCTATCCTCATTAGGTGCATCTACCACCCCGTTGAGCAGTTGGTTGACGATCTGAGGTGCATCGTGGCGCACGGCCATGTCCAATAGTTGAGAGGCGAAGTTGCCCCCCCCCTTCAACTCGGGGGCATGCGCCAGGAGTACCTTCATTGGGTAGAGGCCATCTCTCTTCAGACAATAGGCGATCGGGGACTCGCCACTGGGCAAGGGCAGATCCATGTCGGCCAGTTGGTCCAGCAGGACATCCATCTCCTTCTCCATCGCCGGGTCCCGTCTATTGGCTTGGGTGTAGTCCGCCAGTAGGGTCTCCAGTTCCATCAGTGCTGCGCGTTGTTCGGGTGGCAGTTCAACGTGCTGCAGGCGGTGGAAACCGAAGCCGTCATCCCCGAAGTAGACCTTGATCTCCTTGAGGAAGGTGATGGCAGTTGCGATCTTCTTGGAGTCGTCGTTCTTACGCACGAATTCACTACAGGTCATCAGTAGTTCAACAGCGAGTTGCCTGTCCTCAGGAGCCTGTCTGAATCCGTCGTGGAGGCATTCAATGCGAAGCCACCTGAGTCGCTCGCTGGTCAATAGGTCCTGTTGGAGTTGGGTAAGGCATTCCCTGTAATTACCGCTATCGCGCGCGGTACTGGCCGTTGCAAGCAGGTCGGCGCCACTAAGCGGCTGTCCTTGTACGATGGGGGCAGCCCAGAGCGAGCATGTGATCACAAGGATCCGTAGTGCTGTCTCGGACGTGCGTTTGACCATGATACCGTTCTACCAATGTGCTACGAATATAGATGGAAAGTTCCTGATTTGGTGCAATGGGAACTAACCGGTATGTTTGACCTTCATCACCCTTTCGCCGCCCTTCCATGCGCCCTTTGAACAGCAAGCAACGTCGCATACAATTCCTGCGTTTCCTGCTTCTTTTCGCCGTAGCCATCCTCCCGGTCGTTCTGTTGGTTCATCAGGATAACCAGCTGGACAGGGTAATGAACGAGAGCTTGGTGAAGCGGGTGAAGGCAGGAGAAGAGACGGAGACAGCTTCAGCAAAGGGGCTGGCCCAAATGGAAAGGGTTGCCATGGCTTTTGATGCACTGGACAATTTTGTGCTCGACAAAGCCCAAGAGATCACGGAGAATCGGATGGATCTGTCGGCGAGTATTGAGAAATATGTTGTTGGCATTGAGGAATGGCCAATGGATGAGAGCGGAGCGGATACTACTGCCAATAAAGCAACACGTAAGATCGTGGGATCGGCAAAGAGTACGATCAAACAGTTGTATTTGGCACACAAGCAAGGGTATAGTGACCGGGAGGATTTGAAGCGTCGAGACCTATGCGTTGAGGCCATGACCAGGGCGATTTCTGACCAGCAGGTTCTTTTGCCGCCGATTCCGCAATGTAATAGCCGGTAGCGAACCTTCCTATGAATAGGCGTATTTATCTGGCCGTTGGAATCCTCGTCGTGGCGCTATTTGGCATGTTCCTGTACCGAGGAACAGACCCGGTCGCACACATGGTGCAGGTGAGTGGTGATGGTCCATGGCAGCACAGGGATACGCTTCGTGTGGGGAATACTTACTACTTAAGGGTTCTTGGGGATAGCCTTATGGGCGAGGGAATCTCATGGATCTATGAGCCGGATGGAGACGAGGGACCGCAGAATCCAGACCGGAATACTCCCAGACCCAAATTCTCAGTCCGTCGACCGGGTTCCTATATCGTGAAGGTCTTCCGTGGCCAACGCGAGATCGTCCGGGACACTTTGGTCGTTATTGAGGGAGATCGCATCGAGGTCCAGTGGCCTGCGGAGCAGGCCGAAGTCGGTGTGCCAATTTCCGCCACGGACCGGTCCACGGGGGCCAAGGGGCGGCGATGGTACGTTTGGGAAGGAGGGCAGCAGATGGTCGATGCATCAACGGTTGAACAACTCACCTACACACCCACTGTGCAGGGTGAGTTGATCATCAGTATGACCGTCGCGATGCCCGCAGGGGATACCACATTGCAGCATGCGGTGCAAGTGGCAAGGGCGTTGCCGAAAAAGGTGTTATCGGAGAAGAGGGGGAAGAAAGAGGAGTCACTTCGTCCTCCCATCCTCGCCCCGCAACGGCGGGATCCTCCCCCTGCGGCCTCCACCCCAGTGGAGAGGAACGATTGTTTTGGTGCGAGGACAGCCTTCATCCCTAAGGTTCCTAACGTGGTGCTTGTGCCCATGCCGCAGGCTCCCGAAGGTTCGGCAGACAATACCGAGACCATCATAGAGGTCACGCCGGAGCGCGACTGCCAATTGGTCTCGTTCCAATGGTGGGCCGAGCGGAAGGGCGATGCTGTTGTGGTGTTCGAGTGTTTGGCACCACTGTGCAAGGGACCCAAGGAGCGCAAATTCGGTTTCTCTTTCGTAAGGGACCTGCGCGACCCACAGCAGAAGGACTTCGCGAACACCCCGATACTACGGGCCGGTGAGCGGTACAGGATTAGAGTGAAGGCCGAGCCGGGCATGGGCATGGTGGGTAGGTCCGATATGTATGACGAGGGAGGGATCGGGCTACGATTCCCGCAAGAGAAAAGCTCGGTGTTCCGGCTCACCTTCCGCGTTCAATAACTACCCTGTCATGTTCCGACTGCGCACATATGGACTTCCTTGGCTGGTAGCTATCTCTGTGTTGTATTCAGTGCGTGTGATGGCGCAGGATACTGTAGTAGTGAGTTGGGGCACCCTTTCCTATACACTGCCGGAAGGGGGGGGGGCGACCAGTGTCCAGCTACTACTGAGCAGACCGACTGCTACAGGTAGAATTGTCGGGGTCACCGTTAACCCTGAAGGGGGACTGAGCTATGACATCACAGTGACCTTCTTGCCCGGTGTTGTTACAGCACCTTGTACTGTAAGCCTCATCGACGATTCGCTTTGTGGCGATCGAGAGATCCTGTTGACCATCATTTCGATAGTTGGAGGGGATAGTTCCGTGGTGAATCAGATCGACACAAATGACGTCCACACAATGACCGTGACGGACGATGACGGGTTAAGCAGTGTAACGCTAAGTGGTCCATCCTCCATCTGCCATGGCGATACGGCCTTGTTTTCGGTGTTAACTACTCCGATGATTAACGAATGGCCCCCTCCGGGATGGACCGCTGCGTGGGACGGTGTTGGTTCGGCCACGATCACACCGGCGGGGGAGGGCTCGTTCCATTTCATCCCGGATTCGTCCGGGTCCTATCCTCTTCAATTCGCGCTGAACAACGGAGGATGCACGGTGTCCGGGACTGGGGAGCTTTTCGTGGTAGCGCCGCAAGCGGCCAACGCGTACTTCGTTGATGATAGCTTAGTTTGTAGTGGCTATGGGGTTGAAATACAGGCCGATCTGCTGCCAGGGTGGCACGGAGAGTGGAGTGCCGCCGAAGGAGAGTTCAATGCGGATAGCACTACATTTACGTATGCTGGAACAGGGTCGGAGGTCTCCTTGATCTGGGAGATCACGGACATTTTGGGTGTATGCCCAAACGATTTCGTTTCCTTGAACTTGGGTATCGTACAACCACCGGTAGCCGAGATCTTGTCGGCATTGTCTGACTATTGTCAACAAGGCGAATATGAGATATTTGGCAATCCTCCGGGTTCGCTACAAACCGGTATATGGAGCATTAGCCCGGAGAGTCCGAATAATATCGTCGATACCATCCCAGGTGGTGGCCTGTTCTTCAAACCAATGGATCCCGGCCCCTATCAGCTGATCTGGATGGTTAGTGATAACACCGGGCATTGCCCAGCCGCAGCCGATACCAGCAGTATCGTGGTCCATCACCGACCTGGTGCTGGAACCGGTAGTAGTATTAGCCTGTGCACGGAAGAGGCTGCCTTGGACCTTTTCAGCGTGTTGGGAGGTAGTCCCGATACGGGTGGGGTATGGGCCGGAATGGATGGCTCACAGCATAGTGGTATATTCAATCCGGATTCATTGCCATCTGGCACGTATGAGTTCACGTACACCGTGTCGGGTGTTGCCTGTCCAACAGCCATGGCACAGGTGGAGGTGACCACGGCTTCCACGCCGGACACACCTGGTAGCGATGGTATCATGAGTATCGATGGTGTTGCGTTCTGTGCGGGCCAGTATACGATGGTCAGCATACGGCAACCCGCGCCCGGTGTTACCTATCATTGGTTGTGCGAAGGTTGTGCGATAACGGTGGATACTGGTGCAGTAGTCCAGCTACTGTGGACCGAGCCAGGTCCGGGGACCTTTTCGGTCTACGCTGCGGTAGGTGGATGTACCTCCGACTCTTTGGAGGTATTGGTGACGATTGATGCAATGGAGGCCAGCTGCCCGCAGGGTATCGTCCACTTCGAGCCGCATGGTCTTGCTATTATGGACCCACTTGCCGACCAGTTCCAATGGGGCAGGATGGATAACGGTATCTTCGTGGAGAAAGTGGGTGCCACGGCCCAGACCATCTTCGATCCGGTCAACATTGCGGGTTGTATACCCTACTATGCTGTGCGCTCCAGGCGGGGCACTGGCTGCTGGACCACCACGACCACCTGTTTGGATGATACACCGGAACGTGTATGTGATACGGGAGGAGGCAACATGGCCGACGAGGGACTGAAGTTGTCTGTATCACCGAACCCGGTACACGGAGGCCGTATCCAACTGCTGTTGGAAGGGGTGGAACCGGGAGGGGATCTCATAGTGGAATTATTCTCCACAGGTGGACACCTGGTCTTTCGGCACCAGCGTCAAACGGAGCCCATCGTGGTCCTGGATGTCCTTGATTGGCCATTGCCGGGTCTGTACTTGCTCCGTATACACAACGCAGGTATGACGCGCTCATCCAAGATCACCATCAATTGAGGAGCATGCGTGTGATCAGGACTCTTCACATCCTCTTTTTCGGAGCCTGCTGTGGCACTGGAATGGCGGTCGGCCAAACACCGGGCTCGAAAGATCCAATTGACCAGGCTGTGGCCTTGGTGGAGCGGACCTTGGATCACCTTCGCCAGAGCAGCTTCCTGTATCACTTTACAGATCAGTTCGAGAGGGCTACGGCCAAGCATCCTTGTGATGTATGCCCTGAGGTCTCCTTGATCGGTGTGGAAGAGTATGCGTTCAAGGTGCGGATGCAGTATCCGGACACGTTTATCTTCCGGCACCGCATTGATCGGGGACACATCAAGGTGGAGCTTGGGGCGGACGGTAGGCCGGTGCGGGTACGGGTTCCATTCACCAAGTGGCTGTCGGGGCCTTCGTCCGCAGAAGGAGTGGGGCACCTATCGGTGCGGCGTTTATTCCTGATCGCCAACGTGCTGGTAGAGAGCACAGGTGATTTGGTCATGGAGACGGTCTTGGAGGAAAAACCACCGGGCCGGGCCATGACCATGGCTACTGGATCTTGGGGAATGGAGCTGGGAGCCCCCACGTTCGGCGATGGGTCGGTGCTGGCACCTGATTACACGGCTAGATGTTACAGCCTTGGCGTGGAGCATTATTTTCATCCCTTTGGCACACCGAACCGGCGTAATATCTGGCTCAAGGCCGGATTGCGGCTACAATGGTCCCATACGCGCATTGTACAGGATGAGGCACTTTTCTCCCTTCGCGACCAGGCCCTATCTCCGGCCACCACGCCGTCCAGTACAATGCCTCAGCTGATCGATCTCGTATGGCGGGTGGGGGACATCGAGGAGCAGGTGCGTACGATCGGCTTGGTGTTGCCGATGGGCCTATCTAAGCGTTGGGCCTTGGGGGACCTTTCCGTATTGGCATTGGACTTGGAGGTTGCTGTAGGACGCGAACTGAACAATGCCGTGATTGGGCGCTATCGGATGGATCAGCACGGCGAGGAGCATCGCATCGGGGGCATGCTCATGCGGCAGAGCAACGGTGAAGCCTTGGTTTATACACATGCACCGGCTTCAGTGCTCTTGGAAAGCGGCGAGCGGATCGACTTCTTCTCCGATCGCCAGGACGTGTTGGATGGCCTCGAGATCAGGCAGCGTTCCACACTCTCCTTCGGCCTGTCCCCTTCGGTCTTCATAAGCAACAGGAAGGAGGTTGTTTACCGTGTCGGTTTGAACCTGTCTTTTGCCAGGCCGCGTTCCGATACCGGCACCATCTTGGATCAGACCTACTTCCTCGCAAGTGAGGACAACAACCGTCCCTTACTCAGTGCCTTTGCTAAGAACGGCTATCGCCCTTGGGCGGGCCTGTTTTTCGCCATCAAACTCTGAATGATCCAGAATGCAACGTCTTCGATTTGCCTTGGTTGCTTTGGCCGCTCTTCTGTACTTGAACGCCCAAGCCCAGTTAAAGCCGTTGAATCTTCCCAAGTGTTGGGAACTGCTACGTTATGATGACAAGGACGGTAACTATTACACCAATACCGAGAATGCGATCGGCAAGGAATATTGGAACCATGTACACAAAAGACAGGACCGTAACAATGATAGGTCCTGGTACGTTTGGACCAAACGTGGTGGTGTAGAGTTGTACGATAGTCCCGGGGGGGCCAGAGCTGGGAGGACATACCCATTCGGCCATATCCTATGGGTTTGGGATGAGAAGGAAGCGTATGTGAAGGTTGGTAATGAGTTGCGTGCGGAAGGTTGGGTTGAGAAGAGCGATCTGATCCTTTGGGGGACACCCTTGGTGGATCACGGAACGGGTATGGAGATCAAGGCATTTGCCGTGAACACGACCAAGGCTTCGAAACGGATCTATGATAAGCAAGAGCATAAGGAACGATTCGATGTATTCGATCAACCACAGGGCGGCAGCAAACTGAAGGATCATCTCCTGTACGATGTGTTATTCGTGTTCCAGTATGCGCCGGGGGTGGGGGCAGCTCCGGGTCGCTACCTGGTAAGTGATAATTTCGTACTGAGTTCGGCCAAAGGATTGATGGGATGGGTGAACGAGGATCGAATTAAGACGTGGTCAACGAGCCTATGCCTCGAACCCAATTGGGACGAGGATGCTATGGCTGAGAGGCGTAGGAAAAGGGTGTATGCCAATGTTTTCGATGAGAATTCCAATAGTGCACGCGACGCCTATTTCGCCGGTACTGCGAAGGGCGGTGGCATTTATGCCGAGCCTCGCGACCCGGCGTATGATTCGTTGGGGATCGCACAGCGGTCCAGACTGGATGGTTTCATTTTTCGGTATCCGGTGTTTGCTGGCGACAAGGTCGGTATGGATGCGAACAATTGTTTATTCCAAACCGGTACCCCGACCAGGTTGGATAGCCGCTATTCCGCCATTCGGAACGAGAACTACTCCCAGGATGCCTATGTCCGTACGGAGCGTGCCTACGAGGCCATGGAGAAAGGTCTCCAAAAACTCAATGTGATCTTCGTAATAGAAGGTGAACTGGGTGTCCAAAGGCAGTTAGCACCAGTGATCGAAGGACTGCGAAAGGCGTACGCACAGGAGAATACTCTTTCGATCGGTGCCGTGGTTTATCGGAATGATGATAGCGATCCGATACCGGAGAGGGATTACATCAATCAACAGGCCCTTGTCCCCCAAGGGAAAGGGGTTGCGGAGTGGCTTATCAATGCCGCCATGGGCCCCAGCGGTGACGCAGAGGATGCGACCCGGCCGGCATACTTGGCCCTGATCCGTGGTATGGGAATGGCGCGTGAAGGGGAGACCAATGTGCTGGTCCATTGGACCCGTCGACCGGACCATTCTTATGATAGCGATTTTACAGATTCCCGCTCCGGATACAAGTCGCCCAAGGAACTGCGGGGACCCCTAGCGACCAAGGATATCCACTACTTGGGCTATACGACCGAAGATGAGACGTTCGAGGACATGCGCACGAACACATTGCATCACTTCGGCAATGCGATCGCAGAGATCAATACCCTGCATTTGGTCGATAGGACACAAGCGTTGCGACCACAGGAGGCCAAGGAGGAAGGACGGACCATCGTCTATATGGAACCCACTACACTGGAGTTCCGTGCGTGTCAATTGCCGGTCGGGGTTGATCCGTCGAGGCTATTGCAATGGATAACCGCCGATCTGAAGAAATGTCAGGAAGCCTACAAGAAACACTTCGAGGTGCTCAGGAAACACCTGTATGATGGGTCTGACCAGGCGGATAAGGTCTCTGCTGCAGGCATGGAAACATCGAACTTCATGGTGCACCGGCTCTGCACGGACCCTTCCTTTTCCCGGGCGGATAGACAAGATTGCCTGGAGTACGTATTGGCGCAAAAGGTGCACTATTTCGTGCTTGCCACTACACCGTATCGCTCCAAGGAGCTTACCCATCCGGTATTTCGGTACGTCCTGTTCATGCATCAGGATAAGCTCAATGAACAGATCTCGGCCGTGGAGCGTCTCGTGTCCGATATGGATGGTGGGGTTTCTGCCAAGACAAGGGAAGCCTTGAAGAAGTATTGGGAGAATGTTGCAAGGAATGTCATGGGCAAGAGTGACCCCAACATGCCGATCGTTGAATTGAAGAAGCGGATGTCCGGGGTCACGAAGAACATGAACATCGTTCTCCCTTTCACCGAGGATCAAGTCGCAGGTGGATTAACGATCGGGGATATTGACAACCCCAAGAAGTACACCGAGGCGGTGAATGTCGTGATCAAGAAGCAACTCACGGAGCAATTGAGCGAGTTGGAAAAGGTGAGGCGCGACCCCAATGCACAGTATCGAGCAAAACGGGATGAAGGCGAGATCTTCTATTGGGTGCCGATCGAGTGCTTGTTGAGATGATGTCGGGACCAGCTCTCTCCCTGCACAACCTGGCACTGGGTTATGATGGCCGGGTGGTGATGGATGTGCGCCACCTGGAGGTCCCCAGTGGAGGTCTCGTCTGTGTGATCGGTCCATCGGGCGTGGGAAAGAGCACCTTTCTGGAAGGAGTGGGCCTGATGTCCAACACCTTTGTATTGGCCCCTGGCGCAGAATCCGAATTGGCGATCGCCGGTGAACGGTTCGATCCGCAGGCACTATGGGCAGGACCGGTGCAAAAGCTGGCGCAGCTCCGACGGGAGCGCTTCAGTTTCATCTTTCAGAGCACCAACCTGATGCCAAACTTCACAGTGGGCGAGAATATCCGAATGGCCCATCAGGGTGCCGGATCGGCCGACTTCGACCAGCGGGTAGCGCAGCTCATGGACCGCGTGGGGTTGCCTGTTGCACTCTTGGGCCGCGCCACGCACCAGTTGTCGGGCGGCCAGCGGCAGCGTGTGGCTTTTGTCAGGGCCTTGGCCAAGGAGTTCACCATATTGATGGCCGATGAACCGACCGGAAACCTGGACCATGCAAACGCGGAGTCCCTTTTCGGCTTGCTGCGCTCTGAAGTGGCCCAGCGTGGACGCACGGCCGTGGTGGTGACACACCAATTGGATCTGGCCGAGGAGTTCGCCGACCTGATCCTTGATATCGTGCCGGGTGGCCCCGATGCGCCGGCCACCATCATACCCCGAACTGGTCGGTAATGAGCGCGCGTAAATTGTTCCGGGACCTGACCAGGCGTTTCGATGAACCGCACGAACGGCTCTTCGTGGAGCGCGAGTATGCAGCTGTCCGTGGGCGGAACGGGCGCGTGGCAGGACTGCTGATGGCCATGGTACTGGCCACCTTGCTGGCCGTGATGCTCGCTCGCAGCGGCATGAGCCACCTGCGCAGGAGCATGAATGACCCGTTCACCAGCCTCGTGAGCATCAATGTGAGCAATGCCAGCTATGGCGGCAATTACGACAGCATCCGGCACTACTTACAGGGTTGTGCGGCAAGCGGCCGGTTCCAAGCGGACAAGGCTTCGGGGAGTTATATCGACCTATGGCCTTTCCACACCCTGAAGAGCGGTGGCGACGAGAACGCCTTGGTGGTCAGCTTCAGCCTAAGGCACGATCGGGACCTGTTGGACAAGATACTACAGCCCGACAATTTGTTGCACGACGACCTGGTGCCCGGTGGTGTGAGAATGGTGGCTCCTGATGCATACAGCGATGGCATTGTCATTTCGCGGGAGTTCCTCGAGGCCCTGGGATGCGATCTGGAGGCACTCCGAACAAAGCGGATCCTCATGGTACGAGGGGGCTTTACCGCGCCCTTACGGGTCTTGGCGGTGGTGCATACCCTGCCGGAACGTGCCCGTTGCCTCGCAGAGCATGCCTTGGTGATGGACCTGAAGGACACGGAGGGAAGGAGGACATTCCCATACCGAAGGGACTACGATGCGTTGCGGATCCTGGTGGATGCTGGGGCGGAACAGGAGGAGGGCCTGGCAAAGCGTTTTTCCGTCTTCTTTGGGGAAGAGGTGTTCGTGGAAGTGGAAGATGTGGACGATATCGCCACTCATTCCAAAGCACTTCGGGTGAAACGCACGAATGGCATGGGTTGGAGTACGGATGACCTACAACATTGGCATACGAAGCTGGCCGACGGGTTTCACAGCAAGTGGTTATCGCTCCGGCCGGCGGTATGGTTCGATGATATCCGATGGCATGGACCGGACAGTAGCACCGTGTACGGAGCAAACCAACCAGCACTCTACCAGTTCGACCAGCTGACCATCACCTTCCATGCGCTGGACAGCATTGGAGAATTCCAACGCGATATCCAGGAGCGCACGGGCAGTAATGATCCCCGCGACCCCCGTAAACCCGTGCAGTTGGATCTGCATCGCGTGGAAGCCCAGAAGAACTTTGCCATGGTGGCGCGGCTCGGGAACTTCCTCTTGTCGGCACTGGTGTTGTTCGCACTCATGGCGATCATGCTGTATCTGTACAATTTGTTGCGTAACCATTTGGATCGTATGCGAATGAACCTCGGTACGTTCATGGCCTTCGGTCTTTCACCGGGCTTTATCGAGGCCGGTTATCTACGTATCATCCTCCTTTTGCTGCTCCGTGTATCCGGCACGTCCTTGCTGGTGCTGCTGCTCTTTCAAGCCGTGCTATGGGCGATCGCCAAGGCCGGGGCGCGGCTTCCGGGGATCCTTGAGCATGTGTCCGTGCTCACCGACCCCTGGCTGTTCGTGTGCATCATCGCCATCTTGGTATCTTCGCTGGTGATCTGCCACCGTCAGTTGGCACGTTTCCTTTCCGTTCCGCCTGGCGACCTCATCTACAACCGCGAATGAAACGGATCAGCCACACTTTCCTGCTGCCTCTCCTGATAAGCGCTCTGGCCCAAGCGTGCAGTTCCTGTAGTTCGTCGCCTCAGCCGGAGGTGCCGGTCCCCGATGTGGCCAGCGAGAGCGTGAAGGAAGCGATGCAGGAACAACAAGCGGCGTGGGATAGTGTACCTCCTTCAGCTGAAGAATCGCAGTGGGTCAAGGATATCAACGAACGGATGAGCAAGTCTGCATTCAAGGATCTTAAGGACGCCGAGTTGGAACAACGACTACGTGAATGGACGCGCGAGTACCGGGTGTCGTGTGATACGGCCGTCTTCAATAGGTTCAAGAACGCTCTACAGGATGAGATCTACCAGACCTGGAAGAGGAAGAACAAGACGTTGACGAAAGAATTGAAAATGCAGATGAGCGTGGCGCGGGATAGCTGTATGGCGGGGAAGGGTGAATGACGGGGGAGAGATGGCTCGTCAGAATTGCATGGGCGTTCTCCTGGATGTTCGAGATCGGGAGCGGATTATGCCGGTCAGTGCTGGAATGTCCTGCGCTGCCTATGTTCGCGGAGAATGCGTTCATTCAGGGGTAGCACAGTATCCAGTACTTTGAGGATCCGGTCTATTGCCTGTTTGTTCGTATCGCATCGTCTGTTCAACTCTTGTCGGGCCATTTCGTCGAAGTGGGGCTGGCTGCTCAGGAATTCGAAGAACCAGCTTTTCGCGACCAGTGTCTTGGACATTACCAGCAGGGCATCACATTGCTTCCGCAATTGCTGCATCCGCTTTTTCTCTTTTTGCATGGCCTGAACAGCCACACTCATCGCAGACCCGGAGAGCGCGTCCACGCCAAGTTCGAGCTGCATGGCTTCTTCATCCATCCGTGATAGTCGACGTATGCTGTGCTCGTACATCAGGTCGCTGATCGCGATGAGCGCGACAAGATCTTCATTGGCATTGGTCCACAAGATCTCGAACGGCCTTTGGCCATAGGAGCGGATCTTTCGCTCCAGTTCACCCTTGGGCTGGCTCTTGACATGATCGATGAGTATCGGGCCACCTTCTTCGATGAGGTTGCCGATCAATTCACAGATGACCTGGGTTTGAGGGCGCATGGGGTGCGGGATGAGCGCAAGGGCGTTCCGGCGTTTTGCTCAGGCGTCGTTCACAGCCTTGGTATATCACTTCTTCTTTTTCCCTCCGCAGGGTCTCGCGCAAGCGGACCCTGCGGAGGTGAGACAGTGACAGTTATGGTATGCTTCGGAAGACCGTGTAGGGGATTCAGCGCCCATTGATATGCTTGAACACATGTGTGTTGGCATTCACTACGGCGTATTCGTTCTCAGAGGGGTCCAATGAAGCCTGCCGCTTCTTGAAGCGTGGAATGACATACTGTATATGGCCGCCTTTCCGCACTTCGATGCACTTCTGTGATTTTCCCTGAGAACTGCCCGTGCCCACCTCATCTGAGTCCATCCACACGTATTGCGGTCCGATCTCGCCCACGTAGGCGATCACATCGCGCTTCAAGGTGATCTTTACGCGCCGGGCCACTTTGTTCCAATCGCTCAGCACTGCCAATCGGCCCAGTATCTGCTCTCTTTTCCACCGATCGCCGATGTGCGGCTGAGTACCATTAATAGCGTTCTGGAGTTCACGCATCATCAGCACGAAGGTCGGCTGGTCAATCCAACAGTCAGAAAAAACATACGCATTGCAGCCGCTGGTGAACCGGTACAGCACTTTACCCTTCTGGAGAACGACCGTATCGTAGCCGTCCCGGAAGGAGTCAGTGTTGTGTTGCTGCATGCGGTCCATCTCGGGGATGGAACCACCCGCATGCGGAGTGATCAGGTCGTTCGTGTTCTGCATGATCGTATGGTCACTTTCCACCTGCGCAGAATCTCCTCGTTCCTCGGACGGATCCAAGGAGGATCATGTCTTTGGGGTGGCGAGGTGGCTCTATTCGTTCAGGTTCAAGTGCTTGTTCCACTCGAATGGTTCCTTCATCCCGGTCAAAATGGATTCGAATAGAGCCTTCCATGGATATTCTTTGTTCACACATGCCACTGAACCAACCAAAAAACCAGTCAAGCCTGCTACTGCCCAAGCTGGCAATGCCCCCGTGCCACCCGATGGAACACCGACCCCAGTGGCTGCTATTGCGCCCAAGGTTCCTCCGAAGATCTTTCCATCCGTGTTAGCGCATTTTTTGGCGACCGCGATGAGTATGCCAATCTCACTTTCAGAGTAGTCAGCAGCACCAATGTAGTTGAGTGCTTTCTCGAACTTTTGACGATCTACAGACATGGGTAATGGGTTGCGCGTGGTCAGTGTACGGATATATCCCCTCTTCCCTCCGCAGGGTCACGCCGAAGCGGACCCTGCGGAAGGTTGGAGATCAAACATTACCTACGCCGGCCACTCGTTCTGCAACTCCTCGCTGCCGAGGGTCAGTTTCTTGGCCGAGAGGGTGAAGGAGGTGGTCATGGGGTTGCCGCCCACGCTGTCGAAGTTCTCGCTGAGTTGCACCACGTAGGCGGTGCTGAACTTCAGTTCCTTCATCTTGGCGTCCTCGTCGCGCTTCTTGAAGATGATGCTGCCGTCCACGCTCTTGAACTGGGCGATCATGAGGTCCCAGAGAGAGGTATCGTCGGTGCTTTCGATCTCGAAGCTGATGGTGCCACCTTTCACTTCGCTGCTGGGGCGGCCGGTGGGGTCGATGTCGCGGTTCAGCGCGTAGCTGCAGTGAAGCAGGCGGTAGGTTTTACCGTTCATCGTAAGGTCTGCTCGAAATGCCATGGTGTTGGTTGTTTAGGTTTATTGGTGGTTGCTTGTCTGTGATGCAAACATGGGCTCAGGGGCCATGGAAAGGCGCCCAGAATCAACGATCGCGGCGCCCGGCTCCGGTGTACGGCCGGTTGGGGTCAACGAACGACATTCCCTGGAGCCGGCGCTGGTCAGTATGGAAGAGTGCTTGGCGGGGCGTGCGGTGATGGTACGGGGATGGCCCGTGGTGGTTGGCCACACTCCGGAACGAGGGATGCCTGGTGTAGGGCCGCGTAGGATCAGAAATCCCAGCCACTGTCCGGTTTCTGCGGCTTCGGAGCGGAAGGGGGGGGCGATACCGGCCTGGCCGGAGGTGCCTGCCGGACCGTGGCGATGTCCTGAGCGATGAATATGTCCTTGTCGCGCTTCTGGCCGATGTAGTCCAGGCCCACCCACATGTCGAACAGTTTCTTGTGCGTACGGCAGAAGAGGGTCACGGTGTTGAGGGCGCCACGTAGGTCGGTATGGTCGTATTCCAGATCCATCAGGCCCGTGAGGGTGGCAATATGTTCGGCGGGTTTCAGGCCGGTGTGTTCGCGGACGTACTCCAGCAGGGCGTCCTTGCCCCGGCCGGTGAGCAGGTCAATGGCATGGTGGAAGGTGCGCGCGAACTGGGCCGCATGCAGGACCACTTCGCGGGGACGGATGCGTGTACCAGCCATGAGCACGGGTGTCATGCCCGTCTCCAGGAAGCGCAGCCCGCTACGGCAGAACGTGTCTACGGAGGTCTGTAGTTCGGTCAGGTCCCGTACCACGTTCAGTTTGATCACGACCCGCATCATGTCGCGCTCCACGTCCTTGAGGAACTTGGCGTATCCGAGCACGAATTCCTCCAACTGGGGCAGAGCGGCCATGACCATAGCGGGTGGGATGTGGCCGGGATCCTGCTCCAACTCGTCCCTTTGCACGTGCAGCCTTGCGATGGCGATGTGATTCCTTGCGGTTCCGCCTTGCCGTAGTTCCTTCGCCTGAGCCACCTCCAAGGTCCACGCCGGGCGCAGGAACGGGTGGCGGGCGGGTGACTCGGCCGGATCGGGAACACCCACGGGTTCCGCGAGCGTGGGCGATGTGCGAAGGATCACATCGAAGGTATTCCCTTCGGTCATCAGGTGGTCAGGGATCGTGCCTGATAGGCGGATGGGATCGGTGTTCGCCAGAAGCTCGATGCGGTCTCCTGCCTGCGTATTGGCCCGGCATTGCCGCAGTTCCAACTGGTACCTCGAGCGGCCTTCAAGTGTGACCGATAGATCAAGTGCCGGTTCGCCGCTGGGTCCTCGGCCCAGCAGGCCATGATCTGTCAGCGGGTCGTAGGTGGAGCGCAGGTCGCGCAGCCGGTCCTCCACGGCCTGCTGGAGTTGCAGCAGGTGGGTCTTCGACATCTTCATGCCGTCCACCCAGTTCACAAAGCCGCTATGGATAGGGTCGCTCATGGCCGTTGGTTTTCCTGGAACACGCGCTGGAAGTACACATCGCTATCTCGCGTGATCCCGTTCTGCGCGATGGTGAGCCGGGGATCCAGGACATCCTCCTTCCAGACCCACTTGCGTTGTTTGCGAAGCATGTACCGGGGTTTGCGGAACACCCACCCCAAGGTACCATCGTCGTTGAGTAGACCGGTGATGGGCGTGTTGGGGAAACGGTTCTCGTTGTAGTCCTTGATGAAGAGGTAGGCCAGTTCGCCCAATTCGGCGTCTTCGGGTAGTTTCACGTTCACCGTAGTAGTGATATCCTCCTGCTCCTTCCGTTTGAAGTGGAAGTTGGCGATCACGATGCGGTCCCGGTTCCAGGTATGCTGTTGCTCGCGATAGTTCTTTGGGAAATGCCAGGTTTCATAATGCTTGGGTTCGAGTGCAATGGCGGCCCGGAAGGCCCATACCAGCAGGGTGGGCAGGAGCACGGCCACGGCGGTGGGCACGATCACCCAAATGAATACGGAGCTTCCCATGTCGACCAGTCCAGGCAGGAAGGCATGCGCCAACACCATGCCGATGCCCACGGCCAATGTAGCCAGCGCCACCACTCCGAGTTCGGGCCAGAATCGGCGCTCATCGTCGGCGATCCGCCCGTGCCGGTAGGCCAGTTGGATGCCGATGGCCAGCGAACCGAGCGCCGATAGGATAAGCATGGCTCGGGGGATGTGGATGGTACCTGGTGTGAAGGGATCGATCAGCGACATGGAACCCATAACCACGCCGATCAACAGGATCACCAGCAACGGTACGAAGAGCTTGCCGCCCACGGCCTGCCCTTTGGCCGCAGCGCCTTTGGCCTTTCCGGCAGTGCCAACGCCCCTGGAAGCGGTCCCTTGTGCCTCGCGGAACCCGTTGTCCTGATCGGCCATCATGTTCATTCCCCTTGCGTTCAGTTCAATATGGTCGACACGCCTAATCTACACGAAGCCCCCTCCCCGTCGAGTTGCGCACCTTCCATTCCCGGTATGAGGTGGAAGACCATGTCCCACACTTGGTCGGCAGCCGCGAAGTACTCCATCAGGATGGACAACTTCTTCCGGCCGGGTTGTCCAAGGCCAAAGGTATCTGCCACGGCGGGTTCCAGCGGCCCCATTGTGATCAAGAGGATCCTTTCGTGGATCTCCGGTGCATCGCCAAGCACGGTATCCACGCCTAAGTGGCTGTTCTCCAAGGCGGGGGAATCGGGCCTCATGATCGGCTCGTACCGGGCGTATGTATGACCGATGCGCACCGGTACACCCAGCACCTCGCTCACTGCGAACGCCATGGCCTCGGTGTCGCTGGTGATCCGGTGGCAGGTGGGCAGTAGCATGAGGAGCTTCCCCAACTCCCTGGCGCTCAATTCCTGCGGCGCGTCCCAAAAGCCGGTCACGCCTTTGCCCGTGTGGTCCAGAAGCAGTTCGGAGGTAAGCCTCCGTTCGTTCAGTTCCACATGGAGGCGTAGGCGCAGCAGCTCGTTGTCCAGCGGCAGGAAGAATGACCGCGCGGCCTCGGCGATGGCGTTGTTACGCCGCACCTCCTCCACGGCGGCGTCGGCTCCGATGAAGGGGCGTGAACGCCGCATTTCATGGAACAGTCCTTCGGGGAGCAGGTCATAAAGCCCCGGCCGATTCACTTCCACCACGGGTGTCGCGGCTGCCCATTCCAAGGCCCCTGCCGGGTGAAGGTGTTGGATGTCGCGCGCTGCCGTTCTGCCGAAACCGCCGTTTGGCCATTGCAGGAACCCGTCCGATGGGATGGCCGACGCAAGGATCAATTCGGCCAGCACGGCCTCGACGCGCAGGTCACACGCTTCCGAGCGAAGGTCCCGGTCCCATATATCCCACCTGTCGTCCGCTGGTCTCATCGCAGGCGCAATGGAAGGCTCAATGCTGAAGCCGCGTTCAGTTCGGCATGAAGGCGCTCTCGGAAGTAGCCGATCTCTTCGGTGGAGGCCGATCGTTCGTCGAACACGAGGACCACGTCCAGGCAGCGCACCAATCCCTTGGCGTTGTGCGGGGAGAGCATGACGCCCTCCTCGACGGTCACTGTGCGCAGCCGCATGCCGCATACCATGCGGCAATGTTCGATGATGTCGCGGCGGGTCACGATGCGGCCCCGGCTGAGTACTGCCGCCCGGTATTGTTGGATGAGCTCCTTTTGGGAGCGCTGTTCGCGGGCACCAGTGGTGGCTGTCACCAATTGCACGGGGCCACGGGCGGCGAGGCTTTGCTGTTTGCTGCGGAGATGTGTGCCCGCCGGGATGCCATTGGCGGTCGTTCCATCGGTGGTCCAATAGTGCAAGTGGGCCGTTTCGGTGCGGCCGAAGGGTCGAATGGCCACGTAGGTGTGAGCCTTTCCGGCCTTGGCTTCCTGCAACCGGCGTTCGATGCGCGAGAGGGCCTGGCCGATGGCTCGCAGGTCCGATACAGTGGTTGCCATGTCCAGCGAGGCGAATGCCTGCGACTCTTCTCGCACCAGATCAACGGCATGTTGCAGCAGTTCGCTGCCGTTTCGTTCATCGAAACGGGCCGTGGTGCCGTGGCGGATGGTGAAGCTCCCCGCTGTATTGTCCACCTGCTCGGCAGATGGGACCTCCGCGTAGACCTGCCCTTGGTTGCTTTCGGCTTTCTCCATCCCGAGGAAGGAGCCATTGGCATCGAGCCGCTTGATGTTGATCTCGTGTTGGAGCCGGTAGATGGCCTTTTCAAGGCGCCGGTTGACCAGCGGTACGCAATGGTCGAGCACCATCGCCTCGCGGATCAGTTGCGGGGAGATGTCCGAGGGGAAGTCGAGGCGGATCCAACGGACCGTGGCCGGGTCCGGCACACCGGCTTGTTGTACGGCCGGGATGAAGCCATCCGGCGGGGGGGCGGTCAGCTGTCCTGCTTCTATGCGCAGGAACCGGTCATTGTAGAAGGCGCGTACCCACTTTTCCAGCAACACGGAAACTTCTGGCCTGCCGATGTTTCCTTTATCCGGTTCTGATTGCGCGAGGCCCACTCCGGTGTGTAGTGGGGTGGAGGCCGTATCGTGGACGGTAATGCGAGAGAGCGCCATCAGGCACCGTTCGCGCGCGGCCTGTCCGGGCCAATCCAAGTACAGCCGCACCACCTCGTTCTCCGCGAACTCTCCCTGGAGGCCGAGGTACATCACCTGTGGACCAATGGCGAACGGAAGGGCGGCGGCAGGCGTCCAACGTGTTCCGTTCGGCACCTCGATCCCGTCGGCAAGTGCGCGGCAAACGATGCGCGTGCCACAGAGATTCACATCGCCGGCCACGGAGAAGCAGTATTCGTGCGTTTCCGGCCGGTTCATGTTCTCCTTGCGGCGCACGGTCCGTTCGAAGGTCATTTCATCGTACCGGGTGGCGGTCAGGCGCTTTTCTGGATGCAGCTTCGCCACGGCGTGGGCGGGCTCGGCCAAGGTGAACACTTCGGGCAACAGGTACTTGGCAATCCGCTCGAACACGCGGGCATCGGAATCGTGAATAGCATGGCCGACCCTCTCTATTTCCAGCGCCAGGGCACCGAACAGCAGATCCACCACAGGATCCACCTGGCCGGTGCGGATGCCCGGCATGCCCCAAGCGTCCGCCGCCGTGCGGAGCAGGCGCTCCTTCACCTCTTCACGGGATGTCCGGGTATTCTTCATGGGGTCAATCCAATGAGAATGGGGCCACGAGCATGGTGTCGGTGAAGCGGAAGGTCTCGTTGGTGCGGGCCAGTCTTGCGTTCAGTGTGATCCGAAGCCGCCGTTTCAAACGGCCGGCCACTTGTTCGCCATGCTTTAGTTTGAATTCTGCCTGGTCAACCTCGGCCTTCACATCCACGTGGGTGAGCCGCTTTTCGTACCGTTCAACCAGTTCCTTCATGTGCTGCGCCATGCGGTCCATCCATACGCCGGTGGCCTGCACGGTGCTGAACTCGTGCTCCCAAAGTTCACAGCCATACGTCGGATCGGGCGGGAACTCTTCCGGGGCGGTGGTGAGCAGCAGGTGGATGTGGCTGGCGATGCTGTCCACCTCGGATACTATGGGAAGCCGACCTTCCTTGAAGAACCCCAGCACATCCAAGGGCATGCCTGCACCGTCACCGGGTTCCATGGATCAGTTGATCTTCACAAGCCCCCCCTTCACCTCCGTTACAGCGCTCGCGCTGAGCTCCGATGTGGCACCTTTCAGTGCGAGTTGGCCCGTGGCTCCTACCTCTGTATTCCCGTTGGCTTTCAGCGTGGCGTTGCCTGTGGCGGTCACCTCCACATTGGATCGGGCGGCCACCTTGAAATCCTGACCTGCATCCACCTTGAATTCCTTGCCGGATGTCATTTGCACGGCACCTCCGGCTTCGAGCTTGATGTCCTTGCCGGCCTTCAGCACCAGCTCGCCATCGGTCTGCACGGTGATCTTGCCGTCGCCATCGCAGTTCAGTTCGATGGTGTTCTTCTCGTGGCGGATAGTGATGACCCCGCGATCATCGAAGATCAGCTCGTTGCCGGAGCGTGTGCGGATGATCTTGATGTCGTCCTTGTCCGTGAACTGTGATGGCTGGCCGTTCTTGCCGTTGTACAGTGAGCCGATCACGTAGGGCGACCGGTCGTGGCCCATTTCGAAACCGACCAGCACTTCGTCATCCACTTCAGGCACGAAGTAGAAGCCGCGGTCATTCCCGGCATGGGGCCATACGACCCGCAGCCAGGGTGATTCCGCTTCACCCCATGCGAAGGCGACACGTACCCGGCCTAGTTTCTCGGGATCCTTGTTGTCCGTCACTTTGGCGCGTGTGCTTTCGATCCGGGGACTCTTCACATGGACCGATGCGGGGATGCCAGCCCCGGATGGCACGGCTTGGAAGAAATTCTGGTAATTGTCGCGGCCCTGGCAGGTGTGCGTCACCTGTGTCACTACATACTCTCCGCTGGACGCGAAGCCGTCCAGTTTCAGCAGGGTGCCCACCTGCACTTCGGCGAGATCGCTGGCCACGATGATGCGATGTGTGTCGTTGGCCTGGCCCTGCCGCATGCGGTCCATCATGCTCTTCAGGAGTTCCCGTTTGAGCTGGTGGGCCTCACCGTCCGCGTAGGAAGGGAAGGGCTGGTTCACATCCTTCTCTGCGCCTGCCGGGTACAACTCGTCCGTTCGCTGCTGTACCTTGGATGAAATGCTGTCCGCGTGGCTGGGAGTTGCGGCCTCCACTTCTACCACGCCGTCAGACAAATAGTCCCATGCGGTGAGCGTGGGGGTAGGGCGGGTGGTGGAGAAGACGAAGTCGAGCGATCGCACCCGCTGCGGCCCTATGCTGATCGCCGCAGTATCGGCAAGCCCCAACCTGATCTTCTGGCCATCGTAGTAGAACCACTCGCCGTGCTCGCGCATCATGCGGCAGATGAAGTCGAAGTCCGTTTCGCCATATTGAACGGCGAAAGGGATCTTCTTTGTGAAAGAGAGGTTCGTTTCGGCCTTCAGCCTTTCGTTCAGGTTGTACGCGTTCGCCTTCTCGTACAAATCCTTTAGCCCTACCTCCGCGTACGTGTCTGAGTTCGGCGCGGAGTCCATCAGGATCGTGGGACTCTTGCCCGTAAGGGTCACCAGCAGGTGGTCCTTCTGTTGGCCGCTCACTGACACGTCCATTACGATTCCTTTGAACGTTGATCGGTCCGTGCCTTGGCTATCCTTCTTGGTAAGCCCGCTCTCCCAATCGATCAGGATATCGGCACCGATCAGGTTCGGGAGCTTGTCGAATAGGCTTTTGGTCTTCTCATCGCGGGAGTCACCCTGAACGGCTATGGCGTCGCTCGGCAACACCACCTCGAAGGTGTGGTGGCCGAATATGGTCTGGACAATGTGAACGCTGCGTACGCTGCGCAGGTCCTGTCCATCCACTGAGACCTTGAGGAAGATCTTGTCTGCCATGGCTGTGCGGGATCAATGGGGTAATGGGTGCCCAAGGGCTTACTCCTGCGCGTATTCCGACTGCCATTCGGCGCTGTCGGGGTCGTCGCCTTTTTGCCCATCCAGTTTGAACACGTAGTTCTTGGCCGGGAAATACGGGGTCATGTGGATATCCAAGTAGATCCGGTCCTTCTGATTGGGGTCCTGTTCGAAGCGGAGAATTTGAAACTTCTCGATCAGTTTGCCGGGGCCGCACACGCCGTCCAAGAACTTCACGATCTGGGAGCGGATCTCGCGCTGGGTCTTCGAGTTGAAGTTCTCAAAGGCACGGCGGTTCAGGAAATCCATCAACACCTTAGAGATGTAGTCGAACACACGTACCACCGAATAGGTCTGAAGGCCGATGTTGTCGCCATTGAACAGGGTTTTGGCCGAGAAGGCCATTACCTTGCCGTATTCGTTCACCATGGGCACTAAGCCCATCTTTTCCAGGGAAGCCACTTCGCTCTTACGCAGGTCGAAAGCCACGGCATCCACTTCGTTCAGTGAGCCATGCTTCTTGCCCGCGGTCACCTGCGACATCAGCGTGTTGTAAATTTTGCCGGCCAGCGCGCCCGAAGGGGGGACGTATAAGTGCTCCTCTTCGCCCACTTCGGCGGCCTTGGAGCGGCCTACCAACCAGTTGGCCGCCATCACCACATTGCTCTTGTACACATCGCCGCCGGACAAGTTGGCATTGGAGAACAGGGCCATCACGTCATCCGGGGATTCCAAATGTTGAAAGTCGGTCACCAAAGTTGCCTTGTTCTTGTGGCAGAATTTGGCCCATTTTTCCACCACCTTATTGGATCCGAGGTAGCCCGGAATGCACACGATGCCGTAGTTGTCACGCAGATCCAGCCGGTCATAGCAATCTTTCAACTCCTGCTCCACCGAATCGATGAATGTGGTATTGTCCAAGTCAGAAAGCTGCTCCATGGACGCGTTCATGATGTTCACGTTCTTCAGCTTATCGCTCTCAGTGTTCTTGTAGAACAACGCCACGGAACGGTAGCTGCGTTCCATTTCTGCCGTGGCCTCCAGTGCCGTGAGCAGGTTCTTCTTATACAGTTGGTCCGTTGCTTCGCTCTTCTCCTCGCAGGCACGGATGACCTCCCCGACATCTTCTGAGGACGTGAGTGTTTCAATCCACAGGTTCAGTTTACCGACCAACTGCTTTCGCTCGTTGGCGTACTGTGCTTCGTTAAGAAAGATGTTCCGACGCGCTTTGCTTTCCGGGTTCATGTTGGCCACGCCATCTATCACGGCTCCGAGCAGGTCGAAACCGCCGAATTTCGCGAGGGCATTGATATGGTCCTTCAAACCGCTTTCCCGAAGTTTTTCGGCCGGCTTGTTTTCCTTTTGGTTCTCCGTGCTCATGGGGAGGGTATTGCGGCTGTGTATGCGAGAAGTCGGTTGATCACTTTTGGTTCAGTTCGGCGGCGAGTTCCTTCAGGGCTTCGATCACGGCTGCTTTGGCCGATGGGTCCTGCATGGCTGCCAAGAAGCGTTTGTTGCTCCGTAGTTGTTTCACCACCTTCATCAATTCGGTCTGCTGTAGGTTGAGTCCTTGCAGAAAACTGCTTTGATTGGTTAGGCCCTTCGGTCCGAAATCGCCCAGGTTGTCGAACCTTAGTTCTTCCTTCACCTCGGCGCCATCTGCGCCGATGAAGGCCGCCTCCACCTTCGGCTTGAAGTGTGCGAACACCGCCTCCACATTCGTGAGACCTTCCACCACCTGCGGTCTCACCGGGTCATCACCGGTAAGCTTCTGGATCATCAAGGTCTTGTTCTGGGGGAGGTCGGCGAATGCCTCACTCGCATCAACGGGGCGCTCGGTGCCACCAATGCCGTATTCGAACTCTGCCATGGTAAAGGGAGTGGTTGTTTATGCAATTCTGAACTGGAGGTCTCCATCATGCATGATGCCGTGGATCGTCTGACCTTTTGACACCTGCTGTCCGATGATCATCCGGGATATGGGCCTACGCAGCCGATTTCTGATCACGTTGCGCAATGGACGTGCCCCATACAGTGGGGTGAAACCCTCCATGGCCAGTACGCGGCGAGTCTCCGGATCGAGCGAAAGGTGAAGACCTTGCAGTTGTAAAGCGGACTCAAGTTGTTTGAGTTGGATGTTGAAGATCAGCTCCACGGTCTCTTCGCTGATGGGGCGGAATGGCAGTATCTCGGTCAATCGGGCCAGGAATTCCGGCCTGAAGTGGCGCGACATGATCTCCATAAGGTCGTTTGATACGGGGATCCGGCCCGCAGCAAATTCTTCGATGATATGCTGGCTGCCGATGTTCGAGGTGAAAAGGATCACCGCGTTGGAGAAGTCCCCCTCACGTCCTAGCCGGTCGTGGAGCTTGCCCTCATCGAGGATCTGCAGGAATAGATCGAACACAGATGGGTGGGCTTTCTCGATCTCGTCGAAGAGCACTACGGCGTACGGCTGCTGCCGGATCTTGTTCACGAGCAGGCCACCTTCCTTGTAGCCCACATAGCCGGGAGGCGCACCGTATAGTAGCGCTGCGCTGTGCTCCTCCTTGAACTCGCTCATGTCGAACCGGATCAAACTGTTCTCGTCGGCGAAAAGCAGTTCGGCCAACGCCTTGGCCAGCTCGGTCTTGCCTGTGCCGGTAGGTCCGAGGAAGAAGAAAGAGCCGATGGGCAGGCCAGCCTTGTTCAACCCCGAACGGCTTTCAAGGATCGCGTCGGCGAGGATCTTGATGCCATGATCCTGGCCGATGACTCGTTTCTTCAGGATGTCTTCGATCCCCAGTAGGCGTTCTTTTTCCTGGGCCTGCACTTTGCCGATGGGGATACCCGTCTTGTGCGATACGATCGCAGCGATGTCCTCCTTGTCCACCCGGGTTTTCGTGGTGGCTGCCAAGCCCGACAGCCGTTCCAACATGCTGGCAAGGTGATCGCGTACGGCTTGTGCCACCTCGATCTTCGTCACATCCACCTCGTCGTTCAGCATCCCGAGGAACACGGGACTCAAGGTGCCGGTCATCTCCGAATGTAGGTGGCGCAGTTCTTCCAGCTCCGAGACATCGCCGGTGGTGGCCATCCCTAACAGGCGATCCTTCAACTGGCCTACGAGGTCCGCCGAAGTCTCGTTCATCATGCGGATGGAGGCAAGGGTGCGGTCGATGAGGTCGATCGCCGCATCGGGCAGGCGCCGTTCCTTCAGGTAACGCCTCGACAGCCGGATGGATTCGTCCAATCCGTTCTCATGTACCTCAATGCCATGGTGCGACTCGTAGAGGGGCACTATGGTCTTCAGCATCTGCTTGCACACGGGGTCGGAGGGTTCTTCCACACGCACCACCTCGAAGCGGCGCATGAATGCTTCCTCGCCTTCCAGGAATTCGCGGTATTCGTCATTGGTGGTGGCGCCGATCACCGTCAGTTCGCCACGGGCCAACTCGGGCTTCAATAGGTTGGCGCATCCGGCGAGGCCGCGGTTCTCATCGAACAGGGCATGGATCTCGTCAATGAACAGAATGGCCTTGTCAAAGGTTTTCACCCCGTTGATCACGTTCTTGATCCGGTCTTCCACCTCGCCTTTATACGAGGCGCCAGCCACCAAGGCTCCGAGGTCGAGTTCGAACAGGTGGGCGCCTTTCAAATGGGGGGGCACCCTGCCCTCGTGTAAATCCAATGCGAATCCTTCCACCAGAGCGGTCTTGCCCACGCCCGGGTCGCCGAGGATGATCACATTGGGCTTAGAACGGCGGCCCAAGATCTCCGTCATCATGCGTACTTCCTTGTCGCGCCCGATGATGGGGTCGATCTTGCCCGCACGGGCCAGGGCCACCTTGTCGATACAGTAGCTGCCGATCGCTTTGGTGCCGACCGCGGAGGTGCTGTTGTCGCTCACCGTCCCGTTGGGCAGGCCGGACCCATGGCCTTCTGCCCCAAGCTGCGGCGCATCCACATGGTCCATGATCTCCTGCCGGTTCAACGGAAAGGACTTCAACTGTTCATAACTGAAGCCCACTCCAGGGGTGCACAAGGCAGTGAGCAGGCAGAGTGCATCCACCTCTCCGCGTCCGAACTTGATCTTCACGTAATCGGCCTCGCGGAGGACCGAAGCCACTTGAGGGTCGGGATCGGGGTCGGGCATGGGGCCGGTGGCCTTGGGATAGGCTTCGATCCGCATGTCGGCCCATTCGCGCATGTACCCCACATCTTTATTCAAGCTATCAAGGAACGGCACTAACCCATGGTCCTTTTGGAGCACGGATCTGAGCAGATGGCAGGCGCCCACGGAACCGTGCCCATGATCGCGTGCCATCAACCCGGCCAGGGCCAGCGACTCGGACACAGGAGGTGCGATGGTGGAAGTGCTCATTGTGTCTTTACTGACAAGGTTACGATATTTTTCCAACGAGTAGTAAGGAGAGCATATCCACCGGAGGTAGAACCATGGATGCGGCCTTTTCGGTTGGGGCATTGGGAATCCCGTTCCCGTAAAAGTGGATCAGGTCATCATGCAGTCGATGTAGGTCGCGAAGTAGTTGTTGGGTCTTGGGGTCTCGTCGCTGCTCGCTTGGTAGCCTGAACTTGAAAAGCCTGATACTCTCGTCAAGGCGGCAAAGATGCACGTTCGCGGCCGCAGCACCTGGAATGGGCATTTCACGTGCCACCACGAAACGCATTTCAGATCGTATCTGGCCGATCGTGCGTGCTATGTCATGGAATGTGTACATGGTCAAACACCCATGAGCAAGGAAAACTCTTTTTTTCTGCTGCGGCCAATGGGGATGAGCTTGTCGTCGGACATGATCACATGGCCTCCCTCTGTTCGGATCATGGACCGAATATGCTCCAGGTTCAGAAGATAGCTTTTGTGGATACGGAAGAAGCGGTTACTGTTCAGCCTGGCTTCGAAATATTTGAGATGCTTGCTGATCAAGTGAGTGGAGCGAAGGGTCTTGATCCGGGTGTACTCGCTGTCCGCTTCACAATAAATTATCTCATCAGGTTCCACGAAGACATGGCCGTTGGCCGTTGGCAGTGCCATCTTACCGAAAACAAATTCTCGCGAAGGAGTGGTTGGTGCGGGCCAGGCTATCGTTGGGCGGCCTAACCCCTCCACCAATCTGTTCAGTGTACGGCGCAGGTCAGTCGTATTGATCGGTTTGAGCAGGCAATCGAACCGGCTGGTCTTGATCGGCTGGTGTACGTAGTAATTTTCCTTGGCGAGGAAGATCACTTTGAAGCTCCGTACCGCCATGATGCCCAACATATCACGACCAGTGAAGAAGGGCATGCCGATATCAATGAACACCACTTGTGGTACCTGCGTCTGGATTCGCTGGATGCCTTCCTTGAAACAGGTGAACTGCCCAAGCAGGCTGAACTCTTGGGGGCGTCTACGCAATTCCATCCCAAGGATATGGCCGGAGCGGTCATCGTCGTCGATGACCAGGCAGGATATCGGCTTGCTGCCTAAGGCCATTTTTCTACCGTGGTTTCACTAAAGAAACGAATATACGGGAAATGGGGCGATGTACGCGGGTCTTTTCGAGTTTCGCTTTTGAAAAGGGTTCACGATAGTACGCCTCGTTCACAACTGCCTTCTGTTTTCCGGCTACTCGCACTCCGGACCATAGCTGTCACCGGGGCCGCACACACGAAATACCTTCCCCCCCACGGTACAGGCGCCAGCGTCGGCACCCTCCTGATAAAACCAACTGCCCTCGCTGCCATCAGGGGAGTAGATCACGATCATGAGCGGACCTTCGCGGTGGTGCTCCACGTCCCATGTCCCCCAACGGCGATCTTTCGAGGTGCCATGCAGGTTACCTGTATCGAAAACGTCACCTTGCATGTTGGTCTCCTTGCCGTCCACGTTCATATCGGACGAATACGTCCAGAGTCCAACACCATCGGGGCATAGCTGGAAACGCTCCACCGTGGTCTGGCTCGCGTAACCGGAACTGGAGTTCGAAGATGTAGTGCTTACCTTGACCAGGGCCTTGCCCATCAGGGCCTGTCTTGCCCAAACTTCTGCCGCAGTGCGCTTGCGGTTGTTGACGTTAGCCAGAGCCGCCTCTGTTGCACGTTGCTTTGACTGACGCTCTTGCTCCAGAATGGCTGCGACCTGGTCCTCGGGGATATGCTCCACGGTGTTCATGATGGCAAGCAGGCGGGCCTTGGCCTGTTCAAAGAGCGGGTCGCTCTCCTGATCGATCGCTGCCACACCCATGAAACCTCCTTTTGCATGGCCGGATTCCATCACCACATAGCGCCCTTCTTTGAACCGTCCGGTATAACGCCCAAGGACAATGACCACGAAGGCTGTCCGGTTGTTCCCCAAGTCCTCCGTTACTCCATTACTTTGCCTGAGTTCACCTTCACCGGCCACGCCCTCGACCAACCTGCGGTACGTGGCCTGTGGGTCAGCGTCCCAGTATAGCGCAAACCAACTGCTCTCGTTCGGTGCGTTGAAGAGAATACCTTCGGTAATTGGGGTAGGGGCGTAGCCCGCAGGCACCTCCACATAAATGCCGGGCTCCGCAAAGAATGTTTTGCCGGGTGGGACATGCTGTTGCACAGCCGCTTCGGCTGCAGCTACGGATCCTTGCTGGTATTGTCCGGAGGCTTGTTCCCCTGATCGGGGGTCGGGCGAAGCATCCAAGGTACAGTCCATCAAGAGTAGTGAGGTCAACGGAAAGAGGATGAACAAGGCCGATTTAGTGATGGGTCGATGATGTATAGCCCTGTGGAATGGCTGTGGGGAACACAAGGCCGGCGATCTGTTCATTGCCTTGTGGCACTTTGAGAAGGACGGCTCCGAGGTGCGCGAGAAAAGCTGGTCGGGCAAGGGCGGGTATGAATTTGGACCGAGCAGGCTGAGCATTGATCGCTCATGCCGGGGAAAATTCGGAACAACACTGGCGCTTGGTCATCGGGCTGCATTTGGGTGCATGGTTTGAATTGGGTCCTGCGGTCCAGAGTTGGCCTATGGTTGATGAATGAACGTGTCAAGTTTGTTCATGCGAATTTGTCCCAATCGCTTTTGGCGTTCATCAAGGCCTGGACAATGGACTTGATCGCAAGGGGCCAGTTCAGTATTTTACTGGAGCCGGAGTCCAGCTCCATGACCTTTTCCACCGCAGGGGCAATAACACTGAAGCCAGTGCCCTCAAAGCAGAATATGTCAACTTTTCCCGTTGAGCTTGCCGCTGATACCAGGTCGGTGGCACCGGAGTACCCGGCGCTTACCAGAGTATTGCCCAGGCCAGGTGGGGCGATCAGGGCAAGTATGGTCATCGCGATATCAGAACGCAGTTTGGTAAGTACGGCCAAGCGCCCGACGATGCCCCATAGCTTTTCATCGCGCCGTGCATAATCCATCTCATCGTAGATCAGCTGGTCCAGTTGCCTACGGTACATCATTGCCTGGTCACTCAACCAACCTACGTATTCCGCGTATGGCTGCACGCCATTCTGTCGCATGCCATCCACGGCGGCATGCAAATCCTTGTACACCTCTTTGTAATATGTCTTCCGTAGTTCCGATCGCTTATGGTTCTCCACCGTCTCCCGTATGACCGCCCAAGAGGCATCCGAGCCAGTACGGAAAATACTGCTTGACACCTCTTTGGCTTTGACGTAGGCCTCGTACAAGGCACGCATCTCGATGTACGAGCGCACCACTTTTTCGTGATCGACCAAGCAGACCGCTGCTACCCGTGTTTTCTCTTTTGCCATGCTGCTCGCATTAAAGGGTGTCGTGCCAAGGAGATAGGTCCCTCCGGACCTCTATTTGGTCACCTGTACGGTGCATCGACCTTCAGGGCTGCTGAATATGACCAGATAGTCGCCCGAAGCGAGGTCGGCTGGAATCGCAACGGTCTGTACATGCTCCCCTGCAGGCATGTACTTGGCTTGCATGAAGGTAGCCACCTCGCGGCCCTGCATATCGTGCAGGGCGATGCTCAGTTGGGTGTTCTTTGCAAGGGTGTATTGGAAGGTGGTGGCTTCATTCAAGGGATTGGGGTAAACCACTACCTCGTTCGCGGCTTCCGCGAATTCGAGTATACCCACTAAGGGGCCGGTGAGGTAGCGCAGAATTACGAAATCACTAAGTTCAGAAGAGCTGGTCCCGGTACTTCCGACGACCACTATCGACGAAAGGTGCATTCGTGCAGCTTTGGCAAATTCAGTACTGCCCGGCAGGTCTGTCTCCACTTTTCCGGCCGTACCGAAGCTCACGTCGAGCGTGCCATTGGTCTCCAACCGTGCCAATGCGATCCGCGAGCCCAAATAGCTGGAAGCTGATGGGGCGGCGCCGGACGCGCCGACAAGTACGATCCGGCCATCAGGTTGTACGACCATGGCACTCGCTATGTCACGGTTGAAGCCATTTGCAGGGAAGTTGATGCTGGTTGAACCTGAGGTGCCGAACGTCCCATCTGCGGTCCCGTCCGGAAGCCTGCGGGCTACGAAGAAGTTCCAGTCCCAGTTCGTGCTTAGGCCGTCGTCAAGTGCCTTCTCGCCGTGTACCAGCAGTTTGCCGTCAGCATCGATCTGAATGCCCATTAATCTCACACTATGCATAATGCTCGGTTCTCCGGGCGGGAACCCTATTTGCCAGAAAGCGAGCTTCACGAAGCCGTTGGTCCCCCAGGACAGGTCCAGAGCGCCGTTACTGGTCAGCTTTGCGATGAAGCCGTGGTACGTACCTGCTAAAAAGTTGCCGTCCGTCACGCCGTATCCTGTTACGAAGATGTCACCGTTCCCCGCTATGGCTATTCCAGTTGCCCGTGCGTCCGTCATATTGGGTACAGCAATCTCCACTTTTCCATCCGAGGAGAACGTATTGTCCAAGGGACCAGTAATGGTGTGCCTGACCAAGGCGATGTTATCATCCACATATCCCGCAAGGACCAATTTCCCATCCTGTAGCGCGGCCATGGCCAGAACGTCGGTAATTGTGTCGTCCACCCAAAAGGTATTCACCCATCCACCCTGGCCGAATGAAGTTGACAATAGGTCGAGGTTGTCGTTGAATGCCGCAACGTGCCAGCCCTGGTTCCCCGAAGCTGTTTCAACACGACCCGCTATGCAGTATCCAGTTCCTCCTGAAAAATCCTTGCGTGTGCATGCCCTTGCTTCGAGCCCGATATCGGAGGAGCTGACTAAATGTGTGGATGTGTTTTGAAGGCTGCCGTCCGTAGCATACTTGGCTAGGCCGAATATTCGGTTGCCGGAGGATCCTTCGGTGGTGCCAGCCACGAAGTAGCCCCCAAATGTTCCTGGAATAACACTTATGCCAACGGCACCATCGTACTGGTTGTTCCCGGAAATGTCGTTCACTGAATAGCCGGTCGTATTGAAGTTCGGGTCCAACATGCCGGGTGTTTGCGAGAATGCCTCCGAAAAGAGGATCGACGCAACGATGAGTGAGATAAGTGCTTTCATGGGTGTTGGTGGTTTGGTTTGAACGGAGCGTTGGAGATGAAGTGCGAAAGAAGAAGGCCGACCACAAGAGGTCAATACTGGAAAACCATGATTCTCGATCGTCGATGCCACGGTGGTTCAGCCCCCTACCGAGCCGGTGATGCAGATCCGGATCCGGGCCTGTCCACAATGATCCATGGCCAAGTACTACGCCAGCGAGGTTTGCGTATGGGCCAGCAACGAGGCCGTGCAGATCTTCGGCGGCTACGGCTACACCAAGGATTTCCCGGTGGAGAAGTTCTACCGCGACAGCAAGCTCT
>Ga0209573_1001707_pt1 | contig 31854 bp, 27 predicted proteins | sample TNRBio252014_DNA_FD_185870 | JGI IMG/M metagenome (GOLD analysis project Ga0209573, IMG submission 185870) | Wastewater treatment Type I Accumulibacter community from EBPR Bioreactor in Madison, WI, USA - TNR Reactor_6/25/2014_ DNA (SPAdes)... | ecosystem: Engineered > Bioreactor > EBPR >...
GAAGTTCTTCTGGATCAGAGAATCAGAGGCTCCATCCATTATTTTCAGGGAACAAATATCCCATATAATTACCTTTGAAATATACTTTGGCATCTACAAGATAATCATCAGTCTGCGGTGTGGATGTTGCGGTTGCTACAGTAGCACGATAGTCTTGGATATCTTTCCACATATCACCAAAGTTTTGGGTGTTGAATTCTACTCTTGTATTGTTGAGCACAAGGACAATAGATTGGACAGATGATTCTGTATCAGTTTGGTCTATAGTTGTAGCTGTGTCGATAGCGAGTTGGACATCACAGCCTGCTGGTCCAAAGATACGGATATCCATCGTAACATCTTCTATGGTATTGCCAGCAACATCCACCGTGGTTGTTTTGGTGAAGTTGTTGGTGTAGATATATGGGTCCAGGTACCATGCGATTTGCATCGCAGTCATATCGCCTGCTGCATCATATTGCATAGAGGCATCGACTGCTGAGATCTTTTCTCCTGCATATCGGATATCAGCAACGATCTTGCTTGCATCAAATTCTTCTTGGATAGTACTCTCTCCTGTCTTATCATCAATAACTTCCTCCATCACTGAAGTTCCTTGGACATCTAAGAGGTTGATGATGAGTTCTTCTTGTTGAACGACATCGACGAACAATGCTGGATCCACAGGATCTGGCTCTTGGGTGATGATAGCAGGGAAGACAATCTGTAGTCCTTTTTCTCCGGCTGTATGGCTAAATGTCTGTGATCCCTCATCTCGTGTCAAGCTGATTGGTTCAGTAGCGAGACTGGTAAATATCGCTTGCATACGAGGTTGGTCAAATGCACTTCGTAGTGGGTAGTTGCTGATTTTGTCTAGATATGTTCCTAGAGCAGGGAGATAGCTATCCATCACGGCAGCAATGGCAGCAAGCCCATCAGCATTGGTCATGCTTGATGCAAGGTCAACTACTTCTGCTACTTGAAATGGCAATACTTGTTGTACATAACTAAGAGGTTGCAACGATGTTTTTTTCCATCCAAGCAAGTTCTTTGCATACGCAAGGAGCGTCCCTTCTCTTTGTTGTTGGATAGCATCGACGGCGACAGCACCAAGTTGATTGAAATAGTTGGTAACGGTATCAAAGACTGATACGGCTACGGTTGGATCTTGGATACTCTCCACCTGTTGTCTAAAGGTATGTGATGGACCATAGTCATTGAAACAGACATTTTCTTTGTAGGGAATGACTTCGAGTGCTGGGTCAATGGTCTGATTGGCGATAACTTCTTGTTCCACTAGCTCGATAGCGAGTTCACTAGCTGGTTGGATAATAGGTGCACAGTCCTGTGCCAACAATACTGTCTGGATCAGTGCCTGTGTAGCGATAGCATCATCGGTGCGTCCTGTACTGATATAGTAGTTGTTTTTGGCTAGGAGATGATTGACAAGTGCGTTACATTGCTCATCAAGATCCTCTGCTTGGACTTGGACGATAGATGCAATAGCGCTACAGTGTGTCGTGAGGATATCCTGCATCGACTGAAAATGGTCTTGGGCAAAGACAGGATTGTCATCGACAATCGCTGCATGGTAGGCAAGACGAAAATTGCTAAAGTTTTTGTAGTCCTGTCGTGGGAGTTGACAGACCTCGAGGTCTGGTTGTGGTGGCAGCTCTTGCTGTTCACCTGTCTGGGCAAAGGTAAATGGTGAGAGCACAAGCTGCAACACCATAAGTGCAGCAATGAGTGCAGAAGCGGATTTTTTGATCATTATCAGTCGGGACATAAAATAAAGATAGTATGAGTATATCCAGCGACAATGATTTTGTCAAATTTTTGATGATTTTTGTAGGTGAGAGGATTTTTTGGCTTGACAAAAAGAAAAAACCAACTCAAGAAGAATTGGTTTTCTTAATTTAGATATATATTATTGTATATTAATCATCCACCAACCAGGTAGTCCCATTATATATACGAAATTCAGGAACTGCCGTATTATAATACCTATCTCCTAGAACCATTCATGATACAGGATCTGCTGCTAGTGGTCACAAGAAATATGGTTGAGGAATATTATTGATCGTGATACGATGTACTCCCGTAATATTGATACCTCCATGCTCTGTCTGGATTGCGATAGGGTTTTTCTTGGTTGCATTGGTATCCGCAGGATTTGCTAATGCAATAACTGCTGGTGTATATTCTCCAAGAGTGATCATGTTTGTTGATGGTTGTGTCGAACGAGCATCAAACACTGCTTTGATCATATCCCTACTTCCTCTAACATACAAATTGGCACTGATAGAATCAGCAGCATTGGTATTTGGTCAGATAGATACTGTTTTTCTATTCCAATCTATTTTCATCATGGATAAACTTCCTGACCCTAATGGATTGGATGCATCAAATGATAGTATTTTATATCAGGTTAATCCCGGTGTATACGTAGAAACAAATTCATAGAATCATTGTGTATCATTCGCATCTGGGGTGAATGATAGACGAAGATTTCCAAATACATCAAGTTTTTGTTGTGGATTTGTTGTTCCTATTCCGAGGTTGCCATTTCATTTTAATCTCATCTGTTCCACCGATACACTAGATGGACCAAGAATAGATCAAAAAATTAAATCATGACTAACTCATCCTCCTGATCAAACTCTTACTCCTCAGATAAAAGATGATGCTACTCAGGTATTTGGATTACCTGTATTGTTTGTAAAACGTAGATAAGATCATGATCCATCTCATCAATTAGAATTTCTTAAGTTAATCTGAGTAATAGGTGTGGAGGAGTTTCACGTTATTTGTAATTTGTACTGCGGAGAAACCTCCCCTATACCAACATTGGTTCCATTATCAAAAATCTGTGAATTCCCGAGTGTTGTAGGATCAGTAAACTTCGCGACGTAGTTGGTCGTTCCACTTGCGTTGGCGTCTGCTCCGTCAGCTCCTGCTGGACCTGTTGGCCCGGTCGCTCATGTAGGTCCTTGCAGTCATTGTGGGCCTTGCGCTCCTGTTGGGCCAGTTGCACCAGTCAATCCTTGTGGACCTGTCAAGTTTCCTTGTAATGTCCATGTTCCTGCTATTTTTTTGTAATAATCACCATTGCTTATATTCAGATACAAGTCATTGTTGTTTCCATTAGCATTGTTTGGTACTCCTGATGCTGTCGTCCATGTTGCTCCATCTAGTCCATTGAGTCCGTTGGCTCATGCTGGTCCTTGCAATCCTTGCGGACCTGTCGCTCATGTCGCTCATGTAGGACCTTGCAATCATTGTGGACCTTGTGCTCATGCTGGTCACTGGATACCTTGGATTCACTGGATTCATTGTGGTCCTACTATTGATGTTGGACTTCCCCAGTTACCTGCTGTTTTTGGTCCGTATATCTCTCGTGTATTTGTATTTATGAAAAAGTCTCCATTGACTCCTTGTCCTCCTGTAGGTGCTGATGTTCCATTTAATACTGTTTTCCCATCTAGTCCATTGAGTCCGTTGGCTCCTGCTGGTCCTTGCAACCCTTGTGGACCTGTTGCTCCTGTCGCTCATGTAGCTCCTGTTGCTCCTGTAGGACCTTGCAATCATTGTGGACCTTGTGCTCATGCTGGTCACTGGATACCTTGGATTCCTTGTGGTCATTGTGGTCATACCAAACTTGCTAACCATTGTGCTTGAGTTCCTACAAATCCATTAGCTACTGCTACTTCATATGCTGACAATCCATCATCTCCATCAACTCCATTTGCTCCTGCTGGTCCTTGTAATCATTGTGGTCCTTGCGCTCATGTTGGGCCTGTTGCTCCAGTCAATCCTTGTGGTCATTGTGGTCATACTGGACCAACAACTGATCCTGCGTTAATAGTCGAGTTATCACTCAATGTCAAAATAAGATCTCCACCGATAACATCTCCATCAATTACTGATAGTCCATCAATACCGTCTATTCCTGCTGGGCCTGTAGGACCTTGTAATCATTGTGGTCACATCGGTCATGTTGCTCCAGTAGCTCCTGTTGGGCCTTGTGGTCACATGGGACCTGTCGCTCAATCCACTCAATCCTGTCCTGGTACTCACTGAATACCCTGTGGGCCTTGCGCTCCTGTTGCACCTGTTGCTCATGTTGCACCAGTCAGTCCTTGCGGACCTTGTGGTCATACTGGTCACTGAATACCTTGTGGACCGACAGGACCGATCACTGATCATACATTGATCGTAGAATTGTCACTCAATGTCAAAATAAGATCTCCACCGACAACATCTCCATCAATTACTGATAGTCCTGGAATACCTTGCACACCTTGCAATCATTGAATACCTTGCAATCCTTGGATACCTTGTGGTCACTGTGGTCCTGTTGGTCACATAGGACCGATAGGTCATTGTGGACCTTGTGGTCCACCAAATGCTACTCGTTGGGTTCCGTCATATTTATAATAATTACCGTCTGTATGTTGTACTATTTGTCCTGCAACAAGTGGATGTACTGAGTTAGCATTTATATCTGCAGTATCTGCTGGAGCTATATACAAACCGTAATGCCCTGCAGGAAACGCAGCGATATTTAATGCAGCTGTTTTGTGGGCAGTGTTTGTTGTATCTATGTTTATCCCAACTGATCCTGATGTTTGTGCATTCCCTTGCTGTGCTGCAAGCGTCATCAATAAAGTAAATGCTAATCATGACAGAATTTTATTGTTTTTAGCGGAATCCTTTAAGAACGATGTAAGCTTACCAAATGCCATAGATAGACCATAAATAATAAAAAACTAGTCTAAGGATATGAATCATCGGAGCAATATCAAGACTTTTTTGTAAAAATATATATAGTATGTATTAATGTCAATATATTTTGCCTATGCAAAAAGCTTGCCTGGACAGTCCAGACAAGCTCTTTTTCCTCATATGAGGGTGGGTAATTAGTTAAGATGATAGGGAGGGAATACCTCGCCATATTGATCATCGTCATCTCCTTCGGAAGTAACAAGCACCACTTTACCGATGCGTTGACTTGCTACTTGGTTCAGAGTTTTTTGCAGGGTGGGATTTAATATACTCCCGCCCACCAGAGAGATGTGCATCTCTGCCTCTGATGGCACTTGGGACAGTGCCGTTGTTAAATAATGCGGCTCGCCACGGAAATCCGTGGGAGTGAGTTTCACTTCATACACAGCTTCATCTTGTTGCTGCACAGCAACCTCGTAAAGAAACATAGGCTTTGCCATCTCCATATCCAGATGGTTCCATAGTTTGTGTAGCATAGTTGCTGTTAACAGCGCCAACAATGGCTGGTCTGTCAACAATGTCGATAATACCGCTACCACAAAGATGGCGATAGTTTTTTTACTATACCACACCGACTTGGCGGTGGTGTAGAGGTACTTGGCAGATAAAAACAACAATAGCACAGATCCTGCTACCACTGGGATAGACTCTACCATGGGTAGGATCATCACCCAGATAAGCATCTGGGCAATCAACACTGCGGTAAACAATCGAGTTACTACCCGATACACAACCAGGTCTTCATCCACTTCAGGACGATAAGCCTTCGTCTGCATTGGCAGACCAGCAATAGCAGCTGTTACCAGGTTGGATAAACCGATAATAGCGATGTTTTTGCTTACTTTCATGGTATTGGTATGGAGTTGTTGCTGACTAAAGGTCTGCAATAATCCACACACAGCTACTAATACTACTGCATACCAGAACTGCAGTGTCTCAGCGAGATGAAAGGATGCTAAAGTGAATCCCATCTGCGGAGCAGTCATAAAGGACTGATCTCCGACAACCCAAGCCAACAATCCAGCTATCGCTATCACAGCGATACCTATTGGTGCATGTTGCGACCAGTGGTTTTTGGCTGCAAAGTGACGGATCACCTGGTGCACAATAAGCAACGATAGAGCAAAGAACCCTATCATAAAGCTCTTTTCACTATGCTCTAAGAATGGTAGCAGTAGTGCTTGATCCAGTAGTGATGCTGTCGGCACAATAGTCCCAGTAAACCAGGTCAATGCCTGTGACACGATGAGTGTCATAGCTAAGGCGCTTAACATACCTTTGGCAGCTACTGGCGAGAGCCAGCGAAGCAGGTATTTTCCTGTATGGGTAACTCCAAGCACTGCTTGCAACAACCCTGCCATGAAAAATACTGCCAGGGCACTTTCGTAGCCCATAGTGGCAATCACCGAAGCGAATACCACAAGCAAGGCCAAGGACGGCCCACGGGTAGCCAGGACGGCACCCGATAGTAATGTGCCAATCATGAGGACAACGCCTCCGAGACCAGCCGTTACTATAGCTGCGGTTGGGGGAGCCCCAACGGCAACCGATACTGCGAACAATACAGGGATAATTTTCCCTGCTTCTAATACTGCTTGTTTAAAGTCTAAGCTCGACTGCGAACTGTTTTTCATACGCGGTGTTGTTTTGTTTTTTTGTTAATTAATAGAAAAATCCCCATAGTCCCGAAACCGCGAAATTCCGAAAATACGAGGATACTAGTATAGTGATTTACAAATCATATTCAAGAGATAATTTAACTATATGTCAAGTATGGGTGTTAGAACAAGGACTTGAGTGTGAGAATATAAGGCGTATTGGACGGATCTTGGAGGACAAATCCTTCAGGTACTTCCTTGGCTCTCTTGTCGTGGAGTCTTGATTTGACGACTTTACCAGACAAGGCGAGTTCACCGAGAAAAATCGTATCTTTGGGTGCTTGGGCGTTGGTATACTGACTATAAATCCCTGCCGCTATCGCTAGGTCCAATCCACTATCACGAAAATCAAATTCACCAGGCACATTGACGAATATATCAAACAATCATAAGTTTATCTTCAAATATCTTTCCAATATAGCGATAACGAGATCGACTCTTTTGTGATCGACACCGATACAATTACGTTGGGGAAATTTAAACTGAGTTCTATTGAGGAGAACTTCAACGTTGGTGACGACAGGACGACCGTTGTCTAGTCCAATCGACAATACCGATCCAGGCATCGAACTGGCTGCTTGCAAGATACGGTCTTTGATATCATAGACCGGCTGGAGTCCAAACAAGGTCATCTCAAAAATACCACTATCATCCGTATGTCCAAATCTATTTTTCTGTGAACGGAGAAATCTGAGTTGTCCAAACCTATCTCATTCCAGATACAGAACAACATCGACGATGTGTTCGAGATACTTGGGTCAGGCGATCTCACCACCTTTGGTGACGTGACCGATGATGATGACCGTGCAGTTGTTTTGTTTACCGTATTCGGAGAGCTTTTCAGAGCAGTATTTGACTTGATTGGGAGATCCTGCTGAGGAGTCCGTATGTTCACTATAGATCGTCTGTATCGAATCAATAATAATCAAATCCGGTTGCGTACTTTCTGCTGTCGTCAAGATGTCTTCGATATGGGTGGAGTGATACAATTGCATATGGTCGACACTTTGTCATTTCGAGTGGAGCAAAGCAGAATCGAGAAATCTCTTGTCTTGTGATTGAGATCCCTCCGCTTCGGTCGGGATGACAGATGATTGAGACAATCTTTCCCACCTACTCATGATCTGATTTGGCTGCTCTTCTCCGGTGAAATACTGGATCTGTATATCGTTGTGTGCAAGCAAGTCCTGCAATATCTGGAGAATAATAGTCGATTTTCCGATCCCTGGCTCTCCTCAGAGTAAGTAAATTCCGCCTTGTTTTACTCCTTGTTGGAGGACACGTTGGAGTTCGGTATTGGAGAGTTTTCGAAAATGCGACTTAGTGGATGCGGCATTTTTGTCCAAGATGGTTCCTGCGTGGACGATATGTTTGGTAGACTTGCCCTTGGCTGCTTTGCTATTGGCAACTTCGACAAACGATCCAAATGATCAACATTGAGGACATTTACCGAGTTTGGTGGCGGAACTATATCAACAGACGTTACATGAATACATATGCAGTGGTTAATGGTGAATTATTAATGAAGGGTATGTAAAATAGCATAACAAAAAAAACTCCCTTTGCAAGGTGGGAGTTTTAATAATCGTCTTCTGGATACTCATCGTCATCATAGGATTTTTTCTTCTTTTTCTGGACGTATTCTTGGACGACTTCGCCGAGGGCTTCCATCAAGACACTATAATCTGCTGCTGGCGCTACATCCTCAACATCGTCCTCATGCTCGAGACGCAATCCGTGTTTTTCTTGGGTCTGTTGGATGAGTTTTGCCATCTTTTTGGGATTGTGGACGTTTTCAAAAGGAAAGGAAATTGCGTGATTGATCGTGATATTCAGATCACCTTTGTCAAAAACCTTATCTCGAAAACTGTTTTGGGTATGGCTAATAGTTTCTATCGTGTGCCGTTCAAACGAATCAGTCTTGTATTCAAAGATCCCTTCTCGGACAAACAGCGTCATACCTGCAGGGCTAATCACCAGGCAGTCCAGATAAAAATTGAGAAAATCTATGGTATATTTTATCAGCAACAACACACCGAGTACAACAAAAATCCATAACATATAGGGGCTATCTACATAATAATCTACTACCGAAAAAATCCCATACAAAACAAAAAGCAGTAGTATGACAACAAGCGTGGGCTTGATAAACATACTACTACTGTGTCCGATAATAAAATCGGGGTGATTACCACTGATATAATTTTTGATGATTTGCTTTCTAAACATTGTTGGCTGGAGAATAAAGTACGTTCTCCATCATAGAAAAAAGGATAGCGAAAACAACTATTTTCCTGCTTCCATTCTTTTTTGTTTTTCCAAGAATTTTTCCATATGTCCTTTTGCTTTTCTTTCGATCTTCTTGTCAGGATTGTATGCTGGGTGAGACATATGACATACTTCTACTCTCAGCGGTCCTGGACTTGTTGAGTTAATAAGAAATGTATTTCCATCGAAGTCAGTCACTTCTACTCCTGTATGATACTGGATCTTCTTTTTTGCTTTTTGCTCTGCTGCCATGTACACATAAATAAACCAATTAAAAATAATCAATGCTGTATTATATCTTTTTTGTCAACAAAATCAATAGTTTTTATTGGATAGTTATTTCGTCTTGGCTAAACCATAATGCTATCTCATTTTTGGCTTCTTCGGATGTTTCGCTAGCATGGACCATATTGTACATAGGTCTAGCCTCAATATTGGCGAGAAATGGCGTTTCGATACTAAAGTCTCCACGTATCGTTCCCAATGCTGCCTTGGCTGGGATAGTATCTCCGACAATTTTTCTGACCATATCGATCGCATTAACTCCTTGGACAACCATGATAACGATTGGTCACCATGTCATATAATTTATCAAGTACTCAACGACCTTTTCTCCTATTTGATCTGCCTGATCTGTGCCAAGGAAATCTGCAGGGTTAACGTTATTTTCTTTGAATGTTCACAAGCTTTTTTCTCCAAGACGAGCAACCCATACTGGGTCATTGACTGGGTAGTGTGCGGTAATTTGATCGCGGGTTGCCTGCAACATCTTCATAGCAACTACCTTGAGCTGTCTTTTTTCGAAGCGACTTATAATCTCCCCAACCAATCCTCTTCCGACGCCATCTGGCTTTATCATAACAAAGGTCTGCTGCTTTTTGATGTACTGAAGATTGTCTTGCGTCATAAAGAGCCTCAGGTAATAAGATAAAAAATCTTGACATCATCATATATATTGGCACAACTTTTGCAATAGCAAAAGAAGTTGTCCTATCGCTTCCCATATCAAAAACTCTTGCAATACATTGTCAAATCATTATATACGTTACACTAACCTGTACAAACAGGTTATTTTGGGCGGTGTATAAAATATTGGGGAATCGTCTAATGGTAGGACAACGGACTTTGACTCCGTTTGTCTAGGTTCGAATCCTAGTTCCCCAAAGTTACAGAATGAAAAATCAAAAGGTAAAGAGGTAAAAAGATACATGACTTTTGAACTCTTCAATCTTGAACCCTTTAGCTTCCACTGCGGGGTGGAGAAATGGTATCTCGTCGGGCTCATAACCCGAAGACAGGTGGTTCGATTCCATCCCCCGCAAGATCAAAAAAACATAAACGGGTAAAGAAGTAAAAGATATAGCTTACTCTCTAACTTCTGGACTAGAACGTAGCGACTGGGGAATCGTCTAATGGTAGGACCACGGACTCTGACTCCGTTAGTCTAGGTTCGAATCCTAGTTCCCCAAAGTTACACAATAAAAAGGCAAAAAGTTTACATGGTAAAGGGGTAAAAAGCTACATGACTTTTGAACTCTTCAACTTTTAAGCCCTTTGACTTTCATCTGCCGAGATGATGGTCCCGTAGCTTGTACGGGATAAAAATTGGTAGACATGACACATAAACACCATGCCGAGATGATGGAATTGGTAGACATGCTGCGCTTAGAACGCAGTGCCGTAAGGCGTGGGGGTTCGAGTCCCCCTTTCGGTAAATCTTAGCTCTAGAACAAAATTTGGTAGATTTGTCCCGATATATCGGGATGCCGTAAGGCTTTGTACTTCTAGTCTAAAATTCGGTAAATCTAAATGCTACCTAATACGTGACAAAAATAAAAGCAATAATTATCTTGCATTTTTGTTGCGAATATATATAGTCGTCCCTATGTTGTGTTGTGACGCAAACAATCCGAGGTAGCTCAGTCGGTAGAGCAAGAGACTGTTAATCTCTGGGTCGTGGGTTCGAGCCCCACCCTCGGAGCCATCTCATAAACAGCGTGTTATTTATATATTTGTACCCTTGTGTATGCCTATTACTAAATCAGCTATCAAAGCAGCTCAGAGAAATGAAAAGTTAAGAGCTAAAAATGTTGTTATCAAGACTAACTTGAAAAATAGCATCAAAACTATCACAAAAACTAAAGTAAAAGGTGACGCTATCCCTGCTGATATGGTCAATGTTGCGTACAGCAAGATCGATAAAGCATTGAAAGCTGGATTGTTGAAACCAAATACTGCTGCAAGAAGAAAAGCAAAAATTGCAAAAATGGCTAAATAATTATAGGAGCTTTGAGCTCCACCCTGCCAACTTAGCTCAGTGGTAGAGCTACCGCCTTGTAAGCGGTGGGTCATCGGTTCAAATCCGATAGTTGGCTAATTGTACTTAATGGGGGCGTAGTTCAGTCGGCTAGAACGCTTCCCTGTCACGGAAGAGGTCGCGGGTTCGAGTCCCGTCGCTCCCGCCATTAATACATAAACATCTGGTCTCATCGTCTAACGGTTAGGACAATGGACTTTCAATCCGTTAATCGGGGTTCGATTCCCCGTGGGACCGCCAGAAAAATGGGTGATTAGCTCAGTTGGCTAGAGCATCTGCCTTACAAGCAGGGGGTCATAGGTTCGAGTCCTATATCACCCACCATTCTTCTTGAAATATACTATAAAATACATATAGTATATCTACACACCTTGCGGGTGTAACTCAATTGGCTAGAGTCACAGCCTTCCAAGCTGTTGGTTGCGCGTTCGAGTCGCGTCACCCGCTCCAGACGTAATATTACCATCACTAAGATGGTCTAAAATACTGTACAGAACTGAGATTTGAGGGGTTTGATATCCCTCATTTTTCTTATAATACAACTTTCATCAAAATAAAACTCACACTAACAATATCTTCAATTCCGTTGTTCATAACTCCCAAATAGACAAAGGATCTTCTATGATATTCTTGATCCTACTATATAATACTTTGAAATCTCTTTCATTAAGACCTTTGTCTTTTATATCATTTTCTAGTATATCTTTTTCTTGTTCTAACTCAGCCCACTTCTCTTCTAATCTTTGAATGACTTCAATTCTAGACAGCTTACTTATTGTAGAAGGAAAGCCATCTATTTCTTTTTGTATTTGCTCGATCCTTCTCTTCTTTGACTCGTTAATAGATATTTGTGTTTTGTTTTTTTCGTTTATAACCTCCTGTAATATTCAATCTAATAATGACATTACTCATTTTGCTGGCACAAGACTCTTTAAGAGAATTTCAAAATCTGAATGCATATCATGCACATTTATGTTCTCCTTTTTCTTGCAATCCTTTCTGTTACATCAGTAGTAATCATATGTCTTACCAGTCCCTCATCTTGATGTTCGGGCTGTCATAGGATAATTACAGTGTGGACAAAATACATTTCATCTTAATGGGTATAGATCTGAACTATCTTTTCTTGGTCAGAACTTTAGTAATCATTTTTTATCTATTCTTTTGAGAATTTTATTCGCTGTAGAAAGAGTTATTAACGGCGTATGAACTGCTTCTACAGGCTTATTTACTCAATAATTTGGATATAAAATATATCCTGCATAAAAATAGAGTTTCTCTATATTAAATATCCTATTTACAAAAGTTGGTGTAAGTTTTCATGGATTTGGACTATGATAATTTGATTCTAATATCTTGTCATTGAAGTATTTTAATAGTTGTGTGTTGTTGAGAAAAACTCCATTAGCAAATAATTCCAATCATTCTTTTACAATTGAAGACTGAGGTTCTACCATCTGTAGAAACTTTTCTGTTTTATTTCAAACCTTTACATGAATCCTTTCATATCCTACTGGTGGATGGAATATCCAATGTCATGCATATAGCTTAGATTTTGAACCATTCATGCTTCTTTCTCCTATCTGTAAGCTCTCATATTTTGCACGAATGATATCAAAGTCCGTCATGAAAGCATCGCTCAGATTCTCGTTTGTTATAGTTCTTCCACTATTTGCCGTGATTATACTTACTCCAGTTGATTCTATTCTCTTTTTCATTTCAATAGTTTGTGTTATGTCTTCACTTCTAGAAATCCTGGATATTTCTGTACAAATAAGGTAGGTCACCTTTGGGTATTTATAATTCTCTTTCTTAAGGTATTCTATGGCTTGGTGAAGTCCCTTTCTGTTCAAATCTCTTCCGCTTATTGCACTGTCTTGGAAAACCCTCAATACAGTGATTTTTTTGCTAGCTGCTATCCTTCTACAAGTAGACTCCTGACTTTCTAATCAGCTTCAATCATCCACTTGCTTTTGATCTGATACACGAACATAAATAATGGCTGTAGGATTTTGTGTAGACTCTACATACTTTTCCTTTTCCACATATTCTCCTTTCTCAAAATCAAATTTTAACTTTTTATTGGGATTGTACTTTGGTCTTTTCTTGCTCATTGTTTCCTTATAAGAGATAAATCATTTGGTATATTAAGACATTCAATATTTTGTTCAGTTGATTAAATATATCAAACTATTTATATTTACCATTGTATAGCTTATCATCTATTGTTTTATCTATAAATGAGTAGTTTGATATATTTGTTGTTATTTCATAACAAAAATCAACTGTAATTGTATTATTTAGATTCTTTTTCCTGAATATAGCACTCAACTACGATAGAACAGATACTCTTTAGCATATCTATAAGTTTTTGTATGTCGCCATCCGACAGATCTTCATATTTGTCTCAAAGCAATAGCCTAGCTTTTTCTATAAGCATCATAAGTATTTTTAGTTACTTGGTTTACGTTAATAAACATTACATAATGTGTGTGTAAAATTGCCCTAACAAAAGGGACTTTATGGTGAGGATGAACTACTTCTTTTTAGATGATTTTATTTTTTTGATATAACCTTTTAGTTCTCTCTTTAGAGAAATGCCAGTTCATACCTTTTTACCAAAATCATCATATTGAGCTCATATCATACCAGAGCTTAGAGTAGACTTCAATAGATGTATATCTGCATTATCAGCAAGTCATGCAATAGAAATAGTCAGACTTCTGTAATTTACGGCATCTATTATACTCAAGATCTCCTTCTTCATACTCTCCTTAGCTTGCTTTTGAATTAAATCATTTATTGGCAACATAGCGTGTATTTTGATATAAAGACATTATCGATAAATGTGTCTATATAATACAACTTACACTACTAACTTTCAAAGTACTGTCTTGGGAAAAAATTTATATACGATAAAAATACTGTCAACAACCCATATCTCAGCTACGTACTAAACATAAAAACAATTAATATATTATCTTTTCTTCCCATAACCCCTCGTTTTTTGCCCATCACTAGTTGTTTTTTGCCCGTCACGGGACATTTTTTTCATTTTTTTTAGCACATACCATCCATTCTCTTTTCCTGGAGATTGAGATTTCGGGAGTCCATCTATTTGAAAACATGAGTCTCCAGCTTCTCATACCCTAGCCCAACGAAGCAAAGCATTGACCGAAGATTTCATGCGTTTCTTAATATTTGCTTCATTAAATGCACGTGAACTAACATAATCCTTAAACAGATTGTCTCAATAGACCTCATAGAGATCCTTTATTTTGCTCAATCTAAACATACATGTTTGATCCTCTCAACGTGTTCATATATTTTTGTCTAACAAAGAAAGGAGAACTCTTAAGGCAATATAAAAATTTCATTTTATTGTTTCATTCAATGCTCCATTACCAGAATTGTCTATTTCTTTAGGCGTACGTTCAAATTTTTCATAGTCAGCCTTAAGTGCTTGCACTTTTTCGTTATTACTTAAATCAATGATCTTTTTTCATAGAGCAACAGTCTTCCCACTTAATTGAATCAGAGCATCATCTTCTGATGGGAAAGATGGGAATCCCTCGGAACCATAATAAAAATTATCTTCTATTCCACTAAACGCCTTCTTTAATTTATCACGCTTCTCTCGCTTTTCTTTATTTTCAAGTTCGTATGTTTTTTTGGCTTTTTTGACTTCAGGTAGATCAAAAAATTTACCTAGGAACACCACTTCCCACTCTACTTTTCAACTCTTCTCATGTACCCACTTATAATATAGGATACAACCCTCACTTTCTAGAGATTGCAGTATATCTGTAAAATCTATTTCAGATACCTTTGTTTTAGGAAGATATTCATGATGATTGGACAATACCCATTGAAAAATAGAAGAAAACTCAATGCGGTCTTTATTCTTTTTGCCTTCACTATTGTCCCATCGTCAATAAGCCTCTAGTTCACAAATGTAATGAAAAAAGAGCTTTCTTCTTACTTCAAAGGATGGACCCATGTCAAAACTTAACTCTATAATTTCGTTATCTATATTTAGCTTGTTTTTATTTTGATTATTCTTATTTGAAGCTTTCTCATTTCCAATGAATTTTAGCTTTTCTAGTTTATAGTCTCTCAGTTTGTCCTTTAATGTATTTATTCTTTTAAGTCTTTCTGCTTCTTTCGTTCCATTTAGATCCAAGGTGTATCCTACTGAATGTTCTAGCCCAAAAATCTCACCTTCTATATCAGAAATGAGCTTGTCTATTTCTATAATAACAGATGATTTCGTCATACTTTCTTGTACCAAAACCAAAACAAACCGTTCACATATTATACAAAACAATGCAGAAATAAAGAGATTTGTGTTTTTTGAAGCCCTCTGAAATTGACTTTATATTTTTATTGAAATATTTACTCATTTTGATAAAGTTTCTCTATTCTTTTTATTTATACAAATAAAAAGCCAGTCCAGATATAAAAAAGATTTTTACTTAACCACATATTCTAAGTCATCGATCTGCTTTTCGCTGCTTAGTAATAATCTATTGATTTAAGAACATAATATGAATATACTATTGCCATACACATATATTATGGTAACGTTGTTTTAACGACCTATGTCTTAAATGATAAGATATTTTCGTCTCTTCTTTATTAGTATTTCCTGCCTGGTGTACTTTATGGGTGCATCAGCTTTTTCACATATCATAATTGCAGAAGATCATCATCCAATAGAAAGCTCAACGCATACGCATGAAAACTCAAACTCACATACTGATAATAATACTTTGCCTTGTTCATCTCTTGATTGCCATATTGATTGTGCAAGTATTGAAGAGAGTAAAACAACTATTCCTTTGTCACTGTTAGACATATCTTATCCAGAAATGGTAGATAACATCTATAACAACTGGGATATGTCTAAGCATCTATGATGCGAGCTACAACCAACGAACTATTATATAAAACTTAATATATTCAGTGCCGTATCTAGGTCAAAATTTCTCAATTTTTCCGATCTTGTTTGAATTGTTCTTATGACAAGCTAAAAATATAAAAATCGTATAGTATATTTACTATTGTTTTTTAGTTTTTCTTGTAATATCATGAATATTGCCAACAAAATTGATTCTCTTTTTGATACCATAGATTCTTATCTTGATACAAAGCTTCCTCAAATAAAAGATGTGCAGCTTTGATCGGTCGTCGTACCTCGCAAAGTACAACTCTATAGTATGTTTATTTGATGATTCCTAACAGCAACCATCCTTTTGGTACAAGTAGGCGTTACCTTTGCCCATGGCTGACATGGAGACGAGGAAGCGGAACAATTGTGAGCTATTTCAGGCAATATAGCCACATGACCACAGTTTATTTCTCCAATTGAGATTGATGTTTCATCGATATGAATACAGTCCTATCCTTGAATAATTATCTCTGATGAATATGGAAGTATCTACTCATCACGTGAGTGAATAGTCTCTGAACTATTTGTCACTTTATGAGATGCTGTTAAGAAGGGTCAAAAAGTAGCAACGATATCGATTGCATCAAATACCCCAGAAATTATTTGAATAATAGCAGAGAAAAAAGCATCAATCGCTATTGCTGAATGACAAGTGAATGGTGCTCGTAGAGTCTCTGACTACCTTCAATGACAGATAAGCTGAAATGGTGCTATTATCAATGCCTACAATCAGAAAAAAACAGCACTTGACATCTCATTTGATGTGCAAAGACAACAATTGCAGATCAAAATTGATAACTTGAAGGCACAAATGAATACAAAAAAACAACTTGTAGGTGCGAATATATTAGTGAGTCAGTCAACTATTTGACTCAATACAGAAAAACAGTTGTCTACTGAAAATGCATTACAAGCATCGATTCAAAGTGCTATAACTATCCTAGCAAAGGTATTCGCAAAGTGAGAAACCACTAAACTGTCATTCGATCGTGTCTTTAATCAGAATATTTACCTATGAGCGAAAGATCCTTCGAGTAGAAGTGTTATCCAATCGAATATGTGAAAAATTTTCAGTGATTCTGATAAACGAGATACACTTACTACTAGTGATAAGATAGCATTAGGAGAGCTTACTTTTAAGACACTTAAGGCATGAGTTACACTTCTGTCTTATTCTATTACTCACTCTGAATACGGCGTTGAACAGATGAGTGAAGATACTTTGCTCCTAATTGATGCTCAGAATAATGATAACTATGGAGTTGTTACTATTCTTTCAAAATACAAAGAGCTTCAACAAGAACTTTGAGGATCAAATGCTCTTGCTTCATGAAACATTATTCAAGCGAATGTTGAACTAGCATGATTAGAACAAGAAATTGATTTATTGAGCAAAGAAATTGATTTATTGGAAAGCGAAAAGAAAAAAGATCTAGCCAACTTAAACGGAGATCAATCTATTCAATGATTAGATATTCAACAGATGGTGATACAGGCAGAGACTGATATTATCAAAGCAGAATCGGAGCTCCAAGCAAATAAAGAAGCTTTATCCGCTATAACAAATGCTACGAAATCAATAAGTGTTTTAGCTCCTTTCGCTGGTACTATTTCACGTAAAAACGTAAGTATTGGACAGAATATAGAACTTACGACGCCATTGTTTGATATAGCATGAAATAGCACAAAGAGTAAGCCTTTTGTAAGATTTGAGGTTTCTGTATCTGAGTTTAAGAAAATAAATATATGACAATGATTACAAATATCCCTAGCATGATCCCAGGATTATTCTGTATGACAAGTAGCAAGAATTGCTCAGTCAGTAAATAAAGAAAACCAAACCATTACTATCGAGGGAAATTTTATGGAAGAAACACCTTATCCACTCTGAACTATGTTGAGAGTTTCAGTACAATCTTTATCATGAACTATGGCGTTGGAAATTCCAGCATCAGCCATTTGACAAGATGAAGATTGAGAAATGCGGGTCTATAAAGTATTACCAAACAATACTCTTAAAAAATGGAATATTGATGTAAGTTATACTGATCAAGACAAATCATACATCAACAATGGACTCAAAAATACTGATGTTATTGTAAGTGACATTATTGGATGAGATTGGGTAGATGGTATGGATGTATCGTTACTATTAGAGACAACTGAATAATTTATTTACTAACTAAGCGTTATGTTTAATCGAATTGTTCACCAATCCCTCAAACATAGAGCAGCTCTTGTTATTGCATATATCATTGTTTCGTTTGCTGGGGTGTGGTCAGTTATAAATTTGCCAGTAGATGTACTTCCCGACCTCAATAGACCCCGTGTGACTGTTTTTGCAGAAGCTGAGTGACTAGGAGCGGAAGAAGTAGAAAAACTAGTATCAATGCCACTAGAAAGGATATTTGCCAATATTCCTGGAGTGGAAGCTGTACGTAGTAGTTCTGCTTTAGAATTGTCTGTTATTAATGTTGAATTTGACTGGTGAACCGATATCAATCTTGCTCGTCAACAAGTCAACGAAAGACTTCTTGCTACACAATTACCAGAATGAGTGCACAGTACTATGGCTCCTCAGACTGCCTTATTGTGAGAAGTATTGTGGGTCTGATTAACAGGAACTGGAGACATATCACAAGCGGAATTAAGATGAATTGCTGAAAGTACAATAAGACAATCAGTTATCAGCATACCATGAGTAGCAAACCTGTTAATTATGTGAGGAACACCAAAACAATATAATATACTTCTAGATCCACAACAAATGGTTCATCGTTGAATAGAACTTGATGATGTTGAATCAGCATTAGCATCTATTACAACGCCAGCAGGTTGAGGAGTAGTATTACAACCAAACACTGAATATCCAGTTACTTTACAAGCATTTGATGGAGATAGCAATATTTTGTGATTAGTTGTTATTTGACATGGAAAAGATTGATCAAAGGTATTATTACATGATATAGCAAAGATTACTGAATGAAGCAACGCCCAGAGAAGAGGTGATGCAATTATTGATGGGAAAGCCTGAGTTATTGTTCGTATCTCTAAGGTTGCAAATGCAAATACACTCGAACTCACTGAACAGATACAAACAACAATTGGTGCATTGGATATGCCAACATGAGTGACTATACATAGTTCATTATTTAAGCAGGCAGATTTTATTAATAAATGACTTTGAAATGTCAAGAGCGCATTTTTAGAGGCAATTGTTATCGTAGCAATTATTATTATTTTGTTCTTAATGAACGCAAGAGCCGTCATTATTACTTTGCTTTCCTTGCCAACGACATTATTATTATCGGCATTGGTGTTTAAGTTGATGGGCATTGAAATTAATATCATGATCTTATGATGACTAACAATAGCAATCGGGGAGCTTGTGGATGATGCAATTGTTGATATGGAAAATGTTTTCAGGAGATTGAGAGAGAATTACCTTAAACCTCTATCTCAACAAAAATCATGGTTTCCAGTTGTTTATAATGCATCTCTAGAAGTGAGGGGGAGTATTATCTATTCAACTATTCTCCAAACAATGGTATTTATTCCATTTTTGATGCTTCCATGATTGGATTGAAAACTTCTTGCCCCAATTGCGATCTGATATATTGTCTCTTTATTGGCATCAACATTGGTATGAGTAAGTTTTGTCCCCGTTATATGCTCATATATCTTCCCAAATTGAATCAAAGCAGCATATAACAAAAAATATCCTGAATTATATGACGAACACAATGCCGTATTTGATGATAAAAAAATTGAATCAATTATCAGCAAAGAGGAATCTACATGGCTTACGAAAAGACTCAAATCAGCGATTGAAATACCCGTAAATCGAAGCCTTGCAAACCCTTATCGTGCCTTGGCAATAGCTCTTTTTACCATACCACTTACATTTTGAATGTATCTATTTATGGAAAAAGAGGGGCTTCCTTCATTTAATGAAACGAGTTTTACTATTGGAATTACAACAAAGCCATGAAGTTCACTTGATTATACAATCAATGTTGCCAAACAAATTACTGCCGAAATAAGTACGATTCAATGAGTCAAATCTACGGCAACAATATTATGAAGGGCTGATGCTGATGCTCATGCACAAGGATCGAATGCAGCAGAAAGTGAAGTAGACCTGTGAATAGAAATTACCAATAAAGAGAAAAATAATATCTATGATCAGATTAATCAGATTATCAAGAAATATAACAATCTTGCGGTCATTACTGTATGACAACCTATTACTCATCGTGTAGAAGAGCTCATTTCATGAATTAGGGCTCCGTTAGTAATGAAGCTGTATGGTACAGATTTAGATGAATTGGAAAGACTTGGGAAAGAAATTATTGCAAAGATTGAACCAATCCCATGAGTATTGAATCCTAGTCTTGAACCACAAACAAAAGTTCCATCTATCAGCATCCAGCCCAACATTAGTAATCAATCTGCCTATGGTGTTCCATACAATACAGTAAAGGACATGATTGAAGTCGGAGTATGATGAAAAGAAGTCTCTCAGGTCATTGATAACCAATTGAGATATCCTGTAGTATTGATGTATGATACACCACGAAGAGGATCAGTTCAGGCGTTATGATCAATTCCATTGCAGAATGAAGAGTGACAGCTATTTACGCTATGAAATCTTACGACGATCAGCACAACTAAATCGAGAAATATGATTAATCACGAAAATGGACAGAGGAGAATAGTCATTCAATGATTTACGCAATGAAGATGAATCGTTGATGTGGTGGAAGACATACAGGAGGAACTAGTTGATCTAGAACTACCTTCATGATACCGCATATCTTATGAGTGATTGTATCAGGCACAACAAGAATCATCAAATATACTTATTATTGTCTTATTCATCGTAATACTTGGTATTTGATGAGTGCTCTATTGGCACTTTTGAGCTATGACAATAGTCATACAGATTATGTTTGATATATTAACAGGATGGTTTGGTGGTATGATTGGCGTATGGCTCAATTGATGAGTATTGTCTACCGCTCATCTCGTGTGATTTATCGCACTAATGGGTATGGGAGCTCGCAATGGAATTATGCTGGTTGATCATTATAAACATCTTCATGAAGTAGAGTGAATGCCTTGGGGAAAAGAACTCATTATCAGGTGATCTCGTGAAAGAATTGTTCCTGTAGCAATGACAGCCCTTTCTACGATTCTATGATTACTTCCATTAGTATTAAATGCATGAGATACTTGAAAGGAAATATTGGCACCTATTGCTATCGTTCTCTTTTGGTGATTATTTGTCTTAACCGCAGTTGAACTCCTTATTAGACCATGAGTATTCTATAAGTTTAGTGTTCAAATGTTTGGAAAAGAGAAAACCGCATAATCTTTAACATATAACATAAATTTATCAATGAAAATCCAACTTCCTCCATAATAATATACATATATTACAATGAATCTTTTTTATCATTTTACTATTACTATTATGAAATATACTTCTATTATAGCTATCATCATCGTTATATGATCCATCACACTTGTATGATGTTCAAACAACTCTACTTCCATCAATCAAACGCCACCAGAAGATTCAACTGTCAAAAAGGCAGTTTCCCATAATAAACCCGTCATTAATTCCGAAGAGGAATTTATTCTCCAGATGATTCCCCATCATCAGGAAGCGATAGATAGTGCAACTATCATTTTGCAAAAATCTCAATATACGAAGCTTAAAGGGTTGGCTCAGAATATTGTAGATGCCCAAACCAAAGAAGTATCTATGATGCAGGGCTGGCTCAAGGATCGATATCCATCAAGTATACAACAAGTAGAATATATGCAAATGATGGATAAAAATTTATGAAACCTTGAGGGGAACACATTGGATGAGGCATTTATATCAGGTATGATTAAACATCATCAATGAGCCATAATGATGGCACAACTGGTATTGGAAATATCACAAAAGCCAGAGATTGTACAAATGGCAAACGATATCATTACCACTCAAACAACTGAGATTGAAGAACTCGATCATCTCTTGGAAGATATAGGGCAGCCAGAGCATAGTGATTAACATATTGCAGTTTCGATATAACTCCATAAAAGGACTTAAATCTATAAGTTATTTTATGGGGTTATTAGAAATATTAATCTTACATTCAACTAGCATTATTTATAAACGTCTTTATTTTCCTATACTTCAATTTCTAAATACCCCATAAGTAGCAAAAAATCTATACCTATTAATATATTGTACCTCTATCACCTCTGCCAATTGAGGAACATCTAGCTTTGAAAACTTAACTGCATACTTAAATACTTCTCCTATCCCTTTTCTAGAAAAATTATTTTTATCTACATCGATCTTTCTCATTCCTACAGAATAGCTGTCTCATGTTAGGTCATACCGTTCTCTTTGGAGTAATCTATGAGACAAAGTACCAAGAGCCTTCGAATATTCCACCTCAATGTTTTTGTCTCCACATACGAGCATATGTATATGAGGATGCCAACCACTCTTTCCATAGGTGACCTCTATAGATGATGCCATACCATCAAAGTTGTTCATAAAGCTTTTTTTCTTGTGTGTCTTTCTCTTTGAGTTTCTAAATTTTTGTGCTAGTTTTTGCCTTGCGTCCTGTAATTTTTCCATAAGCTCCTGAAGTGACTGATTCTTATTGTGTTTTATAGTTAGTGTGATATGATACCAATGTTTAGCATCTAATTTGTTTTTGATAATATGTTTTTCAAATCTTTGTATCATCTTTATAGATCTACGGGTAGAACAAGCCAGACAAAACTTATCATATTTACAGAAATTCGCTTTATATAGTTTCTTTTCTCCACTTATGTCATCTTTGAATCTTAGTATATTACAACAGTCCTTTATCCTACCTTCTTTTCGGATGCTTCCTAACAAGTGAGGCTTGTGCTCTTTTAGATAATCTGTTATGATCTTTTTCTTTTCCTGACTCTTTATCATCTTGTCTAAAGTTCTCTCTTGTAATGTTGTAGTTGTCATATACTTTGTAGATATAGTAAAAAAGAATAAACACTGAACGATTTATTCCTTATTTGTAAATGTTTGATTATCCACTAGGATGTTATCTTTAGAGAAGAACTTGTCTTTTATCCTATCGTCAAACTTCGCTACATATCTAAGCTGAGTGGCGAAAGAGTTTATGGCATCCTCTCTTTCTTGCAATTCTGACTTGAAATTGTCAAAGAGTTTGATAAACATTCCCACTAGAGCTCCATTCTAAATCTCCTTGTGGGATTTTTTTTGTTATATAAATTTTATTGACTTTTGTATTTTTATACTTATAATAAAATAATTTATTGCGCACATCTATCATGAAATTATATAAGCCTTGCTATGACGAAACACGCTGAATGGTGGCTGCATGTCCTCTTTTGAGACGCTTGCTGTATACACAAGACACTATTTATGACGTATTCAGAGAAAAATTAGACGACCATAAGGTCGCTAGAGATGATGTTCCTATGTATACAACAAAACTCATCCAAAGACAACAACTTGTTAATGAAACACTAATCAGTTGGTGAACGGACAATCTTTCCAACAAATTGGTTTTGGATGCTTGCTGCTGACCAGAATGAAGCTCGTTGGCTGTTTTCAAAAGAGGATGACAACGACGAGGTAACGAGATATCAAAAAAAACTTATGAATATCTTAAAAAACTTTGACTCGATGTCACTAATGGAAAAGTAGAGAACCTTCCCTTCTCATCATCCTTGTTTGATTATGTCGTCTATTGTTATGCTATTAACAATATTCAAGCAACTCCTAGAGTATTTCAGGAGTCATTGAGAGTATTAAAGAAATGAGGCAATATATTGGTTGCAGATCCTGGTATCAGCTATTGGATTAGCTGCTTAGTTCTCAACTCTCTTAAAGATCATTTCCCCACAGATCTTCTCTGGATCAAAGAAAAAATTGTTACTCAAAAAAAATTTAATACAAACATACCTAACTACTTCGAAAGCAAGAACATTTCTTGTGATGAATATACCGATGTTATATTAAGCTGACTGTTGTGATTAAATAGAGAGATGTTTCTCCTGGAACTGCCTCATTTCTTAGAATATGTACGCAATAGATATCCCGACAAAGAACTGCAATCAACAAGCGCAGACCGTCTATTGCATGTTTTTCATCATTATATAAATGCTTTCTACCGAGAAAATATAATAACAACCAGTAGGATTAGTTGATCAAAATTAGAAAGTGCCTGATTAATTTCTTGCTTTAAAACAATCGGAGATCCGGATCGATGAGTGACAGAAAGCATATCATTAGATATAAATAATCTATCAACCTATAATTTAAGAGAATTTTTTATGAACCTACAAAAAACAAAAAACTCTACCACAAAGATAGGGGAAAAGTGACTAGAAAAGCTTATACCTACTATACTATTAAAGTTTATTAAAGATTAATGTAACTTTCTCTCTGCCTTTGTGTTGCAGTTTTGATACATTTCTGTATATTGTGGCAGTTGTGTTTCAAACACAATACTCCAAGGGCCTATAGCTCAGTTGGTTAGAGCAGCGGGCTCATAACCTGTTGGTCGGTGGTTCAAGTCCACCTAGGCCCACCACTAAATCTTGCTTTCGCAAGGTTTTTTTCTTATTTGAAAATAATTTCTGAGACTTTTTGTGGATATCCTATTTTTTCCAATCATGCGTTAACTGCTTGGATGATGCGGGATTTTTCTTTGTATAATGCTACTTTATCTCGATGATTTGCTGGTTTGATAAAAACGATATGTGTTTTCACATACACAAGCATGTCTTTGGCATAGTGTGGAAACATCTTATGGATAGTACTTTGGGCAATAGCTCCTATTGCTTGTTTCCCAAGAAATTTTTGGGAAAGGGATTTTCTCATAATCTCTGACAAGTTGCGCATATACCTATTGCAGTATAAAGATAAAAATATAGTATATAAATATTTTATATCTACAAGACCAATGAAAAAATTTCTTCTTGCTTTGGTGTTTATCGGACTTGGTTTGGCGGGATATATGTCTGCACAATGAGGAATAGAATGTAGCGCTGATCAACTACGCAATGGACAGTGTAAGTTCAATATTTATCAATGATTGGGCATCAAACAAAGTAGCAGTGAAGATCCCACATCAGTCTGACTATTTCTCCAAGACATCGTCTTGTCAATGACGTTTTTTATCGGAACATTGGTAACGATTGTGATTATTTACGCAGGCGTTATGTTTATCCGATCATGAATCAAGGGTGATGATGCGCTCCAGTCAACAGCGAAAAAATGAATTGTGGGAGGCCTGATTGGGATGTTACTGGTCATGGGATCGTATGTGATTATCAGACTCGTACAGTATCTTGTACGTGGAGGGTAAAAAACAGTTATCAATCATGAATTGTGAATAATTAATGCATCAAAATATAAGTAAAATAATAATTTTTATAGCTCTATGTAACTAATGCATATCCATATAATTTCACTTTTCCCGGATATATTTACAAATTTTTTGCAGACATCACTTATTGGGAAAGCACAAGAAAAAAAAGTGTTGGATTTTTCATTGATCAATCCTAGAGAATTTTCTCACGAAAAACATCAACAAGTAGATGATACCGTTTATGGTGGTGGTGCCGGGATGTTGATCAAAGCAGAACCGATCATCGATGCAGTCAATAGTGTTATCCAGACAGTAAAAGGTACGAGTCGAGCGATCGTTTTTCCATCACCAAGTACGACAGTTTTTGCACAAAAACATGCCCATGTGCTAGCAAAATATGATCATCTTATCTTCGTGTGTGGAAGATACGAAGGGATCGACTATCGTCGAGAACAATACTTTCAGGACAAATACCCTGGGCATTTCTTCAAACTCTCGCTTGGGCAATTTATCACTTTAGGGTGAGAAACACCAACTATGGTAATGATAGAGTCTATCACCAGACTTATCCCTGGAGTGATCAAAGAATCTGGGAGTCGAGAAGAAGAAAGTTATAGTATTAAGCATGGTGGAGCAAACATCGAAGCACCCAATTATACCAAACCAGAAACCGTGCATGGTTATAGCGTGCCAGAGGTTTTACTGTCTGGTGATCAGAAAAAAATAGGAGAATGGAAAAAGGAAAATGGGAAGTAATTTATTATAGTGATACTATGATTCAATTATTGTACTTTGGAAGACTAGACCAAGAAAAGTGACGAGATGCGATCATCGCTATGATTGAGCATTTCTCGTCTGTCACTTCGAGGAGTGATACGACGAGAAGTATAGGGGATATTTTGCCACATAATTCTTATACTTCTCCTCCTTCCAGTCGTCGAAGTGACAATAAATTGCCTTTTGTCTTGCATATTTTTGGAAAATGATCCTATGAAAAAAAGATACTACAATTAGCAGAACAATATCCTCAACACATCATCTACTATGGATTTCAGCCACTATCTAGCGTTAAGAAAATCGCCCAACAATGTGACTGGAAACGTTTGGACTGAGCGCAGTAAATGCATTGGCACGATGATTGCCGGTCATCTGATACCAACAATGAGGGATGCAGCCGTTTGTACTGGATACATATGATCTCGCATCCAACCCCGGATTACCTGATGTCCAACTCATCGCCATGATGGACAAATTACTCGTACAATGATGACATAAGGACAGTAAAATATCTCAAGATATTGCGAAGAAATATAGTAAGGAAGCTCGAATACATAATTTCAATATTCTAGCAGCATCAGGGTGACAAAAAATCCTTCTGGTCACTGATTTTGCAACTAAACTCGGTGGGATAGAAACCTATGTCCATGATGTGGCAGCATTGTTGACGCAGCAATGATATACTGTCGAGATAATTGGTTCAGCATGATGAAGAACTAGACTCTCGAGAATATTTTCGATGTTATTATCTGCACATAATATCTTTTTTACATGGAAACTGCATAGGAAAATACAGAGTTTTCAACCAGACATCATCTGGTGTCATAGTGTACTCAGGCACATTGGCCGAATAGGATTGTCCGTAATAAACAAATCATCAGCTCAGAAACGAATGATGTATCATGATTTGGGATATTTTCATCCATTTCCCCATGCAGTCACACAGGAAAAACAACTCCCTGCATCATTAGACTGGAGGGATTTTTCTGCATCTATACACAATCCTATAACGAAGTTTTTTGTCCGAGGAAAGTGGCTACTCCTCCAAAAAATGCAAAAACAACTGAAGAAGTTTGATATACATCTTGTACCTAGTACGTTTATGGAAGCTGTCGTACGCAAAAATTATGGGGAGAAAGTAACTGTGTTGCCACACTTTATTCAAGAATAATGTTATGAAAAACTCCGTAAAGGATATCAAAAATTATGACATCAAAACAATTTATTTTAATTGTTTTGATACGTGGTTAGAGATTGGAGATAAAACCAAAAGTGCTTGGGGATTGGAATTGTTTACTGCATTGAATCTCAGCGCAAAGACGACGAGAAATATGTTATTAACACAAAACAAAGAACTCAGGGAAGTTCTCGAAGAAGTTGCTCCCTATGTATTTGCTAATCCTGATAAGGCGGCTGCTATAGCTTCTGCAGAAGCTATGATACAAGAAGAAATTGCTAGTATACAACTCAAACCATGAGCTGCTATGATTCTTCCCGAACTCCAAAAAAGATGATACCAAATCGGCTTGATATCAAACATTGCTAAAGCATATATTCCTACGGTACTTAAGCTGGCTCCTATCCCATTTGATCATATGTTATTTTCATGCGAATTAGGATACAAAAAAACTATACATGAAGAGCGTATCTATGATGATGCTTGGAAAAGAAGCAATCATAAACGAAAAGAAATTGTTATGATAGGAGATCATGAGGTCAATGATTATGATGCAGCATATAAGTATGGTATTCATGCTATCCATATGGATCGAAAAAGAGACAATACAAAAACAAACCGTGTCCATACGCTTGAACAATTGCTTGATTTATTTCCTGATAAAAAAACCCAATAACCATGTATCATCGCTGATTGTTTGTTTTTCGTCAAGATCTGAGAGTACAAGACAATATCTGATTGTATCATGCTGCTAAAGATTGTGAGGAATTAATCTGTCTTTTTGTGTTTGATGAAACAATACTCGCCCAATCTCCTGCAAAAGACAAAAGACTAGGGTTTTTGATCGATGCACTCAAGCAACTTACGCGGCAACTAGAACAAATAGGAGGGCACTTGCATGTAGTAAAATGATTGCCTGAAGAGGTTATTGCTGAGCGACTTATACAATACAATTGTGATGCATTTTTCTGTAATAGATCCTACGGTCCTAGGAGTCAAAGTAGAGACAAACAGTTACAATCTTGGTGCAAAAACAATGGCATAACATATCATGATTATCAAGATTTTCTCCTGGTAGAGCCATTCGCTATCGAACAACGCAAGGTATTTACGCCATTTTACAATCTCTGGAAAAAGCATCTGGCATCCACAATGCCGGACTTTGTACAAGGAAATTATATTCTCCAAAGTGCGCATGCTATCTCTAGCCCAACTATTGCACGAGACAATACTCGTATATATGAGACTATCGATGCAGGAGATAATACACATCGACCTGTCGATCGAGCATATAGAAGAATCCAGTCATTTGATCTTGCAGACTACGAACAGACAAGAAACAACGTCGACATCGATGGGACAACCAGACTTTCTCCGTATATGAGATTTGGTCTTGTATCAATTAGAGAACTCTTTCAGCGAGGTATCCGTGTCCATAAAGGCAAATACTGATCACGTGCAGGCGAAGAAAAAAATCACTACATCTCTGAGCTTGCCTGGCGTGAGTTCCGATACCACATCATGCACTATTTTCCTGAAACAGCAATGCTAGAATTTCAAGAAAAGCGTAGGCATATCGCATGGTCCAGGGATGAAGAACTCTTACACAAACGAGAGATGGGACAAACTGGGTATCCAATAGTGGATGCTGCGATGCATCAACTTCGTGAAGAAAATTGGATGCATGGGAGAGCAAGGATGATTGTTGCGTCATTTTTGACGAAGGATATGCTGGTTGATCGAAGGCTGGGGGAAAAGGTATTTGCGAAGTACTTGCTTGATTATGATTTTGCTGTCAATATAGGAAACCGACAATGGTCGGCAAGCGTGGGTGCTGATCCGAAGCCATTGAGAATCTTTAATCCTATTTTGCAGAGTCAAAAATTTGATACACAATGCGTGTATATCAAAAAATATTTACCCAATTTATCTGATGAGCCACTCGCTGCTATTCATGATCCACTAACGCATAAACTCCATTATACAAAACCCATCATTGACCATTATATCATGAGTAAGGAAGCAAGAGAAGCATACAAATTATCATAAAAATATCTTGTATATTATAAGTATTTTTTTATAGTTGTCTACTATGTAGATATTTTATTTGTAATCATGAAATATGCTCACACCATGACGATGATTGGATATTATTGCAACACAAAGACCAAGAAATATCACTGAACCATCACCAGACTATGCCCAAAAATTTGGTGTTATTGTTTTACCTGAACGTTCTGAACCTAGAAATCCGCAGCTCTTTCCTGATATAGCCATACTGCGTACCAATCACCCAAAAACCGAAATACTCAAAACAACACAATGATCACTTGCACATATATTTATCAATAGTGATCGTCTTGAAGAACGGGGATTGGATGAAGACTTTTGGAGTCTGTACCTATGAGCAACTCATAATGCACCATTCTATAATCAGCGTATAGGAGAACCATGACTGCAGTTTATAAATAAATATATGCAAGCTATTGGACAAACTGCACTCAAATCAGAAATGATGAGAAAGAAGATGATTCTACTAGGTGCAGATATTGCTGAACGAGGAGATGATTTTGGCGTTATACGGCACAAAGAACTCAAAGATAGATTTATGAGAAAAATAAGTGATGAGTGAATCTATACACAATACCAAAAAATGACACAAGTCGTACCGATACTAGAAACATTGAGTAGTCAGCTCATCATTGCCATCACTAAACAGCGAAAAGATATAGATTTTTGACCAGATTGATTGGAAAAAAGACAATGGAAGAACCTAAATTTTGGATCAGAAGAATCAGAAAAAACGCCAATATTTGATCCAAGTAAACTGCATAAAAATTAGTATTGTGTTGCTATAATTATTTGCTAGTATGTTTCTATTTTTATATTTGACTACTAAACGCGATATGGATAGAATTCCCTCTATTGATGATGGTTACCGAGTAGTCCTTGCTGACACAACACACGATGATCGGACATCTCAGCACAAGACTATAGGACAAACAAGGGGAAATGTAAGAAAATTTAGAAGCTTTTTGTTCCCAGCAAAATATCATGATCAAACGATTACAACAGCGCAAGATCTTGTTCGTAGTCTCAAACCACAGGCTAGAGTGATCCCTTTTTCTGATAAAAATACCAGCCAGCTTGTGTATGATAGAGCTTTTTTTGCTACTATAGAATGTGGCGAGCAATTTGTCGATTTCTGGGATCAAATTGTTGCCGCGAATCCAAAGGATGCTGATAGTATCATGACGAGATTGTTTCGTGCAATTAGCCAGACTGCACTCAAAATCGAGTATATGCACAAAAAATATGGAAATCAAAACTCGGACTTATATAATTTTTTTGAGAGCTATTGGCATCATGATAGTAACCAAGATAATCATTATCAAAAATTTCTCAAAAAACTGTGAGAATTGGATATAAAACAACAATGACACACAACTACTATGGCTGCAGTATACGCTAAACTATGCAAAGACTTCCCTCAGCTTCCTTGGTATGTAGAAAATATCTGTCAACATACATTTTTACATATACACGGAAAAATAGACTTTTGACTTCTTGGCGTATTGCCTGATCATATCAGTAATTAAACACTCACATAACTATGTACCAGCGAATCCGTTCCTATTTTTTCTATATCTTCCATCTTACAGACAATCATCGGGAGTTTGTTTTCTAGTGCTATCGCAAATGCTGTCTGATCCATGACTTGTAGTCCACGACTTTGTGCTTCTTGGAGTGTGATTGTGTCAAACTTCACTGCGTCTGGATGTTTCATTGGATCTTTATCGTAGATCCCATCGACTTTGGTTGCTTTGACCACAACATCACATCCTAATTCCAATGCTTTTTGTGCTGCTGCCGTATCGGTGCTAAAGAATGGATGTCCTGTCCCTCCTGCACAAAATACGACATAGCCATCAGCTAGTGCTTGTTGGGCTTTTTTTGCGACGAAATCATCGGCGACTTTGGGCGCTGGTAGGGATGAAAATACTTTGGTTTTTTGGCCTAATTGCTCCAAAACTTGCGCGAATACCGTCGCATTGATAATCGTTGCCATCATACCAACATAATCTCATTGCACACGATCGATATCTTCTTGTCTTGCTCCTCTATAGATATTGCCTGCTCATAAAACGATTGCTATCTGATATCCACTGGCGATAAGTTTTTTAATCTTAGCTGCAAGTGTACGCATAAAATCATAATCAAAAAGATCGTCAGATCCGTTTTTGAGCGCTTCTCCAGACAGTTTGAGCATAAGTTTTTTGTATTGCATAGGATGATTTTGTAATAAAAAATAATTTTTTTGATAGTATAGATATGAAGCGAAAAATCAACGATCATTTTGTGGTCGAAAATTTGACAAATCAGTGATCGGAGAGTATAATTAGCTATAATGTTTATATTATACTCCCTTTCCTATGAGAGCACAATCAATTAAAAATCTCTTTATCGCTGGACTTACTCTCCTAAGTTTTGGTTTTCTGTCAGCGCAATTTGTTATCCCTTCAGGAATCAACAATGCTCTACAAATT
>Ga0209573_1001708_pt1 | contig 31853 bp, 27 predicted proteins | sample TNRBio252014_DNA_FD_185870 | JGI IMG/M metagenome (GOLD analysis project Ga0209573, IMG submission 185870) | Wastewater treatment Type I Accumulibacter community from EBPR Bioreactor in Madison, WI, USA - TNR Reactor_6/25/2014_ DNA (SPAdes)... | ecosystem: Engineered > Bioreactor > EBPR >...
CGGGCCGCATCAACCCCTGGTACTACGAGCTCGCCGACGTCGGCTTCAACTACCGCGCCAGCGACATCCACTGCGCCCTCGGCCTCAGCCAGCTCGGCAAGCTCGACGCGTTCGTCGCCGCCCGCGCGCGCCTCGCCGAACGCTACGGCGCGGCGTTGGCGCCGCTGTTCCCGCTCGTCGCTCCCCTTCGCCGCCACCCCAACCGGCTGCACGCCTGGCACCTCTACGTGGTGCTCGTCGATTTCGCCACCGCCGGCCTCGACCGGGCGGCGCTGATGCGGGCGATGCAGGCCGACGGGATCGGCTCCCAGGTCCACTACATCCCGCTCCACCGCCAGCCCTACTACCGCCGCCGCTACGGCGCCTTGGCGCTCCCGGGCGCGGACGAGTTCTATCGCCGCTGCCTGAGCCTGCCGCTGTTCGTGGGCCTCGGCGACGAAGACGTCCAGCGCATCGCCGGCGTCCTCGCCGCATCGCTGCGGCCGGCGAGGGCGGCATGACCACCGGCGTCATCGTCCAGGCCCGGCTGGGCTCCACCCGGCTGCCGGGCAAGGTGCTGATGCAGATGGCCGGGCGCACGGTGCTCGCCTGGGTGCTGGAGCGCTGCGGCGCGATCCCCGGCATCGACGGGGTGTGCTGCGCCATCCCGGAGGGCGTCGCCGACGAGGACGTCGCCCGCGAGGCGCGGCTCTGCGGCGTGCCCGTGTTCCGCGGCACCGAGCACGACGTCCTTTACCGCTACTACCGCGCCGCCGGGGCCTTCGGCTTCGACACCGTCGTTCGCGTCACCTCCGACTGCCCGCTGATCGACCCATGGCTGTGTTCCCGGGTGCTCGGAATGCTGAGCGAGGCCGACGTCGATTACGCCTGCAACAACCTGCCGCCGAGCTGGCCGCACGGCCTCGACTGCGAGGCCATGAGCTTCGACTGGCTGGCTCGCGCCGCGAAGGAGGCGGAGGAGCCCAACGACCGGGAGCACGTCACGCCCTACATCCGCAGGCACCCACGCGCGCTCCGCGCCAACCTGGCGAGGCCGGGGCCCTCGGCCTACCACCACCGCTGGACGCTCGACACCCGCCTGGACCTCTGGTTTCTGCAGGAGATGGCGGCACGGCTGCCGGAAGGGCCCACCGGCTGGGACCATCGCGTGCCGCTCGCCATGGCCGAGGCGGACCCAACGCTCGCCGCGGTCAACGCCGTGCCGCAGCCGCCGCCGGTCGCCGATCTGCTTGCGGAGCTGCGATGAGGCCGCGGTTGTACGCGGTTTTCCGCTGTGACGCCGGGGTGGCGCTGGGCGGCGGCCACCTCCGCCGCTGCCTGACGCTGGCCGAAGCTCTGGCGGCGAACGGCTGGCGGATCGCCTTCGCCGTCCGCCCGGAGACGCTCGCGTTTCTGCCGCGGGATCTGGCGCTTCAGCCCGACTGGATCGTGCTGGATGCGGTGGAGGAGCACGAGCCCGCGGTCATGGCTGCGAGGGTTGGAGCCGCTGGGGCGGATCTCCTCGTCGTCGACCATTACCGCCGCGACCGCCGCTTCGAGGCAGCGTGCCGGCGCTTCGCCCTCCGGATCGCGGTCATCGACGACCTGGCCGACCGGCCGCACGACGCCGACCTATTGCTGGATCAGACCTTCGGCCGCAGCGAGCGCGACTACGCCGGGCTGGTCAGCCGGCGCTGCGTGACGCTTTGCGGCAGCGGCTGCGCGCTGTTGCGTTCCGCCTTCGCCGAGATGCGCGAGCCGGCGCTCAACCGCCGGCGCCAGGGCAGGCCCGTGGGGCGGGTCCTGATCGGCATGGGCGCGACCGACGCCGACGATCTCACCAGCCTCGCCGTCGCGGCGGTGGGCCTGGTAAGCGAGCGGCTCGGCCGCCCCTTCACACTCGAGGTCGTGCTCGGCGCTGGCGCGCCGCACCTCGACGCCCTCCGCCGCCGGCTGAGCGGGTTCCCGGCCTGGAGCATCCACGTCGATGCCTCCGGCAGGGCGATGGCCCGGCTGATGGCCTCCGCGGATCTCGCCATCGGCGCCGCCGGGACGACGTCGTGGGAGCGCTGCTGCCTGGCGCTGCCGACCGTTTGCGTCGTCGCCGCCGAAAACCAGGCGAAGATCGCGGCCGAGCTTGCCGCCGTCGGCGCCTGCCATGTCGCTGCGGCCGGAGCCCCGGAGGGCCTTGCCGCGGCCGTGGGGGCGCTCTGCCGCGACGACGGGGCGAGGCTGGCCATGGCCGAAGCGGCGGCCGCCGTCTGCGACGGTGCGGGAACCGGCAGAGTGGTGGGCGCCATCGAGGCAATGGTCGCGGCCGCACCGGCCGAGGCGGTGCCGGCATGAACGTGCTGCTGCTCTCGCCCTACCCGGAGCGGATTGCCCCGGCGATCGCGCGCACCGGCGACCGCGCTTACGCCTTCGACGAGCGCATCGGCGTGGAGGGCGTCACCGGATGCGGCGCGGACTTCATCGTCAGCTACGGCTACCGCTTCCTGATCGGCGCCGACGTCATCAGCGCGCTTTCCGGCAGGATCGTCAACCTGCACGTCTCGCTCTTGCCCTGGAACCGGGGGAGCGATCCGAACTTCTGGAGCTTCTTCGACGACACGCCGAAGGGGGTGAGCATCCACCGGATCGACCGCGGCATCGACACCGGGGCGCTGCTCGCCCAGGAGCGGCTCGCCTTCGGCCCCGAGGAGACGCTCGCGCGTTCCTACGCGGCGCTTCGTCAGGCCGTCGAGGCGCTCTTCGCCCGAAGCTGGCCCGCGATCCGAGCCGGCCTGCAGCCGGCACACCGGCAGAAAGGCGTCGGCACCTACCACCGCAGTGCCGACAAGGCGCCGTTCTTCGCCCGGCTTCCCCTCGGCTGGGACAGCCCGGTCGCGCTCGTCGAGGACATGGGCCGACGCCACCGGGCGTGCCTGCTCGATACGGAGACGATCCAGCCATGAGCGAGTTGACGGCTGCCGAGGGCGGAGCCGGCATCGTCATCGACGGGAGGCGCGTCGGCCCGGGCGAGCCGCCGTTCATCGTCGCCGAGCTCTCCGGCAACCACAACGGCGACCTCGGCCGGGCGCTCGCCATCATCGACGCGGCGCATGCCGCCGGTGCCGACGCGGTGAAGCTGCAGACCTACACCGCCGACACGCTCACCCTCGACTGCGACGGCCCGCACTTTCGCATCGAGCGCGGCCCTTGGGCGGGGCGGCGGCTCCACGACCTCTATGCCTGGGCGCATACGCCCTGGGACTGGCACGAAGCGCTGTTCGAGCGCGCCCGCTCGCTCGGCATCAGCATCTTCAGCACGCCGTTCGACCCGACCTCGGTCGACTTCCTCGAGCGGTTCGACCCGCCGGCCTACAAGATCGCCTCCTTCGAAGCGATCGACCTGCCGCTGATCGAGTGCGTCGCCGCGACGGGCCGGCCGCTGATCCTGTCGACCGGGCTCGCCACCGCCATCGAGGTCGACGAGGCGGTCGCCGCCGCGACCCGCGGCGCCGCTCTCGCGAAACGTCGTCATGGCGAGGAGGCGCAAGCCGACGAAGCAATCCAGTCTTCGGGATCGCCGCGCCGGCTCTCGCTCTCAGCGTCATGGCCGCACTCGCTGCGGCCATCCATCGGCCCCGCCGCGTTTACCCAGTGGACGACCGGGACAAGCCCGGTCGTGACGGGCTGTGTTCAAGAAGAAGGGCTCCAGAACGGACTCGATGATGAGGCCTGCCGCAGCGGTGGGCTCGTTCTGCTTCACTGCGTCAGCGGCTATCCCAGCGCGCCGGAGGAAGCCCGGCTCGGCCGGATGGCGGAGCTTCGGGCTCGCACCGGGCTCGCCGTGGGCCTGTCCGACCATAGCCTCGGCACGGCGGTGGCCGTCGCCGCGACGACCCTGGGCGCGGTGATGATCGAGAAGCACCTGACGCTGAAGCGCGCCGACGGCGGGCCGGACGCCGCCTTCTCCATGGAGCCGGACGAACTGGCGGCGCTGTGCCGCGACTGCAGCACCGCCTGGCGCGCCGCCCACGGCGCCACCGCGGCCGGCGGCCGCGCCGCAAGCGAGGAGGCCAGCGCCATCTTCCGCCGCTCGCTGTTCGTGGTGGCGGACGTCGCCGCCGGCGAGCCGTTCACCCTGGCGAACGTCCGCTCCATCCGCCCCGGCGCGGGGCTCGCGCCCAAGCACCTGCCCGCGGTCGTCGGCCGCCGCGCCGCCCGGGCGCTTGCCCGCGGCACGCCGCTCGCCTGGGAGATGATCGCCGGCTGACCCGCGCCTCGGGTCAGCCCTCGGCGGCGCAGAGCCGGCGGTACGCCGGCTCGGTCAGGAACTCGACGAACGCCGGCGCTGTGGCGACGTCGAGGAACAGCTCGACCGCCGCCCCGAACTGCCCTTGGGAGAAGCGCTCCTCGCCGAGCGTCTTGCGCAGCTTCGCCATCTCCTCGTCGAGGAGGCTGCGCACCAGCGCCTCGTCCAGGCCGCGGCCGTCGGCGAGCCTGGCGCCGTGGCGTAGCCACTGCCAGATCTGCGAGCGGCAGATCTCCGCCGTGGCCGCGTCCTCCATGAGGTTGTAGAGCGGCACGCAGCCGTTGCCCCCCAGCCATGCCTCCAGGTACTGCACGGCGACACGGATGTTGTTGCGCACGCCCTCCTCGCTGATGGAACCCTCCGGCACCGCCAGCAGGTCGCGCGGCGTCACGTGCACGTCCTCGCGCATCCTGCCGAGCTGGTCCGGCCCCGGCATGTGCGCGTCGAACACCTCCCTGGCGACCGCGACCAGGCCGGGGTGGGCGACCCAGGTTCCGTCATGTCCGTCCCCGGCCTCGCGCTCTTTGTCCTTGCGGACGTTCGCGAGAGCAGCCTCGTTGGCCGCGGCGTCCGCCTTGATCGGGATGACCGCGGCCATCCCGCCCATCGCATGGGCGCCGCGCCTGTGGCAGGTGCGGATGAGCAGCAGGCTGTAAGCGCGCAGGAACGGCACGGTCATCGTCACCGCGTTGCGGTCGGGCAGGACGAAGTCCGGGCGGTTGCGGAACTTCTTGATGTAGCTGAAGATGTAGTCCCAGCGGCCGCAGTTCAGGCCGGTGGCGAAGTCGCGCAGCTCGTAGAGGATCTCGTCCATCTCGAAGGCGGCGAGGATCGTCTCGATGAGCACGGTGACGCGGACGGTGCCGCGCGGAAGGCCGAGGTGCTCTTCCGCGGCGGTGATGACGTCCGCCCACAGCCTCGCCTCCCGGTGGCTTTCCAGCTTCGGCAGGTAGAAGTAGGGGCCGCTCCCCCTGGCCCTCAGCGCGTCGGCGTTGTGGAACAGGTAGAGGGAGAAGTCGAAGATCGAGGCGGAGGCCGGCGCCCCGTCGACCAGCACGCGTGCCTCGTCCAGGTGCCAGCCCCGCGGGCGGACCACCAGCGTCGCCGGCGTTTCGCCGAGGCGGTAGTCCTTTCCCGTCGCCGGATCGGCGTAGGAGATCGTGCCGGCGACCGCGTCCCTGAGGTTGATCTGACCCTCGACGACGTTGCTCCAGGTCGGCGAGAGCGAGTCCTCGAAGTCGGCCATGAAGACGTTGGCGCCGGAATTCATCGCGTTGATGATCATCTTCCGCTCGACTGGGCCGGTGATCTCGACCCGGCGGTCGCGGAGGTCGGCGGGAGCCGGCTCCACCTTCCAGTTGCCCCGCCGCACGCGCTCGGTCTCGGGCAGGAACGCCGGCAACTCGCCGCGGTCGAGACGGTCCTGCCGATCCACGCGGGCGGTGAGCAGCCGCCTGCGGTCGGCTCCGAAGCGGCGTTCCAGCAGGCCGACGAAAGCCAGCGCCTCCGGGCTCAGCACGGTCTCGTAGCCCGCGCGCATCGGCGCCACGACGCGAACGCCCGGCGCGACCTCGGTGCCGGCCGGTGCCGGATTGGCTTCAGCTTGCGACATCTGCATTCTCTCCATGGCCGTGGCGCCGCCCGACGGCCCCGGTCAGGCCGCTCCCAACGTGGCCTTGGGCCTGGCGCCGTGCAACGCCGCCAGGGCACGTACGGCAGCAGCCGGATTCCCATTTGACATGTATGGGAAATCGGGTGGATAATGAGAATGAAAATCATTATCAGGTGAGGGCGAAATGGATCCCTCTGACGTGGCACTGCTCTTCATCCTCGGCACGGCGGATGCGGCGCCGGCCCGCTTCGACGACATCTGCGCCGCGGCGCGCTACGTCGCGCCCGACGATTGGCAGCCGACGTCCGAGGTGATGCGCGCGTCGGTCGAACGCGCGGTCGGCGACGGCCTGCTGTTCCTGTGCAGCGACGAAACCACCGGCGCGCAGACGCTGGAGACGACGCTGCTCGGCCGGTCGGCGATCCTCGGCCTGCTGCGGAAACCGATCCCGGCCGGCGCGGGCGGCTTCGCGCGGACCTGCATGACCGTGAAGCTCTGCTTCCTGCATCATCTCCCGCCTCTTGCGCGGCAGGCGGAGAGCGCGGCGCTCGAAGCGCTGTACCTCAGCGCCGTCGGCATCGTCAGAAGCCTGCAGCAACTGCCGCCGTCCCTGGGCGGGCCTGCGGAGGCGAACCTGCGGGCGGAGCGGGTGAGGCTCGAGTCCGAGCTGGCGTGGCTGGAGGCCGTGCGCGCCTGGCGGCCGCTTCGACAGGCGGCCGAATAGGGAGTTGCCGAGATGATGATCTGGCGGGGGCTCGACCCCAAGCTGCTGGCAAGGATCCTCGTCGCCGCCGCGGACGCGCTGGAGTCTGCGCGCGACGGCAGACACGCCGTGGCTCCCAAGCCCGCGGCGGCCGCGGCCCAATCGCCGGCGGCGGCCAGACCGGCGGGCGGTCAGGCGGCCGACCGTTCGCCCCACGGCCGCCGCCCGGGCCGTTTGACCAAAACACCACACCACAGCTTGTAGTATGGGCCGGTCAGGGCGGGCGGGGCCGGCCCTCTCCTCATGCGGCTTGGAGCATCCGCCACGGCGGCTGCGGGATATGAACCGCCTGTTCGGGGATCCGGGGCGCGGCTTCGACGCGCCGTCGCCCGGCAGCGCCGTCGCCCGGCAGCGGCGACGACACGGCGGCGTCGTTAACTTGCCCGGGACCCAGCGCCACTAATCCCTTTGGCGCCGGCCCCCGCGCCGGCCCCGCGCTGGCCTTTTGTGGGCTGTCGTGGAGAAGCTTCCACCGGCGGTGGCACAGTAGAACGCCACCCGCATTTGCCGCCGGGACGCGGTTCACCCAGCCGCCAGATCGGCGAACCTCAGAAAGCCGTCGACGCTTCTTCTTGCACATTGTACCCGCTTGGGTAATATGCGCCCACTTTTACCGCATCGCCCTGCCCGTGCGCCGGGCGGCGCGGCCGTTCCGGGGAGTGGCAAGAAACGGCAGCCGGTGCCCCACGCCGGCAGGCCCTCGCAGGGGCTCGCTGACAACTGTCGACTGAGGAGTAGCACGTATGGCTCTGGTCACTTCCCACAAGACGAACGGCTCCGGCGGCGACCTGCATGCTGCCGTCGCCGCCAAGGCCGCGGCCGGCGATCCCGCCAAGCGCGGCGCCGATCAGAAGCGGCAGCAGGCGCGGACGCTGGCCCGCCAGCAACAGGCGGCCGAGCGCATCGCCTCGGCGGCGACCCAGCTGGCCAGCGGCGTCACCGAGGCTTCTTCGGCCGCCGAGGAGCTCGGCAAGGCCATGGTGCAGATCGCCAAGGGCGCCGAGCAGGCGGCCTCTGCGAGCGAGGAAAGCACCACGGCGATGGCGCAGATCGCCTCCCGCGTCAAGGTGCAGCAGGAAGCGGCGGAGGCCTCGCGGCGCACGACCGAGACGCTGCAGACGCTGATCGACAACACCGGAACCGGCATCGGCAGGCTGGTCGAGAACGTCGGCATGGCCTCCGAACGCCAGGCCGAGTCGGTGCGGATGATGGCGCAGCTCGAGCAGCAGGCGAACAAGATCATCGAGGCCGTCAACCAGGTCATCCGCATCGCCGACCAGACCAACCTGCTGGCGCTGAACGCGGCCATCGAGGCGGCGCGCGCCGGCAAGCACGGCAAGGGCTTCGCCGTGGTCGCCGACACGGTGCGCACGCTGGCCGAGGCCTCCGAGAAGAACGCGACCAACATCGAAGGCCTGATCAAGCAGATCCAGGAAGGCGCGCAGAAGATCTCCGGTGGCGTCAAGACCTCGGCGGACGCAGCCCGTGCCGAGGCCGAAAAGGGCAGGGTCGTCACCCAGCAGCTCGGCCAGGTGAAGGAAGACATGGCCGTCATCATGGACGGCGCTACCGAGATGGAAAAAGCCTCGCTGGAGATGCAGATGGCCGCAGTCCAGGCGCAGAAGGGCGCCGAAGAGGTGGCGTCCGCCGCCGAGGAGCAGTCCTCCGCCGCCGAGGAGGCGCGCAAGTCGGTCGAGCAGCAGGCCCAGGCGCTGGCCGAGGCCGAACGCGCCGCGAACGAGCTGGACACGCTCTCCGACGAGCTGAAGAACTCCACCGACATCGCCAAGAGCGCCGAGGAAGTGGCCGCGGCCGCCGAGGAGCTGTCGTCGGCGATCCAGGAGATCAACCGCTCCAGCACCGAGATCCTCACCGCCATCGGCCAGATCAGCGACGGCGCGACGACCCAGGCGGCGGCGGTCGAAGAAGGGGTCGCTGGCATCAACCAGATCGAGAAGGGCGTGCAGCTTGCGGAGCAGCGCGCCAGCGTCGCGCTCGAGAAGGGCGGCGCGATGAGCGAGCTTCTCGGCGCCAACAAGACCAGTGTCGACGAGATGATCCGCGGCATCGGCACGGCGATGGAAGCCGGCAAGAAGAGCGTGACCGAAATCCAGGAGCTGGACGTCATCAGCCGCAAGATCGACAAGATCGTCGACGCCATCGCCAACGTCGCCATCCAGACCAGCATGCTGGCGGTCAACGGCGCGGTCGAGGCCGCTCGGGCCGGGGAGTTCGGCAAGGGCTTCGCCGTCGTCTCCACCGACATCCAGAACCTCGCCAACGACGCCGCCGAGAACGCCGAGCAGATCAAGGACCTGGTGAAGGCGATCCAGGACCAGATCGCCATCGTTCGCACCGATCTGCTCAGCATCGCCGAGAGCTCGATGTCGGAGGTGGAGAAGGCCAAGGCCTTTACCGACGCTCTCGTCGCCATCGCCCGCGACATGTCCGTCGTTCTCGGCAACAACAGGAAGATCGCCGACGCGGCGCAGGAGATCGCCGGCGGCGTCGTCCAGGCCAAGGCCGGCATGGAGCAGATCGCCGCTGCTGCCGAGCAGGCGAAGACGGCCGCGGGCCAGGCCTCGACGGCGGCCAAGCAGCAGACCCAGGGCGCCGAGGAGCTCTCCGCCGCCATCGACCACATCGCCTCCACCGCCGACGAGTTGCAGAGCGCGGCCTAGCGGCACAGGCCGCCGACCCCGTTGGGGCCGGCGGCCGCGTCTTCGCCAACGTCGCTCTCACGCTGGAGGAATACCGATGGCTACGACACCAGACGCCGGGCTTGGCCGCGAAGGCGGCCCGACTCCCGGCACTTCCGGCGATACCGCCGGCACGACCGAGGACGGCTTCTCCCAGTTCGTCACCTTCCACCTGGGCGGCGAGTGCTTCGCCTTCCCGATGGAGACGGTGCTGGAGATCATCCGTGTGCCGAGCACCGTCAGCGTCCCGCTGACCCCGACCGCCCTGGTCGGCCTCGCCAACCTGCGCGGCACCGTCCTGCCGGTGGTCGACCTGCGCCGGACCCTGGCGCTGGAGGACCGCAGCTACGACGACGCCACCCGCGTGGTAGTCGTCGATTGCGGCCAGCCCGTCGGCCTGGTCGTCGATCGGGTCGCCAGGGTCATGAACGTCGAACCGGACAACATCGAGTCCGCACAGTCCGTGCAGGAGACGGTCCGCGTCGATCTGCTGACCGGGGTGGTCAAGAACGTCGACGGCCACGACCTGATCCAGCTCCTCGACGCGCCCAAGCTGGTCTCCCTGCAGTTCGAGACGATGGCCAGGGAGGCGGCGGGCGAGGCGGCCGTGGAAGCCGGTGGCTTCGCCGCCGCCGCGGCCGGCGTCGCGAAGCAGCGCGACGAGGACGACACCATCCAGCTCGTCAGCCTCGCCGTGGACGGCCAGGAATACGCCTTCGCCATCCACGAGGTCGACGAGATCGTCCGGGTGCCGGAGCAGATCGCGCACGTGCCGCACACCCAATCGCACGTGCTCGGCCTGATCAACCTGCGCAACCGGCTGCTGCCGCTGGTCAGCCTGCGCCGGATCTTCTCGCTCAGCGAACTGCCGCTCAACGAGAACAACCGGGTCGTGGTCGTCCGGCTGAAGACGGACGGCGGCGACGGCCAGCGCGTCGGCATCGTCGTCGACCAGGTCCGCGAGGTGCTGCGCGTCTCCGCCAGCGTCCAGGATCGGCTGCCCAGCATCCTCAGCCGCGGCGAGGTCGACGAGATCGGCGCCGTCTGCCGGCTGGAGGGCGGCAAACGCCTGGTCTCGATCCTGTCGGCCGGCGCGCTGTTCCAGCAGAAGGCGTTCCAGGACGCCCTCGAGCTGCAGCGCCAGCATGAGGGCAGCGAGGTCGCGGCAGCAAGCGAGGAGGACGCCGCCGTGCAGGACGAAACCGACGAAACCCAGCTCGTCGTCTACCAGCTGGCGAGCCAGGAGTACGGCGTCGACATCCACTCGGTGCAGGAGATCATCCGCGTCCCCGAGACCCTGAACCGGGTGCCGAAGACGCCTGAGTTCGTCGAGGGCATGATCAACCTGCGCGGCATGGTCCTGCCAGTGGTCGAGATGCGGCTGCGCTTCGGCTTCCGCCGCGTCGAGCGCAACGACCGGCAGCGGATCCTGGTGCTCAACGTCAGCGGCGTGCGCACCGGCTTCATCGTCGACTCGGTGACGGAGGTCCTGAGGGTGCCGCGCTCGGCGGTGGAGCGTTCGCCGAAGCTGTCCGAGGAGCAGGACAAGCTGATCGGCGAGGTGGCCAACCTCAACGACGGCAAGCGCATGATACTGGTCCTCGACGCGGAGCCGCTGCTCGACCACCAGGAACTGGCGGCACTGAAGGGCACGGGCGCCGACGTTCAGGCCGACGCGCCGCCGCCCAAGGCCGGCGGCGGCCGCAAGCCCAAGGCGGCCGGTGCCGGGAAAAGCAGCGCCGCCTGATCCTGCGGCTTTCACATCAATCAGGAAGGGTTCGAGCGGCCGCAACCGCGGCCGATTTGAAGGATGCGTCTGCTCGTCGTCGATGACTCGGCGCTGATGCGCCGCTGCTTACGCGAATGCTTCGAAGGGGAGGCCGACATTGAGGTCCGCACCGCACGCGACGGCAAGGATGCGCTGGAGCAGGTCAAGAGCTTCGATCCGGACGTCATCACCCTGGACATCAACATGCCGGTGATGGACGGCCTGACCTGCCTCAGCCACATCATGGAGGAGTTGCCGAGGCCGGTGGTGATGGTCTCGTCGCTCACCGACACCGGAGCGCTCGCGACCTTCGAGGCTCTCGAACTCGGCGCGGTCGACTACGTGACGAAACCCGGGGGCACCGTCTCGCTCAACCTGCGGGCGGTGTTCCCCGACCTCATCTCCAAGGTTCGCCAGGCCTCGGAGGCGCGTTCGGGCCACCGGCCGGTGTCTCAGCGCCTGCGCGCCCAGCGTTTGCACGCCCAGGCGGCCAGGCCTGCCCGTCAGGCCATGACCGTAGCCCGCGCGCATGGCGCGGTGGCCTCCGCCGACCTGGTCCTGATCGGCGTGAGCACCGGCGGGCCGCGGACGATCGAAGACGTTCTCGTCGAACTGCCGAAGGACTTCCCGGCGCCCATCCTGGTGGCGCAGCACATGCCCGCCCGCTTCACCAGCGTGTTCGCCGCCCGCCTGAACGAGCGGTGCGAGATCTCCGTTCAGGAGGTCGTGGCGCCGACGCCGCTGGAGGCGGGCAGGGTCTACGTTGCCCGTGGCGACGCCGACGTCACCCTCTCGCTCCGGCTCAACCGGCTGACGGCGCTCAGCACCCCAGCCGATCCCAAGTTTCCCTGGCACCCGAGCGTCAGCCGGATGGTCGCTTCCGCCATGGCCGTCGTGGACCCGTCACGGCTGATCGCCGTGCAGCTCACCGGCATGGGCGACGACGGCGCCAACGAGATCACCGAACTCCGCCGCCAGGGCGGGCGAACGATCGCCGAGTCCGAGGAGACGGCGGTGATCTTCGGCATGCCGAAGGAGGTCATCAGCCGCGGCGGCGCGACCAGGGTGCTGCCCGCGCACAAGGTTGCCCAGCAGCTTCAAGGCTGGATCTTCGAGCCGCCCTCCCGACCCTGATCCGTGGAGCCCCATCGCCATGCCGCTGAAGAGTGCCTCCTCGCTGCTGCCGGATGACCACCGCCCGGACGACCAACGTCCGGTGGAGCGGCAGTACCCGCGCGATCGCGACGGCCTCATCGCCCAGCTCGGCGATGCCGACCCGGGCGTCCGCCGCTGGGCGGCCCGCGACCTCGCCCGCCATGGCGACGGCGTCGTCGCCGCCCTGGCGGCCCGGCTCTCGGTGGAGGCTGCGCCGGCGGTGCGCGAAGCGATCCTAGACGCGCTGCTCGCCATCGGCAGCGACGAGGCGGTCGAGGAGCTCATGGTCTTCCTCCGCAGCGAGGACGCGGCGCTGCGCACCGGCGCCGTCGCCGTGCTGCAGCAGCTTCCCGATCCGGTGAGCCGGCACATGCAGCACCTGCTCGCCGACGTCGATCCCGACGTCCGCATCATGGCGATCGACATCCTGCAGACCCTGCCGCATCCCGAGGCGCCGTCCTGGCTGGCCGACCTGCTCCAGCGCGAGCGCCAGGTCAACGTCGTCGGCACCGCCATCGACCGTCTGGCGGAGATCGGCACCGAGGACATGCTGCCGTTGCTGGACGACGTCCGCGATCACTTCGCCGACGAGCCCTACATCCAGTTCGCCATCGACACCGTCGTCCGCCGCATCCGCGGTGGCTCGGGCGTCGCCTAGAGCCGGCCGGCGCCGTGCAGACATCGCTGGAACCGGAGCTGTCGGTCGACGACTTCGAGAAGTTCAGGGACTTCTTCTACAAGAAGACCGGAATCTACTTCGACGAGTCGAAGAGGTATTTCGTCGACAAGCGCGTCCTCCAGCGGATGGAGGAGACGGAGAACAAGACGTTTCGCGAGTATTTCTCCTTCATGCGCTTCCAGGCCTCGCAGCAGGAGTACCAGCAGGTCGTCAACCTGATGACCGTCAACGAGACGTACTTCTTCCGCGAGGAGTACCAGCTCAAGTGCATGGTCGGCCCGGTGCTCGACGAGATCGCCCGCCGTTCGCGCGGCGGCGGGCCGCTGCGGATCCTCTCGATCCCCTGCTCGACGGGTGAGGAGCCGTACTCGATCGCCCTCTACCTGATCGAGTTCTGGCCGAAGATCGCCGACGTCGACGTCCAGATCTACGGCGCCGACATCGACACCAACGTGCTCGCCCAGTGCAAGGCCGGCGTCTTTTCGACCCGCTCGGTCCAGTACCTGCCCAAGGCCATCCTCGGCAGGCATTTCCAGCCGCTGACGCAGGAGCGCTTCCTCATCTCCGCCGACATCCGCGGCTGCGTCGAGTTCACCCACGTGAACCTCGCCGACCCGCTGCAGATGCTGCGGCTGCGCAACTTCGACCTGATCTTCTGCCGCAACCTCCTGATCTACTTCGACGATGCGTCGCGGCGGAAGGCGGCCGAGTCTTTCTACGACGCCTTGAAGCCGGGCGGCTTCATCTTCCTCGGGCATTCCGAGTCGATGAGCCGGATGTCGTCGCTGTTCAAGGTGCGCAAGTTCGACGACGCCATCGCCTACCAGAAGCCCCAGACATGAGAGATGAGGACGGCACGCCGATGAGCCCCCTCGACCCGACGCCAGCGGCCGGCAGGCCGCGCGTGCTGATCGTCGACGACGCGGTCACCATCCGGATGTACCACCGCCAGCTGGTGGAGGCCGCGGGCTGCGAGGTCGATGCGGTCGACAACGGGATCGAGGCGCTGGAGCACGCGCTGCGCCAGCCGTTCGACCTGTTCCTGGTGGACGTCAACATGCCGAAGATGGACGGCTACCGCTTCATCGAGGAGGCGCGCCGGACCGAAGAGCTGCGGTCGATCCCGGCGATCATGATCAGCACCGAGGCGGAGGGCCGCGACCGGCAGAAGGGTTATCGCGCCGGCGCCAACCTCTACCTGGTCAAGCCGGTGAAGCCGCCGCTGCTGCAGGCGTGCGTGCGGCTGATGACCGCGGGAGCGGGCCGATGACGCCGACGCTGCTGAGCCAGTTCCTCTCCGAGTGCCGCGAGCTCCTGGAGCAGGCGAGCCGGGGCTTCCTCGCCCTGGAAAAGACGCCGGACGACCCGGCGGTGATCAACGACCTGTTCCGCTCGGTGCACACCATGAAGGGCGCGTCGGGCCTGTTCGACATCGCCCCGTTCACCGCGGTCGTCCATGCCGCCGAGGATCTTCTCGACGCGGTGCGGGCGGGTCGGGTCGTGCTCGCGGCCGAGATGACCGACCTGTTCCTGGAAGGTCTCGACCAGATCGCCCAGTGGCTGGACGAGCTGGAGGCGGGCGGCGCCTTGGGTGCCGGCGCCGCCGAGGCGGGCAAGGCCTTGAGCGGGCGGCTGCGGTCTTTCCTCAGGGACGGCGCCGCGGCCGAACCGCCGGCGCCGGCCGCGCCGGCCGAGGCCTCCGACCGCCCGCCGCTGCCCTGGATCGCCGCGCTTCCCGCCGACGTGCGGGCGTCGCTGACCGCGGAGCTCGCCGCCGGTCACGGTCCGTTCTGCGCGATCGAGTACACGCCGCACGAGCAGGCCTTCTACTCCGGCGACGATCCGCTGTTCACCGTGCTGCAGCTTCCGGGCCGGCGCTGGTTCGAGGCGCAGCCGGTGACGCCGTGGCCGGCGCCGGACGACTTCGACCCCTTCCGCTGCAACCTCCGCTTCCGCGCCATCCTCGCCGCCAACCATGACGCTCTCGCCCACCACCTGCGTTACGTCGAGGACCAGATCGCGCTGGCGGACCTGCGGCCCGAAGATCTCGCCAACGGCGCCGCGGGCGCGGCGGCGCCGCTTGCGGCGCTGCCTGCGGAGCTGGCGGAGCCCGCCCTCGACATCCTCGACAGCCAGCGGCAGATGCTGGAGACGGCGGGGGATCCCGAGACGTGGCCCGGCCGGATCGGGTCCATCGGCGTCGTGCTGGCCCGTCTGCTCGCGCATATGGACGAGGCCGCGGCCGACCTTCCGGCGCGGCTGGAAGCGGCCCTTGCCGAAGCCGGCAAGACCCGCTCGGTCGCACCGCTGGTGGAGGTCATCGCCGCTGCCCGCGGCCTGGTCCAGCCGGCGCAGGCCGCCGGCGCCGACATGGACGCGGTCGCGACCAACGGCGACCTTCCCCGCCGGCGCTGGGACGATCCGCCGGCCGCGGAGCCCGGCAAGGAAGCGCGCAAGACCGCGGCGATCAAGGTCGATCAGGAGCGGATCGACGCGCTGATGAACCTGGCCGGCGAGCTGATCGTCGCCAAGAACAGCCTGCCGTTTCTCGCCCACCGGGCCGAGGACGTTTACGGCTCGCGGCCGATGGCGCGCGAGATCAAGGCCCAGTACGAGGTGATCAACCGCATCGCCGACGACCTGCAGACGGCGGTGATGCAGGTGCGCATGGTGCCGGTGGCGCACGTCTTCCAGCGGTTCAACCGGCTGGTCCGCGACCTCGCCCGCCGCCTGGAAAAACAGATCCGGCTCGAGATCGAGGGCGAGGAGACCGAGGCCGACAAGACCGTGGTCGAGGAGCTGGCCGATCCGCTGGTCCACCTCATGCGCAACTCCATCGACCATGGCCTCGAAACGCCCGCCGACCGCCGTCTCGCCGGCAAGCCCGAGGAGGGCCTGCTCCGCCTCACCGCCCGACAGTCCGAAGACCGGGTGATCATCGAGATCGCCGACGACGGCCGCGGCATCGACGTCGAGAAGGTGAAGGGGCAAGGCCCTGGAGCGCGGCCTGATCGACGAGGCGCGCTTCGCCAGCATCAGCGACGAGGACGCGCTCAGCTGATCATGGAGGCCGGGCTTTCCACCGCCGACCAGGTGTCCGACCTGTCGGGGCGCGGCGTCGGCATGGACGTGGTTCGCACCATGGTTCGGCGGACCGGCGGCACGATCACCGTGCACAGCGAAGCCGGCCGCGGCACCCGGGTGACCATCTCGCTGCCGCTGTCGATGTCGGTGCACCGGGTGATGATGATCGACGTCGATCACGACGTCTTCGGCGTGCCGATCGAGAGCATCGTCGAGAGCGTCCGGGTGCCGGCCTCGGGCATCCACCGCCACAAGTCCAACGAAACCATCGTGCTCCGCGACCGGCTGATCCCGCTGTGCCGCCTGCGCCGGGTGCTCGACCTCGGCAATGGCCACGGCAATGGCAACGGGCGCGCCGACGGGGAGGAGTCGGTGCTGGTCGTCAACGTCGGCGGTGCCGAGGTCGGCCTGGTGGTGGACAACTTCCGGTCGGGCATCGATACGATTATTAAACCATTGGATGGCATCCTCGCCGGGTTACGACAGTACTCTGGCGCCGCGCTCCTGGGCGACGGCAGCGTGCTTCTCGTCCTCAACCTGCGGGAGCTGATCCAATGCCGATGGACCTGAGCGAAACCGCCGCCGTCCTCACCGGGATCTGCGACGTTGCCGAGGCGGAGACGCTGCTGGCCTGGCTGCAGGCCCATCCGCAGGGACCGGTCGACGTCTCGGCTTGCGAGCACGCGCACACCGCCGTCGTGCAGGTGCTCATGGCCATGCGCCCGACGCTGACGGGCCAGCCGGCCGGCGACGACGGCCCGGCCGCGTGGCTGGGCGCGCTGCGGCCCCAGGGAAAGGCTGTCTGAACGAGCAGGCCCGACCCCGGACGCGGCAGGATACTCCTCGATGACCTCGATACTTCTCGTTGACGACAGCGCGACCATCCTGATGAGCATGTCCTCCATCCTGGGCCGCGCCGGCTACCAGGTGGAGCAGGCCGAGAGCGGCGAGGCGGCGATGGGCAAGCTCAAGGGCGGCATCGCCCCCAAGCTCATCATCACCGACTTCAACATGCCCGGGATGAACGGCGCCCAGTTGATCGGCGAGGCCCGCAAGCTCGCCGCCTTCCGCTTCGTTCCGATGCTGGTGCTGACGACGGAGTCGCAGCAGACCAAGCGCGACGAGGCCAAGGCGGCCGGCGCCACGGGCTGGCTGGTCAAGCCCGTCGACCCCGGCCAGTTGCTGGCGGTCATCAAGCAGCTCATCCCCGGAGCGTGATCATGTGCCCGGCCATGGTCACGGGTGGCGAGGCAGCCACCGAGCCCGCGCGCGCGGGCGGCACCCATCGCCTGCTGCCGGCCGGCGTGCTTGCCGCCGCGCTCGCCGGCGCCGCGGCTGCGTTCGGAGCCCTCGCCGTCGTCGAGAACGCGGCCACCGCGGCCACGGCGGCGGCGGTCGTCGCCGGCACCCTGCTCGTCTCGGAGGGGCTGTTGCGCCGGATGCGGCAGGAATCGCCCGCCGGCGATCCGATGCCCGTGCCTCCTCCCGAGGAACCGGCGCCCGCCGAGGCCATCGAACCTGGCCCATCAGAGGTTCCGTCGCCTGCACCGGCGGCGGCCGCGACCGCGGCGAAGCTGTCGGCGCTTTGCGACTACGTCGAGAAGCTTCCCGACCTGTTCTCGATCATGAAGGAGCACACCCGCAACGTCATCGCCGACACCGAGCGGGCGAGCTACAGCTTCATCGACAACCTCGGCGAGATCGACCGGAAGATCAAAGCGATGAAGGACTTCCTGCTGGCCTCGCAGCAGGACATTTCGGCCATCGACCTGAAGTCAAGCGAGAGCGACGCCAAGAACGACCAGCTCATCACCCAGATCGGCCAGTCCTTCACCCAGAACTCCGACCTGATCGCATCGATCATCGACGAGCGCAGCGGCTTCTCCAGCGTCGTCGAGACCATGCGCCGGCTGCACCAGGAGCTCGCCGTCATCGGCGAGATCGCCCGCCGGATCAAGCTGCTGGCCTTGAACGCCAGCATCGAGGCGGCCCGCGCGTCCCAGTACGGCGCCGGCTTCGCCGTCATCGCCAAGGAGATCCGCGAGCTCTCCGAGCAGACCAACACCGCCACCCGCACGCTCGCGCCGCTGATCGCCGCGGCCTGCTCCTCGGTGGAGGCCGTTGCCGCCGACCGGGGCGTCGAGCGCCGGCTGCGCGCCCAGCTCGAGCTGCTGGAGACGATGCAAACCCACCTCTGCGGCCTGTCGAAGACCTACAACGAGATGCTCGCCCACGAGCGGGCGCTCACCGCGCACACCGGCGAGCACGGCGCCGAAATCGAAACCGCGATCTGCCGGACGCTCGCCGACCTGCAGTTCCAGGACATCGTCCGCCAGCAGCTCGAAGGCGTCATCGGCGCCTACGACAGCCTGCACGGCGCCATCGGCGGCGCGGTCGCCTCAATTCGTGGCGACGACGGCGATGGCCGGCCCGACCCGGGCGCGGTCGAGGCGCTGATCGCCGAGATGCACGCCCGCTACGTGATGGCCCAGCAGCGCACCGTCCACGCCCATGCCAGCGCCGAGGCGCACGCGGCCGCACCCGCGGCGCCCGCCGGGCTGGCGATCGAGCTGTTCTAGGCAGGCCAGGGCGGCGGGAAACGCCGCCGGCGCCATGCCACCTCGGCGGGCTCGACCTCGCGCGCCGACGGCCCGCGAGGATCGGCTGTGGACGAAGCCGGCCCCGGGCCATAAAGTCGAGTGCGAACGGCGGGGATTCGTTCCGCGGTACGACCTCGGGACTTTAGAACATGGACGAGCAGCGGGGCCGGGCGCTGGTCGCGCGCGGGGCGATGATCGTCCTGGGCTACTGGCTGCTGTGGTTCGTCGGCTGGCGGCTGGCGATCCCGTTCGAGGTCGCGCCGAGGATCAGCGTCTGGTGGCCGCCGGCCAGCATCAGCCTTGCCTTCCTCATCGTCTTCGGGCTGCGCTTCCTGCCGGCGGTGGCCGTGCCCCAGCTGGCGCTGATGGCGCTGGTGACGCCGGACCGTCCGCTCGTGTGGGTGACGCTGACGGTGCTGGTCTGCGTCGGCTACGGCGCCGCCGCCGCCGTGGTGCGCCGCTTCGCCGGCCCGGCGCCCTTCGATAGCGTCCGCAACGCCTGCATCTTCCTCGCGGCCGCCTGCGCCGCGGCGTCCGTCGTCGCCATAGCCGGCTCGGCCGTTCTGGAGGGGCTGGGCGGGGAGCCGTGGCAGAACCTGGCTCATGCCGGCCTCGACTGGTGGATCGGCGACACCGCCGCCCTGAGCATCGTCACGCCCTTTCTGGTCCTCACGCTGGCGCCGCTTCGCCACTGGGTGGAGGGCCGGCCGCAACCGCCGGGAAGCGCCGTCGAAGCCGGACGGGCGCCGACGATCGTCGCCGCCTTGCTCCTGACCGTCGTGGCGCTCGCCGTCGTCGTCATCGGTGCCCGCACCACCGGCTACACGTGGTTCTTCGTGCTGTTCCTGCCCGCGCTCTACGCCGGCTACGCCCTGGGGCCCCGGGGCGGAACGGCGACGGCGCTGGTGGTGGCGCTCTGCTCGCTCGGGCTCCTGCACGCCGGGCTGGTGGACACGCGCCCGCTCGACCTGCAGTTCTTCATGATCGGGACGGCGGTGGCGAGCCTGCTGTTTGCCGTCGTCGTCGAGGACTGGCGGCATTTGCATCGGACGTTGCTGGCCGAGCAGGCCCAGCTCGAGGAGCGGGTCGAGGCGCGCACGGCGGAGCTGGCCCGGGCCAACGCCTCCCTCGAGGTCGAGGTGCGGGTCCGCCGCGAGGCGGAAGGAGACCTCATCGAGGCCAAGGAGGCCGCCGAGGCCAGTTACCGCGAGCTCGAAACGATCTACCGCAGCGCGCCGATCGGGCTCGCGCTCTTCGACCGGGACCTCCGCTACCTGCGGATCAACGAGACGCTGGCCGCGTTCAACGGGGTTTTGGCCCACGAGCACCTGGGCCGCGCGCTGCAGGACGTGGTTCCGACGATTGCACCCGAGGTGATGCCGCAGATGCGCCGGGTGGTCGAGACCGGGGAGCCGATGAGCGTCGAGGTTCATGGCGAAACCGCGGGCCGGCCGGGGAGCGACAACGCCTGGATCTGCGACTTTTACCCGCTGAAGCGGCCCGACGGGTCCGTCGACGCGCTCTGCGCCGTGGTGCGGGAGATCACCGCCGAGCGGCGGGCGGCGGACGAACTGCGCCGCTCCATGGAGCTGGCCGAGAGGGCGAGCGCGCTGAAGTCGCGGTTCCTCTCCGCCGCCAGCCATGACCTGCGCCAGCCGCTGCAGACCCTGTCGTTGCTGCAGAGCATCCTCGTCGAGCGGATCAAGGACGAGGGCGTGGCGCGCCTGATCGGGCAGATGGGTATCGCGATCGACGTCATGACCGACACCCTGAACGCCCTGCTCGACGTCGACGGGCTGGAGAAAGGGCGCATCGAGCCGCGGATCACGGACTTCCCCGTTCAGCTTCTCTTCGACCGGGTGGCGAGCGAGTTCTCGTCGCAGGCCTATGCCAAGAACCTGAGCTTCAGGCGCGTCGATTGCCGGGCGACCATCCGCAGCGACCAGCGCCTGCTCGAGCGGCTCGTCGAGAACTTCGTCGCCAACGCGGTGAAGTACACGACGGAGGGCAAGATCCTGCTCGGCTGCCGAAGGCAGGGCCAGGTCCTGCGCATCGAGCTTTGGGACACCGGGCCGGGCGTCCCCGAGGCCGAGCGGGAGCTGATCTTCGAGCAGTTCTACCGCGGCCGGACGCAGGGAGGAGCGCGCGAGCGGGGTCTCGGCCTGGGCCTCGCCCTGGTGCGCAGCCTCGCCGACATCCTCGGCCACCGCGTCGGCGTCCGCTCCGTCGAGGGCAAGGGCTCGGTGTTCTTCGTCGAGGTGCCGATGGGGGAGACGCCGGCGCTCCCGCTTGCGCCACCGCCGCCCCGGCAGGTGGCGCCCGCCGCCGGAACGCCGACGGTGCTGGTCATTGAGGATGACCCCGCCGTCCGCGGGTCGCTGGAGTTGTTGCTGGGTGGCAGCGGCTACGACGCGGTCGGGGTCGGCAGGGGCGAGGAGGGCGTCGCCCTGGTGGAGAACGGGCAGATTTCGCCGGCGCTGGTCATCGCCGACCACACCCTGCCGGGCGTACTCAGCGGCGTCGAGGCCGCGGAACGCATCCGCGGCCGCGGCGGCAAGGTCCCCGGCCTGATCCTGACCGGCGAACCCTCCCGCGAGAAGCTCGACCGCTACTCCACGCTCGGCTTGTCCTGGCTGCAGAAGCCGGTGAAGGCCGAGGATCTGCTGGAGCGCGTCCGCGACCTGCTCCCGGCGGCGGGCGAGCCGCAGCAGCCGGACGCCGGCGCCGCGCCGATTCTCGTGCCCTCCCTCGCCGCGGTGCCCGACGACGAGGAGGGGGAGGACGAGGGGGTGCCCACCGTCTTCATCGTCGAGGACGACGAAGGCCTCCGCGGGGCGCTGGCGATGGTGCTCGAAAACGAGGGCCTGCAGGCCAAGGCCTACCCCACCGCCGCCGATTTCCTCGCCGCCTACCGCCGGGGCCGCGGCGGCTGTGTCCTCATCGACATCGGCCTGCCCGGCATGAACGGGCTGCAGCTGCAGCAGCGACTGAAGAGCGAGGCGATCGACTTGCCGGTGGTCATCGTCTCCGGGCGCGGTGAGGTGGCGCTGGCGGTCCAGGCGATGCGCGACGGCGCGGTCGATTTCCTGCAGAAGCCCGTCAACGACCGTTTGCTCATCGACACCGTGCGCCGCGCCCTGCGCCGCTCCGAGCTCTCGTCGGAGGTCGAGGCCGAGCGCGATCACGTCAACGAATGCGTCGCCCGCCTCACCCCGCGGGAGCGGGAGATCATGGCGATGGTCGCCTCGGGCCTCGCCAACAAGGAGATCGCGGCGAGGCTCGAGATCAGCCAGCGGACGGTGGAGAACCACCGGGCGCGGGTCATGCACAAGATGGAGGCGCGGTCCCTCGCCGACCTGGTCCGCGCCAGCGGGATCGCGGGGATCCCCTTGGCCCCGGCGAGAGCCCCGGCGGGTGCGCCACCCGCCAGGTGAGGCCCCGCCGGGGTATGAGTAGAAACCCCTACGTACAATCCGAGGCTACTCGCCGCGGTCACCCGCTCATACGCTTTGTCCCATGAAGAGCCCGGCGAGGCGGTCGATCCGCACCGACGGGGCTGCAGAAGAACGCAGCGGGACAGCGAGATAGGGAGCGGAGAAGACGATGACCCTCCAGACCATAGCGGCGCCGGGCGCCGAGCCTGCGGCCAACGTGAACCGCGACTTTCTCAAGCACATCAGCAAGCTGGCCACCGGTTCCGAAAACGAGATCGGCATGCCGATCCGGCTCGAGACCCGCCGGATTCCCAAGAATCACGACATCTTCGCCGAGGGCGACACCCTGCGCGACGTGATGTTCCTTCGTCAGGGCTGGGCGTTCCGCTACCGCCTGCTCGGCGACGGCCGGCGCCACATCGTCAATTTCCTGATCCCCGGCGATTTCGTCGGCCCGTACTTCCCCACGGCGGCGCATTTCTGCGGCACGCTGACGGACGTTGTCGTCTGCCAGGCGCCGCGGAGCGAGTTCGCCAAGGCGAATCGCGACTATCCGGCGATGGCCTCGGCGCTCGAAGCAATCATGGCGACCGAATACCGGCTGCTGTCGGAGCGGCTGGTGAGCCTGGGTCGACGCAACGCCCGGGAGCGGATGGCGCACCTGCTGGTGGAATTGCACGAGCGGATGCGCCGAGTCGGCCTGGTCAACGACAACTCGTACGAGTTCCCGGTGACCCAGGAAATCCTCGCCGATACGCTGGGCCTGAGCGTCGTCCACGTCAACCGAACCCTGCGGAGCCTGCGCGAGGACGGCTATGCCACCGTCGGCTTCGGCCGGGTGTGCATCCGCGACCTCGAGGGGCTGATGGACGTGGCAGGGGCCGAGGATTCGGCGGAGGGCTACTGGACGGGCGCCGCCTTGCCCCTGACGCTGGCCGCGGCGTCCTGATCCTCGCCTGAGGCTGGCGTGCCGGCGGCGACGAGGGAGAGGTACTCCCACACCATCGTCGCGCCGGCAAGCGCCGTGATTTCCGACACGTCGTAGGCCGGGGCCACCTCAACGAGGTCCATCCCGGCCCAGCAGATGCCACCCAGGCGGCGAATGATCGCCTGGGCCTGCCAGGTGCTTAGACCGCCGACCTCCGGGGTGCCCGTCCCCGGCGCGAAGGCCGGGTCGAGCCCGTCGATATCGAAACTCACATACGTCGCACCCGTTCCGACGACGCTGCGCGCGACCTCCGCCACGGCGGCCGGTCCGGTCTCGTGCACCTCGGCGGCGGTGACGATCCGCACCCCCTGCGCCCGGGTCCACTCGTAGACGTCCCGCTCGGTCGGCGAACGGATGCCGATCTGGACCATCCGCCGCGGGTCGACGAGGCCCTCGCAGATCGCATGGTAGAACACCGAGCCGTGGCCGTAGCGCAGCCCGAAGCTGTCCGGCCAGGTATCGACGTGGGCGTCGAAATGGATCAGGCCGACGCTGCCGCCCCGCCTGCGGGCCAGCGCGCGCAGCAGCGGCAGCGAGACGCTGTGATCGCCGCCCAGCGCCACCAAGTGGTCGTGGCCCAACGCCTGGCTCTCAATCATCGCGAGGCTCGCATCCAGGTCGCCCATGGCGATGGCGAAATCGCCGACGTCGGCCAAGCCCGAGCGCGACGGGCGCACCCAGTGGACCGGGTGATCGCCGTCGACCAGCATCCGGCTGGCGTGCCGGATCGCCTGCGGGCCGAAGCGGCTGCCGCTGCGGTTGGTGGTGCCGATGTCGAGCGGGATGCCGGCTACGGCAATGCCGTTTCCGGAGGGGCCGACACCGAGGAACGTCGGCGCGATGGCGAAGGTCGGGGGAGGGCGCATCCGTCGCTCCGGGGCCAGCTTCGGTGCCGGAACACTCGCGGCCGGCGCTCAAGCCAGCAAGGCGTAAACCAAGCCGGCGAGCGCCGAAGCCGCGAGCACGCCCAGCATATGCGTCTTGAACACCAGCATCGCAACGAGCGCGGCGAGCGAAAGCCCGGCGGCCGCGACGTTGAGGCTTTCCGGTTGCGGCACCAGGAGTTGCAGCCGGCCCAGCCGATGCTCCTCGATCTCGGCGAAGACGACGTGCAGGGCGAACCACAGCGCCAGGTTGGCGATGACGCCGACGACGGCGGCGGTGATCATGCTGAGCGCGGCGTTCAGCCGGCGCAGCCCGCGCAGCCGCTCGACGTAGGGGGCGCCGAGGAAGATCCACATGAAGCACGGGACGAAGGTGACCCAGACCGTCAGGGCCGCCCCGAGGATGCCCGCGATCAGCGGCGACAGTGCGCCGGGGTCGCGATAGGCGCCGAGAAAGCCTACGAACTGCACGACCATGATCAGCGGCCCCGGCGTCGTCTCCGCGAGCCCGAGGCCGGTGATCATCTCGCCCGGTTCGAGCCAGCCGTAAGCCTCCACCGCCTGCTGGGCGACGTAGGCCAGCACCGCGTAGGCGCCGCCGAAGGTGACGACCGCGACCTTGGAGAAGAACAGGCCTATGTCGGCGAAGGTCGAAGACAGCCCCGGCAGCATCCCGGCCGCCAGGGTCGGCGCCGCCCAGAGCGCCATGCCGACGGTGAGCACGCGGAGGAAGAACCCGCCGCTCGCCCGCGAGCCGTACCCGCCGGCGGCGGTCGCGACGGCCTCTCCCGTTTTCAGGAGGAAGCCGAGGACGGCGGCGGCGGCGATGACCAGCGGGAAGGGCGCCGCAAAGAAGAACAGCGCGACGAACGCCGCGGCGGCGACGGCGCGTGCGGCAGGTGTCTTCAGCGCCCTCTTGCCAATGCGGGCCATGGCGTCGACGACGATGGCCAGCACGGCGGCCTGGACCCCGAGGAGGACGCCCTGGACCTCGTTCAGGTGGCCGAGCCTGACGTAGAGAATCGACAGCGCCAGCATCACCAGCGCGCCGGGGGCGATGAACAGCAGGCCGGCGATCAGCCCGCCCTTCACCCGATGGAGCAGCCAGCCGATGTAGACGGCGAGTTGCTGGGCTTCGGGGCCAGGCAACAGCATGCAGTAGTTCAGCGCGTGCAGGAACCCGGCCTCGTCGATCCAGCGCTTTTCCTCGACGATGAGGCGGTGCATCAGCGCGATCTGCCCGGCCGGCCCGCCGAAGCCGAGCACGCCGACCTTGAACCACAGCCGCGCCGCCTCGCCGAGGGAGACGGGACGGGCGGCTGCGGCCTTACCGCTCGCCGCGGCCGGTGAGGACTCGTCCATGCCTGCCCCGCTGTGATCCGGAAAGCACCGTTACGGCCGCATCGTCGCGGCGTCAACGCTCCCCGTCCCTCCACGCGCCGGATTCCCGCGCCTTCGCCGTTTTGTAGCCTTTCAAAGCGTCCGCCCGCTGGCTACGGTCGGCGTCTGCCCGAACCGCGGCTTGGCACGTCGTGCATCTTGGGGGCGGTGGCAATGCGCGATTTGAGGGCTGCCCTGGCGCAGCATTTCCTGCTCAAGGACCTCTCGCCCGAGGACCTCGACCGGGTCGGCGAGCTTGCGACGACCCGTTGGTACCAGGCGGGCCAGCCGGTGTTCATGAAGGGCGACCCCGGGACGGCGATGATGGCCGTGCTCAGCGGCCGCATCCGCATTTGCGCCTACTCCGCGGACGGCCGGGAGGTGGTGCTCAACGTCATCAATCCGGGGGAGGTGTTCGGCGAGATCGCCCTGATCGACGGCGGCGAGCGGACCGCCGACGCCTTCGCCATGGAGGCGACCGAGCTGCTGTGCCTGAGCCGGCGGGACTTCCTGCCCTACCTGGAGCGCAACCCGGAGGTCTGCATCAAGCTCCTGACCATTATCTGCCAGCGGCTGCGCTCGACCAGCGAGCAGTTGGAGGATCTGAACTTTCTCGACCTGCGCTGCCGGTTGGCCAAGCGGCTGCTCTATCTCGCCGCGGTGCACGGCGAACCCACGGCCAAGGGCATCCACATCGGCGTCCGCCTCCCGCAGCACCTGCTCGCCAGCATGATCGGCACCTCGCGGGAGGCGGTGAACAAGCAGCTCCGCGACTGGGAGGCGAAGGGCTTCATCGACGTCCGCCGGGGCTCGGTCACGATCCTCGACCGGAACAGCCTGGAAGCGGTCGTCACCGATACGAGCTGCGCCCCCGACGCCGTCGCGGCGGCGCGGGAGGTGTAGGCCCGCCGCCGCCGGGAGAAGGAAAGGGGCTCTGAAGCAGAGAAGTGATCAACTTGATGAGGACGAAACGCGGTCATTGCGAGGAGGCGAAGCCGACGCGGCAATCCAGTGCTTCGAGTACTGGCAGTGCTTCAAGTACTGGATCGCCGCCACGCCGCTTCGCGGCTCGCGATGACGCTGTTAGGGTGACCTGCATCAACCCGGTCACAAAACGCATTCAAACAAAGGGCTGGCGCAAGGCCAGCCCTCCGCTTCGTCGCAACAGCCGCGATGTCTACCGCATGTGCTCGACGTCGACGTCGTGGCTGCGCTTGCCGTAGTGGTCGGTCCATTGCGGACCCGTCGGGATGTAATCCTCACGGGCGTGCAACTCCTCGGACCGCCGATGCTCGTGATGTCCGAAGAGCGCATGCTCACCCTTCATCAGCCGCATCCAGTTCGCCGCCACGATCCCAGTCGCGCACAGGGCGGAGGTCATCGCCGCTTGCTGCATCTTCAGAGAGAAGTTCACTGCGTCTAACATGTCGTCCTCCCTCATACGCTCCTGGTAGATTTCACAGGATAAGAGCCGTAGTTGCAGTGCACAAGAGATATATTGGCATGGCAGCCCCGCGACGTGGCAGATGTTGATGCCACAGCGGCTGCTGCGCCGAGATCACTGCACCCGCATCGGCTCTTCGGCCTCGGTTTCGGTCGGCGGCGGCGAGGTTCCGGCCTGGTGGTGAACCAGCCGCCACCATCCACCCTCGTGGACGAAGACGTTGGTCGCGGCCAGGACCGCGTCGCTCAGATGCTCGTAGCAGACGACGTAGGCGACCTCGCCCAGCACCGTCGCGCTGGCGCCGGTGATGGTGACCTGTGGCGACTGGGGGTTGGTGAGGATCGCCCGCCAGCTCTCCATCACAGCCTCGCGGCCGAGCAGCGCCGTCCAGCCGGGGTGGATGCAGGTGATGGTCTCGCGCTCCGACCAGACCTTCTCCATGGCCTCCAGGTCGCGGCTCGTGAATGCGGCGTAGAAGGCTTCGTTCGCGAACAGAACCGCCACATCCATGAAGCGTCCCCCTCTCGTCATGCGCCCCGGCCGCGGCGCGTCTCGAGGCGCCGGCGGCCCCACTGTAGCCGACCCGACACGGCCGTGATACGAGGGACGTGCACCCCGTTGGGCTGGTCCTTGAGCACCCACGCGCCATGAGCTTCGACCGTTTCCGGCTGGCCCGTCCGATCCTGCACGCGCTCGACCCGGAGCGCGCTCATGACCTGACCATCGCCGCCGTGCGCGCCGGCCTGGCGGGGCGGGAGCGCGGCGCGGCCGATCCGGTGCTGGCCACCACCGTGTTCGGCCTGACGTTCGCAAACCCGCTCGGCCTCGCCGCCGGCTTCGACAAGAATGCGGCTGTCGCCGACGAAATGCTCGGGCTCGGCTTCGGCTTCGTCGAGACCGGAACGGTGACGCTCAGGCCGCAGGCCGGCAACCCCAGGCCGAGGCTGTTCCGGCTGCCGCAGGACCGCGCAGTCATCAACCGCATGGGCTTCAACAACGACGGCCTCGACGTCGTCCGCGAGAGGCTGCGGCGGCGGCGGGAGAGGGGCCGGGAGAGGACCCGGGAGAAGAGAGCCGGCGGCATCGTCGGCGCCAACGTCGGCCCCAACAAGGACGCGGCCGATCCGGTGGCCGACTGCGCCCGCTGCGTCGAGGCGCTGGCGCCCTTCGCCGACTATCTCGTCGTCAACGTCTCCTCGCCGAACACGCCCGGCCTGCGCGGCCTCCAGGCCGAAGAGGCGCTGCTGCCGCTGCTGTCCGCCTGTCTTGCCGCCCGCGGATCGGCGCCGGGACGGCCGCCGCCGCTGCTGGTCAAGATCGCCCCGGACCTCGGCCCGGACGAGCTGCGGGGGATCGCCGCGGCGGCGATGGCGGCCAAGGTCGACGGGCTGATCGCGACCAACACCACGCTCGCCCGGCCGGCGTCGCTGCAGGGCGCGCATCGGGGCGAGGCGGGCGGCCTCAGCGGCGGCCCGCTATTCGCGCCGTCCACGGCGATCCTGACCGACCTCTACCGGCTGACCGGCGGCGCCATCCCGCTCGTCGGCGTCGGCGGCATCGGCAGCGGCGCCGAGGCCTACGCCAAGATCCGCGCCGGCGCCTCGCTGCTGCAGCTCTATACGGCGCTGGTCTACGGGGGGCCGCGGCTGGTCTCACGCATTCTGCAAGAGCTCGCGGCGCTGCTTCGGGCCGACGGCTTCGGGCGCATCGGCGACGCCGTCGGCAGCGGCATCCGCAAGGAAAAAAAAAGGAGCGGTCCGTCTAGTATCCGCGGTGATGTCAGCGCCACGCGTCGGGAGGCGGCCAGCGACTAACGTCATTTGGGGGTCGCTGGTGGCAGCCAGATCATCTATCGTTCCCGTTGATGACAGCGCTGCGTTAGAGAGTACCGATGCCCATATAGGGTCTACGGGGCGCGCGTGCGATGCTCGGGAAAGGCTCGTAGGCAAGCTCTATCGCAGGCACGTCGAAGCACCAGGGGTTCGACAGGCTCGATGGCAAGCTTTTCCGACACAGCTAAACAGCTTTGCGGGCGTGGGGCGAGAGACATGAAGGCGTTCAGCAAGTGTAGCGCGGAGCCGGGTGTGAACCCACCCCTTGCGGCAGCGCCTACAGCGGCTAGCGGAGCATCTGGGAACGTTGATCGACTTAGAAGACCGAGAGGATTGGTGGCTAGCTTTGTTGACGGGCTCGGGTCTGCCGCTACAATTATGGATCTGCAGGTACCCTTTGGGGTAACCTACCGCAGTCGCGGCCTTCGAGGCGACTGGGCTGTTATTGGGCATGACATTCGGCGGGCTGCGAAGCGGGTTGCGCAGGAGGAGCGGTCTATTCTCTTGCTTCCGGAACGAGCCGCGAGAGAGGTCTTCCGGTGGCCATCAAAGCCAACGAAACGTTCCGGATTAAAGCGAGCGCCTTGACGAATGGGGTCAACAGCCGAAGTAAGCGGCCACGACGCAAGGAACGTGGATGCGCCCCCGCCGCTTGACCACAACGACGCTGCCGTCTCTCCCGTGGAGGAGCTTGAGGAAAAGCTAAGCGAGGTGCTGGATCAAGTGCCGGACCCGGCGCGGCGCGAGATCAGGCAGCTTTTCCTCGCCTTCGCGCGATACCAGGGGCCGCTGCCGCCGCCGCAGATGTTTCGAGATTACGAGGACGTGCTCCCAGGAGCTGCTCATCGAATCCTCTCAATGGCTGAAAAAGAACAGAGCCACCGCCATCGTTGGGAGGCTGATGCTCTGCGCGCTGACCGCTGGTACCGGATGGCCGGTCTGTCAGCTGGCTGGACCGTAGCTCTTGGCCTCGCAGCGGCAGCAGCAGCTAGCGGTGTATGGGGAGACTGGCGAGTGGGGTGCGCGTTGGCAGCAACCTCCGCTACAACCATGGTCTGGAAGCTGATTCAGGGCCGGAGCCAAGACCGTGACGAGGCTCCAGCGGAGCAAGCTTCCCGTCCTCTGCCGGACAGCGGCCCCGTCCCCGGATCTGGTACAGACAGTCGCGGTTGACTTGGCGAAGCCGCGTGGCATACTCCCGCGCTCGTTCCGCACGGGAGCGAGCAGACGTTCCCCCTGTGCCAAACTCGAGCATGCAAAACCGTCGGATTTCTCGCGGATGAAAACCTATTCGGCCAAAGCGGCAGACATCGATCGGAAGTGGTTCGTCATCGACGCCGAAGGCCTCGTCCTCGGCCGCTTGGCCACCATCGTCGCCGACCGCCTGCGCGGCAAGCACAAGCCGATGTACACGCCCCACGTTGATACCGGCGATCACGTCATCGTGGTCAACGCCGAGAAGGTCGTGCTGACCGGCCGCAAGCGCGAGGACAAGGTGTTCTACTGGCACACCGGCCACCCTGGCGGCATCAAGGGCCGGAGCATGGGCGAGATCCTCGACGGCAAGTTCCCGAACCGGGTGGTGGAGAAGGCGGTCGAGCGGATGGTCCCGCGCAACCCGCTGGGCCGGCAGATGCTGCGCAAGCTCAAGGTCTACGCCGGAGCCGAGCATCCCCACGAGGCGCAGCAGCCGATCGTCCTCGACGTCGCCGCGATGAACCCGAAGAACAAGAGATAGACCGACATGTCCGAGCAGCAGACCGGGACACTAGAGGATCTGAAGCGTCTTGCCGAAGGCAGCGGGCTCGTCACCGCCGCCGAGCCGATGCACGAGCGCAAGGTGGACGCGCTCGGCCGTTCCTACGCCACCGGCAAGCGTAAGGATGCGATCGCCCGCGTCTGGCTGAAGTCGGGGCGGGGGCAGATCATGGTCAACGGCAAGGACGCCGAGGCCTACTTCGCCCGGCCGACGCTGCGCATGGTCATCAACCAGCCGTTCGCGGCGACCCAGAGGGTCGGCCAGTTCGACGTCTACTGCACCGTCACCGGCGGCGGGCTGTCCGGGCAGGCGGGCGCCGTGCGCCACGGGATCAGCCAGGCGCTGGGGCTGTTCGAGCCGGAGATCCGGCCGGTTCTCCGCTCCGGCGGCTTCCTGACCCGCGATCCGCGGGTGGTGGAGCGCAAGAAGTACGGCCGCGCCAAGGCCCGCCGCAGCTTCCAGTTCTCCAAGCGCTAACGCCCAGGCGGCGCCGCAACGCGGCGCGCCTCGGTCCCTCGCTCTTCCCGTAACGAGGCTCTCGCCATGGCACACGCCGACCGCCGGGTCCGCGTCGCGATCGTCGGCGCCAGCGGCTACACCGGCGCCGAGCTGGTCCGGCTGCTCTCGCGCCATCCGGCCGCGGCCATCGTTGCGCTGACCGCCGACCGGAAGGCCGGGCAGGAGCTGGCCGGCGTCTTCCCGCATCTCGCAGGCGTCGCGGCGGAACTGGCGCTGCCGGTTCTGACGACGCCGGACGAACTCGACTGGGACGGGATCGACGTCGCCTTCTTCGGCCTTCCCCACGGCACCACCCACGCGGTGGCTGCGCGGGCGCCGGAGCGGGTCAAGCTCGTCGACCTGTCGCCCGACTTCCGCTTCGCTGACGTCGCCACCTACTCGCAATGGTACGGCCTGCCGCACGGCGCGCCCGAGCTGCAGCGCCAAGCCGTCTACGGCCTGAGCGAGCTGCGCCGGGCGGAGATCGCCCAAGCCCGCCTCGTCGGCTGCCCCGGCTGCTACCCCACCGCGTCGCTGTTGCCGCTGGTCCCGCTGGTCGAGGGCGGGCTGATCGAGGCCGACGAGATCATCATCGACGCCAAGTCCGGCGTCAGCGGCGCCGGCCGGGCGCTGAAGGAAGCCTCGCTGTTCGCCGAGGTCGCGGAAGGCGTCCACGCCTACGGCATCGCCGGCCATCGCCACGCCCCTGAGATCGAGCAGGCCATCTCGCTGGCGGCCGGTCAGCCGGTGGTCGTCAACTTCACCCCGCACCTGATGCCGATGAACCGGGGCATCCTTGCCAGCATCTACGTGCGCCTGAAGGACGGGGTGAACGTCGCCGACCTGCGCGTTCGCCTCGCCGCTGCCTACTCCGGGGAGCCGTTCGTGCGCGTCCTGGGCGAGGGGCAGGTGCCGGCGACGCGGCACGTGCGGGGGTCGAACCACGCGCTCATCGGCGTCTTCCCCGACCGCCTGCCGCGCCGCGCGATCCTGCTTTC
>Ga0209573_1001709_pt1 | contig 31851 bp, 36 predicted proteins | sample TNRBio252014_DNA_FD_185870 | JGI IMG/M metagenome (GOLD analysis project Ga0209573, IMG submission 185870) | Wastewater treatment Type I Accumulibacter community from EBPR Bioreactor in Madison, WI, USA - TNR Reactor_6/25/2014_ DNA (SPAdes)... | ecosystem: Engineered > Bioreactor > EBPR >...
CACGACCCCGTGTCACCACGACGCCGCTTCCTCATGCTACCGGGGCGTACGGACAACTCCCCAGACGGGACTTCAATCCGCTAGACTTACTGCTGTTACTGCGAACAAACGGTCATGACTTTCATGTTTCGGGGTATCTCGACATGTCATGACCGTTAGCGGCTTGGCAGCAGCTTGAAAACCGGGCTGCGCCATGCCTGTGCACAGCGCTTTCGCGGTCAGCCGCCAGGCGTCGCCGCTTGACAGTCCTTGAGCTGCCGACGTTGCTCGGCGTCGAGCCGCCAGACGGTTCGTTTTTCATCGGCAAATACGATCGCCTGCTCGGGGAGGAATGAATAGTCGTGCGCCTGCGCGGTTTTCCCCCACACCCACAAGGAAGCGCCGGTGTAGGCACACAATCGCGCCACGAACTCGCCGGGGAGAAGCAGTACGGCACGCATTTTTGCGGGGTCAAACTGGCCAGCGTCATAGAGCTCCTTGCGCCAGTTGTCGTGTGCCGCAATCGCCGTCACATCCTGCCAGCCGCTGACCACCCAGGGGTCGTTCATCGGCCGCAGATAGAAGGGCAGGTCGTACTCGTATTCGTTGATCATCACGATCTGCTCATCGGGGCTGTACAAGGGCGCCACCTGCTTGCTCAAGCTTCGCGTCGAAGTCGAATCGAACACCAGCACCAGAGCAATCAAGGAGACGCACAGGCTGCCGGCAAGGAGCAGGCTGCCGCCCAGATAGAGCGAGCGCTCGGCTCCTGGCGCCTGCTGCTCCAGATCCTCCGCTCCATCCGTTGCCGCCTCCTTGCCCTGCTGCAGCCAGCCGAGCAGCACGTCGGCGATCAGGAAAGCCAGCGGCGGCAGCGCCGGCAGAACGTAGCCAAGGAGCTTCGAATTAGGCAGCGAGAAGAACACAAGAATGCCGAGCATCCACACCAGCATCAGGCTGCGGATCTCGACCCTCTCCGGGTCCACCAGGAACTTCCAGGAGCAGGCGCGGATGATCCACGGCGACCACGGCAAGGCGCCGAGCAGCAGCACCGGGACGTAGAACCAGAAGGGCTGCGCGTTGCTGAAACCGGTCTGCGAGAAGCGCTGGAAATGGTGATAGACGAAAAAGTAGTCCCAGAAACCGCTGTACAAGATCTGCATCCAGACAAACCACGGCGCGGCAACAGCAAAGAAGAGGCCGATCATCGGCAGCGACAGCAGCGCCGGGATCAGCCGGTAGCGCTTGCGCAACAACAACCACGCCAGCAGGATCGCACCGGGCAGGACAAAACCGATCAAGCCCTTGGCAAGAACACCCAGAGCAGCAAAAACGTAGGCTGCGGCCAGCGCAGGGCGATACGACTGGCCGCTATCGAGGCGCAGAATGGCGCTCGCCCCGCAGACGATGGTCGCCGAGATCATGCCGGCGACGAGCGTGTCGAGATTGGCATACTGGGCGCCGGCAAAAAACATGGGCTGGGTCACCAGCACCGCCACCGCCAGAGTCGCCAGGCGCTGCTCGGCATAGCGTCTGACAAAGAAGAACAGTCCGCCGACGGCGACCAGGGCACCGAAAACAGACGCCAGGCGCCCCGCCCAGTCGTTGACGCCGAAGAGCTTCAGCGACAGTCCGGTCAGCCAGTAAAAAAGGGGCGGCTTGTGAAAATACGGCAAGCCATCGAGGGTCGGCGTCAGCCAGTCGCCACTGTTGAGCATCGCCCAGGCAACCCCGATATAGCGCCCCTCGTCAGGCAGCATCAGCGACCTTGTGCCGGCCAGCATGGCCAACCACGCGGCACAGAGCAGGAGCACCAGAAACCTGCTCCGCGCTTCGAGGAGGCTCGCCGCCACGGCGGAAAGAAAGTGCTTCATTTCTACTCGACTGGAGATGTTGCCGGGTTCAGGCTGCTGCCACCCGGTGGCGCCGACACGGGAACAGCCGTCGCAGCGATGGACGCCGATGCCGCCCAGGCAGCGAGGCGATCACGAGAGAAAGTGCAAGGCGAGGCATTGGAAGTCATGGCGGCCACGGGAGACGTTGGAGATGGAGACGTTGGGGGCAAGGAGACAGCGCTCACTTTTGCGGCCGGCGGCTACGCGCCGTCTCCAAATGCTGGCAGAGCAATTCGGCGCCCTCGAGCAGGCGCGGCGTGTGGCGCTGGATCAGGTCGGGGGGGACGAAGAACAGATTATCGCGCGCTACCGCCTTGATCGACGTCCAGCCTTGCCAGTCATCGAGCCACTCGGGGCGCGATTCACTCATGCCACTGGCGACGATCGCTTCCGGATTGGCAGCGATGACCGCTTCGACAGTCACCGTCGGCGCCATCGTCTCGAGGCTGCCGAAAACATTCTCGCCACCGCACAGGCGGATGACGTCGGAGATGATCTGGCGACGGCCGACGGTCATCAGGGGTTGCTTCCAGATCTGATAAAAAGTGGGCACCGGCGGCCGCTGGCCGTAGCGCATCTGCAGCGCGGCCAGGCGCTGGCGAAAGCTGGCGGCGGCCGCGTCGGCGACCGGCGTACTGCCAGCCAGCACGCCGAGGCGCTCGATCTCGCTGGCCACGTCCTCGATACGATCGGGCTGCGAAACGTAGACCGCGAAACCGAGTGCCCGCAAGCGCGCGAGATGGGCAGCGGCGTTGCCGCTCTGCCAGCCGATGATCAGGTCCGGGCGCAAGGCGATGACGCGTTCGAGGTCGATCTGCGCGTAACTGCCGACGCGCGCAATCGCGGCTGCCGCCGGCGGATAATTACTGTACTCGACACTGCCGACGACGCGCTCGCCGGCACCAGCGGCAAACAGCGTTTCGGTCAGGTGCGGTGCCAGACTGATGATGCGCTGCGCAGGCTGCGCAAGGCGCAGCCTGGTGCCGACATCATCGATCACCTCGACCGCCCGCCCCTGCGCGTGCAGCAGACCGACGCTGCTCAGCAGGCAGATGGCAAAAGCGAGCCGCAAGCACGAAGCAAGCATATCAGGCAACCCAGGTGGAGATAGCGGAAGCCAGGCGCTGCCACTCACTCTCGCGGCCGGGCAAGCCGCAGCGCAGCAAGCCGTGCGCCGGAAAATGCCGGGTCAGAATGGCCTGCCGCGCCAGGTGTTCGAAGAGCGAGGCCGCGTGCGGCGTGGCCAGGCTGACGAACAAGGCGGTGCCGCTGAGCTCGCCGAAGGGCTGCAGCAGCGCCGTCAGCCGCGCCGCGGCAGCGGCCAGTTCCTGGCGCGTCTGTGCCTGCCAGCCGCGATCGGCCAAGGCCTGACTGGCCACCGCACGCGCCGGACCGGACAGCGGCCAGGGACCGATTGCTTCGCGCAGCAGCGCCAGCTTGTCGGCGGCAGCGAAGACAAAACCGACGCGCGCGCCGGCCAGGCCGAAGAACTTGCCGAGCGAACGCAGGACGATCAGATTGGGTACCTCGGGGCTACCGGCCAGAGCGGCCAGGCAGTTCTCGGGCTCGGCGTCAGCAAAAGCTTCGTCAACCACCAGCCAGCCACCGCGCCGCTGCAACTGCCGTGCCACAGCGAGCAGCTCGGCGGCCGGCAAACGCCTGCCGGTCGGGTTGTTGGGGTTGCAAAGCACGATCATCGGCGTCGCCACGGCGAGGACGCGCGGCAGCGAAACGTTATCCAGGCGGCGCACGCGATGGCCGGCGCGCTGCCAGGCCTGGGGATGTTCTTCGTAGATTGGCGTCATGCAGGCCACTGCCAAGGGCGCGAAGAGCGCCGGCAGAAGCTGGATCGCTGTCTGCGAGCCGGGCAAGGCGAGCAGCCGCTCGCTGCCATAGTACGCGGCAGCAACCGCGTCCAGACCATCGTCGTCCTCCGGCAGGCGTTGCCAGCACCGTGGGTCGATCGCCGGCACCGGATAGGCATGCGGATTGATACCGGTCGACAGGTCCAGCCAGTCGGCCAGCGTCCAGTCGCCAAAGGCCGCATACTGCTCGGCAGCGGCGCGCAGTCGACCGCCATGTTCAAGCAAGCGCCAGGCCCCAGCAGACGAGCAGCGCCAACCACAGCAGCATGCTGCGGCGGACGAGCGTCAAGGCCTGCGCAATATCCTCAGCAGCGGCCGGCCGGCCTTGGCCGAGTGGCGGTCGTTCCTCAAGATGACCGTGATAGCATGCCGGCCCGCCCAGGGCGACTCCCAGGCTGCCGGCGCCGGCAGCCATTACCGGGCCGGCGTTGGGGCTCTTCCAGTTCGCGGCCTGCTCGCGCCAGCAGCGCAAAGCGCTGCGCGTGCGACCGCAGAGGGCGTAGGAAAGCGCCGTCAAGCGTGCGGGAATGAAGTTGAGCAGATCATCGAGACCTGCGGCCGCGCAGCCGAAGTCGGCAAAACGCGGATTGCGGTAACCCCACATGGCGTCGAGCGTATTGGCCAGGCGAAAAAGCAGCGCCCCCGGCCCACCGAGCAGGGCGAACCAGAACAGCGCCCCGAAAATGGCGTCGTTGCCATTCTCCAGCGTCGATTCGAGGCAGGCGCCGGCGACGCCGGCAGCATCGAGGTCTTCGGTCTGCCGCGAAACCATCCAGCCGACGTGCTGCCGCGCCTGCAGCAGATCGCCGCTCGCCAGATCATCGGCAACGCGCCGAGCGTGCTCGCCGAGGCTGCGCGCACCGAGGGCCAGGGCAAGCAGCAGCACATGCAGCAGCCAACCCGGCAAGCCCGCCGGAATCAGCCATTCGGCCAGAGCAAACAGCGGCAGGATCAGCAAGGACCAGGCCAGCAGACCACGCAGGCGGCGCCCGCCACCAACGTTCAAACGGCGCTCGACGGCGTTGGCCAGGGCGCCAAAGCCGACCAGCGGATGCCAGCGCCGCGGCTCGCCGAACAGTCGATCGAGCCCGACGCCGGCCAGCGCGGCGAGCGGCAGGAAAAGCGCGGCGGGTATCTGAACGGCAAGGAACGCTGAAGAGGACACGGTCGGCATGCGAAAATGGCAGCAACGAAAACCTGGATTCTACGATGAACGAGCGTCCCACCCCCAGCCTGATGGTTCAAGGCTGTACGTCCGACTCCGGCAAAACGACCCTGGTCGCCGCCTTGTGCCGCATCCTGCACCGCCGCGGCGTGCGCGTCGCGCCTTTCAAGCCGCAGAACATGGCTCTCAATTCCGCGGTCACCATCGACGGCGGCGAGATTGGCCGCGCACAGGCGCTGCAGGCGCTGGCGGCCGGCATACCGACGCACTCCGACTTCAATCCGGTCCTGCTCAAGCCGGCGACCGACAAGCGGGCGCAGGTGATCATCCACGGCAAAGCCTTGACCGACCTCGACGCACACGATTACCACGCCTACAAGCCACGCGCGATGCAGGCGGTGCTCGAATCGTGGCAGCGCCTGGGTGCACAGTACGAATGCCTGCTCGTCGAAGGCGCCGGCAGCCCGGCGGAGATCAATCTGCGCGACCGCGACATCGCCAACATGGGTTTCGCCGAGGCCGTCGACTGCCCGGTGATCCTGATCGCCGACATCGATCGTGGTGGCGTCTTCGCGCATTTCTGCGGCACCCTCGACCTGCTCTCGGCATCCGAACAGGCGCGCGTCAAGGGCTTCGTCATCAATCGCTTTCGCGGCGACATCGGCCTGCTCGAAAGCGGCCTGCGCTGGCTCGAGGAGCGTACTGGCAAGCCAGTGCTCGCCGTCCTGCCCTATCTGCATGGCCTCTACCTCGACGCCGAAGACGCCTTGCCGCGCGAAGCCCTGGCCAAGAAAGACGCGGCGCTGCGCGTGGTGGCCCCGGTGTACCCGCGCATTTCGAACCACAACGACCTCGACCCGCTGCGCTTCCACCCGGAAGTCGATTTTCGTTTCATTGGGCCCAACGAGGCCGCGCCGGCCTGCGACCTGATCGTGCTGCCGGGGTCAAAAGCGGTGCAGGCCGACCTCGCGTGGCTGCGCGCGCAAGGCTGGGAGGAAGCGATCCGGCGGCATCTGCGCTACGGCGGCAAGCTGATCGGCATCTGCGGCGGGCTGCAGATGCTCGGCCGCCAGTTACACGATCCGCTGGGACTCGAAGGTCCTCCGGGCAGCTCGCCGGGACTTGGCTGGCTGGACTACGAAACGCGGCTGGCCGTCGAAAAAACCCTGCAGAACGTCAACGGCGAGTTGTTGCTGCCGGGCGCGGCGAGCGTCAGCGGTTACCGCATCCACATGGGCGTCACCCAGGGCGCGGCCCTGGCCACCCCTGCCCTGCAGCTCGCCGGTGAGGCGGACGGCGCGCTGTCTAGCGATGGCCAGATTCTGGCCACCTATTGCCACGGCCTCTTCGACTCGCCAGCCGCGCTGACCGCCTTGCTGACCTGGGCAGGCCACCGGCCAAGGCAGGCATTCGACGCGCAGCAGCGCCGGGAAGCCGACATCGAGCGCCTCGCGGACGCCGTCGAAGCGCACCTCGACCTGCGTCAACTGGCGGCCTGGCTGCCAGCGCGAGCGCTCCTGCCCGCACCACGCACGGCTCAGCTCGACAGGTCGTAAGCGTTAATCGTCCGGGTCTTCGCCGCGCACCAGCAGCAAGGACCTGCGCCCCTTGCGAACCAGGCGCTCGGCGACGCTGCCGACGAAAAAGCGCTCGACACCGCGACGGCCGTGTGTGCCGACGACCAGCAGGTCAGCCTGCCATTCAGCCGCCGCTTCGATGAGCATGTCGGAGACGTGCTTCTGCTCCGACTCCACGACCTTGATCTCGACCTCGAGTCCGGCTGCGCGCGCGGTCTCGGCAGCCTTGCCGAGAAAACCTTCCGCCCCCATGCGCAGGCGTGCTTCGGTCTTGCCGACACTGTTCGGCAGCATCATCGCCACATCACGTTGGGCGAACACGGTTTCGTCAATGGCATGGCAGATGGCCACCTGGGCACCGGTGCTCTTGGCCAGTTCGATGGCTGTTTCCAGAACCCTGTTGGTCATGAAACTCTGGTCCAGGGCGACCATGATTCGCTTGTACATTGCTCACTGCTCCTCGCTGGGCAGACAAGTTGTCTGACAACCAGGAGAATAGCACTCATCACGCCTGTCGAAAACAGCGCCGGATCAAGGCCGGATCACCGCAAGATCAGCGGCAAGCCGGCGACCACCAGCGTCACCCGCTCGCATACCGCCGCCACCCGCTGGTTCAGGCGGCCCTGCTCGTCGGCAAACAGGCGCGACAGCGCCGCCATGGGTACGACGCCCCAGCCCACCTCGTTGCTGACCAGGATGATCTGCCCGGGCAATTGCGGCAAGGTCTCGACCAGAGCGGCGGTGGCACCAGAAAAAAGTGGGCAGGAAACGCTTTCGCCTTCTTCGACCTGGCGCGCGGCGTCGCCGGCAAAGAGCAGGTTCGACAACCACAGGGTCAGACAATCGACCAGCAGGCAGACGCCCGGTGCCGCGTGCCGGCGCAAGGCAGCGGCCAGATCGATAGGCTCTTCGATCAGCCCCCAGTCGGCGCAGCGCCGTTGCCGATGGTGCGCGATGCGCTGCGACATCTCGCCGTCGAGCGCCTGCGCCGTCGCCAGGTAGAGCACCTGCAGGCCACTCTCGCCGGCGCGGCGCTCGGCCAGGGCGCTTTTGCCCGAACGGGCCCCGCCAATGATCAGTTCTCGCATCCAGCGAAGCTTAACATGGCCAGGTCGCGGGTATAATCCGCCGCTTTGCCGGGGCTCGCCAGACGATGCAATTCTCCATCCCGCCGACCATTCCGCTTCCCGCGCTGCAGGCACGCATCGACGGCAAGACCAAACCCCCCGGTTCGCTTGGCCAACTCGAGCGCCTGGCACAGCAGATCGGCCAGCTGCAGCAATCGCTGACGCCGAGCCTCGGGCAGCCGCAGCTGCTGGTCTTCGCCGGCGATCATGGCGCCGCCCGTGCCGGCGTTTCGGCCTACCCGCAGGAAGTGACCTGGCAGATGGTCGAGAACTTCCTCGCCGGCGGCGCAGCGATCAATGTCTTCGCTCGCCACAACGGCTTGCAACTGCAGGTGATCGACGCCGGCGTGGCGCACGACTTCGGCGTACGCGACGGCCTGGTCGACGCCAAGGTCGCCTTCGGGACGAACAACTTCATCGAGCAGGCGGCAATGAGCGAGGACGACTGCCAGGCGGCCATCGCGCGCGGCGCAGCGATCGCTCGCCGGCTCGCCGACGACGGCTGCCAGGTGATCGGTTTCGGCGAAATGGGCATCGGCAACACCGCTGCCGCCGCCCTGCTTACCCATCAGCTCACCGGCACGCCTTTGCCCGACTGCGTCGGCCGCGGCAGCGGCCTCGACGACGCCGGACTGGCACGCAAGCAGGCACTGCTGGCACGAGCTGCGGCCCGTGCAGCGCTGGCGCCTGATGCGCCAGCGCTGAGCGTGCTCGCCGAGTTCGGGGGTTTCGAAATCGCCATGATGGCTGGGGCCATGCTCGCCGCAGCCGAGCGTGGCATGCTGCTGCTGATCGATGGCTTCATCGTCACTTCGGCACTGCTGGTTGCCGCCGAAATCGCCCCGGCGATTGGCGACTATTGCGTTTTCTGTCACCGTTCTGCCGAACCGGGCCACCAGGCCCAATTGCGCGCCCTGCACGCCGAGCCCTTGCTCGATCTCGGACTGCGCCTTGGCGAAGGAAGCGGCGCTGCGCTGGCCTGGCCACTGGTCCGCAGTGCCGTCGCTTTCCTCAACGAAATGGCCAGCTTCGAGTCTGCCGGAGTCAGCGCACAGGCCTGACCGGCGCATAGGCGAACCAGGTCACTGTTGTCGCAACACGGACGAAGCGGCCCTAGCGCGCAGCCTGCTTGCCGGCCGCAGGACGCCCATCGAGTCTCTGCCCCGCCTGTTCGAACTCGGGACGAATCTGACTCGCAGCGCGGTAGCGCGGCTGGATGTGCGCATCCGGCGTCGGTGCCACGTCACGTGGCAGCGGTGAAAACTCGACAGGTGGCGGATTCGGGGCAAAACGTCCGCCGTAATTGCGCTCGTAGCGATCGAGGAAGCGTCGCAGTTGCCCGTAATTCGCACAATTCCAAGCCGGGCAAGGTGCAAACGAGTCGTAGGCAAACGATGGCGGATAGGCTGCACCGTAAGGTGAGTACCAAGGCCCGATAACTACTGCGCCAGAAACAGCGAAGTTTCCCGCAGCAGCGTCTACGAGAGTCGTGGCAAGTACTGCGGCAAGGAGTAGAGTCGGGCGCATACGGCGCAGTGTAGCATCCCAAGACCGCCCACTCCGGCGCCACGCCCTTGCTGACGCACTGATCACTCCCGGGCCAGAGTGCGCCGACGAAAACTCCGACAAACTACGGCGAAAAGTGACAATGCGCACAGACAGCTGCGGAGAAATCCTTATAGTCAAGCTCATCACGCAGCTTGGTCCTTTAGCACTCTTTTATCTCCGTTGTGGAGACTCAAATCAACGATTGGAGTCTTAGCTTAAATCATGAAATGCCCTGACTGTAACTCCGAAGACATCCGCCGTTCAAGACGACATGGCCTGCGGGAAGGAATGACCCTTCGCCACAAGAACGAGGCCCCATTTCGTTGCCGCAGCTGCGACTTGCGCTTCATTGCCAAGAACGAGGCCGTCGCTCCCGACAGCACTGACCACTACGTGCCCTTCGCTGGGTATCTCGGTCTGGCGGGATGGTCAAGGCGCGTATTTACCGATCAAATGATCCTGGGTAGCCTGCTGGTCGCGACGCTGCTGGTGCTTGTGCTGGTCGTCGTCGCGCTCGCTTTCGGTTGGATTGACCCCGCGCTCCTGCACCTGGACGAAGCCATCCCGCCCCCAAACGGCTAATCCGGCACCACCATCAAGGACAGCACCAATTGCCAAAGCGGATGCCCGCAGCCCATACTGCGGCGCACAAATTTTGGTCTACCTATAGCGACAAGCAGTGTTAAAATAGGCCCTTGGTCGATGTGCACTCCGGTCAACAGTTTGCCTACCGGGTCGTTGTACGCCCTTTCACCGTCGCTAACGGTCATGACATTCGAGATACCCCGGATCATGACTTGGGGTGTCTCCACGTCTCATGGCCGTTAGCCTGGCAAGCATGCGGCTTCTTCAGCTCAACTGCCGCCAGGCGAAGCCGCCCGCCTGATCGGCGACGCCGATCCAGTCAGCGCTGCAGCCGAGGGCTGCGGCGAGCGCACTGACGGCCAGTTGTGGCCGATTGTTCTCCTGGCTGAGATGAGCGGCCACCAGATGTTGCAGGCGGGCGCCGTCGATCTGGCGCACGAGACTTGCCGCCTGACTGTTCTCCAGATGCCCGAAACGTCCACCGACCCGCTGTTTGAGAACCGCCGGATAGCGCGACGCGGCAAGCAGGGCGCGGTCATGGTTGCACTCGAGCACGAGCGCGTCGCAGGCGCCCAGCACTTCGACGATGTACGGGGTAATCGAGCCGCTATCGGTGAGCACGCCAAGGCGATGCTGGCCGTCATCAAACCGGTATTGCACGGGTTCGCGTGCATCGTGAGGAACCGGGAAAGGCAGCACTTCCAGGCCGTCAATCGCAAAAGCCGTGTGTCCGTCGATCAGACGACACTCAGGCAAGCTCGCCGAGCCGCGCGTAGCCGCCGCATGCGTCCCGTGAGTGAGATAGACGGCGAGCCGATGACGACGGGCAAAGGCGAAGACACCGCCCAGGTGATCAGCATGCTCATGGGTGACCAGTATCGCCGCCAGTTGATCGGGGGTGGCGCCCAGACGGGCCAGCCGGGCCGTCGCCACCCGGGTCGAAAAACCGCAATCGACCATCACCTTCGTCTCGCCGGCGTCGACAATCAGGGCGTTACCCTGACTGCCGCTGCCCAGCGACGCGAAACGCATCACTTCAACTGTTCGTAGAGCAGATTGAGGATTTTTCTCGAGGTTTCGGATTGATCGACGCCACCTTCGGCCGTCAGCACCTGGACCGTCGACCGACTACCCGCATCCTTGACGAAAATACGGTACTGAATCCTTTGCTTTTCGGCCGGATTGTCCTTGAACGGATTCAGCTTGGAGAAGAAACCGGCCTCCTGCTTCCCGTCCTCCGTTTCAGGATCAACATAGCGAACAAAGTACAGGCCCCTGGAGCGATCCCGGTCGATGACGGTAAAACCGACACGATCAAGCACCAGACCGACTCGCCGCCAGGCGCGCTCGAAGGACTCATCGACATCCAGGGTGCCGGCACCGTCTGTGCCGCGCGAAAGGGAAGCACGCTCGACGGGCTTTTCCTGGGCCGCCTGAATGGCTGCCGTCGCGCGCTTCTCGTCGCTGCCCAGGCGAATCATCAGGCGACGCAGCATCTCGGCTTCAAGTTCCGGATCGGGCGGGCGCGGCTGCCACTTGGTCTGGTCCTTGCCCTCGGAGACGAAGATCTCGTACATGCCGCGATGACTGATGAAGATGTCGGTCGTGCCGGGGGTAATTCCCGGTTCCAGACGGGTGCGGAATTTGTCCCTCTCGGCGGTCGAGTACACCGAATCGATCACCTTGCCGAGGATGTTACGAATGAAATCCTGCGAAATCTTGGCGCGGTTTTCGGCCCAGTCGGTCTCCATCACGCCGGCATCGGGTAGATCGAGCTTGAGGACAAAGCCGGTTTCCTGCCAGAAGTCCTTGACCGGTCCCCAGAGCTTGTCGGGCGAGCCTTTGACCACCAGCCAACGCTCGTTACCGGCGCGTTCGATGCGCGCGTTGTCGACCGCCGGCAGGACGTCGCTCTTCTGCTGAGCCAGCGCTTCTGGCGAACGTTCGGCGTTGTACGCGGAGTAGGTCGCCGACCCTTTGCCGCCACCGGTGTCGGGAACGGCGTAACGATCATCGCGCGTCGGCGAGGTCAGGTCCGGCGGTATTTCGAGCGTCGGCACCTGGCTCTTGGAGGCCGTCTTGTAGTCGATTTTCTTGCTCTCGAAGGTCGTACTGCAGGCCAGCAGCAGCAGCGGCGCCATCAGCAAGCCGGCAAGTCGAACGCGCGCAAGGAAAGGACTCATTTGGCAACTCCGATCTAGACGAGTACGCCAGCCTGGCGCATGGCAAGGCGAACCCGCTCGTGACAAGCGGGCGATAGTGGCGTCAGCGGCAGCCGTAGGCCAGACTCGATCAGGCCCAACTCCTGGCACGCCCACTTGACCGGAATCGGATTCGCCTCACAGAACAACTGCTGGTGCAGGCCGAGCAGGCGCGCGTGCAGCGCGCGCGCAACGATCGCATTGCCGGCCAGGGCCGCGGCACACATCTCATGCATCAAACGTGGCGCCACATTGGCCACCACCGAGATATCCCCCTGGGCACCCATCAGGATCAAGGCACAGGCACTGGCATCGTCGCCGCTATAGACGGCAAAGCCTGCGGGGGCACGGGCAATCAGGTCGGTACCACGTTCGATGTTGCCGGTAGCATCCTTGATGCCGACGATATTCTCGATTTCGGCCAGGCGCAGCGCGGTGTCATTGCCCAGATCGGCAACCGTCCGCCCCGGCACATTGTAGAGAATCACCGGGATCTCGACGGCTTCGGCAATGGCCCGGAAGTGGCGATAGAGGCCTTCCTGGGTCGGCTTGTTGTAGTACGGCACCACCGACAGCGCGGCGTCGGCACCTGCCTGGTGGGCGAAACGGGTCAGCGCGATGGCTTCAGCGGTGGAATTGCCACCGGTCCCGGCGATCACCGGGACGCGGCCAGCAGCCTGCTTGACGGTGACCCGTATCAGTTCGCAGTGTTCGTCGACATTTACCGTCGGCGATTCGCCGGTCGTGCCGACAATGACGATGGCGTCAGTCCCCTCCTGCACGTGAAAGTCGACAAGGCGGCACAGAGCCGGCAGGTCGAGGCTGCCATCGGCGTGCATCGGGGTGACGATCGCGACGATCGATCCTGTAATCATGGTCATGGCTGGGCGCCCGAGCAATAGCCGAAAAGGTTCGGCCGTGGAAAATCAAGCCTGCAATTTTAACTGAAGGCACAGGCCTTGGCCATAAGAAGGGCCAAGCACCGGGGCGCAGGAGAAAACACCGCTGACGGAAAAAACAGCCTCAGAAATCAGCCAACACCCGCAAGTGGGCGACGACACTACGCGCCAGCGCGGAGAGCGCGTAACCGCCTTCGAGCATCGACACGATGCGCTTTTGCGCGCACTCTTCGGCGAGCTCGGTCAACTGGCCGGTGACCCAGGCGTAGTCTTTCTCGAGCAGCCGCAAGCCGCCCATCTCGTCTTCGTAGTGGGCATCGAAACCGGCCGAGATGAAGATCATCTCGGGCTGAAACTCGCGCAGACGCGGCATCCACAACTCGCTGACCACCTGCCGGAACTCCTCGCCGTCGGTATCACGGCTGAGCGGCACGTTGAGCATGTTCGACGCCGGTTTCTCGGTGCCGCTGTAGGGGTAGAAGGGATGCTGAAAGGTGCTGACCATCAACACGCGCTGATCGCCCTTGAAGATGTCCTCGGTCCCATTGCCATGGTGCACATCGAAATCGACAACCGCCACCCGCGACAGCTTGTGCTCTTCCAGGGCATGCGCCGCGGCGACGGCGATGCTGTTGAAGAAACAGAAGCCCATCGCCGACTCGCGTTCGGCATGGTGACCGGGCGGGCGAACCGCACAGAAAGCGTTCTGTACCTCGCCGGCCATCACCAGGTCGACCGCCAGCACCCCTGCCCCAGCCGCGCGCAGCGCCGCTTTCCAGGTATGCGGATTCATTGCCGTATCCGGGTCGAGGTGCACGATGCCCAGCTCTGGCGAGGCACGCTTGACACGTTCCAGATGCGCCGCCGGGTGCACCCGCCGCAGATGCTGAAAGCTCGCCAGCGGGGCATCGTGATAGGCAAAATACGAATCCAGACCCTGCGCAATCATGTGATCACTGATGGCGGTCAGACGCTCCGGGCATTCCGGATGATACGAGCCCATGTCGTGTAACTGGCAGTCTCGATGGGTGATGAATGCGGTACTTGTCACTGTTGCCTCTCTGCCGCAATCGGAGGTCGCCATGGACATCGGGATCTGCGGAAAATCAAGTTATCTGATGATGGTTTATTATCGTCGCAATTGCGCCACTACGACAAGCCATGCGACCAATCACCCGACAATCTCCGCTTGACGAAATCCTTGCCGCCGCCGACCAGGTGATTCTTGGCAAGAGCCAGCAGACCCGCCTGGCCCTGTGCTGCCTGCTGGCCAAAGGTCATCTGCTGATCGAAGACCTCCCCGGCGTCGGCAAGACTACGCTGGCGCATACCCTGGCTCGCCTGCTCGGTTTCCAGTTTTCGCGCGTCCAGTTCACCAGCGACATGCTGCCGGCCGACATTCTCGGGGTTTCGGTCTTCGACCGCGACCGCGGCGATTTCCGCTTTCTGCCCGGCCCCGTGTTCTCGCAGGTCGTGCTTGCTGACGAGATCAACCGCGCGACGCCAAAAACGCAGAGCGCACTGCTCGAAGCCATGGAAGAGGGACAGGTGACCACCGAGGGCGAGACACGCCCCCTGCCGCAACCGTTTTTCGTCATTGCCACGCAGAATCCCTCGAACCAGATCGGCACTTTCCCCTTGCCCGAATCGCAGCTCGACCGCTTCCTGCTGCGCATCGAACTCGGCTACCCGGACCACGCCGCCGAACGCGCGCTGCTCGAAAGCGGCGGCCGCCGCGAGCAACTGCCAACGCTGAGCGCACGCCTGAGCGCGAGTGATTTTGCGGCACTGCAACAGCAGGTGGCAGCGGTGCATGCCTCGGCCGCCGTTCTCGACTATCTGCAGCTCGTGGTCGAAGCGAGCCGTGCAGACGCCCGCCTGGTGCATGGCCTGAGTCCCCGCGCCGCGCTGTCACTGCTGGCTGCGGCGCGCGCCTGGGCATTTACCGCCGGCCGCGAGATGGTCCTGCCCGAAGATGTGCAGGCCGTCCTGCCGGCCGTTGCGCGCCACCGGCTGCAACTGCTCAGCGGCAGCCATGCCGGCGCGGAAGACATCGCCGCCCTGATCCGCGCCATCCCGGTTCTCTGATGCCGGCGCTGGCCTCCCTCCAGCGCTGGCTGTTTCGCCTGGCACCTGACGAGCAGCTACCGATCGTCCTCGGCCAGCGCCGCATCTTCATCGTGCCGACGCGAGCCGGCATCCTCTTTGCCGTCGTTCTGATGGTCATGCTGATCGGGGCCATCAACTACAACCTCAGTCTTGGCCACGCGCTGATTTTTCTGCTCGCCGGACTGGGCATCGTGGCCATGGTGCATACCTTCCACAACCTCTTCGGCCTGTGCCTGACGCCCGGGCGGGTGCCCGCAGTTTTCGCCGGTGATCTGGCGCACTTCCCGCTACAGCTCGAAAATACCCGTCGACAAACGCGTCGCGCGCTCGAGTTTTCCTTTGCCGGACAAGCAACGAGCAGCGTCGACCTGCCAGCAGAAGGGCGCGCTTCGGTCGCTGTCTCCTTTGCCACGCAGCGGCGAGGCCGCCTCGACCCGGGTCGGGTAACACTCGCCACGCGCTATCCGCTGGGACTCTTCCGCGCCTGGAGCTACCTTCACCCGCGCTGGTCGTGCATCGTTTATCCGCGGCCCATTCGGACAGCGCTGCCCGCGCCGTCGCCGACCATGCACGCCGATCATCTGCACGGCGACAACGGGCAGGAAGATTTTGCCGGCTTGCGGCCGCGCCAGCTCAGCGACCCGACCCGGCACATCGCCTGGAAAGCGGTCGCCCGGCGGTCGGACGAGCAACCGCACCTGGTCAAGCAGTTCGCCGGTGGCGCCGCCGAGGAACTGTGGCTAGCCTGGTCGCTGACCGCGAGCGAGAGCGGCCCCGAAGAGCGGCTGTCGATACTGACCGGCTGGGTATTGAGCGCCGACGAAGAGCAGGCGCGCTACGGCCTCAAGCTGCCCGGGAAACAGCTCGCCGTAGCGCGCGGCGAGGCACACCGGGCGAGCTGCCTGCAAGCTCTGGCGCTGCATGGTGAAAATGGTGAAGCACCTGAAAGCAGTCGGCAAGCCTAGCGCCAGTCCGGGGTCGCTGCCCCTGCTGACGCTCGAACACGGCGCCATACCCTGGCTGCTCGCCGTTGCCCTGGCGACTGCCGGACCACACGCCGCGCACCTGCCCTGGTGGCTGTCGCTGCTCGTCGGCGGCACGCTGCTGTGGCGCGCCTGGCTATGGCAGCAGCGGCGCCCGCTGCCACCGCGCTGGGCGCTGGTGCTACTGGTCATCGGCAGCATCGCAGCCATTGCCTGGCAATTCGGCACCCTCCTCGGCAAGGATGCGGGAGTCGCGCTACTGGTCGTTTTCATGGCCTTGAAACCCATGGAGATGAGCAGCCGACGCGACGCGCTGGTGGTCGTCATGCTCGGCTATTTTCTACTGCTCACCCATTACCTGTACTCGCAGAGCATCCCCACCGGCGCCTGGCTGCTGGCCGCCATCGCCCTGCTCACCGCGGCCTTGATCCGGCTGCACGGCGGTGCCCAGCCAGTCGCCACCATTCTCCGCCATGCCCTCCTGCTGCTGGCGCAGGCGCTGCCTTTCATGCTCATTCTCTACCTCCTCTTCCCACGCGTTGCGGGCCCGCTGTGGGGCCTGCCGCAGGACGCCTACTCCGGACTCAGCGGCCTCTCCGAAGAGATGTCACCCGGCACCATCAGCCGCCTGACCCTCTCCGGCGCAATCGCCTTCCGCAGCCGTTTCGCCGGCGAGCCGCCGGAGAAATCCGACCTCTACTGGCGAGGTCCGGTATTCGACGAGTACGACGGCCATACCTGGCGCGCACGCGCCCTGCCGGCCAAAGCGGCAAAACAGTTGCCGGTCGTCGCAGGAATCGGCGCGCCGCTGGCTTACAGCAGCATCCTCGAAGCGCATAACCGGCGCTGGCTGCTGGCCCTGGACATCGCCACCCGCCTGCCGCCCGACAGCGCGCTGGCGCCGACGCTCGAAGCCCTGGCTCGCGAGCCGGTACGCGTACGCACGCAGTTTTCCTTTGCCTCGTCAATCGACTATCGCGCCAATGTGATCGAGGCGCCAGCGATCCTGCAGCAAGCGCTGGCTTTACCGAAGGAAATCAATCCGCGCACCCGCGCGCTGGCCAGCGAATGGGCCTCTCGCCCGCCCGAAAAAATCGCCGCAGCGGCGCTGGCGATGTTTCGCAACGAGGACTTTTACTACACCCTGCGTCCGTCGCTGCTCGGCCCGAACGCCATGGACGAGTTCCTCTTTGACAGCCGCCGCGGCTTCTGCGAACACTACGCGTCGGCCTTCGTCTTCCTGATGCGCGCCGCCGGCGTTCCAGCGCGGGTGGTCGCTGGTTACCAGGGCGGCGAGCTCAATCCAGTCGACGGCTATCTCGTCGTGCGCCAGTCCGATGCCCACGCCTGGGCCGAAATCTGGCTGGCCGGACAAGGTTGGGTGCGCTTCGATCCGACCGCCGCCGTAGCCCCCGCACGCATCGAACAGGGAATCGACGCCGCCTTGCCGGCAGGCGAGCCCTTGCCGATGATCGTCCGCCTCGACAGCGACTGGCTGCGCCAGCTGCGCAACCGCTGGGAAGCCGCCAACAACACGTGGAATCAGTGGGTACTCGGTTACAATCCGCAACGCCAGCGCGAAGTGCTCTCGCGCCTCGGTTGGCGTGACCCCGACTGGCGCGGCATGAGTGCCTCGCTGGCCATCCTCTGTGGCCTCGCCTTGTTGCTCGTCACCCTGTGGACGCTGCCGCGACGACTCGCCGCGGACCCGGTGCAACGCGCCTGGCAGAAGTACTGCGCCGCGCTCAAGCGACGCGGAATACCACGCGCCGAATGGGAAGGGCCGCTTGATTTCGCGCACCGGGTGGCCCGCGAAAAACCGGATCTTGCCGCCCTCACCAACGAAGCAGCGGGCTATTATGCCGAGCTGCGCTACGGTCGCCGCGCCAGCAACGGCCAGCTGCTGCGGCGCCTGCAACAGTGCGTACGCCGCCTGCCACCGCGAAGGAGAAAACACTCTTGAAAAGAACACTCACCGGCCTGCTCGGCGGCCTGCTCACTGCTCTGCTAGCCACTCTGCTGCCACTGTCCGGCCACGCCCAGCAGTCCGCCGCCTTCAGCGAACAAGCAGAGGTGCAGGCCTTCATCGTCGACATGCACGCGCAGCACGGCTTCGACATCGGCGAGTTGACCAGCCAGTTCGCCAGCATTCACGCGAACGCCACGGTGCTGCGCCTGATCCGCCCGCCGGCCCGCCCGAGCAAGCAGCGCTCGTGGCAAAGCTACCGCCAACGCTTCGTCAACGGCCCCCGCGAAGCGGGTGGCCTGCGCTTCTGGGAAGAGAACGGCGCCCTCCTGCAGCGGGCCGAAGCAATCTACGGCGTTCCCGCCGAAATCATCGTCGCCATCATCGGCGTCGAGACTTCGTACGGACAAAACACCGGCAATTTCAGCGTCCTTGAAGCCCTCGCCTCACTGGCTTTCGATTACCCGCCGCGGGCCGACTTCTTTCGCAGCGAGCTCGAGAATTTCCTGCTCCTGGCCCGCGAAAACGGCGACGACCCGCTCGCCATCCAGGGCTCCTACGCCGGCGCCATGGGCATCCCGCAGTTCATGCCCAGCAGCCAGCGCAACTACGCGGTGGACTTCGATGGCGACGGTCGTGTTGACCTGCGCCACAGCACCGCCGACGCCATCGGCAGCGTCGCTCGCTACCTGCAGAAATATGGCTGGCAGAAAGGCGCTCCGGTGGCCGTGCCGGCACGCGTCGACGGCGACCCCGCGGCGCTGCTCGCGGCCGGAATAAAACCAGCGCTGACGGTTCAGGAGCTGAGCGCACGCGGCGTATTCATGGTCCGCCCAGCCAGCGATGACGCCCAGCGAGCGGCAGCGCTGATCGATCTGGAAACGCCGGGCCGGCAGACGGAATACTGGCTCGGCTTCGACAACTTCTATGTGATTACCCGTTACAACCGCTCGAGCTTCTACGCGATGTCGGTTTTCCAGCTGGCCGAAGTCGTCCGCGAAGTGCGCCACAACCGGCTGGCAGCGACGCGCTAGAGGAGGTTGTCGCGCGTCACGCCGCCGCGTCGGATGATGCGGCGTAGCTGATCAAGCGCTTCGATCTGAATCTGGCGAACGCGTTCGCGGGTCAGGTTCAGGTCGCGGGCGATTTCTTCGAGGGTGGAGGTGTCGCCACCGTCGAGTCCGTAGCGGCGTAGCAGCACCTGCTGCTGTTTCTCGCCGAGTTGCCCCACCCAGGTACCGAGCAGGTCACCAACCTCGTTGCACTGCAACAGTTCGTCGGGATCGATCAGGCTGTCATCGGCGATCACCTCGCCCATGCTGCGGCTGGGGTCGACCTGTAGTGGCGCGTCAAGCGAAGCGATACGCTCGTTGAGGGCCAGCACACGGCGCACGTCCTCGACTGGGCGGTCAATCAGATGCGCGACCTGGTCGACGCCGATCTCGCGCCCGTTCGCCGCTTCCAGGTGACGCACAGCGCGCAGCACGATGTTGATTTCCTTGACCACGTGCACCGGCAGGCGGATCGTCCGCGATTGATTCATGATCGCCCGCCCGATGCCTTGCCGGATCCACCAGGTGGCGTAGGTCGAGAAACGAAAACCACGATCGGGATCGAATTTTTCTATCGCATGAATCAGCCCGAGATTCCCCTCTTCGATCAGGTCAAGCAGGGGCATACCACGGTTGAGGTAGTGCTTGGCGATGTTCACCACCAGGCGCAGGTTGTGCTCGATCATTTTCTGCCGTGCCAGAAACTCTCCGGCTCTGGCCCGTCGTGCCCAGGCCGCTTCCTCGGCCGGAGAAAACAGTGGCTTGGCGCCGATGTCGTTCAGGTAGTGCTGGGTGACGTCATTGAGCAGTTCGGCTTCAGGCGACAGCAAAGTCTCTTCGGACGCCAACTCGACGAAGGGAAGCGGCTCAGCACCTGGAAACTCCGGCTCGTCGAAATAACTCTCCAGGCGATCCTCACGATCAGAGTCGGCATCGGAATCGAAGCGTCCGGACATTGGCGATCACCGCGCCGGTAAATACTTCAGTGGATCGACCGGCCTGCCCTGCTTGCGGACCTCGAAGTGCAACTTCACCTGGTCGGCATCGGTATTACCCATTTCAGCGATCTTCTGCCCCTTGACGACGCTCTGGTCTTCCTTTATCAGGATCTTCTGGTTATGCGCGTAGGCCGTCAGGTAAGTGCTGCTGTGCTTGACGATCACCAGTTTGCCGTAGCCACGCAAGCCAGAGCCGCTATACACCACCTTGCCGTCGCTGACGGCCAGCACCGGGTCACCCGCCGTACCGGCGATATCGATACCCTTGGCGCCGCCTTCGCTGAAGGTACCGACCACCTTGCCACTGGCCGGCCAAATCCAGTTGCTGGCCGCATCCGCCTTGTCGTCTGCCGCAGGCGCAGCTTTCGCGCTGGCTGCCGGCGTCTTCCGCTGCACCTGTGCGAGAGCCCGTGCCAGCGTCTGGTCAGAGTAGCTTTGCTTGCCCACCTGCGGCTCACGTTTCAGGGTGTCGCCGCTGCCGCTCAGGCTTTGCTGCTCGACCGACGAAGACCCCGGCGACTGCGTGCGCAGCCCCTGCCCGACAATAATGTGATTCGGATTGTCGATATTGTTCCAGATCACCAGGCTGCGGAAATCCACGCCCAGCGCGGCGGCGATGGAGTGCAAAGTATCGCCCCTCTTGACGACATAGACGTCCTTGCCGGAAGCGGCAGTAGCGCCCTCGCCGACGGCCGACGGCGACTGGCTGGCGCAGCCGGCGAGCAACAGCACGGCCAGCAAGGCCAGACACCCCAGGCATCCCGGCACGGACCCATGCGCAGAGAAAAAACCCTTATCCTTCATTCGATTCCCGTCAATAGCGGAACGAAGCGCACGGCGTCGAGACGGGTTTCGACCAGCGACTCGCCCTGCTTTTCGATCAACATCAACTGCTGCGTGGCCACGCCCAGCGGCAGGATCATCCGCCCGCCGGGTGCGAGCTGCTGCACCAGTGCCGCGGGAACACGCGCCGCCGCCGCGGCAACAATGATGCTGTCAAAAGGCGCCGCTTCAGGCAGGCCCAGGCGACCGTCAGCGTGCTTCAGGCGAATCTTGAGCTGCTTGATCGCGCGCAGGTTGAGCCTGGCCTTGGCCAGCAAGGGCGCGATACGCTCGACGGCAAAAACCTCGTCCGTCAATTGCGCCAGCACCGCCGCCTGATAACCGCAGCCGGCGCCGATCTCCAGCGTCTTGCCCAGCGGGCGACCGCCCGCACACAGCGCCTCGATCATCCGTGCCACGACATAGGGCTGTGAGATCGTTTGCGCAAAACCCAGCGGCAGCGCGGTATCCTCGTAAGCGCGCGAGGCCAGCGCCTCTTCGACAAAGACATGCCGCGGTACGGCGGCGATCGCTGCCAGCACCTCTTCATCGTCGATTCCCTGCTCGCGCAGACGCTCGATCATTCGCGTCCGCGTGCGCTGCGAAGTCATGCCGGTTCCCGAAACGACGCGATTCATTCTGCCAACCAGCCACGAAGCAGCGCCAGCTGGGCGTTGTGGGTCAGATCGACCTGCAGCGGAGTCAGCGAAACATGCTTGTTCTGCACGGCATGGAAATCGGTCCCCTCGCCAGCATCCTGCGCCTCACCCGCGGCACCAACCCAGTAAACCGTCTCGTGCCGTGGCGACAGCGCGCGCACCACCGGCTCCGCCTTGTGGCGTTTGCCGAGGCGGGTAACAACGGTCGCACGCAATTCCTCGTAGGGCACATCGGGAACATTGACGTTGAGCAGCACCGGCTCACGCAGCGCCTGTTTCTGCAGCATGGCCACCAACTCGAGAGCCACTCTTGCGGCGGTCGCGTAATGCTCCCCCGCCTTGCTGCACAGCGAAATCGCCAGCGCGGGAACGCCGAGCAGAAAGCCCTCGGTAGCCGCGGCGACGGTCCCCGAATAGATCGTGTCGTCGCCCATGTTGGCACCTATATTGATGCCCGAAAGCACCATGTCCGGCAATTCGTCGAACATGCCGGTGACCGCCAAATGGACGCAGTCGGTCGGCGTCCCGTTGACGTAGTAAAAACCATTGGCGGCACGCTTCAGCGACAGGGGCCTATCCAGGGTCAGCGAATTGCTCGCCCCGCTACGATCGCGTTCGGGAGCCACAACGGTGATCTCCGCGACGTCCGACAGCACCCGTGCCAGGTGCTCGATCCCGGGTGCGAAGTAACCATCATCATTGCAGAGCAGGATGCGCATCATTAATCCACGAACACGGGCAAAGGGACAAAAAAACCGGCAAGCTGCCGGCCTAATCAAAATCGGCGGGGGCGATTGCCGCTCGCCTGGAGCGCACAGGACAGCGCCCGGCAGCCTTTGCAGAAAACCTTTGCCGGCGACATTCCGCGAGACCCGACCACCACCACTACGCCGACGTCAATTATAACCGCCTGCGCCGGACACGGAAAACTCAGTTCGCGCGCCCGGCGGAAGAGCAAGCAGTGCGCCAATAGCCCCTCGCCCCTCGCGGGAGAGGGGTTGGGGAGAGGGGCGGCGGCCTGGCGTCACGGCGTCTCATCGCCGGGAAGCGCGGGCGCGTCCGGCACCATTCCCAAGTAGCGCTCAAAATCGCTGCGCTGGCCTTTGGCGGCTTCCGCCCTGAGAAAGTCGAGCGTCATCAACGATGCCATTTTTTCTGACACCGCGCTGGCGATGAATTGGTTCACGGAAATCTCATCGCGCGCAGCGAGTTCCTTGACTTTCTGGTGAACAGAGTTCGGCAGACGGACAGTCAGCGCAGTCATGGTTTTCTCCTCAGCAGCTGCAAAAAATCACCCGGCGTGATCGCCTGGATCTTCAATTCTTCCACGCGCCGGAAATCCTTCATGTTGTGCGTGACGATGTATTCACTACCCGACGATGCCGCACACTCAAGCACCATGTCATCGTCCGGGTCGCGCAGAAAAGGTCGCCACAAGAAATGCACCTCCTGCAGGTGAGCGATCGTCGCCAGATAGCGCACGAAGCCCAGCGCAAGTTCGGCGCTGGCGCCGGGCGGCAGGTGCTCGGCACGGGTCAGAACGGCCTGCCACTCGGTGTACAAGGCCACCGTCAGCGCGATCTCAAAGTCTCTACTCGGCAGCATCGAGAGCAGTTGAAAGCTGGCGCCCTTGCGTGAACGAACAGCAGCGACCAGGACTGAAGTATCGAGAACCACACGCACAATGTTTGTACCGGTAGCTTGGTATTACAGATGTAACCAAGTATCGCGCCCGTTGACGTTTTGCGCAAGAAGACCCGGAGGACTACGCGAGCAGACGCGCGCGAAACGACCACTGCGACAAGTCAACCCGCCGAAATAGCCCCTCCCCCGCAAGGGGGGAGGGGAGCAGAGCGGTGGCTGAACGAGGCCGCCGGGGCTTACTGCCAAGCTGTCGCAGGCGGTCATTTCTTGCCTCCCGGCCCTCAACTTCGCCGCCCGGATGCCGCTAAAAGTCTTACACGGCGCGCACAAAGAAAATCACTAAAGTTTTCCGACAGCCCGTCGTAAGTAAAGTTGTCAGCGAACAAATCGCCACACAGGATCGACCGGCAGAAGCCTCGCCAGGCAGTCACCGGCAACTGAAGTCTGAAGTCAAATTGACAGTGATAGGAGAAGCAAAATGCCCCAAGTCATCAACACCAACGTCGCCTCGCTCAACTCGCAGCGTAGCCTCAACATGTCGCAGACCTCACTGGCGACTTCCCTGCAACGCCTCTCCTCCGGCCTGCGCATCAACAGCGCCAAGGATGACGCCGCCGGCCTGGCCATCTCCGACCGCATGAACGCCCAGATCCGCGGTATCAACCAGGCGACACGCAATGCCAACGACGGCATCTCGCTGGCGCAAACGGCTGAAGGCGACCTCGATCAGATCGGCAACAACCTGCAGCGGATGCGCGAACTCGCCGTCCAGGCCGGCAACGCCACCAACTCCGCGTCCGACCGCGAGGCACTCAACCTCGAAGTCCAGTCGCTGGCCGCCGAAATCGACCGCGTCGCACAGAATTCCTCCTTCAACGGCACCAAACTCCTCGATGGCTCCTTCGTCGCCCAGAACTTCCAGATCGGCGCCAACGGTACCGCCAACGACCGCCTGACCATCACCTCGATCGGCAGCGCCCGCATCACTGCACTCGGTGGCAGCGGAATATCCACGACGACCACGCTCACCGGAGGCGTCACCACCGGCGCACTGACCGCTGGCCAATTGACGCTAAACGGATACCAGGTTGGCTCGTCGAGCACGGGCGCATCCGCCGGTCAATCAGCGGGTAGCGCGTTTTCGATTGCTGCCGCGATCAATGCCGTTTCCTCACAATCAGGTGTGACCGCTACGGCGCAAGCAACGTCCATCACTGCTGCCGCCGCAACAACAACGTTTGCAACGGTAACAAGCAGTGCGACGCTTACCGTCAATGGCATTCAAGTAGGTGACATTGCGGGCGGTGTCGATGCCATCGGTCAGGGCGCAAACACCGCCGCAGCGATCAACCTGGTTTCCGGCCAGTCGGGCGTAACCGCGACTGCCGACAATGCGGGCAAGGTAACTTTGACTGCAGCAGATGGCCGCGATATCACAATAGGCGCGGGCTTTACCCTCGCAACCACTGGCGTCGTGGCCGGAACTACCACTGGGACGGTCAAACTCGACACAAACAACGCCGCTGGCATCGTACTTAGTGGCGGCGACCCAGCCAATGCGGGATTCACTGCAGACACCTATGACCCCACGACCACCTTGACCGTCAACAGCATTGCTTCGGTCAACGTTCTGAACGCAACCAGCGCCACCAATGCCTTGTCGGCGATCGACGGCGCCCTGGCAACGGTCAGTAGCGCGCGTGTTTCGCTCGGTTCGTACCAGAACCGTTTCGCTTCGGTGGTTTCCAGCCTGCAAACGACGTCGGAGAACCTCTCGGCCTCACGGAGCCGCATCGTCGATGCCGACTTCGCGGCGGAAACGGCCAACCTGACGCGTTCGCAAATCCTGCAGCAGGCGGGTACGGCGATGCTCGCGCAAGCCAACTCGCTGCCGCAGAACGTGCTCTCCCTGCTGCGCGGCTAAGCGGAAGGTTCTAAATAGCGGTAACATCGGGGCGCGCCCGCGGCAACGCGGTCGCGCCCCGGCGCCTCTTCAGCAAGGAGTGTGAGATGAACATCCCATCAACAGTCTCTTCGCCACCACCGCAGGGCCACCAGGCGATCAGCCCCGCGGCCCGCGAAGCCAGGGCAACAGCAAGCGGCGCCAGCGCGGCCACGCCCGCCGACCCGGCCAAGGCCCTGCAGCAGGTGCAAGCGCACTTGCAGGCGCAAGCGCCAGTGCAGGCGCCACCCGACAGCGAAAAGCTCGAGACCGCCATCCAGAGCGTTCGCGAGTTCGTCAAGCCGACCAACAGCAATATCGAGTTCAGCGTGGACGACGACAGCGGTCAACTGGTGGTCAAAATCATTGATCGCTCGACCAAGGAAGTGATCCGCCAGATGCCCTCGGAAGAAATGATGGCCATTGCCAAGACGCTGGACAGCATAAAGGGGCTGTTTGTCACCCAGACGGCCTGAACATCGCGCGCTCGCGCAAGAAAATGCAGCAAGCATGCCGGTAGCGGCGACAGGAGAAGATCATGGCGCTTTCCTCACCGGGCCTGGGCTCGAATCTTGACGTAAACAGTATCATCAGCCAGTTGATGTCGCTGGAACAACGGCCGCTGACCGCCTTGTCGCAAAAAGAAGCAAGTTATCAGGCCAAAATCTCGGCGCTGGGTTCCTTGCAGGGATCGATTTCGGCGCTGCAGACGGCAGCAGGAAACCTGGTGCCTGCCACCGGCACCACCGCAACAGAAAAATTCTCGCTCTTCAAAACTTCCGTGGGCGACACCACGATTGCCGGAGCCAGCGCCACAGCCAGCGCCGTAGCCGGCACCTACACCCTGGAAGTCAACCAGCTTGCGAAGCAGCACAGTGTCGCCAGCGGCACCGGCGCGGCGACGCCCTTCTCCGGCACCGGCGATACGCTGCCGCTCGGTGGCACGCTGACCCTGTCGCTCGATAGCGCTGGCGGCAGCAGCCCGCACACAAGTACCGATATCACGATCGCCAACGGCGCCACGCCGGAGAACATCCGCGACGCGATCAACGGCGCCAACGCCGGCGTTTCGGCCCTGGTGATCAACGGCGTCGCCGGCAAACAACTGGTCGTGACCAGCAACGACGCCGGCAGCAACCAGTTCATCAAGCTCTCGGGAATCGCCGGCCTGGCCTACGATCCGGACGCAGCGCCGGCGCCGAGCGATGCTTTCGTGCCGTCGCAAGCCGCCCAGGGCTCGGCGTTCAAGCTCAACGGCATCGCCGTCGAAGGCGTCAGCAACAGCGTCACGACAGCCATCGACGGCATCACCCTGACCCTGCTCAAGGGCCCGGACGCACCGGCGACAGCGCTGAGCACGACGCTGACCATCCGCAAGGACAACGCCAGCCTGAGTACCGGCGTGAACGCTCTGGTCAAGGCCTTCAACGACTTCAGCAGCACCGCCAGCGGTCTCGGCACCTACAATGCGGCGACCAAGCAAGCCGGCGCACTGAACGGCGACAGCACGCTGCGCACGGCGCAGAACAGCTTCCGCAGCGTCCTCGGCAACATCCCCGCAGCGGTCGCCGGCAGCAGCTTCCAGCGCCTTTCCGATATCGGCGTCAGCCTGCAGAAAGACGGCTCGCTGAGCGTCGACTCGGCCAAGCTGGGCGCCGCGATCAGCGACGATCTCGCGGGAGTCGCCAATCTGGTGGCCGCCGTCGGCAGCGCTTTCAAAGACGCCGCCGACGGCCTGGTCGGCAGCAGCGGACTAATTGCTGCGCGCCGCGAAGGAATCAATGCCTCGATCGCCAGCCTCGGCAAGCAATCGGAAGTGATCAACGACCGCCTGGCAGGGATCGAAGCGCGCTATCGCAAACAATTCACGGCCCTCGATACGCTGATCTCCGGGATGACCAGCACCAGCACCTTCCTCGCCCAACAGCTCGCCATCCTGCCTACTTACAGCTAGAGGTAAACCATGTTCGGCAATGCAAGACTCGCGATTTCCGCCTATCAGAAGGTCGGCGTCGACGCCGCCGTCGAGGTCGCCGACCCGCACCGGCTGATCCTGCTGCTCTTCGCCGGGGCGCAGGCGGCGGTCGGCAACGCGCGCGCGGCGATGCAGGACAAACGCACCGCGGCCAAGGGCGAAGCCATCTCGAAAGCGATCGACATCATCGGCAACGGCCTCAAGGTGAGCCTCGATCTGGGACAGGGCGGCGAGATCGCCGAGCGCCTCGACGCGCTGTACGATTACCTGGTCCTGCGCCTGCTGCACGCCAACCTCGACAACGACCTGCCGGCGCTGGAGGAAGTTGCCGCCCTGCTCGAGGAAATTCATGGCGCCTGGCGCGAGATTTCACCGAGCGCGGCGAAGCCAGCGCAGAAAGCAGCGCTGGCATGAGTGCCGGGCTGAGCGCGCTGGAGCAGATTTTGGCCTACTCCGAGGCGATGCTTGGCGCCGCAGAAAGCAGGGACTGGCAAGCCCTCGCCAGGCACGAGGCAGATCGGCGCGCGCTGGCCGACAGCCTGCCCGACACCCTGAGCGCCGAACTGCCGGCAGAAGAGCAGCAGCGCGCCCGCGCGCTGATCGAACGCAGCCTGCGCTGTGACACCTTGATTCAGCCGGGCCTGGCAAGGCGTATGGATGAACTGCGCGTACTACTGCGCGGCGCAGCGCCCGCCGCCGAATGATCGTCCCAGAAATCAGCACCCGCATTCAGCCGAGCGCCGACCTCGCCCTGCGGCCGACGCCGCCAGCGCAGGAAATCACCGACAAGTTACCCGGGCTGGCCGCTGGCCAACGCCTGCTGGCCGAAGTGCAGGCCCTGCTGCCGAACGGCACCTACCGCGCGCTGATCAACCAGCGCAGCGTCACCCTGGCACTGCCTTTTGCCGCCAAGAGCGGCGACGCCATCGAGCTGGAAGTCTCGGAAAGCAAGGGCAAGCTGACCCTGGCCGTCGTTGCTCGCGGTGCAGCGGAGGGGGGCAAGGCGGGGAACGAGTCGACCGCCACGCAGTTGAGCCGCACCGGGCAACTGATTGGCACGCTGCTGGCCGGTGCGCGTGACGGCAAGGGCGGCGGCGCCGTAGCACTGCCGCTGAACGGCAAGCAGGCGATTGCTGCCAGCCCACCGAATAGCGGCACCGATCTCTTGCCGCTGCTCAAACAGGCGATCGTGCAGAGTGGCATGTTCTACGAAGCGCATCAGGCAGAATGGGTCGAAGGGCGTTACAGCAAGGCACAGTTGCTGCAGGAACCACAGGGCAAGCTGCCGCCGACAACGACGCCCGCGCAACATGGGGCGACTGCTCAACAAGGGCTGACCACTGCCGCTAGCGAGGCGGCGCCGCTGCCGCTTTCCACGGCGTCCACCGAGGCGGCAAGCCGCGGCGCCACGACGGGCAGCCAGGCAGCCCCCGCTGCTACGCCTTCTTCAGCACCGCCAGCGGTCGCGCCGCAGCTACAGGCCATCGTCCAGCAGCAACTCGAAGCTTTCGCGACGCAGAATTTTTCGTGGCAGGGACAGGTCTGGCCCGGTCAGCAGGTTCTTTGGGATATCGACAAGGCCAACGACGGCCGACACAGCGATGGCGACACTGAGGCGAGCAGCGAGAAGTGGCAGACGCGACTACGTCTGTCCTTGCCCCGGCTGGGTGAAGTCGATGCCCGACTGCACATCCAGGGGCAGCAGATCACGCTCAGCGTCATTGCCAGCAACGCCGAGACGCGGCAGCTGTTGAGCAGCGAGACCACAGCCCTGCGCAGTCAGCTGGAAAAGGCCGGGCTCGACCTCGCATCGCTTGGCGTCACGGCACCACGGGAAGCCGATGAGCATGGCCAAAGCGCCGGATAATTCCCTGAAGAACGCCGTCGCGCTGACCTACAGCCAGACCGACGCCGCACCCCGCGTCGTCGCCAAGGGGCGCGGCCTGCTCGCCGAGCAGATCATCGCCCGCGCCCACGAGCACGGCGTCTATGTGCACGAATCGGCAGAACTGGTCTCGCTGCTGATGCAGGTCGACCTCGACCAACACATCCCCCCACAACTATACCTGGCTGTCGCCGAGCTGCTGGCCTGGCTGTATCAACTGGAAAACGGCGCCACGCCCACCCCGCCACCGCTCTTTGCAACCCCTGCCGAAGTTCCAGCCAAACCCTGACCTGGCGGCCACCGCCCATAGCCCCTCTCCCCTCGCGGGAGAGGGGTTGGGGAGAGGGGGAAAGGAGGGGGAGGCGCGCAACCGCGCGACGCAAGCTTTCAATTGCGCCACAGGCCGACACGCTCGCTTACCCGTGCTCCGCTTTTGCATTAAACTGCCCGCTCCAGGCGTTTGCAGGAAAGCAGATGGAAAACACGGACCTTGAGCCGAGACCGAAAGAGGAAATCCGCAGCCTCGAAATCGAACAGGCTGAGGATTACAGCGAGTATCTGTTGCACTCGAAAGCCGAAATTGTGGCGGTATTGCGCTCGCTGATTCAACGACGAGCGCTGGTCAGCGCCTATCTCGACCAAGGCAGGGACTTCCTGTTGACCTCGCTGCTGGAGATCGACGCGAGCAACGGCGAACTGGTCCTCGACTGGGGCCGCGACGACGCGGTCAATCGCCAGGCGCTGCAGGCCAGCCAGCTCGTCCTGAGCGCGATGGTGGACAAGGTCAAGGTGCAGTTCAGCTTGAGCCAGCTTGCCGAGACGCTTTGCGATGGTCGCCCGGCTTTTCGCGCGGCGCTTCCCGACAAGGTGCTGCGCTTGCAGCGTCGCGAGTATTTCCGCCTGTCGACACCGATCGCCAAACCGGTCAAGTTCGTCACCACGATCAAGCGCGTGGACGGTAGCACGCTAATCGCCGAAGCGTCCTTGCTGGATATCAGCGGTGGCGGTGTCGGGCTGATGGCCACGCCCAGCCTGGCGGCCCTGCTGCCGAGCGGCATGCTGCTCAGCGACTGCAAGATGACGCTTCCCGACGAGGGTCTGCTGGTCGCCAATCTGTGTATACGCAACAAGTTCGACGTCACCACCCGCGGCGGCGCCCGCTACGTTCGCGTCGGCTGCGAGTTCGTGGCCATACCCGGAGCCAGGATGAGCATGGTGCAGCGCTACATCACGCGCGTCGAACGCGAACGAAAAGCCCGCCTCAGCGGCATGACGTAGACGAGAGGATGGCGCTGGATTGCCACGTCGGCTACGCCTCCTCGCAATGACAGAATGACCGAATGACCGCGGGGTCGGGCAGCCTTACGGCTCACCCGACCCCGCTTTACGATTTACGCCCGCGACAACTAGAAACCGATGGCCAGCAAGGTATAGGCGGTGATCAGCGTCCCGACCATGGCCCCACCGTAGAAAATCAGCTTGGCAACAATACCGGCGTGAATACCGACGTCGTGCAGGCTGTGAAAGATGCGATGTGCCGCGTGCCAGAGAAAGAGCGAAATGATTGCGAAGATGAAGCCCTTGCCGATGATGTTCTGGGCAAAAGTGAGCATGTTCGCGTAGCTCATGGTGTCGGCCGGCAGTAGCATGCCGAGCGGAACGGCCAGGCCGGTGATAAACACCAGGATCGGGCCAAGCAGCGCCGACAGCATGCCGCCAGCGCCGAACAGCGCCCAGAAGATGGGAGCGTTGGAACGTTTCAGTGTCTTTTTCATCGTGCCATCCCCCATACCAGGCCCAGCATGGCAAGGCTGGCGGTCGCGGCGACGGCTAGCCCGCTACCGGTAATTGCAAAATCCGGCAGTCGTTTTCCGCCGACGATGACCGGCGGCATGGTCCGCGGCATGATCTTGAACCAGGTGTAGGTGTGGTAGCACATCGCCGCCAGCGTCAGCCAGTGAAAAGCGATGTACCAGGGATTTTTCAGACCTTCGAGCCAGACGTTCCAGGCCGCTTCGCCGCGCGAAAGATAAACCAGCCCGGTGAGCAGGATCAGCGCATAGGCGGCGACGAAGAGGGCGGTTCCCTCGTGGATCATGTACTCGACGAAGAATGGGTTTTTCCGCCACCATCCGGCCATCGGACGAACATAGGGACGACGCTTGTTCACTTGGCACCCCCCTTCGGAGTAAGGAAACGCAGGAAATAATCGGCCGCGCTATTGGTCTTGTTCTGGTTGACGGCGTTGGCCGGGTCGACGTGCTTCGGGCAGACCTCGGAGCAGTAGCCGACCGCAGTGCAGTTGAACACCCCCTCTTCGGAATTGACCAACTCCATTCGCTCGGCCTTGCCAGCATCGCGCGAATCGATGTTGTAGCGGTGCAGCAGGGCCATCGCGGCCGGTCCGATGAACTCTGCATTGAGTCCGAACTGCGGGCAGGCGGCGTAGCACAGCATGCAGTTGATGCACGAGCTGAACTGCTCGTAGCTCGCCAGTTGCGCAGGCGTCTGCAGATACTCGCCTTGCGCCAGCGTGCGCTCTTCCTTGGGGATGATGTACGGCTGGATGCTTTCGAGTTTCTCGATGAAGCCCTCCATGTTGATGACCAGATCTTTCTCGATCGGGAAATGCGCCAGCGCCTCGACACGCACCCGCGCCGGGTAGTAGTCGCGCAGGAAAGTCTCGCAGGAGAGGCTGGGTTCGCCGTTGATCATCATCCCGCAGCTGCCGCAAATCGCCATCCGGCACGACCAGCGGAAGCTCAGCGAGCCGTCGAGATAGTCCTTGATGTACTGCACCCCCTGCAAGACCGACATGTCGTCGGTGAACGGCACCTCGAAGACCTGCTTGGACGGCTCCTTGTCGGTCTCCGGGTTGTAGCGCAGCACCTCGATTTCGATGATTCTCTGATTTTCAGACATTGGATGCCTTCCTTTCCTGCTCTGCCTTTTCGCCTGCAGCACCGTAGGCGCGC
>Ga0209573_1001710_pt1 | contig 31845 bp, 25 predicted proteins | sample TNRBio252014_DNA_FD_185870 | JGI IMG/M metagenome (GOLD analysis project Ga0209573, IMG submission 185870) | Wastewater treatment Type I Accumulibacter community from EBPR Bioreactor in Madison, WI, USA - TNR Reactor_6/25/2014_ DNA (SPAdes)... | ecosystem: Engineered > Bioreactor > EBPR >...
TAGGTGTAGGATCGGTTATAATCAGAGCCAGAGTCTACCCACTGCCCCGTTCTAACTTTTAGCCCTCTTTTATCATAAAAGAAGGTAGAAAGAAAATTGCCATTAAAGGAAATCGCCTCGATGATGTCATCACGGGTTGATTTGTGCGTATTGACAATCGGTTTATCATCAAGACCATACAGTTTATAGGCGGTACACACGAGATGATTCGGGTCGATAACCTTATCAAATAATACCTGATCGCCATCAGCATTTGTTTTGGTTATCTTTTGAAGAATAGACCCATAATCATATTTGAACCGCAAGCTGGCTGTTTCTTCAGGGTAAATGATTTTTTTGATGGTGCTGTTGGTATTGTACTCATACCCAATGGTATAGGCTGGGCTGGCTTTAGAGCCAAAGATTTGCGTGGTTTCGAAAATGAGTTGGCTATGGCCTGGGTCTTCATTTGTTTGATACACACGAATGATTTCAACAAAATCAAATTCATTTGGTGGGTTATAAAACTCACGGGTGATTTCTGGTTTATTAAATTCATTATAGGCTTCGTATTGGCGCAGAATAGCACCAGCTTCATTTTTGATAAAGCGTAATTTACCACGGTTATTTTCTAAAACGCTTGGCCCTCTACCAAAATACTCATATACAAGTTTAGAGTTATCTTTTCGCTTGAATTCATTTAATCTATTTAATTCATCGTAATTAAAGGTTTCTTCGAAAGAGACAACCGTTGAGGTTAACCGATACGAGGTATCAATTTTTTTAGGGTTGCCTGCTGTATCTTCTGTTGTTTTTATGGTTTGTGTATTTTCATTATCAGTTCTGGAAATTTCACTGGTTTTCTCATTTCTATTTGTTGAATAAGTAGTGCTTCTTTCATCCGAGCCATTAAAGTCTTCGATGACTTCTTTGGTATCGCTTGCTTCGTCTAGCTTGTTTAAAGTTGCGACCCCCATTTCATCTTTTTTATACCCTTCTTCACCTAAACCAGAAGGTTTTAATGTAATAATTGATGGTTCTGATGTTGTTACATCGAATTCTGGTCGGTGAATTTCTACTACATTATTATTTTTACTAAACCTTAGTTTTGGTGCATTGATTGATTGACCAGCAATATTTTCTTCAGTCGCAGCAGATGTTCTCGAAACTTCATTGCCATTATTATCATATTTGGATTCAGAAACAACTCTTTGTTCGTCACCACCTTCTTCTTTAAAAACCGCAATAGTTCTGGCCACACGCCCTAGACCATCTAAAACTTTCGTATATTCTTCTTTTGCACCAGTATGTGGCTCAACCTTTAAAGTTGATCTGGCTGTTCTTAGGTTTTCATGGAAGAGTAGTGTTGATACTTTTGGTGTTGAAACCTCGCCTACCTCGGTAAAAGCATGACTACCAATCGCTTGGCCTGTTACAATAGTATTGCCAAATAAAATATTAAACAAAAAGGAAATGCAAAATATTAAGAAAATAATTTGTCGGTAATTAAATGATTTCATGAAAATTTTGATTGGATAAAAAATTATCGTTAAATTTTAATCTATTAAACCAAAATCGCTACGATAAAATCTTACCTTTATAATTTTATGGTTTTACTTTTTTTGAGGTCATAAATGGTTTTATGAAATTACTTTCTGTTATCTTTGACCATAAATCAACTGTACTACTTAAAATTATTGAGTATTTAAACCAATAAATTGAAAATCAAAATAAGATGGTTACATTTCGCTTTGATCTAATTCAACAAATTCATCTTGTAAATCCCCACTTATTTTTACACCATTTGCCAATAAAGTATATTCAGTACCTGTTAGATCTAGTGTTGAAACACCGTCTAAAACACCAAGCATATATGATACGGAATCTTTAGCAATTAACTTTGAATATTTTAAAAACAAGTCTCTTTCCTTCTCATTTAGCTTAGATAAAAAAATAATTAAGTCAACCCAAAATTGATGAGTTTCGTTTTTCCAATTTTTATTTTTCTTAATATTTTTTCCAATTTGGCTAATCAGATATTCCTGATATTTCTCACTACTTATTAAAACTTCTTTTCTTAAATTTTTTACAAATTCTTCGGGACTCATAGTTAACGCTGACCTTTTATAAAATATTGTGAATACATTTCTTTATTCATATTAATCAATTTCTTTAATTGAGAATTCGGGACATTAGGGTAAACACGTCTTAGTTCAAATATATCTCGTGCAATGAGTTGTCTGACATTTTTTATACCTTTGGTGCTTCTTAATACTACACCATTTATTGTAGACTTAGTATGACCAATAAAATTTACAAGAATTGCAGGTGCATTTTCAGGATCATAATCAGGTATAAATTTTTTCATCAACTTCTTTTGTCCCACATGATGAGAATCCAAACCTGGCACTCTTCCTTTTAAATTTTTGTGCAAACCAACATCAAATTCTTTAAGCACCCCACACGGAATCGAATTATGCACCAAAACCGCAAAAGCGCCATTGGTTTTGCCTTCTTGTAGCACAAAATAAGTGTGAAAATCATCTACTTCGAAGTTGTAAGTGGTGAAAGTCTCGCCTAGTTTGGCTGGCTCTGAAGTTAGGCCTGTTACTGCAACATAAGTGTTGTCAGTAATCTCAAGCCTATCATTTATCGCAAGTTGCCTTGCGGATACCCAACCTTTATCAGCAACCCAGAATGGGTGTTCGCCTGAAACTTTGATTTCATAGGCTTCACCGGTTATGTCTTTATAGGTAAGGGTAAATAATTCTGCATGTAGAACTGTGAACACATTCACGACTGGCTTGTAATCAGTCTTTTGTGTTTTTTTTGTTTTTTTGATAAAACAAAATCACCGACTTTGATATCTTCGATATTCTTTAAGCCTTGGTCGGTTAGAATTTGGGTACCAGCTATTTACGAGATTGTAGATTGTAGACTATAAACCATAGATTGCAGATTTTTTATCTGAGATAAAATTAAATTCGAATGAATTGAAGCTTTAACTAATTCGGATTTAATCTTTTAGGGAATATAACGCAGTACCTAATAAGATACTGCGTTCTGTATTTGTGTTTTTCTTGAATTGTCAAAGATCAATAAATCATTTTACGATTTTAAAATTTAATTCGCAATTCGCTATTGTAAAAATACTAAAATCAATAATTCTTTGTTTACAGTCTATGGCCTATAATCCACAGCCTATTGTCTATTCACCCAAACCATACTTTCTCGCTATTAAACACCAGACGAATAATTTGACCAAACGCCCCCCCCTGTCTTTTAAGCCTTTCATCAATTCTTTTGCAATTTCTCTTGGCAATACCCCTCCATTCTACTATCAGTCGGTACCCAAACTAAAAACATATAGCAACCTTTGTTCGGATTCTTTCATATAATTTATTTCATCTTGACACTCTACAAGCAATTGATTACCGTCAAAAAATGTAAATGCTGCATTTAAATATTCACCTAGTTCGTATTTAAAATTTATCGAGTAATCTAAGCTATTCAACACCAAAAAATAATGGGAAATTTGAATCCATTTATTTGATGTGTTTTTATTTTTCATAAGAACATAAATTTTATTATTCCAAATCAAGGAATTTTTAAACTGTGTGCTTGCTGGTTCAAGGCTATACATATCTCCAATTCTTTTTAAATCTTCAAATGAGAGGTTTTCTATTAAAACAAAATTCTTGGCATTAATATTCCTTTTTTTTTTATAATCAATCTCTTCACCATTAATTTTATTTATACCATATTCGGTTGTATACTCATCAATTTTAAAAGAAGATTTTTCTATACTTAATTTATCCAATTTTTTACCAGTGCTTATTTCTAATAAATAACCTTCACGAGTTAAAAGATTCTTGTTATAAATACAATATGGTCCATCATAGAAATTAAATAATTTGGGAAAACATTCGAATGCAGCTCGACAAAAAAAAGAAATTTTGGTATTCACTGACCACAATAGATCACCTGTTTGTTTCCAAATAACACCTATACTTTCATGATAATAATTTGTTAATATTAAAAATTCTTCGAACTCATCGTAAACAACATAAAGACCATGAAATTTTCTTGACCAAATCAAGCTATTATCATTTATATCTAGACATTGAATAAAACAATCTTTCGAATTATCTGAATCGCCAAAATGTAATGGCTGATTACTATTACTAATATACGCCATATTTCTTTCTAAATATCTTACTGAGCCATTTATAATTATTTTTTTATTAATTTTCAAATTACTTGTCCTCAATATAGTCATACAAATAATAACTACCTGCGCCAACAAAAATCCCTAAACCAATACCATCAAATACTCTCCGAACATTTCCAAACTTGAAGTCAAAAATATGACTAGGGGTCGGATCAGTCATCTTTCCAGTTAAAAGGTTTATATTACCAGGTCGAGTAGAGTGCCCTTGACCAACGAAACTTTTCCAAAGTCTAACAACACCAAAGGGTGAAATGGGTTTAAAGTTATGCATTGCATGAATAGGTATTTCCATGGTACCGCTAAAAGGTTTGCCTCGTCCTGTAAAATAAAGCCTTTTCACCCAATTAACTAGGCCTTTGTTCGACACCCAATCACCAGTATGCTTGGTTACCCAAGCTCGACCTGCAGTACCACTTTTAAACTCATCACCCTGCCATTTGTCATAATAGTGTGTATATAATTTCCTACTATTCTGCACACCCTGAGTTTGTCCACCCCTAAATTTCATTAACCTGCTAAACCCCAACCCAATCGAACGGCCAACAGTACCACCAAATAATCCCCAGCCAAATGATTGCGTGAAATTGGCGTCTTGCCCACGCATCAAACCAATGGAACCTTGTACCATTGATGTCATTGTAGCATCTGCTACTATGGTACTTCCTATAACGGCAGCTCTTCTACCTTTTACAGCTCTTTTGCTTTCCTTTACGCCTTTTTTTTCCCTTTTTAAATATCTTAAATATTTAGCTTTAGCTAGCTTACCACCTATACCAAAACTTATGAAATTTATGGCAAAATTGGTGCCTGCGCTCCATGCTAAATCTTCACCAGACATCACACCATCACCCAGATATGTTTCGGCTAATGAATCAAGGGAAACATCTATCGCAGTATTCAAAGCAACCCAACCCAAATAGGCTAAAACAGCAAACTGAATAAAATTACCCTTTGGGTCAATGTAATTCACATTCATATAGGCATGGTACAAATTCATACCATCAACATACCCCTCAGGGTCTTCGCTTAGCCATCTTTGATGCTGAGGGTCATAATCTCTAAAGAGCGCATGGTATTTTTGAGTGAATGGCTCGTGATACAGGCCTGTCATGAGACTATAGACTATAGACTGTAGATCGTAGACTGTAGATGAAGAATGAAAATTTCGTAATATTTTAATCTGCAATCAAAATTAAATTCGAATGAATTGAAGTAATCAACTAATTCGAAATTAATCTTTTAGAAATACAACGCAGTACCTAAGAAGATACTGCGCTCTTTATTTGTGTTTTTCTTGAATTGTCAAAGATCAATAAATCAGGTAGAGATTTTAAAAAATAATTGGGTGTTTGCTATAACAAAAAATCGAAAATCTAAAAATCTGTTTTTTTACAGTCTATGGTCTACAATCTATAGTCTCGTTCTCTAGAAATAACCGTACCTACATCAAATAAATTGTCAAAGAACACTTTTTCCGCAAGTATTGCTGCGTACATCCCTGTACTTGCCCTATGGGCTGGTCTAGCCAGCTAAACTTCGCCTTCATGGCTTCGTTTTCCGTACCGATTTTATCTTTTTTCTTTCCAAATCTAATAGCCAAAACCATACTTTCACTCGTTTTTACACCAGACGATTAAATTGACCAAACGGGTTTAGAAAAAATGACAGAAAAAAGGATTAGTAAAATAGTGACAAGAAACCACAACTTAGGTTAATGGAAATAATACTTTACCCAATATTTTATTAATCCTGTAGGGGCATTCGAAGCGTCGAACCGCCCTTGTGTAAACGAGAATTAGCCAAAAGGTGTAAAGTATTTTTTTCATCAGCCTCATGAGATGTGCGAGAGTCACACGGCAGTGCGACTCTACGAAATTCAGTCTCTTTATTCTTTCAGTTTTGTTCAGTGGTTATTTATTTCATCTTGCAGAGTCGGGCTGAAGCACGCCTCTACAATTTAGTTTTTGGGGGCACCCACAAGGGGAAATACCCCTACAAGATTTTGTATGCAATAAGTAAAAGAAGAGCAATAGAAATGCATTAAGTCTACTTTTTGCTAACTTTAAACAATTATAGCGTAAAAGTAAAATCCTTGATTAGCATGCCAGGAATTTTTGCGCCACCTACATCTCGCTGTTCGTAGGAACCTGTGTTAGGCAAAATTTCTGAAAACTCTGTTATTTCTAAAAGGCCTGAACCAAAAACATGATAAATACTCTCATCAAAACGAAGGTCTTTTATGGGCGCTTGAATCTCCCCATTTTCAACCCAAAAACAGGCATATCGCGTCATACCTGTAATTCTGGCGCTTTGACGGTCTGACCAATTCAAATAATGTAAATTAGATATGTATAAACCTGTGCCTAATTTACTAAGAATTTCTTCTCGTTTTAAAGTACCTGTTTCTATTACAGGGGAACGCATACCTTCAAAACTTGAGGCTTTATTACTAGGTATTTGAAATTCTTTTGCCGTTCGATTACTCGTAAAAAGATTTTTTAATTCGCCTCTTTCAATCACTGGCATTTTCATGTCAGCAAGTTCGCCTAATTCATTAAAACGATGTCGCAAACTCAAATTAAAATCTTCCGTTAATGTAAACAAAGGGGAAAGTTTTTTGTTGCCTTCCCATAAATCTTTTAAACTACCCTTGCCTCTTTTATGTGCCCCCATAGAAAGGCCTTCCCAATTTAGTATACTGAGAATATCATCAACAGCCGCTGGCTCTAGATATACTTTGTACTGCCCTCTTGGCACAGTTTTTGTCTCTTTATCCATTATTTTTAATTTTTTTATACTTGCATTTAAATTATCTTTAAAACTATTCGCATTCCAATTTTGACCCGCATAAAGGTTTTTCACAGCATTTTGTTTGTGGTTATAAATGGAATAATCAACATAAAAATTTTGAGTTTTGAACCAATGCAATTGCCCTAATGAATTAGAATTTGCACGAACAATTACACCACGCGTAATTAACCCAGCGAGATCCAACTGCCCCGATTGGCTTAAAGCTAATTCTACAATTTCCGCTTCCGATGGGATCTTTGGTAAACTTTCATATTCACTTGCGCCTAAGTTTTGAGGAAAAACGATAAATGGGTCATCAGGTAAACCTTTAAGAATTTCTCTACTAATTTCTATTTCTTTTTTAAGTAGCAACACATCGTTATCAAGGATACCAGATAAATAAACATAAGAAGACATCGACTTATTGTTCTGATAAAAGCAAATATTTAGCAAGCCTTGACAAACATGTGAAATTTGTCTTACTTTATTGCTATTGACTCTGACAAAAAGTGTATCTTCCGCAGATAAAGATAAAGTTAAGATTTCACCTTTCAATAATTGACCATAAACAATACCAGCAAATTTATTAAAAAATTCTTTGTCTAAAAATAACATCTTAACCACCTCCAAAAACTTCAATGTCTGAAAACAAACAGTGTGGTGCAGCATGACCAACAAAAATGACTTGATTCGGTTCCCCTTTACCGCAATTATTTGTACCACCTACTTGCCAATCAGCACGATTCCCGACCATTTTTAAATTATTCCAAAATGGAGCTGTTTGCCCACGATAATTAGGATTTTTTATAGTTTTGATTATTTTACCATCTTTAATTAACTTGCCGTATTCACAACCAAATTGAAACTTATTTCGGTAATCATCGATAGACCAAGAACGGTTCATCATCATATAAACGCCGTTTTGCACTGAAGCTATCATCTCATCTAAAGTTGATTCACCTGGTTCTAAATTAATATTCGCCATTCGGTCAATTGGAGGGCGGTTCCATGAAGTTGCTCTTTGATTAGATACGCCATTTATACCTAGTCTTTTTTGGCTTTCTAGACTTCCTAAGCCACGAATTAACAAACCATCTTTAATTAAATATTCTCGTTTTGCTTCTGCACCAATATCATCAAATAGATAGCTCGCATTTTGACCAGGAACCGTTGGGTCAAAAGTGATATTTAAAAGCTTCGAGCCGTATTGCAAAGTACCAAAATCTTTAGGTTTTACAAAACTCCATCCTGCATAGTTGCGTTCATCCCCTAGTATTCGGTCTAATTCCAATGGATGTCCGATGCTTTCATGAATTTGAAGAAATAATTGACTTGGGTCTAAAATTAAATCCATTTTACCCGTTGGGCAATTTTCAGCATTTAATAAATCAAGGGCTTCTTCGGCTACTCTTTTTGCTGTTTTCTTTAATTCGTCAATTGCAATAACTTCAAGACCTATTTGGGCAGCTTGATATCCACCCCAAGAGCGTTTTTGAGAGCCATTTGCATTAGCGGCAACAGCCGACAATGTAACCCCAGCCTTTACCAATTTCTGAAAAGCCTCTGCGCCATTTGTGCTTACAAAAGTAGTCTCTATTTCGGTAATAGCAAATGCTGTTTCTCTATTTATAATTTTTTCATCAAACTTCATTATTTGAGATAATTGAATCAACAGATCGCAAGTGCTTCTTGAATCAAACTCATTGCAGCCATGTTTATAGGGGCTGATGTATTCTCCCTTGGTCGGCGGTCTTTCTTTTGTAGAAAATTTTGTCAGCGAAAATTGTTTGGCTCTATTTGCTAATTGCAAGGCTTTTTGTGCTGCATTTTGGATTCCGCTTAAAGATGTATCAGCCGTTGCGGCATAAGAAAATTGGCCATCAACAAGAACTTCAACCATGATGCCACAAGCATCTGATCTGTTAATTCCTTCGAACTTTTCGTTCCGAACTTGAAGGTTTATGACTTTATGGCTGACATGTCGTAGAGAAATGTAGTCTGCTTGTACTGAAATATCTTGCAATATTTTTTTTAAATTCATGTGACCTTACGCCTTAATAAAATATTAAAATTCATGTTCAAGTTTGCGTACACAACAATAGATAGCTATTATGCACAGCCTAAAAGGGTTTGTCCAACCAATTTTAGAATTATTTACACACTTTTAACTTTCTTCTAAATTAGACTCTAATTCGATAACATGGTCTCTAATGCGAGCAGCATCTTCAAACCTCAACTCTTGTGCCGCGACCTTCATCTCGGCTTTTAGATTCATCAACAAGTTCTTTACATTACCATAATCGGCCTTTTTCTCTTGAACACTTAATCCTTTGCCAGACGCTTTTTGGATGATCTCTGCTAAACTCCCTTTTAAATCGCTAATAATCGTTTCTGGTTTAATATTGTGCTTTAGATTAAATTCAATTTGTTGCTTTCTTCGAGTATCACTAATGTCGATAGCGGATTTCATTGATTGAGTTATCTTATCTGCGTATAAAATAACTTTGCCATTAACATTTCTTGCTGCGCGACCAATTGTTTGAAGTAACGAGGTTTCGGATCTTAAAAAACCTTCTTTATCAGCATCCAAAATTGCAACCATTGTACATTCCGGAATATCAAGCCCTTCTCGCAATAGATTTACACCAACAATTACTTTGATTTCACCTTTGCGTAAATTCTGCAATACTTGAACTCTTTCTAATGTTTTAATTTCACTATGTAGATATGCACAAGCAACTCCTTCATTTTCTAGATACTCAGAAATATCTTCCGCCATTTTTTTGGTTAATGCTGTTACTAAAATTCTTTCACCTAAAGCCGTTCGTGTATGAATTTCTTTCAATAAATCTTTGACTTGATTGCTTGCAGGGCGAATGATAATTTCAGGGTCTACCAAGCCTGTTGGTCTAACAATTTGATTGACTACATTTTTACCAGAAAGTTTTAGTTCATAAGGTGCGGGTGTAGCGCTGATATACAATACTTGTTTTGTCGCTTCTGTAAATTCTTGAAACTTCATCGGACGATTATCTAAGGCCGATGGCAATCTAAACCCATGATCAACTAATGTTTGTTTTCTGGTACGATCACCTGCAAACATACCATTAATCTGCGGAATCGTTGCATGGCTCTCGTCTATTACAACTAAAAAATCTTGTGGAAAATAATCAAAAAGGCAATATGGCCTCTCCCCTGGTTTACGCCCTGTAAAATGTCGCGAATAATTCTCTATACCTGGGCAAAATCCCGTTTCCTTTAAGACTTCTAGATCATATTTAGTACGAGATTCAAGTCGTTGTGCTTCAAGGGTTTTACCCATATTATTTAATTCATTTAATCGTTGTTCTAACTCAAATCGAATTGATTCTACGGCTTTTTCAATTACAGAAGCCGGCATTGCAAATTGTTTCGCTGGATAAATAGCAACTTTGTTTAATGATTTAATTTTTTCATTCGTAATAACATTAAAAGTAACAATAGAATCTACTTCATCACCGAAAAATTCAACACGAATTCCAAAATCACTATAGGCTGGTATTACATCGACGATATCACCTCTAGCACGAAACTTACCTCTTTCTAATTTTAAATCGTTTCTTTCGTACTGTAAATACACCAATTGTCGCAAATATTCATCGCGTTCTAAAGTCTGATTTTTTTCTACAAGCACAACCATGCTTTTAGCTTCTTCTGGGGAACCTAAACCATAAATGCAAGACACAGAAGAAACAATGATAACATCATTACGCGTCATAAGACTCGTTGTAGCAGCTAATCGCAAGCGATCTAATTCATCATTAATTGAAGAATCTTTTGCAATATAAACATCTTTGCCAGGCAGATAGGCTTCTGGTTGATAATAGTCGTAATAGGAAACAAAATACTCAACAGCATTATCCGGAAAAAAAGCTTTAAACTCAGAATATAACTGGGCGGCTAGCGTCTTATTATGACTCATTACTAAAGTTGGACGACTTATTTTCTCAATAATATTTGCGACAGTAAAGGTTTTTCCAGAACCAGTCACTCCCAAAAGAGTTTGGTGTGAATTTTGATTCTGTATGGATTCCACGAGTTTAGCAATTGCCTCTGGTTGACTACCCGCTGGTTTATATTTTGCTTGTAAATTAAATATGGAAGACGACATTTCTATTTCTGAAAATTTTACCATTATAAAGAATACCAGAAATTACTCAGCTCATTTCTAAGTTTTTTTCAATTGAGTTTTTTGGTAGTGAAATGATAAGTGAAACTAAGGCTATTGGAAATAATACTTTACCCATCTACGCCTTCTTTACCAGACTAGGGAGGGTCGTGTTTTTCATAGTCAAATAATTATCATATTGAAAACTATTTTGTCGAAGGTTAGAGGAAAAGCAGCTTTACATACCTAATATTCTCATTAAATATCTAGTTAATTTTGCCTTACGGTGCAAAGCATAACTGGTCTGGCGGTTGCATTCGTCCTATGATGTGGTTTTGTGAAGCTTTTATAAAGGTATGTTTTTTGTAAAAACTCTAATTTTTGGGGTTGTTGATGAGAAAGTGGTAGAGACGGGTTTGAAACCCGTCTCTACGCATGTTATCAATTACGGTTCGCCGAAAAGTGTTACCAAGATAAGGTACTTTCGTCTTATGACGAAGTTTTGTGAAGCTTTTATAAGTGTGTGTTTTTTGTAAGAACTCTAATTTTTGGGGTTGTTGAGGAGAGAGTGGTAGAGACGGGTTTGAAACCCGTCTCTACGCATGTTATCAATTACAGTTCGCCGAAAAGTGTTACCATGACACATCATGAGTCGAATACACCTGGTCTGGCTAGAAGGCTAAAAGCAGGTGAAGAACCAGGCCCTGACGGCCTGGTTACCAAAAGGTAAATTATTTTTTCTCTAGTATCTAGTATGAAAATGTAAGCATACAGAATTATTTTGGTTGTAAGGGGATTGTCGCATCCACTTCATAATTAAGTTTAACGCTAAGAATTCTTTGATTACCTGTGTCAGCAATAAACATTCTTTTGTCAGATTCAACGCCTACATAATGAGCGGCCATGATACCAATTTCATTTCCGCCTAGTGGCACTGGGCTTTTTGCCCCATAACTATCCGCATTACTATATTGACCAACTCTCAAAATCAGATTTCCACTTGAGTCAAGAACGGCAACTTGATATTGATTGGCTTCAGAAACAAATGATCGACCCAATAAATCAAAGGCAAACCCCCCATGCCAACAAGCACAAGCACCTTGGCCACCATGACCAACCCCGCCATAAAACCAATCTGCATTTTCTACCCAACTTTTTACGCCATGAGCAATAATATCTGGGGAGCGTTTTGGGATTTCGTCTGGTGGTAATGGTATTTCAGCCTGAGAGGTTCCTACGACTTTTGCTTTACCTGGTGTAACCTTTACCAATGTTTTCGTATACTCTAAAAACTTATCTTTCTCAGAAACATATCTGGTGTTGCGTAATAAAACATACAAATCATCATTCATGTCAATACCCAAACCATCGGCACCATGTAAACCAGGAAACGCATCATCTTTAATCATTTTGCCATAGGAATCATAGATGTTTACTACATAATGGCCAAATTTACCAGGGAAAATATGTGGTTTATATTGAAACTTGTAGGTAGCACTTTTTTCACCAGGTCTTAAAGATTCAGGTTTAACTGGGTTTGGTCTAATGTAGCACACTACGGCCAAATGTCCCTTCGCGTTTATATTCATGCCACCTAATTGCCAATGAACTGGCCTTTCACCTGGAATAGGCAAACCAGCCACAGCTGGGACCCATCGTTCTGGTGCATGAAAAGTTTGAAAATATACCTTATCAAACTCATTCCCATAATCCCATGGTATTTCCTTCCATATTTTGGAGTTAAATCTCATCACTGTATAGTCTGTTCTTAGATAGGCTAAATCATTGTACCAAAACACAATATCTTCTGCGGCATCAAAAGGGATAGGCACGAGAGTAATTTCGCTTGTGTCTGGATTAATTTTTACCAATATATTGCTAGATTTATCAAATGAATTATCTTCGGCTACATACAAACAGCCATCAGAAGGGTTAAAGTGCAAGCGTTGGTTGGCAAAAGATGGCGGCCTTACCTGCTTAACTTCTTCTTCAGCTCTTTTACCGAAATCGACAACGCCTACCCATTTGTCATCTCTTTTCTCAACAATTTTTATCCCGCGCCCTGCCCAGCCGCTAAAATTCCCTTGCCCGCCCCAAGCAAATTCCTCTAATGATCCGGTAGGCTTTCTATTTGATATCCAAATAGTGGGTTTTTTACTAAAACTGTTATAGATTACTTCATATACTTGACCTCCGCTACCCTGATCGCGACCACCAGCAGCACTACCACCAGCAATTGGTACGGGTTCTGGCTTAGATTCTTTTGGGTTTTCAAAAGTGCCTAAATTAGCCATGGTGCTTTCCATACCGCTTATGTTTAAATTTTTACTTTTTTGCACAAAGCTTGAAGCACCAATAATTTTGTTGCTAAAACTTATGATTTCTTGTGTTTTAGGGTCTATAAAAACTTTTGCGGGAAAGGGAGTAGGAATGCTTTTCAAAAAAGTACCATTTTCCTCATAGACTTGAATTCTATTATTCCCAAAGTCTGAAATGTAGACCCGCCCTTTTTTATCTGTATCTACTGAAGTGGGAACGCAAAATGAATTATTGTCAGTTCCAATTCCTTTATCGTTTTCTTTTTTTCCAACAAATATTTTGGGTTCTTCGTTTTTACCATATTCCATTTTGTAAACGACATGAAAACAATCGCCATAACTTTCAAAAAAATCAACTTTATAAACAAAACCCGTAATATAGAGATATTTACTATCTGGGCTAAAAGCAATACTACTAGGGCCAATAAGGCGTTTGTTTTGACGCCAAGGAATCGTAATGCCCACAGTTGGTCCGTTTAAATCTAGCCCTTTAGTTGAACCATCTGTACCCAGACGGTTAAGCGTATCATATGCTAAAGCGATATGACCATTTTTTACCGCCATTGCAGTAGCCGCATAACCGCCTGCGTGAGTATTTTGCGAGGCATCAATTGCGCTAGTACCAGAAGTCAAAAAGGTAGCTTGGTTATAACCTAGTTTTTGAGGGTACATTTTACCGTCTTTTAAAGATTTAAAAAGTTTAAGACCTATAACATCTTTTATCTTATTTGCAGGAAATGGATAAACTGTTTTTACATAATTCCCATCGTGGTCATAGTGTTTTACATATTCTAAACCTTGGCCTTCAAAGGTATAAACTCCTGATTCATCTACAGCAAGAATGGGAGCATTATTAGAAATTCTTTTATAAGGTGAAGAATATAATCTTTTTTCGAAAATAGGCTTTAACCCTAATGATACACGCACACGACAATCACTTATAGTATCAACATACTTACCCTCGTCATTTTTACCATCCCAAATTACTTTTTGATCTAAGGAATTTGCTATAAACTGTTTAGGCGGTTTTGAACCTAACACGCCGGATGCTAAATGTCTTAGGATTTTGCCAGTTGAGTTTTCAATTACAACCGTTACATCACAATAATCTTTAACAGAAAATGAAATGGTATAATTATCACCATCTTTAACTAATTTAGGAGCTTGAGTAAACTCAAAAACTTCTTTTCGTTTAATTTTAAACTCATCTAATTCTTGACTACAAACATTTTTTAATAAAAAAGTTGAAAACAAAAAAAAGAAAAACAAGTTAGGTCGCATAAATTCTTTCTATTAAACAGTTAGTTTTTGGAAGGCCGCCTTTATTTAAAAAGAGAAAGGCGAATCAGGACAGGACGAGCTAAGTAACTTTAAGAATACCCAAAACTGATTGTATTGCAAGCACTTCAGCCTTTATATTTTAACAATTTTAAACGCAAATACTAGTATCAAAACAAGGTCACTAAAAAATAAATGTTATGTAAATATAGGGTTCATCCAAATGTAGGGTGTTTTACTAATTTTGCATATTCTAAATGTTTTTGCAGTATGGGAGCGAAAAGATCTTCAGAGCATTCACCTAATTTTCGAATAACATTTTCGTATGAATAAGACACTCTATGTAATTGCGGCATTCCAAATGCATCTATGACAGCATAAGGTGCGCGGTGATCACCATCAAATGGCAAGCCACTGCCGCCTGGGTTTATAAATTTTTTATTGCCAGAGATTGTTAGCAATTGGTGATGTATATGACCAGCCCACATACAGCCATCATTAATAAATTCCAATTGTTTTGCAACTTCATTATTCCATACGCCTATCGTATTTGTATCTGGTGTGCCATGACAAAAATAATGATTAATTCCTGCTATGTTTAGTTTAAATTCTTCAATACATATACTTTGTAAATTTGCAACACGGTTTTCCCCTAATGCCAAATAAGTTCTTTCAATTGAAGTCTGAATTCGTTTATACAATTCAGTGCCACTATTGAAATTGCCTATTTTGGGGCTATTTTGTTCGTGTATTTTGCTCGTTAGATAATCCTCATGGTTACCACGAATAAAAAAAGAATTTGATAATTTTGAAATTGTCTCATACACTTCTAATGGAGAAGGCCCTAGGGTAAACATATCCCCTAACAAAGCGTATTGCTGAATATCGTAATTTCGATGGGCATCTTCTATAATGGCATGTAAAGCATCTGCATTCCCATGGATATCAGAAATTACAAGTATCATGCCCCAAACACCCTTTTTTTATATTAAATAATCAATGTTCATTGAACTGGGAGGAATTATTTTGTCAAAAATAAAATTATCCTATATAATGTTAAGAAATCTAACAAATATTTGCAAATAAGACTGGAACAAAAAATGACTCGAATCGGCAAAATTGAAAGGAAGACTTCTGAAACCCAAATTTCTGTAACATGGGACTTAGACCATTATGGAAAATCATCTATTGATACGGGCATCCCCTTCTTAAATCACATGCTTGAAACATTAAGCAAACATAGTGGTACAAATCTTACAGTAGTTGCAAAAGGCGATTTGCACATAGACCCGCACCACACTTCAGAAGATATTGGTATCTGTATTGGTCTAGCGTTAGAAAAAGCTTTAGGTGAAAAAAAGGGTATAAATCGTTTTGGTTTTTCATCTATACCAATGGATGAAGCCCTAGTAAATTGTTCCATTGATTTAAGTGGTAGATTTTATTTGGTGTATAATGTACCCGCTTTATCGGGCAAGTTAGGCGAATGGGACGCAGAATTAGCCAAAGATTTTTTTTATGCTTTTGCTATGAACTCCAAATGCAATTTACACTTAAATTTGCCTTATGGTGAAAACAGGCACCATATCATTGAAGGTTTATTTAAATCGACTGCCAGAGCATTAAAAGTTGCAATTGCATTAGACCCGGTTATTAAAGATATTGCCAGCACAAAAGGCGTAATTTAATCAAAGCCATCTTGTATTCTAATTCGTATTATAATTATATTTTACTGTGGGTTCTTCTATACCGAAGAGCCCCATTTTCATAATATCCAATTTCTTCCCCTACTTTAATACCATGGTCAAAAATAGTTTCGGTTCTTACATTTCCATTCTCGAAATATGAAGTTTGAATCCCATCGACAACACCATCTTGCCAATAGGAATCACCTTTTAAATTACCGGACTCATAAAAACTTTTCATTTCCCCTACAAATCTACCCTCTTGATAGTTGCAAAAATACTTCAACACCCCATTATCATAAAAAATTTTACAAACACCTTCTTGTTTGCCTAAATGATAAAAGCATTGCCCATGTAAATTTCCGCTTGGATAATAAACTAAAAACCATTGGTCTTTTTTATCCATTTGATAAAAGCCACTGCTCTTTAGTATACCATTTTCATAGTAGGTAAGATTTTTCCCATGACGAAGATTTTGCTTATAATAACCTTCTATGGCAATATTGCCATTTTCATAGTAGTGATAAAATTGACCTTCTTGTTTTTCATTTAATTTGCCATAAATTGTTTTTATGTTTCCAGAATCATAATATTCTTTTACATATACAATTTCACTCATTTTCGATTTCTTCCCATTCAATCATTAGACCTAATACTTCATCTTCTAATTTTTTTATTTGGGAAAAAAACCTATCTATTATGGCAGCATTTTGATCGGTACACAAGGCAACATCTTTTGCCATTAATTTTTCTAGTTCACTTTTTTCTTGTTTAACGCGTTCTAGTTCTTTTTGTTGTTTTTGCAATCGATTTTTAATTTTTTTTCGTCTTTCAAACAATTCTTTTTGGTCACCAACTTCTTTAATTACAGGTTTTGGCTTTTCGACTTGTTTTGTAACGGGTGCATCTTTACCTTGTTCTTCAATTTCTTTTTCGAGGTAATACAAATAATCTTCATAACGACCAGGGAAATCACGCAGTTGCCCTAAATTGATTTCAATTACCTGTTTAGCAATTGTTTTAATAAATTCTCTATCGTGACAAACAAAAAAAATGGTACCATTAAAACCTGTCATTGTTCGGCCTAATGCTTGAACCGTTTCGAAATCTAAGTGATTGGTTGGTTCATCCAGTAATAACACATCGGCTTTCTTTAATAATAAGCCTGCTAAGCATAATCGTGCGCGTTCCCCACCGCTTAATACTTTTACAGATTTTAAAACATCGTCACCATGAAAAAGAAAATTACCCGCCATGTCTAAGAGTTCTTGTCGAACTATATTTTTGCGTGATGATTTCTCAAGATAACTATAGACCGTTTCTGTTTCTGGAATACTTCGATACACATGTTGAGCGTAATAAGCGATTTCAATTTGATGGCCCCATTTAATGGTACCGCCAAGGGCCGGCAAATCATTTGCTATGGTTTTTAAAAAAGTGGTTTTACCTTGCCCATTTTCCCCTAAAATAGCAACATGAGACCCTCTATCAACAACTAATTCAATATTTTTAACTACTGTCTTATTCGGGTAGCCTATTGTTAAATCAAAACATTGTAAAGCATGACCTGTTTTAGATTCGATGTGGGGTATTTTAATTTTAACTTTTTTTTCCTCTTGTCTAAGCTCTGTTAATTCCAATCGATCTAATTGCTTTTGTTTGTTTCTGGCTTGTGATGCTCCGAAGGCTTTGGCTTTATTTTTATCAATAAAAGTTTGTAGTTGTTTTTGCTTTAAAATCATATTCTTATTGGTGCGTTCAATCTGATCAACTCGCAGAAGTTTCTCTTCTAAATAAGCATCAATATTGCCCGAAAAATGTTCAAATTCACCAAATGCAATATCTAAAGTAGTTGTGCAAGTTTTTCTTAAAAATTCCTTATCGTGCGAAACAACAATAAACCCACCATTATATGATTTTAAAAAATTCTCTAATAATAACTGTGTTTTCATATCCAAAAAATTGGTTGGTTCATCCAGAATTAAAAAGTTTGGGTCCATTAGTAACATTGCAGCTAATTTAATTCGCGTTTTATATCCACCTGATAATTCGCTGATGAACTTACTATTTAATATTTCGCCTTTGATTTGGAATCTGCCCGCAGTACGCCCACATTCCCAATCTTTTTTACCGGTAAATCGCAAAAGAAAATCTAAGGGTGTTTCATTATCTAAAAAGGAATCATGCTGTTCTAAAAACCCAAGTCGTAGATCAGAACTTTTTACAATCTCGCCTTCTTCAGGTTCTTCGGTACCCATTATTAGCTTACAAAAGGTAGACTTGCCTGCACCGTTTCGGCCTATAACACCAATCTTCTGCCCTTCAAATATTGCTAATGACGCTTCATCAAAGATTACTTTAGAACCAAACCGCTTACCTATTTTATTGATCGTTATAAAAGTTCTCATATTCCTTACTATTTTATTAAAATTAAAATCTCAATCTGGTATATTTTACATTTGTTACTATGATACCGTCTTTTTCTTGAAAAAAGGCTGTATATTATATGAATAGCATTTCAATTTCACAACAACCAGAAGAAATAAATGCCCAAAATATTTTAATTCGATTGTCGGATTTCATAAAATTCAGACTTCAATTTTGCCCTTTCGAGCCAACATCGGTCAAACTAACCTTTAATTCTTCGAAATGCACTAATATACTACGATTATTAAGGCATTTCTATATACTGCAAGTAACAACCTTAAAAAGTCAACCGATAGAACTACCCAAAAAATAAAAGGATTCCATTTGAAAATTCAAATTAAAACAACAGATTTAAGTAAAAAAAAACTAACCAAAAAACAAGTTTTTTTGAATAAAAATGTTTCCGTTATTTCACGCTCGGGGCTACACCATTTAGAAACGGCATTGATCACATTATTTGAAGAACATAATTTCGGTCAAAAAGTTTTATTTATTGAAAATCGAACAGGCGCAGCGCCTTTAATTTATCAGCAATTATACCCTGAATCAACGGTACATACATTAAACTTAGATAAACATCATTCCTCTGTCATTCACAGAACTATGACCCAAAACAATTTAGACAATATTACGATCTTCACAGAAGCCTATATACCAGAACATAATTTTTATGAGACAATTGTCATTCAAGCCCCAAAAGATATGGAAGGTGAACTGCTTCAAGATTTAATACAAAATTGTTATCAACACCTTAACAAAAATGGTCGACTTTTGATTTTGCATCAAGGTAAAATACAATCGATTAAAAATCATTTAAAAAGCCTTTTTGATGGTTTTACAAACCTGCTCGATAAAAAACAGGTTCAAATTGAAATCGCCAAGAAAAAAAGCAATAAAGAAAAACAAAAAGTATTTCATGCAGAATTTACACTTACAAGGCATTTAAAAGATTCAATTTCCCTAACTTCAATACCAGGTGTTTTTGCCCACCGTCGCGTTGATCAAGGGGCACAAGCATTAATTGAAGTTGTAGAAGTTTTGCCAAACCAAAAAATTCTCGATATGGGTTGTGGATGTGGGTCAATTGGAATAGCTTTAGCAAAAGACATTCCTGGCGTTGAAGTTTATTTTGTGGATTCTTCCGCTCGTGCCATTTATAGCACTGATCTCAATTGCAAAAAAATGGGAATTGAAAAATATAAAACGGTTCTTAGCGACACAGGTATCGTCCTAGAAAATTATTTTGATATTTACACAGGCAATCCCCCTTATTTCTCTGACTTTAAAATAACACAACTATTTCTCGATAATGCATTTAGATCCTTAAAACTAAATGGGGTTGCTTACATTGTTGCAAAATCGATTACTTGGCACGAAGAAAATATGAAGCTTATTTTCGGTAATTGTGAAATTATCACTCGTCGGGGTTATAAAATTGCTAAATCCATCAAAATTAAATCATAGGGCAAGACATCTTACCCTATTGGTTAGTCAACTTTATATTTAGATCGTTTCTGATGATGCTGCAGGCAGGTGTGTAAGTAAATGTGCAGGAATCATTTTTCTCTTTTCTAATGGATCTGAGATTTTATGATAGTACATGATATGCTCTTCATCGCTTTTCCAGCAAAGGTGCACTGCTTTACCCCCTATTTCTGATGGAAAATCAACATTGCCGACTTCACTCGTCCAGTCTTTAAAAAAACAGCCTAATTTTTCTATTTCTTCTAACAATCGTTGCAAGTTCATTCTTAGCTCAACTATTTCTTCGTATTGGTATGGGTCATCAACATGTAATTTTTTAAGTTTAACGCCGACCTCAAGAATATCTCTAACGATAACCTTTATTAGCGGCAAAACCTTTTCGGCTTGAGCTGGTGTAAACAATATATTTTTCATTACATTACCCACTTAAAAGATAATCGTTTAGGAATTTTACGGTATTATAATTCAGGATTATTTATTTCCACCCCTACATATAGTATCGTCTAATGTTTCTCTCATCTAATACTATTTTCCTCCAAAACTCATTAAAAAACAAAAATATTCGCAATTTTAATGACGATTTGTAATGTTATTTTAAATTTATCAAATAATGGCAAGTGATTAAACACAATTTTATTAGGTTTTACACCCTCTTTTTACATAAATTTGTGTTTTTTTGGAAGTTGCAGATTGGGTTAAAATTGACCCAAAAAGAACTATATTTTCAGAAATTCATTCCTGTGTGTTTTTAATTTCTTGTCGACCATCCTGTAACCAACTCCAATGAGTGATATGAGCAGGGTAAGTGCACCCGTTGCAATAATCTAGTGGTGCAGTGCCAGCCTCAATATCGCCTACAAGTAATACCAACCCATCACGATCTTTTACAACCATACCAGGTTGAATTGAATCTCCAGGATTCACTGGTGTCCATGGGTAAACTAATTGTTTATAATCATTAATCATAATTTCCCTCAAAAAATGAATTGAAATATTTTCTTAATTCATAAAAAATGTCAATAAAGTAATACATTATAAAAAATAATTTGTTTTACTCGACGGCAATTTTAGATGAATGTATTTTTATTTTTACTAGGCAAAATAATCGTCACTTAATGAGAAGACAAAAGATTTCTAGGAAGCATGTTTAGTAAAATTAAACTTTAATCTTTTTTCTTAAAAAAGCCAAATTTACTTTTAGTTGGAGGTTCTACTTTGTCTGTAACCTGATTCAATTTTTCTTGTAGTGTTTTAGGTTTACCGTGATAACCATGAATAGGTTTTGGTGCTTCTTCAGTATTGGCAGAACCTTTGCTAAATTTTTCTTCATCAACAGATGAAAAGTTAAGGTATGCAAGCGCATCATCCATTGATTCATAGGTTTTCACAAGCTCTGTTACGCCTAATGTTTTCATTATTTTATAGCAGGAATGGTTTTCAACAAAAACGCAAAAAGGCGAGCCTGCTTCAGCCAATTTTCGTTTCAAAGCTGCAATTTGAGTAACAAATAAACTTGCTACCCAAGGCGTTCTAATCATTAAGCAAACTCTCCGAGGTTTTTTAAGATTATAGCCTGTCACATAATTTTCAAATTCATTTGTAAGCAAAGAATCGCCTTTACCGCTGATTTCAATCATTTGAATATTGTCAGTATCGCTTGTAACGATTTTAGAATTTGCTGATTTACGATATATTACGGCCTTAACTTTATTACCGCTTTCATTATAAGAAACATTTTTTGTGATATTTAAGATTTGAAAAATACCTCTGCGCCTTACACGATCAGCTTTTTCGTGTTTAATCGCTTCAATTTCTTTTTTATAATCGAACCCTTTGCCAGTATCTTCTACGATAATTCGAAAAAAAGCGGTTGTTATTTCTATCTGAATACTGACCTTACCGTTATTACTACAACCATGATCAAAGGCATTTTCTACTAATTCTGTGTAAACGGTACATGCATACCCAAAAAACTCATCAACGGCTTCCGTATTTTCAAGTCTTGCTTCAACAGCTTTTAATACCAAATGGGTAAATTCTCGATTTTCCTTGTCTATAACAACTTTTAACTCTCCCCCTTTTTCCCAATCATTTAGCTTTTTAGTCAAAGTATTCAAATTATCACTTACAGTATCTGTTAATGGAGCTCCACCCACCGTATAGCGATCTTTAACTTCCATTAAATCAACAATCACTTCTTGTGGCTGAGCGTAACGCTGCTCGCGTTCTTTCGCCATCATTTTTTCTAAAACTTTGCGCAAGGAATCATTTACTTCTGGCAATTTCTCTTGAGCATTCGGAATAGGTTGTTTTAAATGGGCTTGGGCTACTTCTACCAAACTCTTCCCTTTAAATGGAAATTCCCCAGTTATCATATAATAAAAAGTGCAGCCTAAACCATAGATATCCGCTCGAATATCTACCCCAGGTAGATTTTTTATTTGCTCAGGGGATATAAAATAAGGGCTACCTCGCACCGTCGAGCTAACCTTCGGGTCAGAAGTAATAGATTCAATTTTTCGTGCTAGACCATAATCTGTTAATTTAATTTCACCCGTTGAACTAATTAAAATATTGCCAGGCGTTACATCACGGTGAACTAATTTCTTTTCATGAGCATGCTGCAATGCTTGCAACACCTTTAATACAATTTGAATGGAATCTATAATCGATATTTTTTTTTCACGAAAGATTTTAGATCTTAATGATTCCCCATCTACAAACTCCATGCATAAATAATGACGACCACCAAAAGCGCCAGCCTCATAGGCATGCACAATATTCGGGTGATTCATAGAGGCAATTGCCTTTGCTTCATTTTGAAAATCTTTAATAAAGGCCTCATCCTTAGCCATTTCACTTTTTAAAACTTTCAATGCAACTAAACGATCCATACTAATTTGCAAAGCTTTATAGGTCTTACCCATACCGCCAGTACCTAATAGTTCTAAAATTTTATAAGAACCGAATTGATTGGTTTTTTTTAACCCCTTGGGCTTTAAATGGCTTTTGGCCACTTCTAATAATTCAGGGTCACCGGATGATCTAAAATCTCTAAAAAGTAATTGGAGTTTTTCTTTTAAAACAGGGTTAGAATCAAATTGTAGAAACGCTTGTAACATTAAATCCCCTGGAGGTAACGCCCCAAAGAGGTTATCATCATTCATTAAAAATTGAGTTTCTTCTATAGAACGACTTAATCGAATCTGAGCGATTGACTGCCAGTCAATTCCGTCTTGTTCCCAAATTGGGGGTACATTAAAATTGGGTTGACCTTGATATTTCTTTAAAACATCCGCCTCTGTCATCGGTCCTTTTAGCCAATTATTTTCAAATAGATAAAATACACCAGACATAGTGTTCCTTCAATAGGGGAAAAACCTGTATGTAGTATAGTCGACAATAATTCTGAAAAGTAATAATATAATATTTAATTACAAATGAATTTAAATAAAAAGCAAAAATTTCTCATTTTAAAAACAACTAAATGCTGTTCTAACTTGCCAAAAAGGCAATTGGCTTCCTAAATCAAAGGCCTATTCAATGAATTTATATTGCCCATTATTTTGCGTGGCTACAAGCTTTAAAAACTGTTTTAGCTTTTCTGTATCTTCTTTGAACCCCTTTTGCGTAAACTCTGGCGGCACTACCCCAAAAATCAATCCTATACAATTGATTTGGATTTTACGAAAACGATTCCAACGGTAAATTTGCTCTAGCAATGGTTCATTTTCTATGATTAGACCAAGGGAAGGAGCTCCGTCGGATAAAAAATAAATTGCTTCTGTATTTTCAGAAGTTTTAAATGAATCTTCAAATGCAGCGTAGGTATTAGTGCCTCCAGCAGGTTGTTTTTGTTTAATTCTTTTTTCTACTTCAATTTTAAAAGTTTTGGTAGGTGATTTTAATTCATTAAACCAAGCCGAAGAATTTGAAGAAAATGTAATAATTTCTACCAAGCATTTCTCAGATAAACCTTTAATAACATTAGATAATTCATTTTTAGCAACATCAAGGCGCGATTCTTTATCATTGGCGATTTTCATGCTACCTGAAGTATCAACAATAAAAGTAATTCTTTTAGCCAGAATAGACATTCCATAATAAGGCGTCTCCCCTTCAGGAATTATAGAGCGTATTTTATTATTTATTTCTTCTAAGGTGGCTTTTTTGATTTCAACAGTCGCCTTGTTTTCCTCCCACCATTTTTTCCAATTTGCAGCAGTAGTTTGCCTAGTTCCCGCGACAAGCACTAAATATTCTTGAGTTTGTGTTGCAATGATACCTTCATTCTCTTCTAAAGTACTGATGAAAAATTCTACAACTTGCTTATCTGGAAATTGAATTAATGCTTCAAATAAAGAAGATCTAAACCCAAAATGCCTTGTATAAAGGCTATTTTTTCGCAATTTAATCAATTCAGGAATACTTTCTTCAAAACCCAAAATGCCAATCGATTCAATAATTGGAACGGCTATATTTGGATTAGGTGTTAGTTTTAATAGTTTAAATAGCCCTGCACTAACTTCTGGATAGCGAAATTTTCCCAAAGCATTTATTAAATAAGAACGCCCAAAATCATTTTTAACTTCTCCTATGCCTTTAGAAATTAATAGTTTCGCTAAATCCAAGCTTTCATGATAAGATTCAACCACTTCCTGAGTTGCTTTTAAGACTTTTAGGCTGTTATCTTCAAATGCTGTTAACAAAATATTAATTGTCACCTTCCATGGTAAGGCTTGTAAAGTCTGCACCGCTTTCACACGATCATCTGAATTTGTACTTTTAAATTTAATGTGAAATTCTTTTATAACTTTAGAAGATTCTTGGGCGTGGGAAGCCATTACAGAAAGCAAAATTAATATAACTGAAAGCGAAATCTTAATCATAGATTATCTTTTCATAAAACAAATTGTCAGAGTTATTCAAAATAGTATTAGTTGAATATACTTGGCTTACCTTTGCATTTAGTTAGTATTTCAAAACCTACAGGAGTTACTAGGACTGTATGTTCCCACTGAGCAGATAAGCTGCCATCGCGGGTGCGTACTGTCCAGCCATCTTTTTTATCCAATACCGTTTCTTTACCACCTAAATTCAACATCGGTTCAACTGTAAAACAAATGCCCGGCACAGCTATATGCCGCATACCTTCGTTTGTCTTATAATGAGGCACAGGTGGGTCTTGATGAAATTTTTTACCAATCCCATGGCCTTGATAAGTCTCTACAATTCCATAGCCAAATGGGGTTACAAAGTTCTGAATAGCTTGACCAACCAAACCTACTGGTTGGTTTGGTTTAATGGCGTTTATACCTACAAACATGGCATCATAAGCCACCTCACAAAGCTTTCTCGCTTCTGGCTTTACATCTCCAATCAACATCATTTCAGATTGATCGCCATAAAATCCATCAACGATAGTTGTTAAATCAATATTTACAATATCTCCACTCTTCAATCGATATGAACCAGGTATGCCATGACAAATTACTTCATTTACACTTGTACATAAAGATTTTGGAAATTTATGATAACCTAAGCACGCAGGAATATGTCCATGATCCACGGTATAACTGTGTACCCATTCATTGATTTGGTCAGTAGTGATATCAGGTTTAATTTTTTCTCTGATATAATCCATCAATTCTGCGTTAAAGGCGCAAGCTTTTCGCATTTTCACAATTTCATCGGTGCTTAAAACTAAAGGGTTATTTTTTACACCAACTGGTGGAGGGTTTTCACCTTTTAAAAAGTCACTTTCCATATGACATTTTTTATACTTTAATTCACTACCACACCAACAGGCGTCATTTCTTGAAATAGTTTTATTCAATTTTTTTCCTTCTTAATTTCAATTTTATCAATGGTAGAATAGATTTCCCCATCTTTAACCATAGTAACGATTTTATCGCCAATATTGGCCCCAGAAACGGACTGCAATAATTCCTTTGATTTTGACATTTTAACAATAGCATATCCTCGATCAATAGTTTTTAAGGGGCTTAATAGGTCCAAACTACGCGACAAATATTCCAATTTCTTCCTTTTATTAGAAATCACATTTCCAACACTGTTAAAAATCACCTGCTTTTGATTGTTTAAAACTATTTTTTGTTCGTATAATTTCTGCATGTATAAAGGCAATATCCTTTTAAATCGCGTTTTAACTAATGCGAAACGGTTTTCATATAGATTCCAATTATTTTTCAATGCTACCTTTAAACGCATTTCAAGATTATCACAGTGCAATTTATGATTCCGAAACCGATTTTCAAAACTTTCTTTCGTCAATGATTTCTCTAAGTTTTTAATTCGTAATTTATTTTCTTTAATAATGGTTTGCATTTTTGAAGTAATTTTTCGCCAATGCCCAAGTACTTCTCGTTTTAATTCCTGTAAGTCTGGTACGCATAGTACACCTGCATGAGTGGGGGTCATTGCTTTAACATCAGCAACAAAATCAGAAAGAGAAACATCCGTTTCATGACCTACCGCTGAAATTACAGGAATTTCAGAATGAAAAATGGATCGAGCTACAATTTCTTCATTAAACGACCAAAGGTCTTCTAAACTTCCCCCCCCACGACCTACTACGATAACATCAACATTATTCAAATAATTAAATTTTTGAATTGCAGCCGCTATTTCCAAGGCACTATTTTCCCCTTGTACTTTCACCGGAATCAAAATGACATCAACTATGGGGCATCTCGCTTTAACTGTTGTTAAAAAGTCCTTAATGGCTGCTCCTGTTAAAGAAGTCACTAAGCCTATTTTTGTAGGCAAAAATGGAATTTGTTTTTTGTGCTGAATCTCAAACAAACCTTCTGACGATAATTTTTTCTTCAATTGCTCAAAAGCAAGTTGCAAACTACCAATACCTTTTGGTTCTACATTTTGCACAATTATTTGATAACTACCGCGTTGTTGATAAACAGTAATTTGACCTTTCAAAGTAACTTCTAAACCATCTTTTAACTGAAACTTTATTTTAGCAACCGTGCTTTTAAAAATGACGATGCTAATTTGTGCATTTTTATCTTTCAATGTTGCATAAATATGGCCTGAAGAAGGTTTACTTACATTTGATAATTCGCCTTCTACAAAAACATTTGAAAAATTTTCTTCTAGATTAACTTTAATTTGATCGGTTAATTGACTTACTGAAATGGCAGCAGGAACTAAAGGCGAATTCGATTTATCAGAATTTAAATCGTTATTTAAAGTCTTAAATAAATCCATCTGATTAAACTTCTTCTGCACTGTCTTCCTCAGTTTCATTATCTCTATTTAAATATTTCACCATTAAAACCACATTTCCACGGTCACTAAACATTAATTCATCCATTAGTTTTCTAACGGAAGCTATACCCCATCCCCCTGCTCTTTTACCTTCTTGCTGTCTGCGTTGCATTGCACCAATTGGGTCTATGGTTGGGTCTTCAACAGCATCTAATATAAAACCACTGCCTTCATCCGTAATTTTAATCACTAATCGATCATCAAATAACACATAGGAAATTTTAATTTTTTTGCTCACATCCTTACCATTACCATGTTCCCAAGCATTTTGCAACATTTCTTTAAAAGAATATTCCAGTTTAAAAATCTGATTTGGACTTAACTTAGATCGATTGATTAATCGTTCCACTATAGAATGAATTTCTTTTACAAAACGAATATCGTTGTCAATTTCAAATTCTACCCAATCTTCAACATATTCATTTTTTTTCATAGCCTTTTTTACAATGCTTTTTTCTTCTAAGAAACATTTCAATTCACTCGAATTTAAATTTGCAGGAACCATATTGTCAATTCCAAAACGCAATACATCTAAGTCATCTACTTTAGATTTAGCTGCAGATAACATTAATATTAACATGTCACCTGAACCAGGCAATTCTCTAACCCTTTTGCAAATTTCAAAGCTATCTATATTTATCAAGATCTCATCGACTAATAAACAATCGGGTTGCAATTCTACGGTCATAGAAATTGCACTTTCATCACAAGGTAAAAAAAGCATATCCCAGCCTGATGGCCCCAATAAATTTTCTATTTCTTTTTTACGATTCTGTTCAACTAACACGCAAATTTTCATCACACTACCTTCAAAAATTCAAAATCATTTTTAGATATTTTAAGTACTTTTGCCGAAGCATCAAAAGCTGGGCAAAATAATACCCAACCATTTTCTGTTTTTCTAATTTTTTCCTGATGATAATGCCCTAATACTACTTTATAATCATCCGGCCCTAAGACCTTTTCAGGCAGTGAATATAACTTTTGAGATAATTTTGGTTTCCTTAGATAATTGATAACCCCTAACAAAAATGAAACCGAAACACATCTAGTTAAAAATCGTATCATTGTACTTCTTACAATACTTCTAAATATTTGATACTTAAGTGATTTATCATACTGATCACCGTGGGTAATGACAACTTTTAAGTCTTCAATTACAAGTTTTTCATCTCGAACAAGGTCAGCACCTGTAATTTTCACAAATTCATCACTCATCAAAAAATCTCGATTACCTCTTAAAACCGTTACCTTCAACCCACCTTCTATTGCTTTTTTTAACCCCGACAAAAATGGATCGCATGACTGTGGAACTCTACCTTTATTTTCAAACCAATAATTAAACAAATCGCCATTTAAAAACAAAGATGCATTCCACTGCTTTGCCATGGTTAACAATTTTAAAAATGGTACTAATACTTCTGTTTGGTTTTCGCCATAATGAAAATCACTAGCCACAAAAATGACTTTTTGCATTTTTAAATACCTTGCAATATTCGACTTGCTAAAAATTCAGGCAAGCCAGCTTGCAAAATCTGATTGGAAGTTATCGTTACATCATATTTAACGCGCACATACTCCACCTGATTTCCGTCAAAGATAACATAACAAGATCTTGGGTCACGGTCTCTAGGTTGACCTACAGAACCTACACAAACATAGGCTTTTTGCCCAATGGTTTGAAATTTATTCATGCCCTCATGAGGGTGAATAACCCCGTATTCTGTACCAAGGAAAGGTTTGTGATTATGACCTACAAAACAAGTATCAAACCCATTAAAATCTTCTCTAATCGTCGCAATTAGTTTCATGTACCCTTCATGACCATCTTCTGTAACATCACGAACATAATCCATTAGTGGGTTTCGTACTGAACCATGAACAAATAATTGTGGCGCAAAAAGTTTACCAGGCTTAAGTTCTTTTATAAAGGACAACTCTTTTTCATTTAATTCATTTCTTGAATGATAGATTCCTTCAACAGCAATGGAATTAAAATACATTTCCACTTCATTAAATATTCCCCATTCGTGATTTCCCTGTAATATTAAATCAAACTTTTCCATAGCGATTCGTAAACATTCTGCTGGTTTAGGCCCATACCCAACTATATCACCCAAGCAATATATTTTCTTAATACCTCTATCTTTGATATCTGCCATTACGGCCTCAAGAGCTTCAATATTACCATGAATGTCTGATACAATTGCTATAGCCATGAATATCCTTTACTTAATTTCGAAGTTATTTAGCAAATTGTTTAATTTGGATGTTGAGTAAACTGCAGGTTCACTACTAACGCCATGATTATTAAGTTCGACATAATTACATTGCCCTAACTTATAAATAATTCGTGAGTTATGTTTTGGAAATACTTGAGCGTCTCCATCAACAGAAATACATTTAAAAAACTGACTATCTGCATTCACTAATACTCGTTTATTATTTCCAATTATTTTTACGATACCATGGGCAGTCATAATATTGGTAATTTCCAAACTTTGTACTAATACGCCGCCTTCTTTTACTTCAAAATAGATACCTTGGTTTAGGTTCAATTCACCTAAAAATTTGATTCTTGTATTATTAGATAAAACAATTCTTGAGCCTCTAATATTTAGCTCAGCCATATCTGTATTGGAAGTGAAAATTTCTTCGTCACCAATTAATTTAAACCCATTTGAAATGTATTCTGTTTTTCTTTTACCAGACATTTTCTTTAGAAAGCCAGAAATTTTTAAGACTTCACCAAAACCGTCTTTGTTTGATGGCACATTTACTTTAGGTGCATTCCTTAAGATTTCTTCATGTTTTTCCAAATTAATTTTTTCTATATTTTCTGGAACAGAATTGTCTGAATACTCCTTTTTCTCGATATTGACACCCAACTCTTTTGCTTTTTTATCTAAAAACGAATCAGATGTCGAAGATTTTCTTTTTTTCAATTCCTCTAACTTTAATATAGCATCTGCGTACTCTTCTTCCAATTTAGCTTGCTCGTTCGCTTTAATTTTTTGAGCTAATGCCTTTGCTTCCAAATCTTCAATTTCTTTATCCGTTAAAGTTACAACCTCATCGTCTTTTGGTTGTTTTTTGTTTTCTTTTACAGGTTTTTTATTATCGACTACTACTTCTTTATCAATTTTATCTAAGGCTTCCTTACGCTTCTCTTTTTCTTTTTCAGCTTTTTCTTCGTCTGCTTTCTTTTTGTTTGCTTTATCTTTAGCCTTTTCTTCATCTTTGGCTATTTTCTCAGCTTCTTTAACTCGTAGCGCTTCAGCCTTTTTAATTGCTAACTCTTTGTCCTTTTCTGCCTTAGCAGCTTTTTTTGCTTCCATTTCTTTTCGTTTTTCTTCTTCTTTAACTTGTTTATCAGCATTAGCTTTTTGGTCTGCCTCCGCTTTTGCTTTGGCTTTGGCTAACTTATCGGCTTCTTCCACTTTTTTGGCTTCTGCTTTTTTGTCAGATTCCGCTTTTGCTTTTTCAGCTTTGGCCGCTTTTTCGACTTCATCATCTTTCTTTTTCTTTTCATCTTTTGCTAGTTTATCAGCTTCTGCTTTTTTATTGGCGTCTTCTTTGGCTTGAGCTTTGGCTAACTTATCGGCTTCTTCCAACTTTTTGGCATCAGCCTTTTTATCAGCTTCGGCTTTTTCTTTTTCGGCTTTAGCTGCCTTGTCGGCTTCTCCATCTTTCTTTGGGTTGTCTTCTTTCGCCAAAATTTCTTTGGATTTTGATTTAGAATCTGCTTCGATTTTTGCTTTCGCTATTCGATCTGCTTCTGCTTTTTCTTTTTCTACTTTAGCTGCTTTTTCAGCTTCGATTACTTTCTTTTTAGCCTCTTCTTTTGCTAATTTATCTGATTGAGCCTTTTTATTGGCATCTTCCTTTGCTTTAGCTTTAGCCAATTTGTCAGCTTCTTCTGCCTTCTTAGCTTCGGCTTTTTTATCGGCTTCCGCTTTTTCTTTTTCAGCTTTCGCTACTTTTTCGGCTTCGGCATCTTTCTTTTTTTGTTCTTCTTTCGCTAATTTATCGGCATTAGCTTTTTTATCGGCTTCTTCTTTGGCTTTGGCTTTTGCTAATTTACCAGCTTCTTCTGCCTTTTTGGCTTCGGCTTTTTTATCGGCTTCCGCTTTTTCTTTTTCAGCTTTCGCTACTTTTTCTGCTTCGGCATCTTTCTTTTTTTGTTCTTCTTTCGCTAAC
>Ga0209573_1001711_pt1 | contig 31825 bp, 30 predicted proteins | sample TNRBio252014_DNA_FD_185870 | JGI IMG/M metagenome (GOLD analysis project Ga0209573, IMG submission 185870) | Wastewater treatment Type I Accumulibacter community from EBPR Bioreactor in Madison, WI, USA - TNR Reactor_6/25/2014_ DNA (SPAdes)... | ecosystem: Engineered > Bioreactor > EBPR >...
GTCGAGCGCGCTGGCGGTGTCGACGACGGCAGCGAAACGCTTAAGACTTTCGGCAATGCTGCAGTTGATGTTCTTCTGCGAGAATGACTCCGAAGCGGCACCGAAAATTGCAACTTCCTGCGCCCCCGCTTCTACCGCCGCGTCGAAACCCTTGAGGTTGGGCGTCAAAACCGGGTAGGCCACCTGCAGTCGGCGTCGCGGACTCGCCAAGACCGCGCGCAGGACCTCGGCGTTGTCTGCCATCTGCGGCACCCATTTCGGCGACACGAACGAGGTCGCCTCGATGGCCGACAGGCCGGCGTCGGCGAGACGTTCGATGAGTTCGACCTTGATCGCCGCCGGGACGATCTGCGCCTCGTTCTGCAAGCCATCGCGGGGACCGACTTCGACCAGTTTGACCTGTGCCGGCAGCGTCATCTCAATTCTCCGCGGCAAAATCGACCAGTTCGGCGCCATCGGCCACCTGATCGCCGGCGGCATAGCAGAAAGCTTTGACGATACCGTTCTTCGGCGCGGTAATCGTATGTTCCATCTTCATCGCTTCGAGAATCAGCAGCGCGGCGCCCTTTTCGACCTGCTGGCCAGGCACCGCCAGCAAGGCCACCACCTTGCCCGGCATTGGTGCCGTCAAGCCGCCTCCCTGTGTGCCGCCGGCTTCAACCAGGTGCAGGGGATCGTCGCGCAGAATGACGTAAGTCGTGCCATTGAGGAAAACGTGCCGCTTCTGTTCCTGCTTCTCATTGACGGCGACGACGCTGGCCACCAGGCGACGGTCGTCCAGCTCGACCGCCAGCTGGCCGGCAAAGCGACCGCTTTCGAGAACCCGCCCGCGCGCCAGCACCGACTCGCCAGCCAGCGCCAGGCGCCAGCCATCAGCCTCGTAAGCAACGGCCACTTCGTACGCCGAATCGCCGCTACGATAGGTTAGCGTGCGTTGCGACTGGATGTTCAAGCGCCAGCCGTCGTGCGAACTCCACGGCGACCAGGGGTCGCCCGAATGGCTGGCCCTGTTGAGCGCCGCCGCCTGCTCGCGGAGCAGACCGGCGACCGCGGCGACAAAGAAGACATTCCGCGGTGGTGCGCTGCGGGCCGGGAAGAGGAACTCGCGGCTACGTTCGATCAGGCCGGTATCGAGATCGGCGTCGGCGAAAGCCGGGCAGACCACCAGGCGTGACAGGAAAGTGACGTTGGTACTGACGCCGACGATGCGATAGTCGGCCAGCGCCTGCCACATGCGCGCCAGGGCCGCGTCGCGGTCGACATCCCAGACGACGAGCTTGGCGATCATCGGATCGTAGTAAGGCGAGATTTCGTCGCCTTGTTCGATGCCCGTATCGACGCGCACATTGAGGCTTTCGGCCGGTGGCGAGAGATGCACCAGTCGCCCGGTTGACGGCAGAAAGTCCTGCTCCGGATTCTCGGCATAGATACGCGCCTCGAGCGCATGCCCACGGATTTCCAGTTGCTCCTGGCGCAGCGGCAGCGGCTCGCCGCTGGCGACGCGCAACTGCCACTCGACGAGGTCCTGCCCGGAAATCATTTCGGTCACCGGATGCTCGACCTGCAAGCGGGTATTCATTTCCATGAAATAGAAACTACCGTCGTGCACGAAAGTATCACTGGCGATGAACTCGACGGTACCGGCGCCGACGTAACCGACCGCGCGCGCGGCGTCGACCGCCGCCTTGCCCATCGCCGCACGCCGGGCCGCGCTCATTCCCGGAGCCGGCGCTTCTTCGAGGACTTTCTGGTGCCGGCGCTGCACCGAGCAGTCGCGTTCGAAGAGATGGACGCAATTGCCCTGCGTGTCGGCGAAAATCTGGAATTCGATATGCCGCGAACGGCTCAGATACTTCTCGATCAGCACTTTGTCGTCGCCGAAGGACGAGGCCGCCTCGCGCTGGCACGAAGCCAGCGCCGCGGCAAAATCCTCGCCGCGCTCGACCAGACGCATGCCCTTGCCACCGCCGCCGGCCGCGGCCTTGATCAGCACCGGATAGCCGATCGCGTCGGCCTCTCCCTGCAAGCGCCCCGGGGCCTGGTCGTTGCCGTGATAGCCCGGCGTCACCGGGACTCCGGCCGCGCTCATGATCGCCTTGGCGGCCGACTTCGAACCCATGGCGCGGATCGCTGCCGCCGGCGGACCAATGAAGACGATCCCCGCCGCAGCGCAGGCGTCGGCAAAGACGTCGTTCTCGGACAGAAAGCCGTAGCCCGGATGAATCGCCTGCGCCGCGGTACGACGAGCCGCGTCAAGAATCCGCTCGCCGACCAGATACGATTCGCGGGCGGCAGCCGGACCGATGCACACCGCCTCGTCGGCAAGGCGCACGTGGCGGGCATTGGCGTCGGCCTCCGAGTAAACGGCGACGCTGCGCACGCCCAGACGACGAGCAGTCTTGATCACTCGGCAGGCAATCTCGCCGCGATTGGCAATCAGAATCTTGGTAAACATCGGAGCACCTTTCACCTTCACGCCGCCAGAGCGGCGCGAGTAGCGGAGTCAGCAGCGGCAAGCTGCAGGACAATAGATCTTGATCTCCGGGCAGCGTTCCCCGGCAACTCGGCGCCTCACGCGAGCAGCCAGTGCGGCCGCCGCTTTTCGAGAAAAGCGGCGAGACCTTCCTGGCCTTCCGGGCTGGCGCGCACACGGGTAATGCGTTGCGCCGTTTCGGCGATGGTCTGCTCGTCGATCGGCTGCCCGGCAACGACGCGTATCAGCGCTTTGCACTCGCCCTGCGCGCTTGGGCCATTGACCAGCAAGCTATCGACAATCTCGCCGATGGCTTCGTCGAGTTGTTCGTCACCGGGGACGATCTCGTGCAGCAAGCCTATGCGATAGGCTTCGGCGGCCGAAAAGCGCTCGGCGGTCAGCATGTAGCGCCGGCTGTAGCGCTCGCCGATGGCCGCCAGAACGTAGGGACTGATCACCGCCGGGATGATTCCCAACTTCACCTCGCTGAGCGAAAAGACGGCGTCGTAAGTGCCGACGGCGATATCGCAAGCGGCGATCAAGCCGACGCCGCCGCCGTAGGCCGGCCCCTGGACACGCGCGATCGTCGGCTTCGAGAGTTCGTTGAGGGTCGACAAGAGCTCGGCGAGGCGATTCGCGTCGCGCAGGTTTTCCTCCTCCGAGTAGTTAGCAGCCGCGCGCATCCAGTTCAGGTCGGCACCGGCGCAGAAGCTCTTGCCGGTAGATGACAGGACGACGGCGCGAACCTCGGGGTCGGCGTCGAGTGCACGCAGGCCGGCGGTGATCTCGGCGATCAGTTGCTCGTCGAAGGCATTGTGGCGCTGCGCCTTGTTCAGGGTCAGGATGCCGACGCCGCCGTCGACCTCGGTCACTATGGATTGGTAGTCGCTCATCAAAGCCTCGTTCACATCCGGAAAATGCCGAACTTCGTCGCTTCGGCAGGAGCGTTCATCGCCGCCGACAGGCCGAGTCCGAGGACGCGGCGGGTGTCGGCCGGGTCGATGACGCCGTCGTCCCAGAGACGGGCGCTGGCGTAGTAGGGATGACCCTGGAGCTCATACTGGGCGCGGATGGGCGCCTTGAAGGCTTCTTCGTCAGCAGCGCTCCACGACTTGCCGGCGGCTTCGATGCCGTCGCGCCTGACCGTCGCCAGAACCGCCGCTGCCTGCTCGCCGCCCATCACCGAAATACGCGCGTTCGGCCACATCCACATGAAACGTGGTGAGTAGGCGCGACCGCACATGCCGTAATTGCCGGCGCCGAAAGAACCGCCGATGACGACGGTGAATTTCGGCACCTTGGCACAGGCGACAGCGGTCACCATCTTCGCACCGTCACGGGCAATACCGCCGTTTTCGTACTTGCGACCGACCATGAAGCCGGTGATGTTCTGCAGAAAAAGCAGCGGTATGCCGCGCTGCGCGCACAGTTCGACGAAGTGGGCGGCTTTCAGCGACGATTCGGAAAACAGGATACCGTTGTTGGCAACGATGCCGATCGGATAACCCCAGACGCGCGCGAAACCGCAGACCAGGGTTGTTCCGTAACGCGCCTTGAACTCGTCGAAGTCCGAGCCATCGACGATGCGGGCGATGATCTCGCGGACATCGAAAGGCTTCTTGGTATCGGTCGGGATCACTCCGTACAACTCTTCCGCCGCGTACAGCGGCAGGCGCGGCTCGCTCAGGGCAAGCGCCGGCCGCTTGCGCCAGTTGAGATTGCCGACGATGCGCCGAGCGATGGCCAGTGCATGCGCATCGTTTTCGGCGAGGTGATCGGCGACCCCCGAGATGCGCGTATGCACGTCGGCGCCGCCGAGGTCTTCGGCGCTGACCACTTCACCGGTCGCCGCCTTGACCAGCGGCGGCCCGCCGAGAAAAATCGTCCCCTGATCCTTGACGATGATCGATTCGTCGGACATCGCCGGCACGTAGGCGCCGCCGGCGGTACATGAGCCCATCACCGCCGCGATCTGCGGGATACCGGCCGCCGACAGATTGGCCTGGTTGTAGAAGATGCGCCCGAAATGCTCCTTGTCGGGAAAGACCTCCTCCTGCATGGGCAGGAAGGCGCCACCCGAATCGACCAGATAGATGCATGGCAAGCGGTTCTCGCCGGCAATCTCCTGCGCCCGCAGGTGCTTCTTGACGGTCAGCGGGTAATAGGTGCCACCTTTCACCGTTGCGTCGTTGGCGACGATCATGCACTCGACGCCGTTCACCCGACCGATGCCGGTGATCAGCGAAGCCGCCGGCACCTCGAAGGGATTCTCGGCACTGCCGCCATACATGCCGTAGGCCGCCAGCTGCGACAGTTCGACGAAGGGCGAGCCGGGATCGACCAGGGCGTTGACGCGCTCGCGAGGCAGCAATTTGCCGCGGGCCAGATGTTTCTGACGCGCGCTTTCAGGCCCCCCGAGGGCGATGCGCGCGACAGTTGTGCGCAGATCGGCTACGACGCTGCGCATGGCCTCGGCGTTGGCCTTGAAATCGGCGCTTCGCGAGTTGAGCTGGGTTTGCAACACGGGCATCAGAAACCTCCAGAGGTCAGCCAGCGGTCCATTTGTGGCAGGCGGTCAACGCCAAAAAATGGCTCGCCGTCGATGATCATATACGGTGATCCAAAAACCCCCCCGGCCAGCGCTGCGTCGCATTCACTTTTCAGGCGCTGCTTGAGCGCGGCGCCGGCGAGCGCTTCTGACAGGATATCGCGGTCGACACCCTGCTGCGCTGCCAAGTCAAGCACCACATCAAGCGAGGAAACGTCGCGACCATCGACATAAAGGGCACGAAAAACCGCCTGTGCGAAAGCGCGCGCAGGTTCACAGGCCTGCTCGTAATCCTGATCGTGGAACCAGTAAAAGGCGCGCGCCGCGTGCTGCGTGGCAAGCGGAAAGTTCGCCGGATGCTTGTAGGGCAGCCCGAGGAAGCGCGCCGAGCGCGAGAAATCGCGCACCGAGTACTCGCCCTTGAGCGGCACCAGAGTCAATGGTGCCGCACCGGTGTGCTTGAACACGACGCCGAGCAGGATCGGCCGCCAGCTGACTGTGCGCCCGTGGCGCGCGGCCAGTTCGTCGATCTTCTCGGACGCCAGATAGCCATAGGGGGACGAGAAGTCAAAGTAGAAGTCTATGGGTTCGGACATGGTCTGGTTTTCGCGATCAGAGGATGGGTTGACCGTTCAGGCTCAGCGCCCGGGGAAGCGACTTCGCCGCGGCACGGTGTCAGCCAAATAGTTTGTCGTAGTCGGCATGCGTGCCTATCCAGATCCAGAGGAAACCGCCCTCAATCGGTGTGGCGAGTGCTCGATAATGTAATCCAACCCGCGCAGACCAGACTTTCCCTAGCTTCTTGAAGTGCAGCGAAGGGTGAGAAGGGTCTGTCTTCAGTAGTTGAAGATTCTTGTCGGCGACGCTTCGGATTTCGACCGGCAGACGTTCGTAGCAAGTCCAGAAGCTGGACGCCGCCTTGTGTTTCAAAGGTCTCGCGTCCGTCCGGACTCAAGCTCGCCGAGCGCTGCATTGACAAGGAATTGAAGCTTTCCAGCGCTGGAGTCGTCTGTAAGCTTCTGGTCCCAACGCGACTGATCGAACTCGAGAAACCACTCGCGGAGCTTCCGAAAGGAAGTCTCATCCAGCTCCGCGATCTGCCTTTCCAGTAGCTCTATTTCAATCATGAAACACCTCTCTGCATTGGCTGCGTGTCGCCGTAAATCAAGGTCGGCCGATTATCGAAAATCTCGTCGGTCTTTCATCCGCATCACGCGCCAGACGGTGTCCACCTCCGGCTGACGAGCATAAGGGCTCATGCTACGCGTCGGCAACGGCGCGCCCGATGACCAAGCGCTGGATGTCGTTGGCGCCTTCGTAAATCTGACAGACGCGCACGTCGCGGTAGATCCGCTCGACCGGGAAGTCGCTGACGTAGCCGTAACCGCCGAGAATCTGGATGGCGTCCGAACAGACTTTCTCGGCCATTTCGGAAGCAAACATCTTGGCCATCGAAGCTTCCTTCAGGCAGGGCTTGCCGGCATCCTTGAAAGTTGCGGCGCGCCAGACCATCAACCGTGCGGCGTCGATCTGGGTGGCCATGTCGGCGAGACGAAAGCTGACTGCCTGGTGCTCGATAATCGGCTTGCCGAAAGTCTCACGGTCCTTGGCGTATTGCACCGCGCATTCGAAGGCGGCACGGGCCATGCCAACCGACTGCGCGGCGATACCGATGCGGCCGGCTTCGAGGTTGGAGAGGGCGATGCGGTAGCCGTCACCTTCGCCACCGAGCAGGCTGGAGGCGGGAACGCGGCAGTTTTCGAACAGGATCTGGGCGGTATCCGAAGCGCGCTGACCCATTTTTTCCTCGATGCGGGCGACGATGTAGCCAGGCGTATCGGTCGGCACCAGGAAACACGAAATGCCTTTCTTGCCGGCCGCCTTGTCGGTGACGGCGAAGACGATCGCCACCTGCCCGTATTTGCCAGTGGTGATGAACTGCTTGACGCCGTTGAGGACGAAATGGTCGCCGTCGCGGTCGGCCCGAGTGGTGATCGCCGCGGCATCGGAACCGGTGTGCGGTTCGGTCAGGCAGAAGCAGCCGAGCTTCTCGCCGCTGGCCAGCGGTTTCAGCCAGGTCTCCTTCTGCTCGTCAGTGCCGTATTTCATGGTGATGCCGCAGGCCAGCGAGTTCTGGACGCTGACGATGGTCGAAGTGGCGCCATCGCCGGCGGCGATTTCTTCGATCACCAGCACCAGCGACATGTAGTCCATGCCGGCACCGCCCCATTGTTCAGGAACGACCATCCCGAGCGCACCTAGCTCGCCGAGCTCGCGCAAGGCTTCCGCCGGGAAAGTGTGATTACGGTCCCATTCGCCAGCGAAGGGGGCCAGGCGCTCCTGCGCGAAGTCACGCAGCGATTCGCGGATCATCTCCTGTTCCTGAGTCAGAATCATGCAGCTTTCTCCTTGAAATTGGCACCGGACGCAAGTTTCGCGCCGGCGCGATTGGTAATGTAGACGCCGGTAATTACCAGCGCCCCACCGCTCAGCACCGCCACCCCGAGCCGCTCGCCGAGCAAAACGGCGCCAAGAATGACAGCGCTGACCGGCACCAGATTGATGAACGCTGCCGAGCGCGTAGCGCCGATGCGGTGCACGGCTTCGGCGTACCAGGTGAAGGCCAGGGCGGTGCCGAAAAGACCCAGAAAGGCGATCGCACTCCAACCACGCCAGCTCGTTTCTGCCAGCGAAAACAGCGACCCCTGCAACAGCGCCGCAGAAGTCAGCATCAACCAGCCGGTAAGGCTGGCGCCGAAAGTCATCGCCAGCGGTGACAGCGAACGAGTACCTCGCCGCCCGAGGAAAGTGTAGGCCGTCCACATCACGGCACAGCCGATGATCAGCCATTCGCCAAGACCCACCTCACCGGCGATGAGCAGGTAGGGATGGCCATTGGTGACCACCAGCAGGCAGCCGAAAGCAGCCAGGCCGATGCCGAGCGCCTTGCCCGGCGACATCGGCGCGCCGAACAGCAGGCTGTCGCTGGCGGCGATCAGCGCCGGCGTCAGGGCCACCACCAGAGCGCCGCGACCGGCCTGGATCATGGTCATGCCGTAGAGAAAGCAGACGTTGTAGAGGAAAATGCCACTGGCGCCCATGGCGCTCAGCGTCAGCCACTCGCCGACTGACCAGCGTGGCCAGCCTTCACGAACGACCAGCAGCGCGCCGAGAACCAGCGCAGCAAGCAGGAAGCGCCAACTGGCCACGGCCAGCGGCGCGGCCTCGCTGACCGCGATGCGCGCGGCGACCCAGGTCGCCCCCCACAGCGCCGCCGTGGCAATCAGCTTGAAATAGGTTGCCGGCGACGCCGCCACGCGCGCCAGGGCCACTGACAAGGAAGCCGCCACACTCAGCCCTGCAAGGCTTCGAGCGCTGTCAAGTAAGTAGGCAGCAGGTCGTCCGGGCGATGCACGGTAAAGCCAAGGTCGCGCATCAAACCGTCCTTGAGGCCGTAGATCCAACCGTGCACGGTCAGCGCCTGGCCCCGCTGCCAGGCATCCTGAACAACGAAAGTCTGGCAGACGTTGGCCACCTGTTCGAGGACATTGAGCTCGCACAGGCGATCATGTCGCTTTTCAGGCGGCAGGCCATCGACGCGCGCCAGGTGCTTGTCATGGACATCACGGACGTGCCGCAGCCAGATGTCGACCAGCCCGACGCGATCGCGATTGAGCGCCGCCTTGACGCCGCCGCAGCCATAGTGGCCGACGACCATGACGTGCCGCACCTTGAGCGCATCGACGGCGAACTGAATCACCGACAGGCAGTTGAGATCGGTGTGCACGACGACGTTGGCAACGTTGCGATGCACGAAGATCTCGCCCGGCAGCAGGCCGACGATCTCGTTGGCCGGCACCCGCGAGTCCGAACACCCGATCCACAGATACTCCGGCGTCTGCAGCTGCGACAGACGCATGAAGTACTCGGTATCGCTTTCCTGCATGCGATTCGACCAGGCACGGTTGAAGTCGAAAAGGTGAAAGAGGTTTTCGTTGGCCACTTCTTGCTCGGTCCAGTTCTGCAGATCGAGAGCCAGGAACATCGTCCCTTCGATCGGCGTCTGGTAGTAGGCTGGCGCTTCGTGAAACCCCAATTCGCGATACAGGCGCACAGCGACGCGCATCGCCGGCAGGGTGTCGAGCAGCAGCCGCTTGTAGCCGATTTCCTTGGCCGCCTTGATCGCCGCCAGCGCCAGCTCGAGGCCGACACCGGCACTACGCTGACTGGGCTCGACGTATAAGCGCTTCATTTCGCACAGTCCCGCGGAGAGCGGCCGGATGCCGACGCAGCCAGCCGGCTGGCCGTTACGCTCGGCGTAGAAGAGGCGACCGGCGGGAGCCGCATAGGCCCCCGGCAGCGAAGCCATTTCCTCCTCGAAACCCTGGAACGACAGATCGACGCCCAGCCAGGCGGCGTAGGTGCGAAAGAACTGGCGAACATGTTCGACAGCGGCGGTATCGTCAGCAGTGAGGTTACGCAGAGTGGTGGTCATGATCTTCTGGAAGACTAGGTGCGTGGATGGAAAAAACAGTGGCTGAAAATGCGTGCAGCGCTGGCGCAAGGGATGCGCCTTGCCCGCTTGCGCCGGCGGCATGCGCTGCGTTTTTTGCGCTGCGTTTTGCGCCTCAAAGGGTGTCGGCGAATAGTTCGCGACCGATCAGCATACGACGGATTTCCGAAGTACCGGCGCCGATCTCGTAGAGCTTCGCGTCGCGCCACAGCCTGCCGGCCGGATACTCGTTGATGTAGCCATTTCCGCCGAGCGTCTGGATCGTTTCGCCGGCCATCCAGGTTGCTTTTTCGGCAGCGTAGAGGATGGCACCGGCGGCGTCCTTGCGCGTCGTTTCGCCGCGATCGCAGGCCTGGCCCACGGCATAGACGTAGGCCCGACAGACGTTGAAAGTGGTGTACATGTCGGCGACCTTGCCCTGCATCAACTGGAACTCGCCAATCGCCTGACCGAACTGCTGGCGGTCGTGCAGGTAGGGCAACACCAGATCCATCGCCGCGGCCATGAGCCCCAGCGGACCACCGGCGAGCACCGCGCGCTCATAGTCGAGGCCACTCATCAGCACGCGCACGCCGCCGTTGACCTGACCAAGCACATTTTCCAGTGGTACTTCGCAGTCGTCGAAAAACAGCGGGTAGGTGTTCGAGCCGCGCATGCCGAGTTTGTCGAGCTTCGATCCGCAGGAGAAACCTTTCATTCCCTTTTCGACAATCAGCGCGCTGATCCCTTTCGGGCCGGCGTTGATGTCGGTCTTGGCGTAAACCACCAGCGTGTCGGCGTCACCGCCGTTGGTGATCCACATCTTGCCGCCATTGAGCACGAAATGATCGCCCCTGGCTTCGGCGCGCAGCTTCATGCTCACCACGTCGGAACCGGCGTTGGCTTCGGACATCGCCAGCGCGCCGACGTGCTCGCCGGAAATCAGCTTCGGCAAGTAGCGGGCTTTCTGCGCCGCGCTGCCGTTGCGACCGATCTGATTGACGCAGAGGTTGGAGTGCGCCCCGTAAGACAGGGCGACACTCGCCGACGCCCGCGAAATTTCTTCCATGGCGATGATGTGCGCCAGATAGCCGAGCCCGGTTCCGCCGTACTCCTCATCGGCGGTCATCCCGAGCAGGCCCATGGCGCCGAGCTTGCGCCACAGGTCGGCGGGGAACAGATTGTCACGATCGATGGCCTCGGCACGCGGCGCGATTTCGTCAGCAGCAAAGCTGCGAATGCTTTCCCGCAGCATGTCGATCGTTTCGCCGTGGGCAAAATTGAGGCTCGGATATTCCATGTCTCTCGCTCCTTGGGTGGGCTTGGTGGTGACTTAGCGCGGGTGCTTGCCGCGCAGGGCAAGCTTCAGACGCGTGCGGTGACGGCGCGTGAAGACGCGTGTCCGCCCCTCGCGCATCGGCGACAGCAGACCCTGGTCTTCGTAGAAACGGATCGTTCGCGGCGTGATGTGAAACTCTCGCGCCAGATCGGAAATGCTGAAGGTCGTCGCTTGCTGGTCCACCGCAGGGCTGTCCAGAGTCTGATCACGTGTAGAATGCTTCGCTGCAGAGGCCATCAGGGGCCAGCCTCCTGAGCGGCCAAGTTTATAGATTTCGGACGTTTTTACAATCCACGGCCAAATGCTCCCCGACTATCCTTTTGCCACCCCGCCGGCTGCCGGAGAAACCTTTTCCGTCGCTCCCGGAATCCACTGGTTGCGGATGCCGCTGCCTTTCGCGCTGAATCACATCAATCTCTGGCTGCTCGAGGACGACGACGGCTGGACGATTGTCGATACCGGTTTCGCTCTCGATGCGGTCAAGGCGTGCTGGCAGACGATCCTTTCGCGGCTGAACACCAGCGAGCGTGGCGGGCGTATCGTGCGTATCATCGTCACCCACTTTCACCCCGATCACCTCGGCCTAGCGGCCTGGCTGCAGGAGCAGACCGGTGCGCCAGTGTGCATGACGCTGGGCGAGTATCTGACCGCGCACGCCGTCTGGCACGAAATCGGTGGCCACGGCAATCAGCCGATGCTGCGCCAGTTTCGCGCGCACGGACTCGACGCCGACCGTTGCGCGGCGCTGGAACGCCGTAGCGGCAACTACAACCGCGGCGTACCGAGCCTGCCGACCAGTTACCAGCGCCTGTTTGGCGGCGACGAGTTGCGCATCGGCAAGCGCCGCTGGCAGGTTCGCCTCGGCTTCGGCCACTCCCCGGAACACGCAGCGCTCTACTGTCGCGAGCTGGGGATCCTGATTTCCGGTGACATGCTGTTGCCCAAGATCTCGACCAATATCAGCGTTTTCGCAGTCACCCCGCGGGCCGATTCGCTAAACGATTTCCTGAACTCGATCGACCGCTACCGCGAACTGCCTCCCGAAACGCTGGTGCTGCCGTCGCACGGCTTGCCGTTCCATGGTATCGAGAACCGGGTCAATGCCCTGCATGCGCATCATGAAGAGCGGCTGCAGCTTCTCGAAGATCAGTGCACCAGCCCGCGCAGCGCGGCTGACTTGCTGATGACCCTGTTCGCGCGCGATCTCGACACCCATCAGACGATGTTCGCCATGGGTGAGGCGATCGCCCATCTCAACCGGCTTGAGCACGCCGGCCGACTGCTGCGCAGCGAGGACGACAACGGCCTGATCCGCTTCGTCAGAAGGCAGGATGCCGCCAGGCCAGCAGGAAAACCCGCAGGACACTGACCATGAGATTGCCGCCAGCGAGTGCCCAAGACCGATCTCTGCCTGCAGCCGCAGAGGTCGCCGACAGCTATCTGGAAGTCGCCCAGCGCGCGTCGCTGCTGCTGCGTCGGCACATGAAGAAAACCGCCCGGAAAGGCATCTGGTTCCCCAGCGAGGAATTCGAGCTCGCCAAGGCATACATGGATCTCTCGGCACGCCTGCTGACCAGCCCCTACCGCCTGGCGCAAACACAGATGGCGATGATGCGTGACCATATCCAGCTGTGGCAGCAAACCACACTGCGCAGAATGGGCCTGCCTTTCCACAGCGTCGTTAGCCCGGACGCGCACGACACACGCTTCGACGACCAGGCCTGGGAGGACAATTTCCTCTTCGACTTCATCAAGCAATCCTACCTCATCACGGCTCGCCACCTGCACCAGACGGTGGCCAGCGCCGCGAGCCTCGACGAAACGACCCAGCACGGGGTAAACACGCTCACCCGGCAATACGTCGACGCGCTATCGCCAACCAACTTTGCGCTCACCAACCCCGAAGTGCTGCGCGAAACGGTAAATAGCAAGGGCAAGAACCTTCTCAAGGGCTTGAAACACCTGCTCAAGGATCTTGCAGCAGGCGATCAGCAAGGGCTGCCACGGTCGCATGACAGGGGTGGCTTGCGCCTCGGCGCAGACCTGGCCAGCACCCCGGGCAAGGTGATCTACCAGAACGAGCTGCTGCAATTGATTCAGTACCAGGCGGCCGGCAGCCATCAACACCGGAAGCCCTTGCTGATCGTGCCGCCGTGGATCAACAAGTACTACGTCTTCGACCTTGGCGAAAGCAACTCCTTCGTCCGCTGGGCAAGCGAACAAGGCTTCACGACCTTCATCATCAGCTGGGTCGACCCCGACCAGCGACTGGCGCAGAAAGGGTTTGCCGACTATCTCGTCGATGGCGTGCTGGCCGCGATCGATGCCGTTGAACAGGCGACCGGCGAGAAACAGATCGATCTCGTCGCCTACTGCCTCGGCGGCACGCTGCTGATGGCCACCCTCGCCTGGATGGCCGCCCAGCGCGACACACGCGCGGCTTCGGCGACTTTCCTGGGGACACTGATCGACTTTTCCGAACCCGGCGAACTAGCGACCCTGGCCGCGACGGCGGCTCCTGCGGCAAAAAAAACCGCTCGCGCGCGCGATCGCCACAGCGCGGCGCTGGCCAGCACTTACCAGATGCTGCACGCCAACGACCTGATCTGGTCCTTCGTAGTCGATACCTACCTGCTCGGCAAGGATCGCTTCCCGCTCGAACAGCTGCACTGGAACAGCGACTCGACGCGCATGCCGACGGCACTGCACCAGTTCTATGTAGAGAACTTCTACCAGGCCAATAAACTGTGCCAGCCGGGCGGCGTTGCTCTGGCCGGTGTCGACATCGACATCTCCCGGGTAAAGCTGCCCTGTTATTTCCTGGCCACCATCGAAGACCACATTGCCCCTTGGAAGAGCGCTTACCGCGGCGCGCAACTGCCGGGCGGTGCGCGGAGATTCGTGCTCGGCGGCTCCGGCCACCTGGCCGGAACGATCAATCCACCCGCCGCCAGGCGACACGGCTACTGGACCAACGACACGACTCCCCTGCCCGAAAAGGCAGACGACTTCCTGAGCAGCGCCACGCGGCACCACGGTTCATGGTGGACCGATTGGCAAAAATGGCTGCTCGCGCAAGCCGAAGCCAATACCCTGGTCGTCGCCCGCCAGCCGGGTGAGCGGGCACTGAAAGTAATCGAGGATGCTCCCGGCAGCTACGCCGCCGGTCGCAGCGACCCGCCAGCGGCGGGCTAGGCAGCCTGCCGCTGCTTGATCAAACACCTGCCTGATGAGCTCGATCCTACTCCCCGACTACAGCGGCGGCAGCATCGTCAATCTGATGCAGAGTATCGCCACGGCCTGCGGCAGCAGGCGCTGCGACTACCCGCCGCTGGCCTTGCTGTCGGCAGCGCAACTGGCCCGTGCACGGCATATCGTGCTGATGGTCGTCGACGGACTCGGCCAGCGGACCTTGAGCCGGCACGCCGCCAAGCTGCATCTGCAAGACCACCAGCTGGGCAGTATGACCTCGGTTTTCCCGTCGACGACCGCCAGCGCGATCACCACTTTCATGACTGGCCTGGCTCCGGCGCAGCACGGACTGACCGGCTGGCACATGCATCTCGACGAGATCGACCAGACGCTGGCCATCCTGCCGCTGACTCCCCGCAGTGGGCCGTTGCTTGCCCCGCCCGAGCAGCTACCGCCACGACTTTTCGAACATCAGTCGCTGTTTCAGACGCTGAACCGGGAATCCTGGGTGATTGCGCCACAAAGTATTGCCAGCAGCGCCTTCAACACCTGGCACTCGCGCGGTGCGCAGAGCATCGCCTATCGCTCCTTGCCCGAAATCTTCGCCAGCATCAGCGAGCTGACTCAGGAAAAGCTCAAGCCGCGCTACATTTATGCCTACTATCCCGATCTCGATTCCCACTCGCACCGTTACGGAACCGACAGCCGCCAGGCACAGCAGACGCTGGCTGCGTTTGATGCCCATTTCGGCGAGCTGCGGCGGCGGCTGCGCGGCAGCAATACCTGGCTGCTGGTCACCGCCGACCATGGTTTCATCGATTCGCCGGGCCGCCGGGTGATCGACGTCGACGACCATCCGCAACTGGCCGCGCTCCTGCAACGGCCGCTATGCGGCGAGCGCCGCGTCGCCTATTGCTACGTTGCCGAGGCCAAGCGGCCGGCTTTTGAAACCTACGTCCGCCGCCATCTCGGTCGCGCCTGCCACCTCTACGCTAGCGAACAGCTGATCGCCGCCGGCTGGTTCGGGCCGCCGCCCTACCATCGCACCCTGGCGTCGCGAGTTGGCGACTACACCTTGCTGATGAAGGACAACTGGACGATCAAGGACTGGCTGCCTGGCGAAAAGCGCTACACCATGCTCGGCGTGCACGGCGGCACCAGCAGCAGCGAGATGCGCGTCCCATTGATCGCCGTACGCACCTAGCGGCAGCAAGAAGTGCCCGCCGCCAACGACCACATTCATTCCATCAGGGGGATCCAGAAAATGGCCAACGACAATAGCAAGAGCGCGCACACCGATCGTCTGATCGCCGACGCGGTACGCAATCGTCAGAGCCGCGAGGAGGGTTATCGCGAACGGGCGCTTAAAATTTACCCCTGGATCTGCGGACGCTGCAGTCGTGAATTCAGCCACCAAAACCTGCGCGAACTGACGGTCCACCACCGCGACCACAACCACGACAACAACCCCGGCGACGGCAGCAACTGGGAATTGTTATGCCTGTACTGTCACGACAACGAGCACTCGCGACAACTCGACGCCGACGCCGCACGTCAGGCCGGGATCGATTCATCCGGCGCGAAAACCAGGGCCGTAGCGACCGGCCAGCCCTTTGCCAACCTCAAGGATCTGCTGAAACGCAAGTAGTCGGCAAAGTCCCTGGTGCGCGACTTTCACATTAACGGTCATGACACATGGAGACACCCCAAATCATGAAAGTCATGACCGTTTCCCCCTCTTCCCCGACCCTTCTCCCACGAGGGGAGAAGGAAGATTCGTGAGTCGCTTGCGCGACTTTCACATTAAAGGCGACGGATCTTATCGAGCAGTGCGCTGGTGGAAGTCTGATGGATGAACGGCAAAGACAGGACGCGCCCCCCGCAAGCGCGCACTTCGCGGTTGCCGACGATTTTCTCGAGCGGCCAGTCGCCGCCCTTGACGAGCACCTCGGGTCGGCAATCGAGGATGCGCTGCAGCGGCGTATCCTCGTCAAACCAGGTCACCAGGGTCACCGAGTCCAGCGCCGCGATGACCGCCAGCCGATCCGCCAAAGCATTCACCGGCCGCTCGTCCCCTTTGCCAAGGCGCTTGACCGAGGCATCCGAGTTGACCGCCACCAGCAGCGCCGCTCCGAGGACACGTGCCTGGGCGAGAAGCGTCACATGTCCGCGATGCACGATGTCGAAGCAGCCATTTGTGAACACCAAGGGCCGCGGCACAGCGGCGAGGCGCTCGGCCAGCTCATCTGGAGCAGCGATCTTGCTTTCGAAGGCCGGGAGTGCCGTGGCTGCGGCCGCTGCAGTGGCCGTCGGCAAGGTCGAGTCGCTCATTTTTTACTCCAGGAAACGGGTCGGGGCTGCCGGCTGGCGCGGCCGCGGCCAAGCCTGATTGCTTGGCGATGCGCGCCAGTTTCTCATCCACCAAGCCGACCAGCAAGGGCTGACCGCAGGGGAACACGCGAAACTCGCCCGGGCAGCGCTCCAGCGCTTGTGCCCCGCCCCGTGACCTTTCACACGGAGAGTCGTTAAGCGACTCGCTATAATCGCTGCTCAATTGAGCAGCGCCTGCTCGGCTGGCCAAACGCGCAGCACGAAACACGGAAGCTGAAACACTGAATCTGAAACATTGAATGTTGAATGCGGCAGCGGTCGCGCTACAGGAGAGACTATGAACATCAAAGACGAAGTGGTCGCGGTGCTTGACGAGGTTTTGAGCCTCAAGGGCCGCGCCAGCACCTTTTCGCTGGAAACGCCACTGCTCGGCGCCATCCCGGAACTGGATTCGATGGCCGTGGTGGCACTGATCACGACTCTGGAAGAACGTTTTGGCTTTGTCGTGGACGACGACGAAATCGACGGCACGGTCTTTGCGTCGCTCGGCACGCTGCTGAACTTCGTGCACGCCAAGCTGGGCGTCTGAGCACACCGACCATGCGCCGCGAAGCCTTCTTTCTGCCCAGCAGCGTCGGCCAGCGCTTGGTGCTGCTCTACTCGCCAGAGCCGGCGGAGAAACCTCGTGGTGCGGTGGTCTACGTGCATCCCTTCGGCGAGGAACTCAACAAGTCACGGCGCATGGCGGCCTTGCAGGCCAGGGCGATGGCCAGTGCCGGCTACATAGTCCTGCAGATCGACCTGCTCGGCTGCGGCGACAGTTCGGGTGATTTCGGTGACGCCACCTGGGAGGCATGGCTGGCCGACGTAAAACTCGCCAGCGCCTGGCTGCAGGAGCGAACGACTGCCGCGCTGTGGTTATGGGGCCTGCGCAGCGGCTGCCTGCTGATCAACGAAGCGGCACACCGCATGCAAGGGCCGGTCAATCTGCTGTTCTGGCAGCCGGTTGTCTCGGGCAAGCAATTTCTGCAGCAGTTCCTGCGCCTGAAAGTGGCCTCCGAAATACTCGCCAGCGATGGCAAAGGCGTCATGGAGCGCCTGCGTGGCCAGCTCCGGCAGGGAGACGCCATCGAGATCGCCGGCTATCTGCTCGCCCCAGCGCTGGCGCAGGGTCTCGAACAGGCGGACCTGCTGCTGCCGCACCGCTCGGGCCGCGTCGAGTGGATCGAGATCTCCGGTCGAGCCGATGCCAGCCTGTCACCAGCCGCCACGGCACGGCTCACGCAGTGGCAAGCAGCCGGGCAGGAAGCGCGCGGCACGGCAGTGAGTGGTCCCGCCTTCTGGCAGACGACCGAGATCAGTGAGTGTCCGGCGCTGCTCGAAGCCAGCCTGCGCGCCCTCTCCGAAGCGGTTCCGGCATGAACATCGTCGAACAAGCCCTGCTCTTCCCTTGTGCCGGCGAAGACCTGTCGGCGATCATTGCCTGGCCACAGGCTGTCCACTCCGCCAGCGCTCAGGCTACTGGCCGCTGCGGCGTGCTGATCATCGTCGGCGGTCCTCAGTACCGGGTCGGAAGTCACCGCCAGTTCCTGCTCCTCTCCAGGCGTCTCGCCAGCGCCGGTTATCCGACGATGCGCTTCGACCACCGCGGCATGGGTGACGCCGGCGGCAGCATGCGTGGCTTCGAAGACCTGTCGACGGACATCGCAGCGGCCATCGAAGCTTTCCAGCGCAACTGCCCAACAGTGCAGCGCCTCGTTCTCTGGGGCCTTTGTGACGCCGCCTCGGCCGCCCTGCTCTACGTCGAAGCCAGCCATGACCCGCGGATAGCCGGCCTGACCTTGCTCAACCCCTGGGTACGCTCGGAAGTCAGCCTGGCGCAGACGCACATCAAGCATTACTACGGCCAGCGCCTGCTGCAAGGCGAGTTCTGGCGAAAACTGCTCAGCGGCCGAATGGAAGTCATGAAAGCGTTAGCTTCCCTGCTCGCTAGCGCGCGCCTGGCGCGGCGTTCGCGTGCACCCGGCGAGGCTTCGGAAAAGCGCGGCTTCCAGGATCGCATGGCGGCCGGCTGGCGGGAGTTTCCCGGCGAGCTGCTACTGATCCTCAGCGGGCAGGACTATACCGCCAAGGAGTTTATCGAGTTTTCTGCCACCGACCCGGCCTGGTCAGGCCTCGCTGACGCGACCAAGGTACGCCGCGTCGATATTGCCGATGCCGATCACACTTTCTCCTCGCGGGCGCAACGCGCACTGGTCGAGGAGGCGACGCTGGCCTGGCTTGACAAGCACCTGAAGGGCGTTGTTGAAGCCGGCCCGCAAACAACAGCAGGGGATTTTTCGGATGCGCACGCAAATGAGTAGCTCCTATGACAGCCGACGCCACAGTCGTGGCAAAGCCCAAGCCGGCTCGGCACGCTGGTTCCGGCGCTATCGATGGCTGGTCATTGCCGGCTGGCTGGCCCTTCTTGCGGTCGTCGCCTGGACGCTTGTCATGCCCGCGGCGCCGCGACCAGTAGTGACTGGCGCGGCTGGCCAGGCAGCGGCTGCGGCAAGCGCGAACGCCAAAGCCGGCAACTTGCTGCCGGTGATGCTACCGGCCGATGACGCGGTGCACGACAAGCTCACCGAATGGTGGTACTACAGCGGCCACCTGCAGACCAACTCCGGCGAAAAGTATTCCTTTCATCTGGCCAGCTTCCTGCGCCGCGGAACGCTGACACATACCGTATTCCACGGCTCGCTGCTCGACCATCAGACCGAGAAGCGCTATACCGAACAGGCACGTACTGCGGGAAACCCTGCGGATGGGCGCCGCGATGGCTTCAACTTCAGCTTCGGCAACTGGCAGCTGCAAGGGAACAGCGAAAGACACCTGGCGAAAATGGCCGGCAAGGATTTTTCGCTCGATCTGCAATTCGTCGACAAGAACCCGCCAGTCCTGCACCAGGCTCCGGGAACGCCTATCGCCGGCCTGCTCGACTTCGCAGCCGCTGGCAAGAGCTATTACACCTCGCGCCCACGCATGAGCGTACAAGGCACGCTAACCCTCCACGGCGAGCAGAAAGCCGTGCTCGGCGAAGTGTGGTTCGACCATCAATGGGGCGACTTCGAAGCGGCTAAGCTGCGCTGGAACTGGTTTGCACTGCAGTTGAGCGATGGCGCCGACATCATGATCTTCGAACTCTTCGATCGCCAGGGAAAACCGGTGCAACGCATGGGAACCTACACCAGGAACGGCACGATCAGCGCGCTCGGCGATGGCGACATTGGGCTCAGCTCCAGCGGCAGGTGGAAGAGCCCGGCGTCGGGAGTGAGCTATCCGCTGGACTGGACCCTCTCGATTCCGTCGAAGGGCGTACAGCTACAGGTGGATCCGGTCATTCGAGCGAGCGAATTTGATGCGCGCACGACGACGCTGAACGTTTACTGGGAAGGGGCCATCAAGCTGAGCGGCTCGCACAGCGGCGTCGGTTTCATGGAACTGAGCGGCTACGAAGCGACGAAAGAGGCGCGCAAGGAGCCGCCAGCAGCAAAAGACAAGCGCAAGTAGTTGACTGCGTGCTCCGCTGAGCCCAACGAGAACGCAACGCAATTCGCAACCCGGCTTGCCGTTGAAGGGAGCTTGCTGAAGCAGCACCGTACATTCTGTCTGCACAAGCCCTGAAAAACCCTCCTGGCGGTTTGCTTGCCGACCCGCAAGCGCTAAGATGACGGGCTTTGCGCCTGCGCGGCGCCGCCCGGAGTCGCAATGAACCTCCTGAAGACCCTCGCCACCGTCAGCAGCATGACCCTGCTGTCGCGTATCCTCGGCTTCGTGCGCGACTTCGTGATTGCCCGTACTTTCGGTGCCGGCCTGCTCACCGACGCTTTCTTCGTCGCTTTCAAGCTCCCCAACCTGCTGCGCCGGCTTTTTGCCGAAGGCGCTTTCTCGCAAGCCTTTGTGCCGATTCTCGGCGAATACCGGAACCAGCGCGGCCCCGAGGAAGCCCGGCTGCTGGTGGATCGTGTCAGCAGTACTCTTTTTCTTCTCGTCCTGGTCGTAACCGTGCTCGGCATGGCCGGCGCCTCGCTGCTCGTCTACCTCTCCGCACCGGGCTTTGCCGACGACCCGGAAAAGTTTGCCCTGACCGTCAGCCTGACGCGCATTACCTTCCCCTATATTCTCTTCATGTCACTGGTCGCGCTCGCCGGCGGCGTGCTCAACACCTGGAGTCGCTTTGCCGTGCCCGCTTTCACGCCGGTACTGCTCAACGTCTCCTTGATTGCCATGGCGCTGTTTGCCACGCCGTACTTCGAGCCACCGATCATGGCCCTGGCCTGGGCGGTTCTCCTCGGCGGCGCCGTGCAGCTGGCCTTCCAGCTCCCGGCGCTGAAGCGCATCGGCATGCTGCCAAGATTCTCCCTGAAGCTGCGCGACGAGGGCGTGCGACGCATCATGCGCCTAATGGCGCCAGCCTTGCTGGGCGTTTCAGTGGCCCAGGTCAGCCTGCTGCTGAATACCGTTTTTGCTTCTTTCCTGGGCACCGGCAGCGTCTCCTGGCTGTACTTTGCCGACCGCTTGATGGAGTTCCCGGCCGGGATGCTCGGCGCGGCCCTGGGCACCATTCTGCTGCCTTCGCTATCGCGTCACCATGCCGCACAACAGCACGACGATTACTCGCGACTGCTCGACTGGGGGCTGCGGCTAACTTTTCTTCTCGCCGCGCCGGCGGCACTGGCGCTGGCGATTCTGGCGGTGCCACTGATCACGACGCTGTTTTACCACGGCGCGTTCACCGCCAACGACGTCTTGATGACCCGCAACGCACTGCTCGCCTACAGTATCGGCCTGCTCGGGCTGATCCTGGTGAAAGTCCTGGCGCCGGGTTTCTACGCTCGCCAGAACGTGCGCACGCCGGTCAGGATCGCGATCATTTCACTGTGCAGCACGCAGCTCTTGAACCTGCTGCTGGTCGGCTGGCTACAGCACGCCGGCCTGGCGCTGGCCATCAGCCTGGCGGCGATTCTCAACGCCAGCCTGCTTTTCCGCGGCTTGCGGCAGAGCGCGATCTATGTTCCACAACCGGGCTGGCTGCTCTTCTATGCTCGTCTGGGTCTGGCCATGCTCGGCATGGGTGCGGCGCTATGGTTCACCGTTGGCGACGAAAGTGCCTGGTTGAGCTGGACCCTCAGCCAACGACTGCTGCGTCTTTCGATGCTCGTAAGCTTCGGTGCGGGCGTCTATTTCGCTACACTATGGATCGCAGGTTTTCGCCTGCGCGACTTCAAACGCAGCGCGGCCGAGTAATCAATCAGGAGAACCAACAATGGAATTGAGCAGCAGTAGTTTCAGTGACGGGCAGCAGATCCCGGGTGACTTCGCTTTCTGCATTGCCGATCCCGATCACCATGTCTGCCTGGGCAGCAACCGCAACCCGCAGCTGGCGTGGAGCGGCGCCCCGGGCGGCACCCAGTCCTTCGCCATCATCTGTCATGACCCCGACGTTCCGAGCCAGGGTGACGACGTCAATCAGGAGGACCGCAGCGTGCCAGCGTCGCTGGCGCGCGTCGACTTCTTCCACTGGGTGCTGCTCGATCTACCGGCCAGCCTCGGCGAAATCAGGGAAGGCGAGTTCTGCAGCGATGTCACGCCGCGCGGCAAACCCGGTCCGCACGCGCCACACGAGGCACGCCAGGGAATCAACGATTACACCAACTGGTTTGCCGGTGACAACGACATGCGCGGCGACTACTACGGCTATGACGGCCCCTGCCCGCCCTGGAACGACGAGATTGTCCACCGCTATGTGTTTACCGTCTTTGCGCTCGACGTCGCCAAGCTCGATGCCGAAGGCCGGCTGACCGGCCAGCAACTGCGGGCGGCGATGCAGGGACACGTCCTGGCGCAGGCCAGCCTGACCGGCACCTACACGCTCAATCCGGCGCTCAAGTAGAGCAGCCGGCAGAGCACACCGCTCACCGCCAAGCGGCAGACACAAAAAAGGGGGCCGCATAAATGCGGCCCCTTTTCATTTCTCGGACAGAGTACAGCGCCAGGCCAATAGGCCACACGCCGCCCCTGCCGACCACTACCGGGCTCTAGACTTACTTCACCTTGACCTCGACGCGACGCGCCGCGGCGCCTTCACCGGTGCCGGTAATGGTGACATTGATCGACTCTGGTTTGTTCACTTCGATACGCTCTCCGGCAACTCCAGCCGCTTTCAGCGCTTCACCGACAGCCACGGCACGGTCCGTCGAGAGCGCCGCACTGGCTTCCGTGCTAACGCTTGCATCGTGGAAACCCGAAATGGCGAGCTTGGCGCCGGCATTGGCTGTGACATGCAGGAGCATGCCTTCAAGCGTGATCGCCACATCACCCGGCAGCTCCGCCGAACCGACTTCGAAATACAGCGTGGCACCCGGCAAGGCGGCAGCCATCGCCGCCGCTGGAGCGGCCGAAGCGGCCGAAGCCGCCGGAGCTTGTGCTGCCGGCATCGGCTTGGCACCCGCGGCAGGAACCATCAAGGGCACGATCATCAGCGCAACGATGTTGATGATCTTGATCAGCGGATTGACCGCCGGACCCGCCGTATCCTTGTAAGGGTCGCCGACGGTATCGCCGGTCACCGATGCCTTGTGGGCTTCGGAACCCTTGCCGCCAAAGTTGCCGTCCTCGATGTGCTTCTTGGCATTATCCCAGGCGCCACCACCGGTGGTCATCGAGATGGCGACGAAAAGGCCGGTGATGATCGTTCCCATCAGCAGGCCACCAAGCGCCTGCGGACCGAGAAGCAGGCCGACGACAACCGGTACCAGCACCGGCAACAGCGAGGGGATGATCATTTCGCGGATCGCGGCAGCGGTCAGCATACCGACGGCACGGGAGTAATCCGGCTTCGCCGTGCCTTCCATGATGCCCTTGATTTCCGCGAACTGCCGGCGTACCTCGACGACCACGGAACCGGCCGCACGACCCACCGCCTCCATCGCCATGGCCGCGAAGAGGTAGGGAATCAGACCGCCGAGGAAGAGACCGATGATCACCATGTGATTGGAGAGATCAAAGCTCAGGGTGGCACCGAAGCTCGCTTCGAGGGCGTGCGTGTAATCGGCGAACAGGACCAGCGCGGCCAGACCGGCGGAGCCGATCGCGTAGCCTTTGGTCACCGCTTTGGTGGTATTGCCCACCGCGTCGAGCGGGTCGGTGACATCACGCACCGACGACGGCAAACCCGCCATTTCGGCGATACCGCCAGCGTTGTCGGTAATCGGTCCGTAGGCGTCGAGGGCAACGATGATCCCGGACATTGACAGCATCGCGGTCGCGGCGATGGCGATGCCGTACAGACCGGCCAGCGCATAGGTGACGTAAATTGCCGCGCAGACGGAGAGTACCGGCAACGCGCAGGCTTTCATCGACACGGCCAGGCCGGCGATGATGTTGGTGCCGTGACCGGTGGTCGAAGCTTCGGCAACACCTCTGACCGGCGAAAACTCGGTCGCGGTGTAGTACTCGGTGATCCACACCAGCAGGCCGGTCAGAACCAGACCGACGGCCGCCGCCCAGAAAATGCTCCCCGAGCTGATCAAACTGCCGTCGGCCAGCGTCACACCGTCGCCGAGCAGCATCCTGGTCACCGGATAGAAGGCGACCAAGGCCAGGGCGCCAGCCACGGCCAGGCCGCGGTAGAGCGCGTTCATGATCTTGCCGCCATCGTTGGCCTTGACGAAGAAGCAGCCAATGATCGAGGCAATGATTGAAACGCCACCGAGGACCAGCGGGTAGATGATCAGGTTGTCGTTGGCGCCAGGGACGCCCTGGAGCATCATCGCGCCAAGCACCATCGTCGCCACCACGGTCACCCCGTAGGTCTCGAAGAGGTCGGCAGCCATGCCCGCGCAGTCGCCGACGTTGTCGCCGACGTTGTCGGCGATGACCGCCGGGTTGCGTGGGTCGTCTTCCGGAATGCCGGCCTCGACCTTGCCGACCAGGTCGGCGCCGACGTCAGCACCCTTGGTGAAGATGCCACCGCCCAGACGAGCAAAGATCGAAATCAGCGATCCGCCGAAGGCCAGACCAATCAGCGGTTGAACCGTATGGTGCAGATCGCCGCCCGGCTCTCTGAGAATGGCGTAGTAGCCGGCGACGCCGAGCAGGCCCAGGCCAACGACCAGCATGCCGGTAATTGCACCCCCCTTGAAGGCGACATCGAGCGCCGCGGCAATGCCGTTGCGCGCGGCTTCGGCGGTGCGCACATTGGCCCGTACCGAAACGTTCATGCCGATGAAGCCGGTGGCTCCCGACAGAACGGCGCCGATCAGGAAGCCCATGGCCATGGCCATGCCGAGGGCCAGCCAAATGACCACGAAGAGTACGGCACCGACGATGCCGATAGTGGTGTATTGCTTGTTGAGATATGCAGAGGCGCCTTCCTGAATGGCTTTGGCAATCTCCTGCATTTTTGGATTTCCGGCGGGCAAGCCGAGAATCCATTTAGTCATTGCGGCGCCGTAACCCACTGCAATGAGCGCGCATAGCAGCGCGAACACCAGATAACCCATATACAACCTCCCTCTCTAAAGTTCCCAGCTCCCAGGGAAACTCCCCGTGGCTCGAATTTACCTCATCCGCGACTCAAACAACAAAAAACCGACTTTTAACACCCTTTGTGCGCCTGCGGGTCGTGCCTGGGGCGAACTGCGCAGAGGCAATTTTCCGATCCACCGTCATTGACGGCGCGCTACTGCAACGCATCGAATGCGGCTTTCTTGATCTCCTCGACACTTCCTACACCGGCAATTCTCGGGCATTTCGGCGCCTTCGGGTCGCCAGTCGCTGCCCACGCCCGGTAGTAGTCGAGTAAGGGCTTGGTTTGCGAATGATAGATCTGCAAGCGCTTGCGGACCGTTTCCTCCTGGTCGTCGGCGCGCTGAATCAGCTCTTCTCCCGTCGCATCATCCTTTCCGGGCTCTTGCGGCGGGTTGAAGCGCAGATGATAGGTACGACCGGAGGCAAGATGAACGCGACGACCACTCATCCGTTCGATGATTTCCTCGTCGGCAACGTCGATTTCCAGCACGTAGTCGAGCGCCACGCCAGCGACTTTCATCGCCTCTGCTTGTGGCAAGGTGCGCGGGAAGCCGTCGAAGAGATAGCCATCGGCGCAGTCGGGTTTTTGCAGGCGATCGCTGACCAGGCCGATGATGATCTCGTCGGAGACCAGCCCCCCGGCGTCCATTACCTTCTTGGCAGCCACTCCCAGAGAGGTTCCCGCCTTGACCGCCGCACGCAGCATGTCGCCGGTCGAAATCTGCGGGATACCGAAATGCTCACAAATGAACTGGGCTTGCGTGCCTTTTCCGGCCCCTGGCGCACCTAGCAGAATGAGTTTCATGGTTCGCTTTCGTTGATTTTCAAATCGAGCAACTTGCCCATAAATTCAGACACTTGCAGTTCAGTTAGCGGCTGCTGCCAACACGTTGTCGTGACCAATACGCTGCAACTTACCCTCAAACTGGCGCACGGTCAAACTTTTTGAACCATGCCTGAACACGCTGCGCATCGGCAGGCGTATCGACGCCAGCAGCCGGCAGCTGATCGGCAATCGCGACGTTGATGCGAAAGCCGTGCCACAGGGCACGCAACTGCTCGAGAGCCTCCAGGCTTTCCAGCGGCGAAGGCGCCAGACTGGCATAGGTGCGCAGGAAACGCGCCCGATAGGCGTACAGTCCGACGTGCCGATAGGCAAGCATCTGCGCGGGCAGCGTTTCGCCGCCGGCCTCGCGTGCGAAGTGGTCGCGTGCGTAAGGAATCGGCGCTCGCGAAAAATACAGCGCGTCGCCACTGGCCGCGAGCACCACCTTGACCACATGTGGGTTGAAGAAATCAGCGGCATCGACGACCGCGTGCGCAAGGGTGGCGATGTCGGCGCCGCTCTGTGCCAGCTGGGCCGCGGTCTGGGCAATCAGCAGCGGGTCAATGAGGGGCTCGTCGCCCTGCACATTGACCACCACGGTGTCGTCGCTCCAGCCGGTGGCCTCGACCACCTCCGCCAGGCGATCGGTCCCGCTGACATGATCGACACGGGTCAGCAGGGCGCGCAGGCCATGCTGCTCGGCCGCCGCCAGCACCTGTGGATGGTCGCTGGCGACCAGCACCTCGTCGGCCCCGGACAAAATCGCCCGCTCGGCGACGCGCACGACCATCGGCTTGCCGGCCAGGTCGAGCAGTGGCTTGCCCGGCAAGCGGGTCGACGCGTAGCGCGCCGGAATGACCACCTTGAACGGCATCGCAGGCATCCTTGGAGGTGGCGCTCAGGCGTCGTCGGTGGTGGTCAGCGGACGGGCTTCATCCTGCAACATGATCGGGATACCGTCGCGGACCGGGAAAGCCAGCTTGCAGGGCTTGCAGACCAGCTCCGACTGCGGCTTGCGGTATTCGAGGTTGGCCTTGCAGATCGGGCAGACGAGAATATCAAGCAGTCGTGCGTCCATTGAGTTTCTCCAGAATTATCTCGAAAAGATCAGCGCCACCCGGCGGGCCGCTGATGACCGCGTCGACCGGCAGAAGCCAAGCCTCGCCGGTCACAATCGGCGCACATTTTACCGCATCTTTCTCGGTCATCAGCAGCACGCCGTTGCTGGCAAAGGCCAGGTCGGCGGCCGTGTAGGGATGGTGATCGGGAAAGGGATGGGCCTCGAACTCCAGCCCCAGCGCCTGCAGTTGCGCGAAAAAACGACCGGGATCGCCGATGCCGGCCAGCGCGTATAGTTTGCAAGCGCGCAAGGACGCCGCCTCGCAACTGTCGGCAGCTCTACCGGCAGGCCCGCCGGCAGCGACGAAACGCTGACCGAGGAGGCGCATGTCGAACTGTGGACAAGCGCTGGCGGCATCAGCCACCAGGGGCTCGCGGCGGCCGTTCCAGACCACCGCGGCGACTCCCGCCAAGCGCTGCAGTGGCTCGCGCAGGGGACCCGCGGGCAGCAGCCAGCCATTACCGACGCCACGCCCGTCGAAAACCACCACTTCGACCGCCCGCTGCAAACGATAATGCTGCAGGCCATCGTCGGAGACGATCACGTCACATTCGCCATGGGCGGCCAGCAATGCTTGCCCGGCCGCCACGCGATCGCGACCGACGAAGACCGGCACGCCGCTACGCCGCGCGAGCAGCAGCGGCTCATCGCCAACCAGCGCCGGCGACGAGCCGGCGGCCACCGCGTGCACGCCCGCGCCACGGCCACTGCCACCATAGCCGCCGCTGATGATCCCGGGTCGCCAACCCGCTTCGCGCAGGCGCTCGACCAGCCACAGCACCAGCGGCGTCTTGCCGCTACCGCCGACGGTCAGGTTGCCGACGACGATCACCGGCGCTGGCAGCCGCTGCGTGCGCAATACCCCGCAGCGGAACAGCCAGCGGCGCAGCCCGGCGAGCCCGGCGAACAGCCAGGACAGCGGCAGTAGCGGCCACAGGGCGGGAGTCAGACGGCGCTCGTACCAGCGCCGGGGAAGGCTACTCGCGAGGCCGCCAGCGGCCATCAGCGCGGCGATTGCGTGGCGAAGGAAATGCGCGGGTAACCGGCGGCCTGAGCGGCCTGCATGACGTCCACCACGCTCTGGTGCGTGGCCTTGGCATCGGCGTTGATGACGATCACCGGGTCCTTGGCGTCGCCGGCGGCACGGCGCAAGGCATCACTGATCGCCTGCACGCTGACCGCGTCGAGCGGCGCCTTGTTGACCAGCACCTGACCGGACTGGGTCACGCTGACGCTGACTTCATTGGGCGGTTCGTTCTGCTTGCTGGCGTCGGCCGTCGGCAGGTTGATCTCCAGCCCGGAGAACTTGGCGTAGGTGGTCGTCAGCATCAGAAAGATGATGATCACCAGCAGCACATCGATGAACGGAATCAGGTTGATCTCGGGAACGTCACTGCTGCGACCGCGGCGAAAGTTCATCCTCGCCTCCTCAGGACCGGCGTTCGCCGTGCAGGACTTCGACCAGACGCACCGCCTGTTGCTGCATATCGATGACGAAAGTGGAAACGAGGGCCCGGAAGTGGCGCCAGAAGATCATGCTCGGAATGGCAATCATCAGCCCAAAGCCGGTGTTGTAGAGGGCAATCGAAATCCCGTGTGCCAGCTGCATCGGGTTGCTGCCGCTGGGCGACTGCGACGCGAAGATTTCGATCATGCCGACGATGGTGCCGAAGAGGCCCATCAAGGGGCTGATCGAGGCAATGGTGCCGAGCGTCGTCAGATAGCGTTCGAGCTCGTGCGAGACGACGCTGCCAGCCTCCTCGATCGACTCTTTCATGATTTCGCGCGAACTGGCCTCGTTGCGCAGACCGGCGGCAAGCACCCGGCCAAGGGGCGAATGCGCTTCCAGATCGACGACCATCGCCTGCGTTACACCGCGTTGCCGGAACTCGGTGACCACCCGCTGCAGCAGGTCGGGCGGCACGACTTTGACTCGACGCAGCGCCACCAGGCGCTCGATAATCAGCGCCACAGCCACGATCGACGCCAGCAGCAAGGGCCAGATGGGCCAACCAGCAGCCTGAACGATGGAAAACACGGTGCACCCCAGATGATTTTCAAGGGGGGAACTTTAGCCTGCGCCAGCATTTGCGGCAAGTGCCGAAACGCTGCGAACCAGCTCCAGCCTCTGCGCAGCGCTGCGCGCGAACGCCAGGCAACTCACGCCCTCTGGCCCGCAGATCGGCAATCCACAGAAGCTGTGGACAAAAGTGCTGCCAGCCTGTTGGCAAGCGGTCCAAGTGGCGGCCGGGCAAGCGTTTTTTCGCGGCGCCTGTCGAGCGAGCAAGGCACAGGCGCGGCGAGTGCCAACAGCGGTGCTCGTGGGCGCCATCCGGATCGACAAGGAAGGGCCCGCCGGACCGCCGGAACACGCCCGTCGGCGCCCGATGCGGCAAGGCATGTAGAATTCGCGGATGGCCGAGACCGTCCCCCCCAGCAACTCCTTCCCCACGATCCCTCCGGTGATCCCCGTGGCCATGCTCAATCGCCTCGTCCGCGAGCGACTCGAGGCCGCTTTTCCGCTGTGCTGGGTGGCCGGCGAGGTCTCCAACCTCAGCCGCGCAGCTTCCGGACATGTCTACTTCTCGCTCAAGGATGCCGCCGCACAGGTGCGCTGCGTAATGTTCCGCAGCCGCGCACAAGTGCTCGGCTGGCAGCTGGAAAATGGCCAGCAAATCGAAGCGCGGGTACTGGTCACGCTCTACGAGGCGCGCGGCGACTTCCAGCTCAACGTCGAAGCGGCGCGCCGCGGCGGCGTCGGCAACCTCTACGAACAGTTCCTCCGTCGCAAGGAAAAGCTCGCAGCCGAAGGGCTCTTCGCCAGCGCCGACAAACGCGCCCTGCCCGCGTTCCCACGCTGTGTCGGGGTCGTCACCTCGCTGCAGGCGGCAGCTCTGCGCGACGTGCTGACAACGCTCGCGCGGCGCGCCCCGCAGGTGCGCATCGTCCTCTACCCGACGCCGGTGCAGGGCGACGGGGCTGGCGCGCAAATTGCCGACGCCATTCGCCGTGCCGGCGAGCGCCGCGACTGCGAAGTGCTGATCGTCTGCCGCGGCGGCGGCAGCATGGAAGACCTCTGGGCGTTCAACGACGAGGGCGTGGCGCGCGCGATCCGCGCCTGTCCGCTGCCGGTGATCTGTGGTATCGGCCACGAAACCGACTTCAGCATCGCCGACTTCGCCGCCGATCAGCGGGCGCCGACGCCGACCGCTGCCGCCGAACTTGCCGCCCCCGAGCAGGCCGGCCTGCTGGCTCGTCTCGCCACCTCGCAAAGCGCGCTGCGCCGACAGATCGAGCAGCTTCTCGAACAACGCAGCCAACAGCTCGACTGGCTGGCCCGCCGCCTGCAGCACCCGGCGCAGTACCTGGCCCAGCATCGCGAACGTCTGCGCAATCTGCAACGCCAGCTCGGCACCGGCCTGCTCCAGGCCAGCAGCCGTGCGCGCGGCGAACTGACCCAGCTCAGCCGTCGCCTGCTGCTCAAGCGCCCGGACCCGGCGCGCCACGGCGGTCGGCTGGCCGCGCTGGCACCGCAGCTGCGCAGCGCCTGGCAGGAAGCGCAACACGCCAGGCGTGCCGACCTCGAACGGCTGGCTGCCGGGCTCGCGCACCTCAACCCACAGGCAGTCCTGGCGCGCGGTTACAGCGTCGTCACCAACGCACAGGGCGAAATCGTCCGTGACAGCGGCCAGCTGGAACCAAGCGCACGAATCGCTGTCTTGTTGCACCGTGGACGGTTCGAGGCCGAGGTGACCGCACTTTTCGCGGATCATGGCGGACCGGACGGAATGGCTTTTGCAACAAGCGGCATTGCCAGTACCGCGGGCCGCGCATAGAATCCCGCAGTCGCCGATCCACGGATGAAGAGAAAATCTTCACCAGATCCATTCACCGCGCTCGTTTTCACCCTGTTTTCACCCTGTAACCGCCGTCACGGAGGACAACAATGGAACATCAACTGCCGCAACTTCCCTTTGCCATCGACGCTCTGGCGCCGCACATGTCGCAGGAGACGCTCGAATACCACTACGGCAAGCACCATCAAGCCTACGTCACGAACCTCAACAACCTGATCAAGGGCAGCGAATACGAAGCCCTTGACCTCGAAGCAATCGTCAAGTCAGCGCCCGCTGGCGGCATCTACAACAACTCGGCGCAGGTCTGGAACCACAGCTTCTTCTGGAACTGCCTGAAACCCGCGGGTGGTGGCGCGCCCGCCGGCGCGCTGGCCGCGGCGATCGACGCCAAGTGGGGCTCGTTTGCAGAGTTCAGCAAGGCCTTCCAGGCTTCCGCAGTCGGTAATTTCGGTTCGGGCTGGACCTGGCTGGTCAAGAAGGCCGACGGGTCGGTGGACATCGTCAACATGGGGGCTGCCGGCACGCCGCTGACCACCGGCGACAAGGCCCTGTTGTGCATCGACGTATGGGAACACGCTTACTACGTCGACTACCGCAACATGCGTCCGAAGTTCGTCGAGACCTTCCTCGCCCAGCTCGCCAACTGGAGCTTCGCCGAGACCAACTTCGCCGGCTAACGGTCATGACACGTGGAGACACCCCAAATCATGCAAGGCATGACCGTCTCCCCCTCTTCCCCGACCCGTCTCCCGCAAGGGGAGAAGGGAGATTCGTGAGTCGCTGGCGCGACTTTCACATTAAGTGGCAACGAGCAGCATCCTTGCCAAACAAGACGGGGGCACACGCCCCCGTTTTTCATTGCTGGACCGGCTCTTCTCTACGCTGCTAGCCCCTGTTTAACGTGCGCCGTGCTAAGGCGCTGTCTTTCAGCGGGTGCGAATCCCGCCCGGCAACTTTCGCTCCGGCCGGTAGCAACTGGAGCAGTCGTGGAGGTAACGAAGCGGCTGAAGCCTCTGGTGTAGAGGGTCCTGTAAGGGACTTGGCGACCACGCAGGCCGTAATATGCATGAACA
>Ga0209573_1001712_pt1 | contig 31802 bp, 26 predicted proteins | sample TNRBio252014_DNA_FD_185870 | JGI IMG/M metagenome (GOLD analysis project Ga0209573, IMG submission 185870) | Wastewater treatment Type I Accumulibacter community from EBPR Bioreactor in Madison, WI, USA - TNR Reactor_6/25/2014_ DNA (SPAdes)... | ecosystem: Engineered > Bioreactor > EBPR >...
CTTTCATGATCGTATCCTCATATTTTATAATAAATTATCAATCAGAATCGCATTGGTTTGGACAACTCATCTATAAATTTGGTTCCTCGATCATGTAGGGATTACTATTAAGTAGACTATGCGATTTGGCCTGTCATCCCGTCGCCGTGGAAATCTTCGGCGGCAATCGGCACTTCTCGGGTCGCCACTTGGCGAGAGCAGAAAAAAGAATCCGCTATCTCGGAAATGCGGGTTGGCATCTTTTGATGCTGGTCATTTCCAATGCTTGCCCCTGGACTTCCGACACGGCAAATCACTTGATCGCCTATTTGAATCTGGCCGATAGCGACCCATCCGCACCGCGTCAATACCGGGTGATTGATGGTTGCGGTGAGTTGTTGGCCGGAGGCCAGTTTTGAGGATGATCACATCTCCATCATACCGGCGTTTACTCACCGCCGTAATCCGGCCACTGGCCGTTATGAGCGCGTCCCCAGGTAGGCAATGCGGGTGCGCGGGCGGCTGCGGGGCTTGCGCTTTCGGGTAAATGCCCGGTACTAACCCCCAGGCGTCAACGCGAGCGTGGTAGTCGCAAATGTCCAGCTTGGGGTGTTTGCCCGACAGCCGCCATTGCAGGTATTCAATCCGGTCCGCGGCCATATATTCCCGGCTTTGCTGGGCGGAATAGTTCCGGTGCAACTCGGTGCGGGCGATGCAGTTGGCGATGATGAAAAAACCGCCAGCTAAAATGGAGTTAAACGATTTCCCCGGCTGGGAGAAACGCTGTGCGGACCGTATCGAACGTCGATTGCATCTAGCCGATGCGTCCGCTGGAGTCTTAGCCCCTGGCATCCGCATAGCGATAAGTGATGGTCACTTTTTGCACGCTACGGTCGGCGTCGAGCAGGTTGGATGCCCCTTGATAGGACAACAGCCGGCCTGTTTCGCGGTCATAACGAACTTCCAGGTTGGGCGCAAACAACCGTAGGAACCAACTGTCCGCTTCGATACTGAACGCCACCGTCGCCGCGTCGCCCGGTTCTTTCAGTCGGCGGATGCGGAACAGGAAATCGCGGCCCTCCAACGGAACCAGGAAGCGCACTTGTTTAATGGCGTCGTCCTTGGCCAATTGCGCCAGATGGTCGCGTAGATAAATATGCAGACCCTGGCCGGTCACCATACCGTCCTCCAGGCGCACCAAGTCCTGTCGAACCGGCGCTTCCTCATCAGCGCGGCCGTACAGCTTGACCCAGGCGCCATCGACAAAAGCGCCATCCTGCCGGCCAAAACGACGATCCTCAAAAGAATAGTTCGGCACATAGGGATTATGGGTGAAGCTGGATTTCAGCACGGCGATTTCCTGACCGTTCGCGTCCCGATAACGGGTTTCATTGCGATCCGGGCGGCCGTTCTGATAAATCATCCGGTGTTCTTCGATATAGGCGATCTCACCGCGTGCGTTGCGGGCGACTCCCTGAAATACCTCCTCATGCTGACTCATCGTCGCCCAACTGGGCAGGGCCGCATCGGTCAGCAGCAACATGCCGAACGCCGCGGCGTTCAGGTATTTGGTCGTTTTAGGAAGCGTCATGGCTTGCGCCCTCCGTTGTCCGTAAGAAATGCTTACTGGCAAGAGACTCGCAATCGTCAATCAGGTTCAAGTTTTCATCCGCTGCAGGCGACCGGTTAAAATCCAGCCCAACTCAGCGCGCCCCTTTGGAAGGGCAGGGAAATAAGGCGGGTTACGCAGTGTTAACCCGCCTTGCATACGCTTTATTACTCTTTTACAGGGAGGGTCAGCGCCAGGAACAGCGCGCCGCTGTCGCGTTTGATCAGCACTGGGATGGGGCGGCCGGTGGGCAATTGCTTGACCTGCTCAGCAAACTGCGCCGGATCGGCGATCTCGACATTATTGATGCGGGTGATGATGTCGCCTGAGCGGATGCCCGCGCTGGCGGCGGGACCTTCACTCACTTCCTTGACCCATACGCCCTTCGCGCCTTCCTGCCGCTGGTCCGCTGGCAACTCAGTCACCGTCATACCGAGCCGGCCCTGCGACGGCGGAACCGCAATGGCCTTTTCCTGCTTGGCATCGTTGGGCAATTCTTCAAGTTTGATGGTCAGCGTCTGCTCCTTGCCTTCGCGGATCAGGACCAACGGTACGCTGGCGCCGGGACGAATGCGTCCGACCAGCGGCGGCAGTTCGCGGGATTGATTCACCGGCTGGCCGTTGAAGGCCACGATGATGTCGCCCACCTGAATGCCGGCGACCTGGGCCGGACTATCGGGCAACACTTGGCCGACCAGAGCGCCGCGTGGCTTGTCGAGATTGAAGGACTGGGCCAGTTCCGGGGTGACTTCCTGAATCAATACGCCCAGCCAGCCGCGACTGACTTTGCCACCGGATTTAAGCTGATCCACGACTTCCATGGCTACGTCAATCGGCACGGCGAAGGACAGGCCCTGATAGCCGCCGGAACGGCTGTAAATCTGTGAATTAACGCCGATCACTTCGCCATCCAGATTGAACAACGGGCCGCCCGAGTTGCCGGGATTGACGGCGGCGTCGGTCTGGATGAAGGGAACATAGTTATCGCTGGGCAGGCTGCGGCCGAGGGCGCTGATGATGCCCTGGGTGGCGCTGCGCTCGAAGCCGAAGGGCGAGCCGATCGCCAGCACCCACTGCCCGACCTTGACCTTGCTGATGTCGCCGATATTGACGGTGGGCAGAGGACCATTGGTTTTCACCTTAAGCAGCGCAATGTCGCTACGGCTGTCTTTACCGATGACCTGAGCGGGAAGTTCGGTGCGGTCGTTCAGACCGACGATGATGCTGTCCATGTCCTGGACGACGTGGGCGTTGGTGACAACGTAGCCGTCTGCGGAGATGATGAAGCCAGAACCGACTGAGGATATGGGTTGCGCAGACGCATCGGGCATCTGCTCAAAGAATTTCTTGAAATACTCGTGGAAGGGAGAGTTTTCAGGAACCGGCGGATGGTTGCGCCAGGAACGTTGCTGCTCTTTGGATTCCGACTTGGTGTTGATGCTGACCACCGCCGGGCTATATTTCTCGACCAGGGTCACGAAGTCGGGGTAGTTGTTGGCTTGCGCAGAAGCGGCCCAGAACAGAGTCAGGGCAGCGATCAGCCAAAACGGCTGTTTCAATCGCGGCATGAGATTCTCCTAGAAGGTTTCGCTAACAGAAGTAGGGTGTGGCTGAAAAACCACGGGGTTAGCGTGGATTGACCATCGGGGGCGGACTTGGTTCGATTTACTCCCTGCCCCCTTGTGGGGGAGGGTTGGGGCGAGGAGTGGGAATTGTTGAAGAGGGCCGCCAGCGCAGGTAGGCTTTGTAGCCGAGATGGCGGGCTAATAGCAGGGGTGGCATCCGCAGCCAGTGCGAGCGGATGTAGAGCAGCCAGCGGGCGGCGGCGGGAGCGCGGCGGCGAGGATATTCGGCCAGCGTGATGGCGGCGAGGAGTCGGTCCATCAACTGAAGAACGGGCCAAGGTGGGCCGGCGCTTTTGAACGCCTGGATGACCATTTCCGGCACTGCGGTGTGCAAAAAGCGTCGGGTATAGCGCAGGGCGTAGAACAGTGGTCGGGTCAGGCCGAGTTGCCGGGCGCGCTGCGGCAGGTTTCCCCAGAAGTCCGGTTCATGTTCGCTGAAATGAGTGAGCAACTCGTGCAGGTCCAGGAGATCGCGCAGGGGATTGCCGAGTTCTTCCTGGAAGGCGTGGGCAGCGCTGTGCAGGACCATATCAGCGGGGCAGAAGACGCGAAAGGGGGTATTCGGCACTGGGCGGGAGGCTTCGATGAGCAGGGCCGGATCGGGTTTTAGGCGGCTGGTTTCCGGCAGGATGGTATGATGCACATCGAGGATCGTTCCACGCCGTCGGTGGCGCAGAGGTGGCAGCTCGTGCATCCATTGGCGATAGTATTGCTGGTCATAGTCAGAGTTTTTTACAGTTTCCCAGCCATGTTTTTGCAGAATTTGCTCGATAGTCGCTAGGCTGGATTTGGGAACCATAATATCAACGTCGGACACTAACCGGCCATGAGCACAGGGTAAATCAGCCATTGCATAGGCGGCGCCCTTGAGTAAAATGACTGGAAAATTACGGTCTTGCAAATCGAATAGAGCACGTTGAATGCGGTTGCATTCCCAGCGGATGCGGCGCTCGTGTTCGGCGGCGATGATGGATGCAGCTTCGAGATGGGGTTGAACTTGGCGTGGAATGCGGTCGAGTTGATTCTGCTTTTCCAAGTAAGTGTAAAGTTTTCCGACAACTCCAACCCGCCGCGCCCAAGGCAGCAGGCGATCCCAGTCGCTCAGGCTAACTTCTTGTAAATATTTAGGTTCGGCAAGGATATTGGGCAGATTATGGGAAGACATGTCGGGTTTGATCCGGTTGGAAGTCCTGAAAGATTATGCTAATTTTTACACTGAATGGGGTAGCGTGCGTTATAATTTTCCAGCAATTCATTGAATGATATAAGTTAAATTTATTATGGAATGATTTTTGCCTCTGTAATCGAATAGATCGCAACCAGCCGTCTTTTGGAACGGCGCCAAGTTTGAGGAGATGAACGATGAACGAAAATGACAAGCAAGTCTCTGGTATGGAGGCCACGGCGAATCCTGTCCCTTCAACGGGGCGGCGACGGTTGGTGAAGGGGGCGATGCTGGCGACGCCGGCAGTGATGACATTGATGAGTGGGCGGTTGGCGTCTGCGACCAGCGTAGCATGTGCTGCTAGGCCAGGAAGTATTGCGGCTCCGGGTACAATTTTGTATGAAGAAACTGATGATGGTGTTGTTACCCAATACATTATCGGCGAAAATTATGAAATTGTTAAAGCCGTCACTGAAAATGGTAGTAATACCGTTTACTCCTCGGCATCTGAGGATGAAATTGCTTTTGTGCTTGCACAAGAAAAGAATAGAGGTGTTGGAAGTTGCCTCGCTTCTTTTTCTTAGCCGTGATGTATCTATTTATGAGTTTTTGGTTATGAGTTTTTGGCGTTATAATGCAGATTGCAAGTTGCATTGGTGGAGTGGTGATGAAGAAAAATATTTTGCTCATAACTGCATGTCAGGACAAACTCACGTTCTGACCCCTCTGGCAGTAGAGACAATAGGATTGTTTAAGAAAGAATCGTTCAATGAAAAAGATATCTTCGAGCAGCTTTTCAGCATGTATGAAGATTCTGACGATGCCAAAATACGACAGCATATTCTAAATATGTTGGTGGATTTGGATGAGATTGGTTTGATTGAGCCTTGCAGCGTGTGATTTTTTCTGAAATTCCCTCCAGTCAATTACAATCTCTCCTGTTTCAAGGTGAATTGGGTTTCCGTTGTGGTTTTTTCAACGTACGTCTGCAAAGTTCTCTTTCTGAATTGAACGAGCTAGTACAGTGGATGTACTCTAGCTATTCGTTAGAAAGTAGTGAATTCTCTGATTTTAAAATTAATTTGTCGCCTCATGGCATGATTCATCGTTTTTGGAGACCACAAGTACAATTTTGGCTTGATGGAAAAGCGCCCTTCCAACCCTTCCCCCGTGACACCGCGCTACCTTTCCTGGAATGGGGCCTGAACTGGTGTGTGGCAACTCACGCTCATCAATACCTGATGCTTCATGCCGGAGTCGTTGAGAAGAATAATCAGGCGTTGATCTTACCGGCATGGCCGGGTTCCGGTAAAAGTACGCTTTCCGCCGCATTGTGCCAGCGAGGATGGCGCCTGCTATCCGACGAGTTTGGACTATTGCAGCCTAAGAATGGCTTGTTAGCGCCCTTTCCCCGGCTGGTTGCCCTCAAGAACGAATCCATCGCCGTCTTCCGGGATTTCGCGCCAGACGCCGTCATGGGGCCGGAATATCCCAAAACGCGCAAAGGCACGGTCTGCCATCTGCGCCCCCCGACTGACAGCATCGAACGCGATCAGGAAACCGCCCGACCCCGCTGGATTGTTTTCCCCAAATTCAGAAAAGGCGCTTCCATGCATTTGCGTCCTGTCGAGAAAACCGAAGCTTTCGTAACGCTCAGCGGCCATTCCTTCAACTACGATTTAATTGGCCTGCGCGGTTTCCAGGCCATGACCGGCCTCATTGACGCCTGCGACTGCTACACCTTTGAATACGGCGGCGACCTTGAACAGGCCGTGGCGCAACTGAATGCCCTGGCGGATGGTCTGATCTAGCCTATCCAGCGCAAAGGAGATTTGTTTCCATGGCCCAAACCGCCTCCACTATGCTGCCGCTCGACACGTCCGCACCCGATTTCAACCTGCCCGAACCCGCTACCGGCAAGACCCTCTCTCTCAGCGACTTTCAAAGCGCCCCGGCCTTGCTGGTCATGGTCATCTGCAATCACTGCCCGTTCGTCAAGCACATCCGTCAGGGATTGATCCAGTTTGCCCGCGACTATCAGGCCAAAGGGCTGGCGATAGCAGCGATTAGCGCGAACGATGTTGCGAACTATCCCGATGACAGTCCGGCGAAGATGGCTGAGGAAGCCAGGACTTTTGGTTATCCCTTCCCCTACCTCTACGATGAAAGCCAGGCGACCGCCAAGGCTTACCACGCCGCCTGCACCCCGGATTTCTTCCTGTTCGACGCCAACCGTAAACTGGTCTATCGCGGCCAATTCGATGGCAGCCGGCCCGGCAACAACATTCCAGTGACGGGGAACGATCTACGGGCGGCAACGGATGCGGTATTGACCGGTCAACCCATTTCACCCGAACAAAAGCCGAGCATCGGCTGCAACATCAAATGGAAAGCCGGCAAGGCGCCGGATTATTGCCGCTAACGAAACCCTCACTCCCAGCCCTCTCTCTCGCCGGCGGGAGAGGAGAGTCTTACTGATTGGCTCCTCCTCCCCTTGTAGAAAAGGAGTTTGGGGAGGGGAATCAACGCTCCAATGTGTACGTCAGATCAGCGCCCGTCCCTACCGCGCTGGCGTTCGACTCAAACGTCAGTCGCTCGGTCAGCCGGTACCTGACATTGAACGTATTGGCGTTATCCAGCACGCCCACCCCGTAACCCACATACAAATTCGGGGACAGAAATCGACCCATGGACAGAGCGGAGCCACCCCCGTTAGCGCCGCCGGGATCGAATTGCAGGGAATCCAGCCCAAAGGCTTCGCCCAAACCCTTGGTCAGGGTATCCGTGCCGAAGCCCAGGGCGTTAGCCGCTTTGAACAGTAGCGCCGACTCCGCGCCACCGCCCTGCGTCGTCCTGCCCAACACCAGATAGGACAAAATCTGCGAGTCTGGCATCTTCGGCTGAGAGAACAACGTCAATTGCGGCTGTCTGAGCGTCCCACGAATCTGTGCGCCCACTGTCGTACTATCGCCCAGATTACCACTACTCATCTGCCGCGCCACCCGTAAATCCAGCCCCGGATTATCCAGCGGACTATTGCTGAACAGCACCTGGCCACGCTGAATCTCGACCTCTTGACCGTAAATTTTATAGTTGCCGGCCACCACCTCAATCGTACCACTGCCACGCGGGGCCAGTTGGGGAGTTTCCTCCACCAGCAAACTGCCCTTGAGCCGGCCCTGAAACGCCGGCGTTTCCAACCGCACGTCATCGCCCAGAATCACCCGCACCCTGGCGAAAATAGCGATTCCGGGCGGTCTGGGCGGCAGCGCTTCGCCCTGGGCGTTATTGACGATCAACACATCCCCGGACGGCCGGATGGCGCCCTGCTGACCGCCGCCGGGGCGCAGAAACGCGGTGGGAATCGTCACCTGACCATCGATGCGCACCTGCTGTGCATCAACGTTGACATTCAGATCGGGACTAATGCGAACTTGCAGATCCGCCGTGTTCATCGCCTGAAAATCCTGCCCCTTAATATTCAGACTCAGGCGCGGCTTCAGCGGGTCCACCTCACCCGTAATCTGCATCTGGCCGGGTTTGGAACGGACTGAGCCGTTGATTTGCAACGGCCCCTGACCATTGCTGGCGGCAACAATTTGCAAATTCTCCAGGCGAATGCCGGCTTCAGGAATCGCCACCCCGGCATTTTCCAGCCGAATCGCGCCGCGCAACGCCAGTTTGGAAAGGTCGCCGGTAACATTGACATCAGCCCGCAATTGCCCGGAAACATCCTGCACCTGTGAAACGAACAGTGACACAATGCGTAAATCGGTAATCGCAGCGTTCACTTTGCCATCGAGTCGGGCAGCGCCAAACGGATCCTGCACCCGCACATTGGTTTGAAGTTGACCGGTCTGGGCGAAATCGAGTTGCGCTTGTCCGGTCGCCGTGCGGCCATCCGTATTCACTTGCAGACGGCTGCTCTTCAGCGTGAAGCGCAGTGTCTGGCCTTCCGCCACCATTTTCAGCGTTCCGGGGGCAAGGTTCAGATTGAGCTGAGCCTGCATCGCACCGCCCGGCTTGCTGGACGCCGTCGCCTCAGCGTTGATGCTGGTCGCCAGGTCCACGCCTTTAGGCAGGAACGACTTGAACCGCTCCGGAGTGAGATTGGTCAGTTGCGCCCGGCCATTGACGCCTTGCGTTGCGCTCCACTGACCCTGTACGCACAACTGGGCCGGAGCGCTGGCCAGACAGGCATTATCCAAACGGGCCTGTTGCGCCGAAGCTTGTAACGCGACAGGTTGCGCCAACGACCAAGCCCCCGCCAGAGTCTCGCGGGCGCTCAACTGGGTGATGCGGCCTTGCCAGTTCAACTCAGGCATTCGCAACTGGCCGGCCAGCGCCAGCACGAAACGCCCCAGTTCGCCGGTGAGTTCCGCCTTGAGATCGTGTGCGGCGGGCGTGCCGGAACCGTTCAGATTGACCGTCTTCCAACGCTTCCCGCCGAGGATCAGTCCCTCGCCGGCGATTTTCAGTTGTGAACGCTCGGCGCCTCCGACATCGATCCGCGCCTCGCCGCGTAATTGCTGAATTTGCGTATCGCCCTGCCGCAAATTACGCACTGTGAAATTCGCAGCGACTTGCGGACGGTCGCGGGAGCCGCTCAGCGTACCGGCGCTGTTGATCGCCCCGCTCAAACCGGGAGCCAGCATTTGCAGTTGCGGCGCGTCCAGCGTCCAGCGCAAATCCCAGCGTTGCGCCAGAGCGCCGGTCGCTTCCAACCGGTTTGCGCCCGCGTTCAGTCGCAACGTTCTAATCGTCACATCCTGATTTTGCAGAGCAACATCCGCATTGCCGCGCAATGCCTGACCGCTGAGCGCGCCGCTCAACTCTTCCAGCAACAGGTTGGCTCTGAGTTGATCGCCTTCCAAACTGCCATCGCTTTTCAGCCGCAGATTCAGCTTGCCGGGAATCTCCTTCCAGTGCGCGCCGGGATTCAGACCTTCGCCGTTTAACGCCGCCTGCCAGCGCACTACCGGCAACCAAGCCGCCTCCGCATGACCCTGCAACACGCCTTCCAGAATTTCGGCCTTGAATTCGACGCCGCGCACCGCCTGATCGGAGCCTTGACCGCTGATCGTCCAGCGCCCCTGGGGAATTTCCGGCCCCTGGAGATCGGCGGCCAATTGAAACCGATAGTCGGTCGGCGTTCCTTCCGCCGTGAACTCGCCTTGGGCGCTGACCACTTGCGGCGGGCCGGTCAAGGGCCAAGCCACGGATCGCCATTGCCCATCGACCTTGAAGCGCAAATCGGCGAGTTGCGCTTCACCTTTCGCGTCCAATGCCAGCGGCCGTTCCGCAGCGGTCAATTTCAGCGAATCCAGTTGCACCGCCTGTTCATCGCCGGCGGCGGTGAAGCGCAAGGTCGTCGGGCCAAGTTCCGGCACGGTGGTCGTGATTTCGCCCTCGCCTTTGAAACGGGCCATGACCCCCTGCGCTTTCACTTCAGCGGCGAGCGGGTTGCCCGCCAATTCAGCAGCAAAGGGCTTGAGATCAGCCACGTTGAGCTTGGCCTGGGCCGACCAGGCGGGCTCGGTGAACAGTTCGCGCACGTCGCCGGTAAGTTCCAGGGTCGCCGCGCCGCTAACCTGCTGGGTCAGTTCCAACCGTTCCCGCAACGCGCCGCGAATTTCTCCCTGGCCAGTGAATTCGCCGTAATCCGCAGTCGGCAGCCGCCAAGTCATTTGCATTTGCAGCGGATAAGTCCCAACCGGGTTCATCTGACCGCTCAACCGCACATCGCCCAGTGGCGAACGGACTTCAAACACATCGACCTTCAGGCCGTCCGCCTGGGTGCGGGCTTGAAAATTCACCGCATCGATTATGATCGGATCGGTCCCGTCCGGCTGAATGCGGAGATTACGCGCTTGCAAATCGGCAATATGGATGGCCAGCGGCAGTTGAATATCCGGCAATGTGAACGGTTCTGCTGGCGGCGCGCTCTCCTCGCCGGGCGGCAGGCGCACATCCAAACCCTCAACCTGCAACCGGCTGATGTTGAGATCGCCGCTCAAAAGGGCGCGGGGTTGCCAGTCCAGTTCGCCCGCAGCGAGCGCAATTTGCAACGGACCGTCTTCGTAGCGGAACTGTTCAATTCGCAGCGGGCCGATCAGCCGACCCTCGACTCGGTCATAACTCAACTGGCCCGGCAATAACCGCTGCGCCAACGCCAGCACACCGTTCAGACCGGTTTCCGTCGTCATCGCAAAACTGACGATCAACAACGTCAACAACGCCAGAAGCAGCGGCAGCGACAACAACCAGAGCAATAAGCGACGCAGGCGAATGGCCATCAGAGATCAGGTCCAATGCTCAACGAGAAGCGAAAGCTATCGCCGGGCGGGCGATCCAGGCCCGAAGCGAAATCGACGCGCACCGGCCCCACCGGTGAACGCCAACGCACGCCAAGTCCCGCGCCGGTTCTCAGTTCCGGCGATACGCCGTCAAAGGCGTCGCCGGCGTCGATAAAAGCGGCGACGCTCCAGTCGCCCCAGACCCGGCGCTCATACTCCAGACTGCCCACCAACTGATTTTTACCGCCAATGACCGTACCGTCGGCATCCGTGGGACCGATGGTGTTGAACCCATAGCCGCGCACGCTGGTATCGCCCCCGGTGAAGAAGCGCAACGAAGTCGGCAGTTCGGCGAAATCGTCGGTCATCAGCGTCGAGCCGAAATCGCCCCGAACAATCAACCGGTTGTCATCGTTCAGGGCGTACACCCCTTTCACATTCACCGTTCCCTGCAAAAAGTTGAGGTCCGATAGCAGCGCCGTCGATGCGCCGCGCAGCCCGAAGCCGAACAACAGACCGCGCCGGGTATTGAGCCGGTCATCGGCGCTGATCCAGGTCCAGTTGAACCCGGGAATGAGCAACAGCGAACTGGACTGAGGTTCATTGCCGGTTTGAAACTGTTCATGCTGGAAAGCCAGATTGTAGTTTTTCAGCCACTTGCCGTCTTGCATCTGCCAACTGCCGCCCAACGCCCAGGTTTCATAGTCCTGCTGATTGTAGTTTTGCCGGACGTAGCCGGCGGCGATCGCGTACTCATCCGTCGTCGGGTCCTTGCCGGGAATCCGGTACTTGACGCCTGCCAGCGACTTGATTTCCGAGAACTGGATTTCGGCGTCGTAGCGATGGCCCATACGATTAACCCAGCGGCGCTCCACCTTGAATTTGCCCCGTATACCGGTATCCGTACCGTACCCCAAGCCGGTGCTGTAGCGATGTTTCTTGTTAGGCTCCAATTCCACATCAACCGGCGCAGTCGCCGTCTCACTGTTAGGCGGAGCGGTCACTCCGACCTGGCTGAAATAGACGCTGTTACTAAGATCGCCCTGCAATCTCAGCAACTCGCGGGCGTCGTAGGGATCGCCCGGTTTGAAGCGGGGATAGCGATTCAGGAATTTCGGCGACAGAATATTCTGCTTAAACGAGATATCGCCGAAGCGGTAACGCGGGCCAGTGTCATAGTGCAAGTGAATCGTCGCAACGTAGGCTTGCAGGTCAACGCGAATGACCCGTTCAATAAATCGGGCGTCGAAATAACCGCGTTCGGTGGCCAATGATTCCAGACTGGCTTTGGTTTGCTCGTATTGAGGCTGATTGAGCGTTTTGCCTTCCACCAATGGCAAATTTTCCAGCAGTTTCTGAAAAGCCGGATCCTGTGCGCCTTCGCCGAGGATGCGCACATCGACCTGGACGAGCGGCAAAGGCCGACCGGGTTGAACGCGATAGCGCGCCTCCCAGCCATTCGCGGTTTGCTCCAACGAAGATTCAATCGTCGGATCGTAATAGCCGAACGGCTCCAGCGCCTGACGGATTTCACGCTCGGCATTCGCGTGGAGCCAGCGCAGGCGGATTTCATCGGGCGCGGCTTGACCGGCAAAGCGGTTGATCTCCAGCAGAGCCAGGGCGTTATCGCGCAACGGCTCATCCAGTCCCTCAACCGTGACCGTCAACGTACTGTTGCCGTTGCTATTGGCGGGTGGTTTCGGAGTTGACTCCTCTTGGGCGAGGAGCGATCCGCTGACCAGCAACAGGCTGCATAACAACCCAACCAGGAATAGATGCTGATGGGCGTACAGAAAAGTAAGCTTTGGAATCACGAGGGGCGTCGTTGAATCATGTAGACAGCGCGATGCGGTCAAAAATCGGGAGTCGGCGTCAGCCGCTTCGTTGCGTTTATAATCGTTTATCATAATTGGCCGCGCCGGGAAACGGCAACGCTGCGATTTTTTTCCAGACGGGAACCCGATAGACCATGCTGAACTTTGCTGATCCTACCCTCGAATCCTTTGTCGGCAACACCCCGCTGGCGCGGTTGCAACGGTTGCCGGGACGCGCCACGAACCGGATTTTCGGCAAACTGGAAGGTAATAATCCCGCCGGCTCGGTCAAGGATCGACCCGCTTTAAGCATGATTCAGCAGGCCGAGGCGCGGGGCGTCATCCAGCCCGGCGACATATTGATTGAAGCGACCAGTGGCAATACCGGCATTGCCCTGGCGATGATCGCCGCGATTAAAGGCTACCGAATGGCGCTGGTTATGCCGGAAAACCAGAGCGAGGAACGGCGGGCGGCGATGCGGGCTTACGGTGCGGAACTGATTCTGGTCAGCAAGGAGGACGGCATGGAAGGCGCCCGTGATTTGGCGGCGCGGATGGAGCAGGAGGGGCGCGGCCGGGTGCTCGATCAATTCGCTAATCCCGACAATCCGCTGGCGCATTATCAAACCACCGGCCCGGAGATTTGGCGCGATACCCAGGGCCGGATCACCCATTTTGTCAGCGCCATGGGGACTACCGGCACCATCATGGGCGTGTCGCGTTATCTCAAGGAGCAAAATCCCGCCGTGCAGATCATTGGCGTTCAGCCGACCGAGGGTTCTTCGATTGCCGGCATCCGGCGCTGGCCACTGGAATATCTGCCGAAAATTTACGATCCGGCCCGGGTGGATCGGGTCATCGACATCAGCCAAGCCGAGGCTGAAGACGTGACCCGTCGCCTGGCGCGTGAAGAAGGGATTTGCTGTGGGGTGTCGTCCGGCGGAGCGGTCGCCGCCGCGCTGCAAGTCTCAGCAGAAGTGGAGAACGCGGTGATCGTGACCATCATCTGCGACCGAGGCGACCGTTATTTGTCCACCGGGTTATTTGCGGGTTGAAATGACTAAAAAATCCAAACTGCCTGCCGAACCCTTCACCGTCCAGATTGATAATCTGAACCACGAAGGCCAGGGCGTAGCGCGGCGCGAGGGTAAAACGGTGTTCGTGGAAGGCGCGCTGCCGGGCGAAGAAGTCCGCTGCGTCTATACCCAACGCCGAAGCCGCCGCGATGAGGCGCGCACTGTGGAAATCTTGCAGGCCGCCCCGGAGCGGGTGGAACCGCGTTGCGCGCATTTCGGCGTGTGCGGCGGCTGCGCCCTGCAACATCTGCAACCGGATGAGCAATTAGCAGTCAAGCAGCGCTGGTTGCTGGACAGCCTGACCCATATCGGCAAGGCGCTGCCGGCGCAGGTATTGGAACCGCTGACTGGCCCGTTATGGGGCTATCGGCGGCGGGCGCGGCTGGGCGTCAAGTATGTGGCTAAAAAAGGTCGGGTGCTGGTCGGTTTCCGCGAACGGCGCAGCCCGTATATCGCGGATTTACGCCGTTGCGAAGTGCTGGATGAGCGGATCGGCGGGCTGCTGGAGGAACTGGCGGCGCTGATAAACGGGCTGTCGATCCGCGACCGATTGCCGCAGATTGAAGTCGCGGGCGGCGATGGGATGATAGGGCTGAATTTCCGGGTCTTGACGCCGCCGAGCGCGGCGGATTTAGCGCAGTTGCAGGCGTTCGGCGAGCGGCAGAATTTCGCGCTGTATCTGCAACCCGGCGGACCGGACAGCGTGCAGTGGCTGGGAGAGGATGGGGCATTGCGTTATCGCCTGCCGGATTTTGATCTGAATCTGGAATTTCAGCCCTGGCATTTCATTCAGATCAACGCCGCGATCAATCGGCAACTGGTCCAGCGCGCTTGCGAATTTCTGGAACTGGGGCCGGACAGCCGGGTATTGGATCTGTTCTGCGGACTGGGCAATTTCACCCTGGCGCTGGCGCGGCAGGCAAGAGAAGTCGTCGGGGTGGAGGGCGACGCCAGCCTGGTGGAATGGGCCAGACGCAATGCGGCGCTGAATGGCGTCGTTAACGTTCAGTTTTACGCCGCCGATCTGGCGGGCGATCTGACCGGCCAGCCGTGGATGCAGGGCTATTATGATCAAGTGCTGCTCGACCCGCCCCGCTCCGGCGCGTTAGAGATGATGCCGCAGATTGCGGCGCTGGGAGCGCGGCGAATAGTCTACGTTTCCTGTCACCCCGCCACCCTGGCCCGTGATGTCGGCGAACTGGTTCATCGGTTCGGCTACCGACTGGAGCGCGCCGGGGTGCTGGATATGTTTCCCCATACCGCCCATGTCGAATCCATGGCCGTGCTGGTTCGGGGCGGCTCTACGGCGACGCGCCACGCTTGAAGTCAGAAATAAACCTGTAGTCCAAGACTGAATTCGGAGACGCCTTCCCAATAACGCCAATCCATCTGGAGCGATAAATTCCGCTCCAGCGCCAGATGCTGCGTGATGCGGGCCCGCCATGTCGCGCCGGTTTCGCCAAGTCGATAGTCCAATCCCGTCGCACTAGCCAGCACTTTCCAACGGCCGGTCGGTTGCAGCAACATCCCAGCGGTCAGGCTCGGACCGGCGCGGTGATCGTCAGCCAAATCCCGACTGTAATCCAACTCCAATCCCGGCAGCCCAAACCACAGGGTTCGCCAGGGCCATGCCGTTTCCGCCGCCAGTCCCAACCCGCCGCTCAGATTGAAGGCGGCGCAGTCCAGGCAATCCGCCTGCGGGATGGGTTCCCAACCGGCGTGAATCCGCCAGGCCGGACGCGGCGTCAGGGTATTGAAGGGGGGCAGTGAGGTAATATCGAGTACGGTCAACCGATCCAGCGTCAACCCGCCGCGTTCCGGGTAATGACGCGCCGCGCCGCTCAATAACTCAATCTGAGCGTTGGGGGTATAACCCGCATCCGGCTCCAGCAGATCGTGATAACTGGCCCGTACGGTTAATTCCACAAACCCGTTCCCATCCCGCTGGCCCAGCCTGACGCCCAGTCGGCGCGAGGCATGGCCGATTTCCGGGCGAGTGGCGAAGGGTTCGATCACGACCGGCGCGGCGGGAACTGACAACGCTTGACGCGCAGTCAGCAGGTGGTGCGCGCCAGCGTCAGGCGGCGGCTCGACGCCCTTTGCCCGGCGACTGGCGCGCTGATGCTGGCGTTGATCCAGAGCCAGTTCCAGCAACAGGGCTTGTCGCTCTGGGGCAAGCCGGGTCAATTCGGGCGCGGCGCTCATCCCGGGATCCTGCCATAATCGCCGAACCAACGATTGTTCGCTGGGCGTCAATGCGGAGTAACGGCGCTGGATGGCCGCGCTGCGCGCTGGGCGGGCGACCGCTGCGCCGACGAGTCCCGGTTGCTGATCCAGCCAGCGGATCGTATCCGCCGGCAATGTCCACACCTTAAAGGCATCGCTCAAACGCAAATCGGGATCGGCGACTTCCAGCAGGGTCAGCAATTGCCAGGCGCAATTTTCCCGAAAAAAGTAGTAGTCAAATTCGATGCCGCGTAATTCCCAGACGTGTTCGATAAGCCGTTGCAATTGCGGCGGACGCAGATGCAACCGGTATTCCCAAAGGTCGCGGCTTTCCAGATCGCTGTAGGTTCGCACCTGCTGGTAATAGGGCAAAATATCGAAGCGGCCCTTGAATCCGCCAGCGACGCCGTCTATGGCGTACATGAAGACGTTGCTATCCGCATCGTCAGCGGCGTAGTTGATGGCGTAGGCCAACAATCGGGTTTGTTCGGTCTGTCCGTGCTGATCCAACCGTAACAGAGTGTGGCCGAACAGCGAAGCGGGATTGTTGAGATAGGCCGAGGCGAAAATCAGGGTCGCCGCCTCGGCGTTCAATTCGCGGAACCAGTGTTGGAAACGTTCACAGGCCTGCGGAAGCAGGCGGCGATCATCAAAATTCAACGCCGCTTGCAGCCAGCGGTAACGGGCGATAAAAGCGCATTGGGCCGGTTGCGGATCGCCGCCGACTGGATCAGCGGTGAAGAAGGCGCGCAGCGTCGCGGCCAGTTCGGCGCGGGGATCGGTTTTGCCGGTCGGCGCGAGAAAAAAGCGCGAATCGTCGGCGTCGCTGACCACGTCCTTGCTATTGGCGACCGGTCGGTAATGCAGCAGCGTTTGCCACTCGCGCCGCGTCGCCAAGCTAGCAGCATCAGCGCGATCCAATAATTCCGCCAGATAGACAGAGTCAGCACGGGCGTCCGCCGCATGGAACAAAAACCCCAGCAGCAGAACGCCGATGCAGTGGATTAGCAGAGGGATCAGTTCGACGCCAATCGCTGACCAAATCGTGGATCAGCCTGCATTTCGCGGTTCAACGCCGCGAGCATTTCCGTGGCCGTAGTCAGATTGCTGGGGAACAGCATGGTAAATTTTTCTTGAGTCAATGTAAAAAATTCCGGCTGGAGTCCAGGTTCAACCCCCAGTAACGTTGCCAGCGAAGCGAGATATTCGCCCCGACCCGCAGACATATCCTGCTTGATCCGATCCAAATTAACACTGGCGAACTCGACGGTCTGCTGTTGGCGATTCATGAATGTCGTACTGCCGGAACCGGCGCCGCTGGAACCGGAACTCGGATCGGTGACGACGGTACAGGCGGCGGCGCCCAAGCCCAGGGCGGCGATTAAGGCGGCATTCAGCAGAAGTTTCATAAGTCTTTCCTCGAATAGCGTCGGTTGCATCTATGATGAACATTAAGAGCGATAAGCTTAAAGGCTAACAACCAAAGGTTAAAGGTAGCGCGCATGAAAAGTCATTTCTCGCTGGTACTGCTGTCCACTCTGCAATGCAATGCTGATTGCGAGTACTGCTTCGAGAACAAAACCACCGACCGTCTTACCCTTGACCGATTGGGAGAGATGATTCGCAAAGTGTTGGACTACATGGTGGAGAAGTCGCTGGCGTCACTCACCATCTACTGGCAGGGCGGCGAGGCGATGTTGCTGCCGCCCAGTTGGTACGAGCAGGCCCACGAACTCATCCAGCGCGAGGCGGAAGCGCGGGGCAAACAGGTCTTCCACAGCCTGCAAAGCAATATGCTGGCCTACAGTTCCCGCTGGAACAAAGTCGTCGCCGAGATGTTCGGCAACTCCATCGGCACCTCGCTGGACTATCCCAACCTGCACCGTAAACTGCTCGGTCAAGGGCCGGAGAGCTACAACGAAATCTGGGGAAAGCGGGTGCGGGAAGCGCGGGCGGCGGGCATCAACGTGCAGGTCATCGCTGTTCCCAATCAGGCTACGCTGGACATCGGCGCGGAGCGATTCTATACGCACTTCGTGGATGAGCTCGGCATCACCGACTTCCAGGTCAACACGCCGTTTCCGGGTGGCGCGGAGACCACGGCCAAACAGGCGCTTCCGGTCGCCGAAGTGGCGGCGCTCAGCCGATTTTATACCGAACTGGCCGAGGTCTGGCTGGAGCGCGGGCAGCGGCGCGGCATCCGGGTCGGGCCGTTAGACGCCCTGTTGGCGCATTTCAGCCACGAACCCACAACGCTGCCCTGCATTTGGGGCGACAACTGCGCGAACGCTCTAGTGTCCATCGACGCCCGTGGCTATGTCGCGCAGTGTGATTGCTGGGTGACCAGTTATCCCGACTATCACTACGGCAACATCTTCGAGTGCGACAATTTCGGCGAATTGCTGCGCAACAGTCCGGTACGTCAGCAATTCAACGAACGGCCAGTCCAGCTCATTCAGCGCGATTGCCTCAACTGCGATTATCTCTCGCTATGCCACGGCGGCTGCCCGGTGCGCACCTACACCGTTCACGGCTCGCTGTTCGAGAAAGATCCCTACTGCGAGTTGTACAAAGTACTATTCAGCCGTATGCAGAAAGCGGCGCAAGAACTGGCGCGGGAGGCGGCGATACCGCGCCTGGCGGCGTGATGGTCGCGCTGCACGTTCGGCGGAATATGCCACGCCGCATCATTCACCGCGCACGGTCGCCCGCAGTCTTTGCATGAACTTCCGGCGTTATTAAGCTAAAATAACCTGTCAGTTAGTTGGGACTTTATCCCTCCTCACTGAGACTTGGATTTACCGATCCAACATCACTAGCGAGAATTCCCGATGAATAAACAAGAAAGCGTTTGGCTGGCTGCAACTCTGGGTTGTGTCTTATCGATGCCCGCACTAGCGACTGAACCTGCGGACAAGGTTAAAGAAGAAATCCAAACCTTGCTAAACCAGCATGATGAAGCCATCAACACACAGGATATCAAGGCCTTGATGGCGTTTTATGCTGAAGACCCCGGCGTCGTACTGATGGGTACCGGGCCTGGCGAATTCTGGAAAGGCAAGGCCGCGATCGAAGACTTTTACAAACAATTTTTTCAGGGTTTCAAAGCCGGAACCCTCAAGCATGTATGCCCGGAAACTTCTAGCGGACACGAGGGAAACGTGGCTTGGCTGATCGCCTCTTGCAACATGCAGGACGCTACGTCGGACGGACAGGCTCGTGAATACATCCTTAACGTGTCAGGTGTGCTGAAGAAGGAGAAGGCGGGCTGGAAATTCCAAACTCTGCACTTTTCCAACCTGACCGGCGACGATATGCCTCCGTCGGAAGACGCCCCATCGCCGGAAGATGCCCCGCCAGCCGCAGAAACAACTCCGAAAGCGCAGTAGCCGGGGGTCAACCATGACTGATCAACACGATATGCAACACCCCGAGATAACCGAGTCGCTGGGCGATGAGCAGCGGCGCACATTTCTGCGCGGCCTGGGCAAATGGTCGCAGGCGGTGATCGGCGGCGTACTGCTGGGCGGCGCCGGGATGATGAGCCCGTCGGCGCAGGCGAACAGTTGGGTCAATCGCCGTGGGGGCGGCGGCGGTTGGGTGAACCGCAGCGGCGGCGGTTGGGTGAACCGCAGCGGCGGCGGTTGGGTGAACCGCAGCGGCGGCGGTTGGGTGAACCGCAGCGGCGGCGGTTGGGTAAACCACAGCGGCGGCGGTTGGGTAAACCGTAGCGGCGGTTGGGTCAATCGCGGCGGCGGCGGTTGGGTGAACCGGCGTGGCGGCAGCAGCGCTGGTTGGATCAACCGTTAAACCACGCCTAATCCCTGCCGAACAGCCAGCCTCTGCCGGTTTCACACGGCGGGGGCAGGCTTTAACTGCAAATGGAATGGATATGCGCAGACCGGCCAGGATGCTTTATTTTGACACTGTCGCAACAACGCCCGTGCGACCGAAGCGAACAACCTAGCGCTACGCGGTGTAGCGCTGGCTCATGCAGCGCAGGGACGCCATCTGATCACCTCCGCCATTCCCGTTTTTTCGGCGAACGAAACGACTACGAACTCGGCGGCGGTGCGGCGGCCACTGTCGCGGGCGGTGCGCTCATTTGTTCCGCCTCATTCACCCAACCGCCGCCCAGCGCCTTGTACAAGTTCACCAGGGCAATGAATAAACCGCCCTGATTCTGCACATACTGGAGTTGTGCGCTAAACAGATTGCGCTCGGCGTCCACCACCGCCAGATAGTCCGAATAACCATTCTGATAGCGGAGCGTTGCCAAATCCACCGTGCGTTTCAACGCCTGAAGCTGCCCCGCCTGATCTTCCAACTGCTCACGCAGTTTAACCACCTCGATCAAGCTGTTGTCCACTTCTGCAAAGGCGTTCTGAATCGTTTGCTGATAATTCAGCAACGCCTGCTTCTGCACCGCCTCCGCCGCCTGCAATTGACCGGTCAGCGCGCCGCCGGTAAAAATCGGCTGCGCCAGTTGACCGGCGAATTGCCAGGTGCGCGAGGGTCCTTTGAACAAATCGGAAAGATCGTTGCTGGCCGTTCCGAAAAATCCGGTCAGCGAGATGCTGGGAAAGAACGCCGCCTTCGCCACGCCAATCTGGGCGTTGGCGGAAATCAATTGCTGCTCCGCCTGGCGGATATCCGGGCGGCGTTCCAGCAGGTCAGACGGCAAACCACCGGGTACTTGGGGCAACGCCAGCCGATTCAGATCGCTCCCTCGGGTAATTCGCCCCGGATTGCGTCCCAGCAACAGGCTGACCGCATTCTCCTGTTGAGCGACCAGTCTCTCCAGTAAAGGCACTTGCACCGCCGCCGCCTGATATTCAGCCACCGCCTGCTGGTAGTCCAGTTCCGAGGTCAGCCCGGCCTGGAAACGCAGGCGGTTGATCCGCACCGATTCCTGGCGGGTTTCCAGAGTGGCGTGGGTAATGGTCAACTGCCGGTCGAAATCGAGCAACCGCACATAGCTGTTGGCCAACTGGCTCACCAGGGTCAAAATCACCGTGCGCTGCGCTTCTTCAGAAGCCAGCACATCGGCGCGGGCAGCCTCAGTGGCGCGGCGCAGCTTGCCCCATAGATCCAGTTCGAACGATATACCCAGATCGACCTGGTAGGCGTTAGCGGGATTCTCGCTCAGTATGACGCCGCCATTCTCGCTATTGCGGGTGCGCGCCCCAGCCGCGTTTGCTCCCACCTGCGGGAACTGCTCGCCGCGAGTGACTCCGTAGCGGCCCATGAACTCTTCTACCCGCGCCGCAGCGATCTGTACATCCTTGTTTTCCTGCAAGGCAATCTGGATCAACTCATTCAACACCGGATCCTGGAACTGCTCCCACCAGCGGGTGTTAGCCAGGTCGTTAGCCTGTTGCACACTGATCCGCCACTGCTCAGGAGTCGGCGTTTCCGGACGTTGATAGTCCGGTCCGACCGAGGCGCAACCGGCTAGAGCGGTACTGATGGCAATTACCAGTAGCGTCTTACGCATGGTGGCCTTCCTCCTTGAGCGGAGCCGGCGGGGCTGGCTTTTCGGTCACGGCGGGCGGAGTTACATCGCCGCCGCCGAACAGCCGGTAGAACAGCGGAATGAAGAAGATGGCGATGCAGGTTGCCGCCAACATCCCGCCGATGACGCCAGTACCGATGGAATGCCGGCTGAACGCCCCCGCGCCGGTGCTGATCGCCAGCGGCACACAACCGAGAATGAAGGCCAGCGAGGTCATCACGATGGGACGGAAGCGCAGCCGGGCCGCTTCCAGCGCGGCGTCGATAGCCGACATTCCTTCCTCGCGCTTCATGACCGCAAACTCAACAATCAGAATCGCGTTCTTGGCCGCCAGGGCAATCAGCGTCACCAGGCCGATCTGGAAATACACGTCGTTGACCAGACCACGCACCAGCACCGCCAGCAGGGCCCCAGCCACTGCGAACGGCACGGCGATGATCACCGCCAGCGGCAGCGTCCATTTCTCGTACTGCGCCGCCAGAATCAGGAACACCATGATGATGCCGAAAACGAAGGCCAGCGCCGAAGCCGCGCCCACCTGCTTCTCCTGAAAGGCCTGCCCGGCCCAGGCGTAGCTCATGCCCTCCGGCAAAGCTTCCCCGGCCAACGCCTCCATCGCCGCCAGCGCCTGGCCCGAACTGTAGCCGGGCGCGGCGTTGCCGTTGACGCGAGCGGCGGGGAACACGTTGAAACGCGGCACATTGTCCGGCCCTGTGATGTGCTGCACGTTGACTAGGGCGCTTAACGGCACCATCTGGCCCGTCGTCGAGCGCACGAAGACCTGACTGATGTCTTCGGGGCGAGTGCGGTATTGAGTGTCCGCTTGCAGCATCACCCGGAACGTCCGGCCCAGCTTGTTAAAGTCGTTGACGTAGATCGAACCGAAAACGCCCTGCAGCAGATCGAACACATCGTCAATCGGCACGTTCAGCGCCCGGGCTTTTTCCCGGTCGAGATCGACGAACAACTGCTGCGAATTGGCGCGGAAGGTAGTGGCCAGCGGCCCCAATTCCGGTTTTTCCTTGGCTTTAGCGATGAATTTCTGCACCACTTCCTCCAAGGCCCGCGGTCCCGCGCCGCCGCGATCCTGAATCCAGAATTCAAAGCCGCCGGTACTGCTCATGCCCGGAATCGGCGGCGGGTTGAACAGTACGACCTGCGCTTCCTTGATCTGCTGGAAGACTTCACGCTGCAAGGTCTTTTGGACTTCGAAGGCATGGAGTTCCGGCGTCGTGCGTTCCTTCCAGTCCTTGAGTGGCAGGAAGAAGGTGGCGAAATTGGGCTTGTTCTGGCTATCCAGCAGGCTCAGGCCATTGAGGCTGACCACGTTTTGCATCGCCGGGTGCTTGCTGAAAATCGCGTTAGCCTGATTGACCACCTCGCGGCTGCGGTCCAGGCTGGCCCCATCGGGCAAAATCGCCACCCCCAGTAAATAACCCTGATCTTCATCGGGTACAAAACCGCCGGGTACGCTCTTGAACAGGCCGAAGGTGATGAACAGCAGGCCACCGAATAACACCAGCCCGATCAGCACCCGCCGGATTAGAAAGGCTGAACCGGCGACGTAACCGCCGGTCATCTTATCGAACGCCTTATCGAAGCCACGGAAGAAGATATTTTTCTGGCCATGCGTCGGCTTGAGCAGGATCGCCGCCAGCGCTGGACTGAGGGTCAGCGCCACCACGCCGGAGATGACCACCGAAATGGCGATGGTGATGGCGAACTGCTTGTACAACTGACCGGTAATGCCGCTCAGGAAGGCGGTGGGAATGAACACCGCGCACAACACCAGCACGATGGCGATCACCGGGCCGGTCACTTCATCCATGGCCCGGCGCGCCGCCTCCTTGGCGTCCAGGCCAAACTCGTGCATGTTGCGTTCGACGTTTTCGATCACCACGATAGCGTCGTCCACCACGATGCCGATAGCCAGGATCATGCCAAACAGGGTCAAGGTATTGATCGAGAACCCCAGCAGGTACATGCCGGCAAAGGTGCCAATGATGGAGACCGGCACCGCCAGCAAGGGAATCAACGTCGCCCGCCAGTTTTGCAGGAACAGGTACACCACCAGAATGACCAGGATGACCGCTTCGAAGAAGGTATGCACCACCGCTTCAATGGACACTTCAACGAACTTGGTGGTGTTGTAGGGAATGGAATAACTGACACCGGAGGGAAAGGTTTTGGTCAACTCCTCCATCCGGGTGATGATTTTTTCCGCAACATCCAAGGCGTTGGAGTCGGGTTGCTGATAAACCATGATGAAATCCGTGCGCTGGCCGTTGAGCAAACCTTCCGTATCATAACTGCGAATGCCCAGTTCGACGCGCGCCACATCGCGCAGCAACACGGCGGAACCATCGGGATTGGAGCGCAAAATGATCTGCTCGAATTCTGCGGGTTCATCCAATCGTCCCTTGGCGGAAACGGGCAGGGTGAGTTCCACCGGATAACCGGTCGGTGGCTGGCCCACTTTGCCGACGGCGAACTGAGCGTTCTGTTCCTGAATGGCCTGGCGAATATCGCTGACGGTCAAATCCAGTTCAGCCATGCGATCCGGTTTGAGCCAGATCCGCATGGCGTAGTCGGACTGGGTGAACAGCGAGACCTGACTGGCGCCCGGAATGCGCTTGAGTTCGTCCACCACGTTGATATTGGCATAGTTGCTGACAAAATTGGGGTCCTGGGAACCGTCGGAACTGATCGCCACAATCATCAGAATGTTGGAGGACGCCTTTTTGATGGTGAGTCCGTTCTGGCGCACATCCGCCGGCATCACCGGATTCGCCAGATTGACCCGGTTGGTCAGATCGGGCAGCACCGCATCCAAGTCAGTGCCAATGTTGAAATAGATATTGAGCGCCATGTCGCCGCTGGCCGAATTGTTCGACTGCATGTAGATCATGTTCTCAACGCCGTTGACCTGCTGCTCGACCGGTGCGGCCACCGAATTGGAGGTTGTTTCAGCGTTGGCGCCGGGGTAGCTGGTCACCACCTGCAACAGCGGCGGGGTGATTTCCGGGAACTGGGCGATGGGTAATGCCCGCATCGCCACCAGACCGGCAAGCATGATCACGATGGAGATCACCGCTGCGAAGATCGGTCGATCAATGAAGAAACGCGAAATCATGGGCGTTTTCCTCTATTGGCCAGTGGGCTGGGGCGCGGCGGCAGGCGCGACGATCTTGACCGTTGCCCCGGGCCGCACCTTGATCGCCCCGTCCACGATCACCTGTTCGCCGCCGCTCAAGCCAGACGTGATAACCCATTGGTCGCCGTAGAAGTCGCCCACCTGCACCGGTTTGACCTCGGCCTGGTTATTCGCGCCGACGACGTAAACGAATTTACCCTGTGGCCCCTGCATCACCGCTCGCTGCGGCGCCAGAATTACATTGCTCCGGGTGGCGCCTTCCAGTCGGACCCGCACGAATAAGCCAGGCGGCAACTTTGCGTCCGGGTTAGGCAGTTCAGCGCGTAACGCCAGGGTGCCGGTAGTGGGATCAATGGTCGGCGCGACGTAGTTAATCTTTCCCTTGTGCGGGAAGACCGAGCCATCCGCCAGCACCATCTCGACCTGTACATTTTTGGTGTCCTGCAATTTCCCGCTGGCTTGCTCGGCGCGAAATTTCAGCACGTCGTTCTCACCGATGCCAAAGCTGACCCAGATCGGATTGAGTTGCACGATGGTGGTCAGCAGACTGCTGGGGCCGGGCGTGACCAGACTGCCCTCACGAAACTCGGATTTACCGGCCAATCCGTTTAATGGTGATTTTATCGTGGCGTAACCCAAATTGAGTTCAGCGGTGCGTACCTGCGCCTTGGCCGACTGCACCTGCGCCTGGGCGCCGCCCTCACTGGCGACTGCGTCATCCAGATCTTTTTGGCTGACCGCGTTTTGCTTGGCCAGCGGACGAACGCGCGCCAGAGTAGCCCGGGCGTTAGTCAGTTGCGCCTGGGCGCGGGCCAAATCGCCCCTGGCGTTGTCCAGCGCGGCCTGAAACGGTTGCGGATCGAGTTGAAACAGCAGTTGTCCGGTGCGAACGAAATCGCCCTCGATGTAGGCAATTTTGTCCAGATAACCTTCCACACGGGCGCGGATTTCCACTGAGCGGGAGCTTTCGGTTTTGCCGGTGAACTCAAAGGTCGCCGGCGTAGTCTGCGGCGTGGCGGAGACGACCGTCACTTCCACTGGCGGTGCGGCGGGTTGCTGGGCCAAGACTACAGGGGCGATCAACCCCGAAACGATCAGCGTGGCCAGGGCGCGGGATAGCACACCCATCGGCTGTTTCAAACGGTGTGGCGTGTACACAATGAGTGCCTCAATATCGTTGAGTAGGGTTAGCGTGGTCTTGACCTGCAAAAAGATGTCATTCCCGATGTTACGATGCCGGCGGCGCGACGCCATGCGCCTCATCCAGACGGCGGCGCAGCTTCTGCGCCCAGTAGTCGAAAGCCTGCTGGGCGTATCCCCAATTGGAGTAAGCCTTGGAATAGGAGTCCACACCCTTGTTGACGGCCGCGCCAACGCCTTGACTCAAATCCACGTCGTATTTCTTGCCCACGCGCTTGTCTACATAGGCCGCCAGCAGTTCGTTGCTGCGGCTATCGCGGAACTCGACTTCAATGGCGGCGTCGCCCAGATAGGGGGCGCTCCCGGTGCCGCCGCCTGCGGCCACGTCCGCAACCGCAGCGTAAGGCACTACTAGCGTCACTACCGTCATGCCAGTGTTAGTCGGAGTGAGTTCAGTCACCGCGATCCGAATCCGCAAGACTCCCGGCCCCGGCTTGTTGACCAGCGGATAGGCCGGCTCCAGCGCCTTGATCAACGCTTGTTGAAAATAATCGGTCAACGTCTTGAGTTCGTTAGGATCGATGCCCTTGTATTCGGCGTCGTTTCTATACCAGACCTTGATCGGGTCCAGCATGACCTTGTTATAGTCCTTGAGATTCAAACCGGGCTTGCGATAGACCAGCGCGCCACTGCCATCGGGCGCGGGCTGAAGCCGGGAATAATCTTGCAGAAAACCGGAGGGCTGGTAACTTTCCGCCGTCGTCGGTTGGTTGGCGCAACTGGCGATGATGAGACTACTGCCTAGACAGAGGGCGGTCAATAACAGGCGATTCCTACACATTACATTTTCCTTTTGGAAAAAATTTTGAAAAGCGTTCAGCAGCGAATTTGGCTCACCGCACTGAGTGTAGCAGGCGCGGGGTTTCTTTGAAGAAGCAACGGTTCGCTGCTAGGGAACCGGATGAATAACACGGCGAGCCGGCGGCCCTTCCCCATTCAGCGACTACAGAAAATGAAAGGTTACGGTGGTTTTCCTTTGATGGTTTTAATGAGGAGTGCGAGGCGGTCTGCCGCGCTAAAGCGAAGGTCGCCTGTCGCGTGAGCGGCGAGACGACCTCCGTCGGGGACAGATCGGCTATTTCATGGTGACACTGATGCCGCTGGCCGATCCCACATTCAACTGCAAGCCTTGGGTTCGCGACTCCAGACGCATGATCACGCCATTTTCATTCTTGAGCTGCAACCCGCCCACGCCGCCGCCTAGCGTGATGCTGGCGTCCAACTGGGTATAGGTGCCGGGGAATTTCGAGATTTCCTTTAACTCGTAGACCTCGCCCGCAGCGCTCATCTTTGAAATCCCCACGTTGGCGCCCGCTGTCAGGCCGCCGATCTTGAAGGGATATTCCTTGCCCTGGAAGGTCAGCGTACCGCCGCCGACGCTGCCGCCCACAATGAACGCAAACTGCGTCTCATCGATCACCACCGTCCCGGACGGCTTTCTGGCATCCGCCGCCAGCGCCAGACTGCTTACCAAAAGGGTGGTCGCCAATAACGCTGGACCCATCATTTTGCGAATATTTTTCATCATCAAATTTCTCCTCGTTTAAAAATCAACCGATTACCCACAAGTTTCCCTCCTCCGCAAGAGGAAGGGGCATTCCTCGTTCCAGGAACACCGAGAACTTGATGCTGGACGAGCCCGCATTGACGACCAGAATCGCGTCGCTCATCACACCACCGCCTTGGTTGCGCTTTCCCGCTGTGCCTGGGCGACCAGCGCCGCCACCGCGCAGGAGGCCAGCCGGGTCATCACCGAATCGGCGCGACTGGTGAGGATGATCGGCACACGAGCGCCCAGAACAATCCCCGCCGCATCGGCATCGGCCATGAACGTCAGACTCTTGGCCAGCATGTTGCCGGCTTCCAGGTCGGGCACCACCAGAATGTCGGCATGACCAGCGACCGGTGAATCGATCTTTTTGATCCGGGCCGCCGCAAGGTTAATCGCATTGTCCAGCGCCAGCGGGCCGTCGAGAATGCCGCCGGTGATTTGCCCCCGGTCGGCCATCTTGCACAGCGCCGCCGCTTCCACGGTGGACGGTACTTTGGGATTGACGGTCTCCATGGCCGAAAGGATCGCGACCTTGGGTTGCGGGAATCCCAGGGCGTGGGCGAGATCAATGGCGTTCTGGGTGATATGCATCTTGTCTTCCAGGGTGGGAAAGATGTTGATCGCCGCGTCGGTGATGACGAGCGCTCGATCCAGATTTGGCACGTCCATGAGAAAAGCGTGGCTGATGCGCCGTTCGGTGCGCAAGCCGGTCGCAGTCCGCACTACCGCGCCCATCAATTCGTCGGTGTGCAGGCTGCCCTTCATCAGTAGTTCGGCCTTGCCTTCGCGGGCCAGTTGCACCGCCAGATCGGCGGCGGCGTGGCTGTGCGGCGCGTCCACGATCTCGTAACCAGAGAGGTCAAGTTGGAACTGCGCCGCTACGGCTTCGATCTTGGCGCGCGGGCCGACTAGGATCGGTTGCAGGATACCCAATTCGGCGGCTTCCACCGCGCCTCTGAGCGAGCTTTCGTCGCAGGGATGAGCAACGGCGGTTGGGACGGGCGTCAGGGCTTTGCATCGGGCGATCAGTCGTTCGTATTTCTCGTGTTTGCGTTCCATGAATAAGTCCTCTGGTCAGTAGCGATCAACCGGCTTCCCCGCACCGATTTCCAGCAACCGGCGATATACGTTCGTTCATTTATTCCTCGTCGGGCGGCGCATCCGCCGGGCGGGTTTCGCGACGGTAGGCTTTCAGCGCCTGACTGAGGGTTGGGAAGATGCGCTCCTCATGTTCAGGCCGATACAGGCCGGTCTCTCGCAGCCAGTTCAGAAATTCGGTCTTGCGTCCGGCCAAAACCAGGGTCGCTCCGCGCGCTTCCAGCGTTTCCCTGAAATCGCGCAAGGCATACAAGCCCGTTACGTCGATGTGGCTGATCGGAATCGTATCAATGACGAACCACTGAAGTTCTGGACCGGCGGCGTCGGCGACCGCCAATGCCCGCTGTTTGAAATAGGCGGCATTGAAGAAAGTCACCGGGCCATCGAAACGGTAAAGCGCCAGGCCGGGGAAGATTTTGGCCCCCGGATGTCGCTCAATCGAATGGAAACCGGGCAGGCCGTCCACCTTGCCAAGCACTTCGTCGCGGGGGCGGGCAGTCAGCCTGATGAATCGAACCAGCGCCAGCGCCACGGCAATCAGAATTGCATTGATCGCGCCCACCGCCACCACGCCCAACATGGTTAGCACCGCCAACCCCACCTCACGCCGGTCAATCTTCCAAATGTCCCGCAATGTGCGTATATCGAACAGCGAGAACGCAGCGAAGACCAGCACTGCGCCCAACGCGGCGATAGGGACGTACTGCAAGGGGTCGGTCAGGAACAGTAACACCGCCGCAATGGTTGCAGCGGCCACCAGGCCGGTCGCCTGGGTGCGCCCTCCGGCTGAATCAGCCATGGCGGTGCGCGAAGCGGCGCCGGTGACGGCAAACCCCTGGGACAGAGCGGCGGCGATATTGGCGACGCCGAACGCGGCAAACTCGCGATCGACGTCGATCTCATAACGGTTCTTGGCCGCAAAGCTGCGGGCGGTCAACACACCGCTGGAAAACAGCACCAAGGCCAAGCCCGCCGCGCTGGCAATGAGCGACGGCAAATGTTCAAGAGGGACGGTGGGCCAGCGTAACGCCGGCAATCCAGCGGGAAACGGACCCAGAATCGCCACCCCTTGTCCGTCCAGCTTTAGCCCAGCGACCGCAATGCCCGCAGCGACTAACGCCGCCAGCGCCGCCGGCCAGCGCGGCAAGAACCGGCGCGCCACAAACAGCACGGCGAAGCTGCCCACGCCGACCGCCAGGGTCGGACCGTGCGTCTGTGGCAGCTTGGCGATAAATTCGAGCAACCGGGGAACGATGCCGCCGGCTTCGATAGCGAAACCGAACAGCTTGCCGATTTGCCCCAGTAGAATGCTGATAGCGACGCCGTTCAGGAAACCGACCAGGATCGGCTTGGACAGGAAATCCGCCAGCGCGCCCAGCCGGAGGAAACTCGCCGCGATGCAAAACAGACCGGTGAAGAAGGTCAGCATGATCGCGAGCGACCCATACAATTCAGGATCGCCGATGGCAAGCGGCGTGATGGCGGAGGCGATCATCGCACAGGTCGCCGCGTCGGGATTCACCATCAACTGCCGCGAAGTGCCGAAAATGGCATAGGCCACCAATGGCAGGATGCTTGAATAGAGACCCACCACCGGATCGAAACCGGCGAGTTCCGCATACGCGACGGCGACCGGCAGCGCCACCGCCGCCACCGATACGCCAGCGACCAAATCGTAACGAAAGTCAGCAGCGAACTGGTAGCGCAGGAGGGCCGGCAAACCAGGAGCGATGCGCGCCAAACGCTCGATTAGATATTGATTCATGACTGGGGATTCCTCGATGATCCTCATCAAAAAGCAGACATCGTGCCAGCCAAAATGAAGTGGGGATTAACCGGTATGGCATGATTTAATTCAGTGGCTTGCCACGATTTGTCCAGCCGTAAACTGACTCTGACACACCCAGCGAATCTTAAATATCGTAGAACTCCGAAATATTGGAGTCTGACGGAATCAAAGCGAGTTAGCGGTTTTTTTTGCTATTTTACGACAGTCGCAACAACCAATTTATGCGTGTGCTCGCAGGCGCAACTCGTATCCTGACGTGATGTGCAATGACCATCAGCCGAAGGATGAGAAAAAGCAGGAGCAGCAAGGCGGCAAGCAGTACGGTGATGATTGAGGTAAGCCGGTACTTGCAGTGCTTGCGCCGGAAAATTCCGCCCTCCAGCGGGTGGGCGTGTGTGCAAGGAGAAAAGCTTCACCTTAAAGCCCGCCGCCCCAGCGGTACTGCCACGCGACGCCGATGGTGTCAGAATCAGTGCCAATCCGGGTGGAGATCCCGGTGCTCGCATAGAGCTTGACCGAGTGATTCCGGTTGACCGGCAGCGCGACCGTCACGCCCGCCAGCGAGTTCTTTTGCAGGTCGTTGCCCGCTACGCCATCGACAGTCGTCCGCCCGCCGGTGAAGTATGTGCCGTTCAACGCCACCCAGATCCCGTTGCGAAAGCCGTAGATAAGACCGCTCTTGAACGAGTAGATCGGGTCCTGCTCGCGCGTCTTACCGTCGAGGAAGTCGTCATTGTCCGCAAATAAGGTCGCTGCCGTAGCGAGTTCCAGCGTCCAAGGACCCCAGGCTTTGGAGAGCCCAAGCTCCGGCTTGATGAAACCACGGTTGGAGCCAATGTTGACCAGCTTGTCCGCGTCATATTGACCGGAAGGAATGGATACCTGCACGCTGGCGCCCACGATCAGATCCTGCTGGTAGGACGCGAATTCCTTGAGCGAGAGCGCCGGCGCGCCGTAAAGGTTGAGGTAGAAACGCAACTTCGGGTCGCCAAAGCCGGAGACTTGGCGTTCCCGAGGCTGCCCGGCAAAGTCCGCCGTTCCCGAGATCCATGAATAGGGCAGGATGGCATCGAATTTACCGGACTGGCCCCCTACCTCGAACGAACGGGCATAGGCGAGAACGCTGGTATGGGTTTGGAGGTTGGCATTCTCCAGCGGCAGCGCCGGGTCGGTCACCAAACCGCCTTCGGCGTAGCCGTAGCCCGCGATCAGAAAATTGACATCCAGAGGAATGTTCGAGTAGGCGCGGGGTTCGATATCCTGCGCCCACCCGCTCACGGCGCTGGCTGTGAGCGCCAGGACGAAAAACGCCGCTCTCCACCCGGCTGGGCCAGTTGCCCGGCAGATGCGCAGCACACGTTCACCAGAGCAGGTTGTCAATTCGGCTTTCTCACACCTTGGGAGGAATCCGGGTTCTTGGCCACCGCCAGACCCGGTGGAGCGAAGAAATGGCGCGTCCGACGATGGTGAGGGTACTGCGTTCCACCGCAGCCCAATCGGGGTCCAGCCGGGCATTGCGGATGACATGGACGCTCCGCGCCCGCAGGGGGACTTTTGCACCCTGCGGGCGAACCAGGTCAAACAGGCGCGGTGGGTAAAGAAATACCTGGGCCATGGCGCCGCCGTCCACATGCATTTCCTGATAGGGTTTACCGTCCACTTCCACATCAATCATGGTCGGCGGAAACGCGCCGGGAATCGCCG
>Ga0209573_1001713_pt1 | contig 31789 bp, 25 predicted proteins | sample TNRBio252014_DNA_FD_185870 | JGI IMG/M metagenome (GOLD analysis project Ga0209573, IMG submission 185870) | Wastewater treatment Type I Accumulibacter community from EBPR Bioreactor in Madison, WI, USA - TNR Reactor_6/25/2014_ DNA (SPAdes)... | ecosystem: Engineered > Bioreactor > EBPR >...
TCGAAACCGATAAAGCTGTGATAGAGGTACCATCTGAAGTGGAAGGCATCGTAAAAAAAGTTTTCATTTCGGAAGGTGAAAAGGTGAATATAGGGGCAACCATGATCTCTGTGGAAACCAGCCAAAAAGCAGCAGCGTCGAATGAAAATACCGGTAAAAAGCAGGAAAAAACTGCTGAACCTGCGGTGATGGCTGCTGAATCGAAGGTGGAATCTGTCATTGCTGCCATTCCTGAAGGGGAAACAAAAATTATGGAAATGACCATCCCGTTTTTGGGAGAAGGCATTCAGAAAGCACAGATCACACAGGTTTTTGTGGCTGACGGACAAACAGTGAAAATCGACCAGGCCATCCTTGAGATGGAAACCGATAAGGCTACCCTTGAATTGCCTACCGAATACGGTGGTGTAGTGAAGGAAATCCGGGTCAAACAAGGTGATTTTGCCAAGGTTGGACAGGTCTATATGTTGCTGGAAACTACCGAATCAAAAAGGATGGATGAAATTCCGGTACTTGAACCAAAGTCAGCAGACGTTGAAAAGGCTGAAACACCGGTTGTGGCAGCTGGAAAATCTATTGAGGGCAACCAGCAGGTTCCTCTTTTGCCTACCCATTTAAATCCGGGTAAAATCGCACCGGCAGCACCAGGTGTCCGTGGTTTTGCAAGACAGATCGGTGTGAATATCCATGAAGTTCCGGGTTCAGGGCCTGGTGGTCGTATATCCATGGATGATGTCAAAGCCTGGTCAAAAGCTTTGCATGAAAATTATAAGCAAAAACCGGCACAATCCGGATTTGCAGCCGGCATCGTTTCCGAACCGTTGCCTGATTTCAGCAAATGGGGAGAGATCCGGATTGAAGAGATGAGCAATATCAGAAGGAAAACCGCGGAACACCTCAGCTATGCCTGGGCGACCGTTCCACAGGTGACTCAGTTTGATAAAGCCGATATCACCAGACTGGAAGAAACCAGGAAAAAGTTTTCAGCAGAATCAGAAAAAGCGGGTGCCGGCAAACTGACCGTTACAGCTATATTGCTGAAGATCATTGCGATTGCGTTGAAGAAATTTCCCCAATTCAATGCCAGTATCGATATGGAAAACAAACGTGTCATCTATAAATCATATTTCCATATCGGTGTGGCAGTTGATACAGACCGCGGACTGATCGTTCCTGTGATCAGAGATGTGGATAAGAAAAGCATTTTTGAACTTTCTGCTGAATTGAATGAGATCGCTGTAAAAGCGCGCAACAAAAAGATCAGTCTGGAGGAAATGCAGGGAGGAAATTTCACCATCAGCAATCTGGGTGGATTGGGTGGAACAGCCTTCACGCCCATTGTGAATACACCGGAAGTGGCTATTTTAGGCGTGTCAAGGGCTGCTCTTGAACCGGTTGCAGAAAACGGGCAATTTGTACCCCGTATGATGTTGCCGCTTTCCATGAGTTATGATCACCGGATCATCGACGGTGCAGATGCGGTCAGATTTATAAGGTGGATTTGTTCAGCGCTGGAAGACCCCATGGTGATCGCCATGCATAATTAATCAACAAAAGAAAGGCTTACAATGTCAGATAATAAACAATTGGTGGTGATCGGTGCCGGTCCCGGAGGATATACAGCAGCTTTTCTCGCTGCGGACAAGGGATTTGAGGTTACTTTGATAGAAAAAAGGCTCAATCCCGGTGGTGTTTGCCTGTATGAGGGATGTATTCCTTCCAAGGCTTTGTTGCACGTGGCTAAATTGCTCGAAGAGGCAAAACACGCCACTGACTGGGGAATTTCATTTGGAAAACCCACCATTGATCTTGATAAACTAAGGAGTTTTAAAGATTCCGTCATAGGAAAATTAACTTCGGGAACAGGACAACTGGTTAAACAAAGAAAAATCAATTACATTCAGGGTACTGCCAGTTTTGCGGGCGATCATACCCTGTCAGTTACTAAAATTGATGGTTCGGTTGAAAAATTGAATTATTCTAAGGTGATCCTGGCAACCGGATCAGAAGTTGTGAGAATTCCCGGGCTTTGGCTGGAATCAGAAAGAATGATCGACTCTGCAGGAGCTTTGGAACTGAGAGACATTCCTGAAAAAATGCTCGTCATTGGCGGTGGCATCATCGGTCTTGAAATGGCGAATGTATACAGCGCTTTGGGCGCAAAAGTAAGTGTGGTGGAGATGATGCCCCAATTGATCCCCGGTGCAGACAGCGACCTGATCAATGTGTTGACCAGGAGCATAAAACCACGATTGGACAAAATCATGCTTGAAACCAGCGTTCAGCAGATCACAGAAACCGAACAGGGTCTGAAAGTAGTTTTTGCAGGTAAAAAACAAGGTGAAGATGTGTATGATAAAGTGTTGATGGCGGTTGGAAGACGACCTGTGACGAAAGGACTTGGCCTTGAAAATACGAAGGTACAGATCGATCAGCGGGGTTTTGTGAAAGTCAATGGTGCTTTGCAAACGGATGATCCGGACATTTTTGCCATAGGGGACATCGTCGGAAATCCGATGCTTGCCCATAAAGCTTCTGCTGAAGCAAAAGTGGCTGTGCAGGTTATTTCAGGCAAAAAAGCTGCTTTCGAACCTGCAGGAATTCCTTCTGTAGTATATACAGATCCGGAAGTTGCTTGGGTTGGGTTGACTGAACAATATGCTTCGGATAACGGGATCGAAGTGGAAATCCAGAAATTTCCCTGGGTGGCCAGTGGAAGAGCGGTTTCCATGGACAGAAAAGATGGTTTGACAAAAATTTTAGCTGATCCGTCTACTAAAAGGATCCTTGGAGTGGGCATTACCGGCCCGGGCGCAGGAGAAATGATCGCTGAAGCAACTTTGGCCATTGAAATGGCTGCTACGGTGGATGATCTTTCCATGACGATCCATGCGCATCCGACCCTTTCCGAAACAGTGATGGAAACAGCAGAGATGTTTCACGGAGAAAGCACACACATTTTTAAGCCAAAGGCTTGAGGTGGATTTAATCAGAGGATTAAGCCCGGTGAAATAATTCAGAGGATGTATTCAGCCAAAACGGGTTCATTTTCTGATTATTTTTCATGAAATTTATATGAATTGTGCCAAATGTTTTTCATGAAATTGTATAAAATCAGGCAGATCCAGGAATAATATTCCAACTTTGCAAAAAAATCGTTTGGAATGGTAGAATCTTTGATCAATAATCCTATACTGCTGCTCTTTCTGGTGATAGCCATAGGTTATTGGATTGGGACCATCAGGATACTGGGAACCAATCTTGGCGTATCTGCCGTTTTGTTTGTCGGATTGATCTTTGGCGGCATTTCTCCCGATTTGAAAATACATGAGATCATCATTTTTCTCGGGCTGACCATTTTTGTTTACTCCATCGGATTAAGCAGCGCTCCGAGTTTTTTCAGCACCATTCGCCAAAGGGGAGCCAATGATATTTACCTGATCATCGGTATGGCTATTGTCCCTGCGCTGATCAGCCTGGGTTTAGCTTATGCTTTCAATTTCAGCAATGTCATTATGAGCAGCGTTTTTGCCGGAAGCAGCACCAATACGCCTGCGCTCGCCAGCGTCCTGGATGCCATCAACAATTCTGCCGGAACGATGGATGCCATCAAATCCTTAAGCAACAGTGCCGTGGTGGGCTATTCGCTCACGTATCCGATGGGTATCATCGGCGTGATGCTGTCGTTGGCGCTTTTCACCAGGCTATTGAAGGTCGACTTCCGGGCTGAAGAGAAGATACTAAAAAAAGATTACCCGATCAAACAAGAGATCGTCAATGTAACCATACTGATCACCAACCCGGAAATCGAAGGCCTGACGATCAGGGATATCAAGAAAAAATACAACTGGAAAGTCGTATTCGGACGATACAGAAGGAAGGACAAGGTTGAACTGAGCACCTGGGATACCAGTTTTGAGCAAGGAGATAAAATCGTCGTTGTAGGCGATAAGGATGTCATCGATGAAGTGGTCATGACTTTGGGCGAGTTGAACGAAGACAATATCGAAATTGCACAGAGCGAATATGTCAACAAACGGATATTCGTTACCAATCCGGATATCGCAGGTGAAAAGCTTGTATCACTCAATTTATACGAGCGGTTTTCAGCCATCATACTCAGGATCAGAAGGGGAGACATGGATTTGTTGGCTACAAACAACACCAGACTTGAGTTGGGCGATCAGGTGCTGTTCATTTCCCGTCGCCGCGATATTGATAAGATTTCAGAGTTGTTTGGCGACTCTTTTGAGGCGTTGGGAAAGGTCAATTTGCTTTCCTTCGGACTGGGAATGGCCATCGGACTGCTGTTGGGTATGGTGACCATTACTTTACCGGGAGATATATCCGTCAAACTCGGGATGGCGGGTGGTCCCATCATCGTTGCCCTGATATTAGGCGCATTGAGAAGGACCGGACCGATCGTGTGGACTTTACCTCACAGTGCAAACACCACTTTAAGACAAATCGGGTTGATCTTACTGCTTGCAGGTATCGGGATCAACTCAGGACATACATTTTTTCAGATGTTGATGAGTGGAGAAGGATATTTCATTTTGCTTGCCGGTTTCATTATCAGTTTTGTTACAGCTGCACTGTTTCTGATCATTGGTTACCGATGGATGAAGATCCCGTATAGCATCCTGGTGGGCATGGTTGCCCAACATCCGGCCATTCTTGACATGAGCATTGAAAAAATCGGCAACAAATTGCCTGTCGTAGGATATTTACTTGCACTTCCGATCTCTCTGATCTTTAAAATTATCCTGGCACAGGTTTTATTCAACCTGATGTAGCAGCACTTCCGATCAACTGTTCAGCATATTCCAGAGTCCATCCTTCAGTTCGGTAAGACCTTTACCCGAAACTGCAGAGAAAAACACATATTGAATGCCTCCAAAATCGAATTCCCTGCTGAGCAATTCCATCATTTCGTCATCGACCAGATCTGTTTTGGAGATCCCGACCAACCGTGGTTTGTCCGTCAATTCCGGATTATACAATTCCAATTCCCTCAATAACACCCTGTATTCCTTATTGATATCTTCTGCTTCCACAGAGATGATAAACAGCAGCACCGAATTTCGTTCGATGTGTTTGAGAAATTGTAAGCCCAGGCCTTTCCCTGCATGCGCATTTTCTATGATACCCGGGATATCAGCCATAATAAATGATCTCGAATCACGGTAAGAGACGATGCCAAGGTTGGGAGTCAGCGTGGTGAACGGATAATTGGCAATTTCAGGTTTTGCAGCGGTGATGGATGACAGCAGGGTAGATTTTCCGGCATTGGGAAAACCGACCAGGCCCACATCCGCCAATATTTTAAGTTCGAGGATCCGATAACCTTCCTCGCCCGGTTCTCCCGGTTGTGCAAACTTAGGCGCCTGATTGGTAGCCGATTTAAAATGCGTATTTCCCTGGCCGCCTCTGCCACCTTTCATCATGATTTTGGTCTCCCCGTGTTCGGTGACCTCCATCAGGATCTCTCCGGTATCAGGGTCTTTTACCACGGTGCCACAAGGAACTTCCAGGATGATATCTTCACCAAAAGCGCCACTCGAGTTATTCCCGGAACCGGAAACCCCGTGGTCAGCCTTAATATGTTTTCTGTATTTGAGCGATAGCAAAGTCCACAGTTGTGCATTTGCCTTGAGGATGATATGGCCTCCGCGGCCTCCGTCGCCACCATCGGGTCCTCCTCTGGGATTTTTCTTTTCTCTGAGAAAATGTGCAGATCCGGCTCCGCCATTTCCGCTTTCGCACCAGATTTTTACATAATCTATAAAGTTCCTTTCTGACATTTTGTATACATTAAAGGGACAAAGGTAAGAAAAATACGCATTGCGGAGGCCTGAATATTATAAGTTACCTGGTCTGGGTGTAGCTTTCAATATCTTTTGGTAGATTGATGATATCCTTTACGGGACAAACGATATCCTTTGCGGGATTACCCATATCCTTTGCAAGATGATTGATATCCTTTGCGAGATTACTGATATCCAATGGGAGATTACTGATATCCAATGTGAGATTACCGATATCCAATGTGAGATTACCGATATCCTTTGTGAGATTACCGATATCCTGTGTGAGATTACCGATATCCTGTGTGAGATTACTGATATCCTGTGTGAGATTACTGATATCCAATATGAGATTACCGATATCCTGTGTGAGATTACCGATATCCAATGTGAGAGTACTGATATCCAATGTGAGATTACTGATATCCTATACATGATTACTGATATCCTTTGCGGGATTACTCATATCTTTTGCGAGATTCCTGTTATCCTTTACGAGATTACATATAACATTTGCGATTTAGTCAGTGTATTTTCGCTTATTTATTAACCCGGGTGCCTATTAACCATTCTATTTGAAGTGTCAAAGGAATATAGCTGAAAAAACTGTTAAGTTTTGATTATTATTTCACTTATTTGCGTAATTTGGGGCTTGAATCAGGAAAATCAAATAATTAACTTTACAAAACCAATCTTGCCCTGGTCAATTTCATCGGAATATACAGGTTTTCAGTTTTGATATTAGATGATATTTACGGATTATTTAAAATACTTTTAATATTCATAAAATTAACATATGGATTATACTCAGTAAAACATTCATTGCCTAGTACATCTATCCTGGCATAACGACCACCTTCATTTACAAATAATAAAAACTTTTCACTACCATCCTGATAAAGTCTTTGTATGCTTAGTGTATTTCCATAATATCTATTTGTAATGTTAGGATATAAGTAATAAGCAAGTTCTAAATCAGTAATTATTTCTCCACCTTTGTCTTTAAAAGTAAAATCTTTCTGTACACTTTCATACTGATTTTTCCAATATACTTTTTCTGCTTTATTAGGATTGTGTTGAATGATCTGCATAGCTAGATTCAATGGATCCATTTCTCTTTCCAGTCCTATGTACTTGCCTCTGTAATTATCTGAAATCATTTCCAAAGCTTCATCAGTATTTACAGTACTCTTTCTTATATCTGCAGGAATAAGATTTTTAAAATTGCTACGCATATTCATATCTCCACCCAAAATAGAATACAAATAAATGTATTTGAATAATTTTGATCCGGTTAAGACTTCATTATTAAACATTAAATCTTCTCCATTTAAATTTAAGTTCAATAATCTATCTTCATTAATAAATTCTTCGACAGCTATTTTTATATCAGCAAGCATGCCCGGATCCATTAAATGATAATCAAATTTTATTGAATCTCCCTTTGGATTATCTAAATCAAATATGAGTGAATTGAAAAATATATTATCAATTAAAGATTGATCGGAATTCATTAACTTCTTTATGTACTTGGCAAGGCTATTATTATTTTTTGTGCTGATATACATATTCTTTCTTAGCATATCAAGATTACTTAACTGATATATGCCTGAATCACCGGATATATCCATACCTAATATGTGTACTTGTTTTAACCAGAAATATTTCTGTACATCAAAACTTATATCTTCATAGCTTGGTATCAATTGTTCTAACTTCTCATGTTTAGAATTGCTTTTAGTAACGTATTCCACTAAAGCTTCCTGATAAAACTTTGTTGACACTACTGTTTTAATAGGAACCCTATGCATGTTCATATCAAATAAGTTCTCGGTAATTTCTTTAAACATAAAATAACCAGCACCAGCATTAAAGAATGGCTTACCATTTATCTCAATTAAGTTTCTTACATTAGGCATGGTATCATAAGCTAATGCTCTTGTATATGCATTAACCATGCTATAATTTTCAAGTATAGTTCCTTTATAACCAGACCTGTCATACCCCATGAATCTGTTTGCCTGGAAAAATTTTTGTCCAAGATTATTTAATGTTTCAAACAATACTATATATGCAAGATTAATAGTATTGTTTTCATATTCACCTTTTACTATTGTTTCAAATGCATCTTGTGGAGATATTTGTGACAACAATGCATTAGACATAGCCAAAGACAAATCAAAGTTTACTAAACTAAAATCAAAATTACTTTCTATACCACTTGAATTATTTACCATTAATTCTAATGTTTCTTTGCCGAACATTTCTGTTAATACATTCTCCTTGGTTATATTATTGATAGAATTAAATGAGGCTTTATTACTTAACCTTTCAAGATAATCTATGATAACCGGTTGATTTAATAAAAGATTGATAGGACTATCAATAAATGATTTATTATCATCAAGCATTATCTGAACATCATTATACATACCCATTAAAATCATAGCAACAATCGTAATAAATGTTTGATTGTTTCTGTTTAATGCAGCCATGTATTGTTTAGCAGAGTTATCTACTGATGTTGATAAATGATATCCTGTTTCCTGTAATGGAGGTGTAGTATTTGCATAAGTATTTTTAATAATGTTACCGTCATAGGTTTGACCAAATATATTAAAACTAATTATCTTTTGCTCTCTTCTATCTTCTTCAGAGTAATAAATATTTTCATAAACAGGAAACGAAATTCCATGTAGTTCATTTAAATAATATATCTGAGATATAAGATGCGTAATGGAAGCAAAGGTTTCGGTTCCACGTTTGGTTGCATTGTTATCTTTCATAAGTTTAGTCTGATAACTTTCACCGAAAATATATTTTACATCCTCACTTTTAATCGCTTCATAAACCTTTGCCTGTAATTCTGTTTTATTACTATCAACTGATTCCCATATAATTCTTTGAACTTCTCTATCAGGATTACTTAATACTGCCTTATAAACATCAAGAATATCATTTTCATATTTCTTTTTAATATCGCTATCATCTACTACAACCTTACCATCTTTAATTGTATGGTGCTTTATATGCAAATAAAATTTATCAGCATCATTATCATGTCCGGTTTTTGCAACTACACTTGGATGCACCATTATAGTGTTAATATAATCAGGTGTGAATCCTACGATATTAATATTCAAATAGTATGAATGGTTAGGAGAAGGAATCCGATATCCAATTGTATTGAAAATACTTGTATCTTCAAAAACTTCTTTGTTTAAAACAAAACCATTAGCAGTTTTCTTTATCCATTTATATTTACCATTTTCTTTTTCAAATAAATCCAACAATCTTCCCTTATTGTCTGATATCTTACTTGATATAATCACGTTTACATTAGGCTTATCAAGTGTAGGTGGATCCAAACGCTGTACAGCTTTTTCTTCTGTCCATACTATACCGGTTTGGGCTGTTTCAATTCCTTCGCCCGGATTGGTCCATTCTCCTGCAAATGGAACTACATAAAAACTATTACCGGGCAACTCAAATGAATGCGCTCTGTGATCAATCATTGACATTAAGATTCTTTCCAACAACGGTTCATTTCTTGATAACAATAATTCATCAACAAACTTTTCATTGTTATAATCAATATCAAATCTATCTACATCAATAACATTAGATGATCCTTCATCAATATATTTAATCAATTCCTGTCTTAATCTTTTTACAAAGTTAACTTGTTCTTCTTCTGTCTTTAGTACTCCATTTGCGGGTAGTCCTATTGATTGATAAAATTCTTTTTTGTGAAAAACATACAATGAATTTAAAGTTTCATTGTATTTATTAAATAAAAACTTGCCATCAACCGATTCTTTCTGATAAACAAATCTTTTTTTATCAAGCATGTTGGTCATGATAAAATTTTTCAATTGTTTACTCAGTGTGATTACTGATTGGTTATCTAGCAAATCTATTAAATGACTTTTTTCCTTAATACCATAGCCGAAAGAAGGTAGAGATATTTTTACTTGTTCATAATCAGATTCATTATTACCTAATACTATTGGATTTAAATTCATGCTTTCTGATAGTTTAGGTAATTCTAATGCAGGTCTAAATGTTTTATTACTGGTAGGTGGAATCAAAAGGATATGTCTAGAGAGTATAAAATATTTTGTGTAAACACAAAATAGGGAAAGATCAAAGACGGCATCGTTGGTCAAAGATAATTAAAAATTGATTAATGATCAATCCGAAATTTGGAATCGGTTTGGTCCATTTTTTTTCAATGTTGGAAATAGCCAGAAAAACAGCTTTTTTGGCTGCATTTTCATTGACAAATAAAGATTTAGCTTTAGTGTATTTACGGATACCGCGGTTGAGATTTTCGATGGTATTGGTAGTATACATAATTTTTCTGATCTCAGGCGGGAAGTCGAAATAAGGAACCAGGTTAGCCCAATTATCTTCCCAGGACTTGATAGCATATGCATACTTGTGATTCCATGTTTGTTTAAAACTTTGAAAAGCTGCATTGGCTGCATCGATATTAGAAGCGGTATAGAAAGCTTTCATATCTTTATGAAAGAGCTTGGAATCTTTCCAAGCTACGAATTTAGCAGCAGTTCTGATTTGATGAATAACACAAAGTTGAGTAACGGTATTGGGGAAACTACTCTGAATAGCGGAAGTAAACCCACTAAGATTATCGGTACAGGCGATGAGAATATCCTGAACGCCTCTGTTTTTGAGGTCAGATAGTACAGACAGCCAGAAAGAAGCGGATTCAGTAGGCGCTAACCACATACCCAGCACTTCTTTGAAACCGTCATTTCTAAGTCCAATAACGAGGTAAACGCACATGTTTTTAACCATATGATCCTGTCGGACTTTAAGAATTATACCATCCATCCAAACGCATAAATAGACGGGTTCGAGCGGGCGATTCTGCCATTCCTCCACCAATGTTAAAATCCGGTTAGTGATGTTGGAAACAGTGGTTTCAGAGATGCTGGTGCCATAGATTTGCTCAACCTGCTCAATGATATCAGAAGTGGTCATCCCTCTGCCATACATGCCGATAATAGCTTCTTCGATAGAAGTAGTCATTGTTTGGCCTTTAGGGATCAATTGAGGCTCAAAGGTGGCTTTTCTGTCTCTGGGAATATTGAGCACTACTTCACCAACAGAATCAGAAACAACTTTCTTCTTAAAGGAACCATTTCGGCTGTTACCGGTATTATAACCTTCAGTGCTGTGCTTTTCATAGCCTAGGTGCGCATCTAATTCAGCCTGGAGCATTTCTTCTACTCCTTGCTTAAAAAGATCTGAGAAGAATGAATTAAACTCCTCTTTTGATTTAAACTGTTTAAAAAATCCTTTTGGTACTTCAATTTTTTTGGACATAATAAAAGTTTTACATATTAAAATAAAATATCAATTATTATGCCGTCTATCGGAGCCGCGAGCCGGCATTTTCTTCACTCCACTCCAGTCGCCCTACGGGCTCCTTCCGTTCCGTGAAGAAAATGCCGGCTTCCTAGCTCTTGGGTTTATCTTTCTATTTTAGTTTACACAATATAATTTATACTACCTATGTCTATCTTCGTCAGCTTCTTCTAATGCTTCCATCTTTTCCCTTAGTGCTTTCATTACAGGAATGCCATCATACATTGCCGGAATTAACGGTGATTGTCCGTATTTTATATAATGAGGAACAAAAGAATTTGTTTTATCATCCCATATCATACCAGTATATACAGGTTTTGAGAATCCAATACGTATTGATTCTTTTAAAGTTTTCTGTTCTTTATAGTATTCTAAATTCTCTTTGTATTGCTGCTCAGTTATACTACCATCTAAAAATAATAAATATAATTGTGTTTTTACAGTGACGTAACCGTGACCATCCATGTATTTAACACTGTTATATGCATAATCATTTATTCCCAATTCACTAAAGAAATGTGTGTATGCAGATATCCTTGGCTCTTCAATCATTATTACTTCAAATCCTTTTGGTAATTTATCTTCATCAAGCTTTTGTCTTGGAGTAGTAAACATCCTGGATCTTTTCAATATATTTTTAGATGTGGCCATAGATGTGTCAAAGAAATCAATACTTTTTGTTCCATCTGGTTTACTTCCATTGACTGCGAAGTGTACAGGGTCAACACCAAACAATTGTTCCATGTTAGCAGTAGCAAACATGTTATTATAAACGTAGTAAGCACTGAACATTTTCATAAAGAATTCTCTGTATCCCTGCTGCAATTGTTCTTCTTCATGGAATGTTGTTATACCTATCTTTTTTAATTCTTCTGTGAATTTTTTTCTAAAAGCTCCCAAGTTTTTAGTAAGCAAAGCTTCCTGGTATTTATTAGTATTCTCTTTTACTTTATCTGATCGATTATATACTCCTGCATTTTCCCAATTGTCAAGCATATAATCCATTTCTTTTTGTATCATTATCCTTAGTTCAGCAAAAACTGCTTCTTTAATGGAGCTTTGATATTCATCAATCTTTTCTCTACTATCTTTTCTTAGTATATCAAGATAACTTCTTTCATATACCTCTCCGTTTCCATCTTTTATTTTAATGATCAGATGATTCATAGATGGTACTGCAATAAACTTATCGCCATGATCATTCCATGCAGCATTACTACTCCTTGTTCCATTTGCATGCATAATTATCCTTTCTGCTTCTGGATTAACCATACTCATATACAAAGCATTTATAGCTTTTTCACTGATCCTTTGTACTGTCTGAGTAATAGAGCCTACTCTTTGCACAGAAATATCACTTTCATCAAACAAGAAAGGAATCTGTACAGCAGGATGATGTAACGCAAAGATATTAGAACTATCAGATGGAGTTTTAAACAATGTGTTTATGTAAATATTGGTTCCATCATAGTATGGTTGGTAGTTATTTGATAAAAATAACTGAAGCTTTGCTATCGTCATTTCTTTATTGGATAATGATGGAAGCTTATCATTTTTATTATATTTGCTACCACTTTTTTTCATTACACCCGAAGCAACTTCAATTACTTTTAGACTTTCGTATGGTTTTGTTGACCCATTTAATAACATGCTGTCTTTACTCCAATAACTTTGAGTTAATTTAGTAAAGTGATCAGTATCATCTTTCAATAAATATTCCTGCTCAATCCATAATGATTGTGATTGGAATGGATATGCTTTTTCATCAACATTAACCACACCATTTTCGTACATTTCACTGACTGAACTTTCTTCTTTTGCTAATGCCCTGAATGTAGGCATGTCAAACATTCTGATCATATCATCATTGGTAAGTCTGGTTGTTTCAGAATTCAAATAGCCTCTAAGTCCTGAATATATATTACCAATAGTATGATAATTTAGAGTCATAAAATCTGGTGTATATTTTACTTTTCTGTTTCCTATTTTTAATTTAATAGATTTATCTTTGATCTTCTGAACAAGATTATCTGAAATCTGTATTCCTACATTATTAAATATTTCTTTGATCTCTGTATTGGTTATTTTATTATTAGCTAGCTTTAATTCGTAATTAAAAAATATGTTGACAACTCTTCTTGCATTATCGCGATTGAACTTATATCCATTATTTCCAGGATCCTTTTCAAATATGTTTGAATTAATAAAATCATTGTACCATAATTTATTTATGTACATTGTTTTCTCATGGATATTATTGGTAAAGTATCCATTAGATGTTTCATTAACTTCCAATTGATCCAATACGATTGTAGATATATTTGAAACAAACATATTCTTAACATCACTCGGAGCTTTCTTTAATCTGGCTATAAATTCTTTTATCCAGTATTCACTTTCATTGTCCTTAGAATATGCTTCCAGTTTTTCCATTATAGTAGTAAAACTATTCCTGGTTCCGGATAGTAACATCCTTAGTTTTTTATCAATGGTAGTTCTGTTATAAGTTTCATAAAAGATATCAATGCTATTGGAATCTTTAGCTGATTTTTTTATACCTTCCATCAACAATTTAACAGGAGTTCCGGCCCGGGTTATAGGATTGATACTCGATTGATCAACATCATATCCTGCATCCTTTAATTTTTTCTGATCAGTATAATAATGCTTCAATGACTTGTTTGTATTATTAAATATTCTATCAAAATTATTCAAAAGATAATTAAGCTTTTTAATATTCAGACCAATCGTTGTAATGTTATTGGTATTCTGGAATTCATTAGATATTTCCTTATCATACAATTCCTTTTGATTACTCAATTCATTTAACAAAGAACTTTTTATTCTGTCTTTATAAAACTCATGATCATTTGATATGTCGACATCTGTTTCATTAACTATGCCAAGGAAGGATGATTTAAAATATGATTTAACCTGGGCCATTTCTTTGTTTGTAAGCCTTCCTCCACCAAAAAGGAAAGTGTTGTACAAATCTACATTGCGAAGTGGAGTTGAATCATACCTAAATGTTTTACCGGTATTGATATTTTTAACAGACATTTCAAATAATTTAAACTCTGTATCTTCAGTAATCTCCATGAACACAAAACGCTTACCATTGAATCCATTCTGTCCTAATTGTTGTGAGATCACCGGTTCCCCTTGTCTGTTTAATAATCCTTTGTCTTTTAACTTTTCTTTATTTTCCAAGTTCAACCAATCATATAATGTACTATTTACTTTATATGAATATAGCTTTGCTTTATCTCTATATGCTTTAACAAAGTCATTGTTATTTAACTGTAGCAGTTCAAAAAACAATTCAGATGTTTGGCCTAACTGTGTATCCCATAATGGCTGATCATTATTCATAGCCCATATTCTTAATGCTGTTTCTCTATTGCCTATAATATTTTCATGTTGCATGAAATCAAAATAAGAATACAGATCATCCAAAGTAATAGGTAATGATTCTTCTTTGATAAAATTAGTATAATCCTCTATACTGTAATCAGATTCTTTTAAATTAAAAAGGGGATTGTTTGTATCAATCCCTTCTTGTTGAAGATCAAAAACAAATTTATTTTTAATTGATCTTAAATATGATTTAACCTGGGCCATTTCTTTATTAGTAAGCCTGTCTCCACCAAAAAGAAATGTATTATACAGATCTACATTGCGAAGTGGAGTTGAATCATACCTGAATGTTTTACCAGTATTGATATTGTCAACAGACATTTCAAATAATTTAAACTTTGTATCTCTTGTGATCTCCATGAACACAAAGCGCTTACCATTAAATCCATTCTGTCCTAATTGTTGAGAGATCACCGGTTCCCCTTGTCTATTTAATAATCCTTTTTCTTTTAACTTTTCTTTATTTTCCAGGTTCAACCAATCATATAATGTACTATTTACTTTATATGAATACAGCTTTGCTTTATCTCTATATGCTTTAACAAAGTCATTGTTATTTAACTGAAGTAGTTCAAAAAATAATTCAGATGTTTGGCCCAACTGTGTATCCCATAATGGCTGATCATTATTCATGGCCCATATTCTCAATGCTGTTTCTCTATTGCCTATAATATTTTCATGTTGCATGAAATCAAAATAAGAATACAGATCATCCAAAGTAATAGGCAATGATTCTTCTTTGATGAAGTTACTATAATCTTCTATACTGTAATCAGATTCTTTTAAATTAAAAAGGGGATTGTTTGTATCAATCCCTTCTTGTTGAAGATCAAAAACAAATTTATTTTTAATTGATCTTAAAATACCTTCACTGTTTGGAGTACATTTCTTCATTATAATTTACATTTAGGCTCTATGTTTTGGAAATTGTAATAAAAAAAAGAAATTTCATAACTACTCTAAGCTTAAAAACCCTATTTCAAAGTTAAATACTGAAAGCAATTCACAACAGGTCACCGAAGTGGACATGACCTTGATGACCTTTAAAGGTCAATAATTTTATCCAAAGCTAGAAAACCCTATTTCAAAGATACATTCTGAAAGCAATTTACAATAACTTGACCGGACAAGTTACTGGACAAGATGCTGGAAAACCCTATTTCAAAGATACATAATGATAAGGGAATGCTGAATAAGGTTGTATCTATTGACTAAGAATTGACCCCTCGGTTGACCAAAGTTGACCCCCCTGAACGGGATGAGATCTTAAGGGAAATCTGCTATATATGCAGTCTAAATCTGAATATATGTCATATATACATTTAAGTGAGTATTCCGGAGCAAACTGAACCACCTATTCCAGCCAAACTGAACCACTTTATGGCAAATAATAATTTGTTTTATTATACGCCATAAATACAATAATAATATATATATGGCGTGTAATAAATAAACTAAACATCGCCATAAATGGTTAAAAAATTAAAATATGGCGAATAATAAATAATGTATTGATTACAAATACATATATTTGTGCAAAATATGTGTGATGAAGTTAGTTGGAAGACATGATGAATTAAAAAGAATTCAAAGGCTGATCAATTCTGATAATTCAGAACTGCTGGCAGTGACCGGAAGACGCAGAGTGGGTAAAACTTTTTTGATAAGAGAAGCATTTGAAGGTCGGATGTTTTTTCAGTTTACCGGATTATATCAATCCACCCTGGATGTACAGTTGGAAAGATTTGGTGTGGAGCTACAGAGGCAGTTCAACACTTTGAGAAAAATACAAATAAGAAACTGGTTTGAGGCTTTTGATGTACTCAGACAGTACATAACGCAATCCCGGTTAAGACGAAAAAAGGTCATATTTATTGATGAATTCCCCTGGGTATCTACGCATAAATCAGGCTTTTTAGCTGCTTTTACTGATTTTTGGAACACCTGCGCATCTGCAAGGAAAGATATTCTGGTGATCATAAGCGGATCGGCCACCTCATGGATGATCCAACATATTTTTAGAAACAAAGGAGGACTCTACAATAGAGTGACCGAACGGATAGAATTGCAACCCTTTACCCTCAGGGAAACACAATTGTTTCTAAAGGAGAAGAAAATAAATTTGCACACCAATGACATCATTAAAATTTATATGGTATTGGGAGGTATTCCGTATTATCTGGATCACATCCACAACAATGAAAGCACAGATCAGGCCATACAGCGTTTATTTTACGGCAAAAATGCCCCTTTCGGCCAGGAATACAAGGAACTTTTTGCATCACTTTTTAATAACTCTGATGCCCATGAAGAAGTATTGGATCTCTTAGCCCAACATACCATGGGTCTGACCCGTCAACAAATCATCGCAAAAACAAAAATGACAACAGGAGGCGGATTATCAAAAGTTCTTGAAGAACTCAGCTCATCCGGTTTTATTTCAGCATATATTCCTTTGAAGAAAAAGCTGAGAGATGCCATTTATATTTTGACAGATCCCTTCACTTTGTATTATAAAAAGTACGTGGCCCAACACCCGATAAAAGCCAAAAATATTTGGAATCACCTGAGTACGACTCCATCATGGCTCAGTTGGAGCGGTCTCGCCTTTGAGAATATTTGCTGGCTGCACACCGACGATATCAAACGGGCCTTGAAAATAGAAGGTGTTTATACAGAAATATCTAAATGGCACCACAAAGGAACAGACGAAATGCAAGGGGCGCAAATAGACCTCGTCATTGACAGGGCTGACAATGTTATTCATCTCTGCGAAATTAATTATTCCCTTGCCCCTTATACCATAGATGCCGGATATTATAATATATTAAAAGAAAAGATTGCCTCATTTTCATTTTTTACCAAAACAAAAAAGAACCTGTTTGTCACCTTTATCACCGTCAACGGGATGACTAATAACATGTATTATTCTGAATTGGTAAAACATGATATACTGGCTGCGGAGCTGTTTTAATCAGACGTAATGGAATGTTCTGTATGTGGGAGTATTTAATTAATACTAAGTATTTCAATACAATAGGAAAAATAAGATGAAAGATTTTTTGGATTAAGCTGAAAGGAAATGTATTTTTGTTCAGTTCGGAATTTGTTTGGCAAAATCAAGGGTTTATCAGAATCAACTTAGTCTATTAAAAAAAATGGGTTTTATATTAATGAACAATGATTAATGAACAACTTAAAAGTTTGGTAATCAATTCCCTTCTTCCATATCAACCTGAAAAGATCGGGATCTTTGGTTCATTTGCAAGAGATGAAAACCTTAAAGATAGTGATTTGGATATACTGATCACTTTCAAAAACAGCATCAGCCTGTTAAAATTGGTTCAAATAGAGCAAAAACTTTCCGATGAGTTGGGAATCAAAGTAGATTTGATTACAGAAAACGGATTGAAAAACCCAAGATTAAAGCGTTTTATTTTCGGTGATGTGAAAATTATTTTCAATGATAAAGAGTGACCTGATATATCTTGATCATATTTTACAAAGTCTTGCAAAAGCGGTCGAATATCTCGAAAATGTTGATTATGATGATTATCTGATCAATGAAGAAAAACAAGATGCTCTTATCAGAAAAATAGAAGTCTCAGGAGAAGCGGTAAAGAAAATCAGTAAGGAACTGAAGGGCCGGTTTACTCAAGTTCCGTGGCGGGCGATTGCTGGTATGCGGGATAAGTTGATCCATGATTATTTTGATGTGGATCTGGATACCGTTTGGCAGACCATAAAAATGGACATTCCGGATATTCTCCTTGAGATAAAGAAAATAATTCAACAATTGGAAAAGGAAGAAGTATAAGAGCCAACGGTTCAAAATGAATTGCATACAAGATATTTTATTATCTCAGATTCTATGCCCACTCAATCTTATCCGTATAAATCCGCGTTTGAAAATCCGCGTCATCAGCGTTCCATCTCCCTACAAGCCTTTCCAATAAAGTTCACTCATCGCTGATCTCTGATCACTCATCACTCAATTTGAATATCCTCTTTAATCATGTTTGAAACATCAAGGGTCGGTACCAGGATGTCGGAAAGCCAGGCAGGTTTTTTTGCGTGGACAATGCCTCGGGCTGTGCCAACTGCGATCACCAGAAAATGGGTCAAAAGATCCACAGGCAGATTCAACATACTGTCTGTCGTCTGTGATTCCCAAAACGCCGGATCAAGTTGGAAATGACATCCCGATTTCAATAACAGAACCGGTTTTGACTTTTGTTCAAAAATGATCCGGGTGAACATGCCGACAATCTTTTGGTCGTCATTCACCCGGATATCCAACCCTAAGTTGATTTCGAATCCCTTTTTTCCAGGATCATAATTTTCTTTAAAAGTTGCAAACTCATCTGTCGTGATGGAAACCAATTGAAAGGAAATTTTATCAGATTTTTTGGGCCTCATGCGATTCTAAGATATTTTTTGATGGAAGATGGCTTACTCACAGTTTCGGTAATCAATGAAAATTTCATTTTCCCGGAAAAAACAGGCATTTCATCGCTTTTATAATTTATCTCAGTATGCTGTAACCGGGCGTGATGTCGTATTGTGCCCGGTTCCCTTGTGTGTACGCTTATCAGACAAATATCCAGTACTTGTTCGAACTTTCTTATTGTTTGTAATGTCAGATTTTGCCTACCTTTCATGATCCTTGTCAATGCTTGCGGCGTTATAGAAAGCCTTTCAGCCAGCATTGTCTGACTAATGTTTTGCTCTTTAATGGCTTCTGCTATCCTCAATGCGATCACCACAAAATCCTCCAAAGATTCTGCGTGAGCCCTGTTCCATTGAGCTATTTCTCTCCATTTATCATTTTTGTCTTCCGGTTTGTTCAATTGCTTTAGTTTTGCAATTTTCTCCTCTCTTGTCAGTGCCATATTTTTTATTCTTCTCATTTATAAATAACCTTCCTGCTTTAAATACCTGGATGCCCTTTCGAGCTTTTCAAGCTCAATAATTAATAATGGGTCATCCTGCATTTGCTTTACCAACTTAATTCCATATCCTGTAATGAAATACAGATTATAGTCACATTTTACTGCATAGATCCTTATCCATGGGGCTTCTCCCCGACGTCCGACGGCTTTGAAGTCAGTATAATAACGGTGATGGGTGAATGCTCCTTCCTTATGTAGCTGAACAAATAATGAATCCAGATCAGGTTTTTTGGATGCTGAACTGTTTTCAGCCAGTTCTAATATCTGCTGAATCAATTCATTTGCTTCATTGATCGTTTTTAGAACAGCACTTTGAACATCTGTTCTGAAAAAATCAAGCTTTTTCTTATTCTGTTCAAAATATGCAAGAAGAAACTGAGCGTCCGAATATTGTTCCGCCATTTTGTTCATACTATGGTCTGCCTCTGCAGTCCAGTGAACGGCATATAATGCACCTGTTATTATTTCTTTGATTTCAAAAATCTTCACAATAATAAACATATAAGTTTAAAAAAAGGGTTAAAAATGTCAGATATTTGATATATTTTTTTATTTTATATCATTTATTTCTTATTTGTTCTTTTGATGAAAGAATTTGGATGGATCTCCAAATCCTCCCGAAAACTTTGATATAAATATTCGCAGATCTATCAAGAGATCTTCTGAACAAGTTTCCAAATCAACTTCAATCATTGGAATATTGTAATTATTGGGCTGATTAACTGATTAGTCTGTAGGATTTGAAAGGATACTAAGAGCAAAAGACTTAATATTTGTTGTAAATATAAGTTTTGACCCAAGCATACATGTTAAGCTAACATACTAAAGGCTAAAAGACTCTCAACCAGAACAATTACTGAAAATTTATTCAAAAATAGTAATAATTGGTGGATCATTTTTTAAAAATTAGTATAAAAAATCGCTTCAGGAAGCATAAGCTCAATCACTTAGATCCGCATAAATCCGCGTCATCCGCGTTCCATCTCCCTACAAGCCTTTCCGATAAAGTTCACTCATCGCTGATCTCTGATCACTCATCACTTAATTTAAGGTTTCAATTTCTTCTTCATATTAAATAGATGAACAAGACGTTCATTTGTACTCAAATTTTCAGTACTCTTTCAACCCTAAAAGATCAAACTGAATTTCAATCTTTGGTTTTTGCTCGCCCTGGTTAGGATTGGAGCGAGTACATCGTGCTAGAAACAATAAAATTGCCGTAAAAATTGATGGCTGTCATTCAAACCGGATCAGAGACTATTGTTGGACACTTGATATTTCCCGGGCACACACATGTATTTTTTTTATATTTATGCTTGAATTCAGTCAAAAGTACACGCTTTATTCCTGATATTAACCGTAGCTAAAAGATATCAGATCCTTAACCTTTGCACCTGAATCATTACACTCTTTGAATTTATTTAAATAAAAATCCGGCAGCTAACTTATCAATCGACCCAGCTTTATTAAATTTGTTGTTTTGTCTGATCAAAAATAACGTCATGAGTTTTAAATTGACTTCCGAATTTGAACCAACCGGAGATCAGCCTAAAGCGATCGAAGAACTGGTGAATGGCGTATTGAGCAATAACCGTTCACAGATACTTTTAGGCGTAACCGGTTCTGGTAAAACGTTTACCATCGCCAATGTGATCGCCAGGCTCAACAGGCCGACGATCATCATCACGCACAACAAAACCCTGACAGCCCAACTCTATGCAGAATTCAAGGAGTTCTTCCCTGACAATGCCGTGGAATATTTTGTTTCCTACTACGACTATTATCAGCCAGAAGCATATATCAGTGTGACCGACACCTATATCGAAAAAGATCTGAGCATCAACGAAGAAATTGATAAATTGCGTTTGCGGGCAACTTCTTCCCTTTTATCTGGCAGGAGAGACATCATTGTTGTAGCGTCCGTATCCTGCATTTATGGTATGGGAAATCCGGATGATTACCAGTCGGGTATCATCACATTATCGCGAGGTCAGACACTTGCCCGCAATACGTTGCTGTACAGATTGGTAGACAGTCTTTATTCCAGGTCAGAAACTGATTTTACCAGAGGAACATTCAGGGTTCGAGGTGATACAGTAGACATCAATTTACCTTATGTGGATTATGGCTACAGAATTATTTTTTTTGGAGATGAGATCGAGCAGATCGACGTGATCGAGATCGAATCTTCCAAAAGGATCGAATCGCTCGAGCATGCGATGATCTATCCTGCGAATCTTTATCTGGCTCGCCGGGATCGTATGGGTGACATCATCAATGAGATCCAGGATGAAATGATGTCTCAGGTCAGGTATTTTGAAGAAGAAGGTAAGGACAATGAAGCAAAAAGAATAAGGGAAAGAACCGAATTTGACCTTGAAATGATCCGGGAATTGGGATATTGCAGCGGAGTCGAGAATTATTCAAGATTTTTTGACAATAGAAATCAGGGTACCAGGTCATTTACGCTGTTGGATTACTTTCCCAAAGACTATCTGATGGTCATAGATGAAAGTCATGCCACCATTCCTCAGATCAGGGGCATGTCAGGTGGTGACAGAGCCAGAAAACTCAATCTGGTCAGCTATGGATTCAGACTGCCTTCTGCTATGGACAACCGGCCATTGACTTTTACTGAATTCGAAAACCTGGTCAATCAGGTCATTTACATCAGTGCCACTCCGGGCGAACATGAACTGGAAGAAACGGAAGGATTGATCGTTGAACAAATCGTACGTCCTACGGGATTGCTTGATCCACAGATCATTGTCAAACCGAGCATCAACCAGATCGACGACCTGTTGGAGGAACTTCAAAAAAGAATCGAAAAAAATGAAAGAGTACTCGTTACGACGCTCACCAAAAGAATGTCGGAAGAACTCGCTAAATTCCTGTTGAATCTGCAGATCAAATGTAAATACCTGCATTCAGAAATTGAAACGATGGAAAGGGTTGAGATCATCCGCGACCTCAGATTGGGTGTTTTTGATGTCCTGATCGGGGTAAACCTGCTCAGGGAAGGACTTGATCTCCCCGAAGTATCATTGGTAGCTATACTAGATGCGGATAAAGAAGGCTTCCTGCGCAATGAAAAATCGCTTACACAAACGGCTGGCCGTGCTGCGAGAAACGTAAACGGAACGGTCATATTCTATGCGGATAAGTTGACTGAAAGTATGCAGAAAACCATCAGCGAGACCAACCGGCGGAGATCTATTCAAAAAGCATTCAATGAAGCACATAACATACAACCAACAACCATTACCAAGACACGGGAACAGATCTTGGGACAGAAAACCATTTTAGATATTCGTTCGGTCGAAGGCAAAAAAGCTTATGTAGAACCGGAAATGCCTTCCAGCGCAGCAGATCCGCTATTGGCTTATATGTCCAAAGATCAGATCAAAGAACTGATCAGGCAAAATGAAGTCAAAATGAAAAAAGCCGCTAAGGAACTTGATTTCATTACGGCGGCACAATACCGGGATGAAATCCAGCTGCTGAAGAAAAAACTATAAACCAGCCAATAAAATTGGTGTTTTATAGCTTATATTTTGCAATTTTGCACGCAATCATTGACATTGAATCACCATGATGCGATTTGAAATTCAACGCCTTGGTTTTGACATTCAGATATTTTAAAATTAAAAACTTACTTAAATGAAAATTGGATATGCAGGGTTGATCGCAGGAATCCTTTTTATTGCTTCCTGTGGGAATAAAACAAAAGAAGTCATAGTTGATGGTCCCATAAAAAGTTTTTATCTGGAACAAAAAGGAACAGGACTAACGGAAGGCATGGAGATGGAAATATCATCCAAAATATGGTATAATGCCAAAACCAAAAACATCGCCACTGAAATGGAATATAAAACTCAAAATGAAGGAAGTACACAAATCCATAAAAGCCTTCATATATCCAATGAAGAAGGACTTTTCATGATCGACCTGACAAAAAATACCCTGTACAAATTACCGAAAGAAGCGGACAAGGATGAATTTGCCGGATTGGATGATTATAAAGAACAGGAATTCATCACTGAATTGGAAACCAGAGGGAAAATCCTTGACCGTGAGCAGTATTTAGGCAAAACCTGTATTGTCTTTGAAACGGAAGAGCCCAACGATATCAATCAGCCTGAAAAGACCAGATATTGGTTCTATAAAGGCATGCCGCTCAAATTGGATTCTCCATCCAGAAAGATCGAGACAGTCCGATTTGATGAAAATGCCCGTATTCCGGCTGACAGGTACGTGATTCCCGAAGGACTGACTTCCTTGAATTAATACTTGTATTACAAGTAGTTAAGCCAATCAGGACTTTGGATCATCCCATGATATGTGATGTTATTCTGTACATTTTTAAAAATATTTCAATCCGGAACTTCCTTATTTAGGAATTATGTTTTTTGAGCTTACCCCAAAAAATGCCGCTTTGCGGGAAGTTTGAACAAAAAAAATGGAATATCCAACAGCCGAAATGAACAACATGTTTTGGTTAGTTTTGGCTCTTAAGCGCCTTAATCTTGCACAATTTTAAAGCGATTCACGAGATATTCAACCCCTTCCGGGTTGTCTGAGATCATCACCATTACTTTAGGTTTCACCCAAAGTTATTGATATTCAACCCCTTCAGGGTTCTATAAGGCCACTGCCAATACTTTATGTTTCACCCAAAGTTATTGATATTTAACACTTTCAGGGTTTACATGTAGGTAAAAAACCACGAAGTGGTTGAATATCAATAACAAGGCATGCAATGCCGTGAAAAAGCCACTCGCTTAATACTACCCTGAAGGGGTTGAATCAGAAAGTATCCATGTATTTTGGTGCTAACTTAAAAAATCCCTCTTTGCGATAATTTTGAAAAGAAAATATGGAATAACTAAAAAATTAAATGAACAACATGTTGGTTAGTTTTGGCTCCTAAGCGCCTAAATATTTACCAAAGTTTATTACTTATTTAGATTTACTATTTACCTGTTTCCCCAGGATTAGATAGCTGCAATGAATAATAAAACGATTGAATATGCATCTGTTTTGAAGTGTAACAGGAAATTAATTTCAGAAATTGAGGCTAACATTATGCGATAGGTTTAGAGCAAATTCAATGTCTCAGGCTGTTATATGAGCGCTCAATTCCATCAACCTGTCAGGATAATTATCCATTCAAAAAAAATATACTAAAAAAATTTTATTTTTAATCGTTCTAAACTTTAGACAACTTGAAAATAATCGATTGATTTCCCGTTTTGATTTTGTAATTTTGTACCCACAAAAGAAATTAAATTTTGTCAATTTGCCATATTTGGATTTAATTCCATATTTAAAATTACATTTTTTGATTTCTATTTATTTTTATTCTTAAAGTTAATTGTGCAAATATCCTGTTATGGCAAAAATTATCGGACATATTGAAGTTGATATCGAAAAATGCAAAGGTTGTGTGTTGTGCATTGAAACCTGCCCTGTTGACGTCATTGCCATGTCGAAAGAGTTCAATGGTAAAGGCTATCATTTTATGGAATTGATGGCTGACGGTTGCATCGGTTGTGCCAACTGTGCAGTGATCTGTCCTGATGGCGTGATAACAGTGTACAAAGCTAAAGGTGACGGAAATATGGAAAAAGTGGTTGCATAGCAAATCACTGTGATCCGATCCTTTTTTCTATCATTCATTGAAAAACAAAATTCTCATGGATAAAAACGTTCGATTAATGAAAGGCAATGAAGCCCTTGCTGAAGCTGCCATATTGGCGGGTTGTGATGGTTATTTTGGTTACCCCATCACTCCGCAATCAGAGATCATGGAATACCTGATGGCAGAGCAGCCCATGCACCGGACAGGGATGGTTGTTCTCCAGGCCGAAAGCGAAATCGCTTCCATCAATATGGTTTACGGCGGTGCAGGTGCAGGTAAAAGAGTAATGACAAGTTCTTCCAGCCCGGGTATCAGCCTCATGCAGGAAGGGATCTCTTACCTTGCCGGAGCTGAATTGCCCTGTGTTGTTGTCAACGTCGTTCGCGGAGGACCTGGTCTTGGCACGATCCAGCCGGCTCAGTCAGATTATTTCCAATCCGTGAAAGGTGGTGGTCACGGAGATTATAAAATGATCACACTGGCTCCGTTCTCTGTTCAGGAAATGGCAGATTTTGTTGCCCTTGGATTTGACCTTGCTTTCAAATATAGAATACCAGTAATGATACTTTCCGATGGAGCCATCGGACAAATGATGGAAAAAGTGGTTTTACCAGCACAAAGACCTCGCTGGACCGAACAGGAGATCAGGGAATTGTCACCCTGGGCAACTGTAGGCAGAACTAAGGACCGCCAAAACAATATCATCACTTCCCTCAATCTGAAATCTGATGTCCAGGAAGAACACAACCGACAGCTCCAGGCAAAATATAAAACCATCATTGAAAATGAAGTGCGTTATGAGGAAAGCTATTGTGAAGACGCTGATGTGATCCTGGTTGCCTACGGTACAAGCGCCAGAATTTGCCAAAAAGCAGTGGATATTGCCAGAGAGCAAGGCATCAAACTCGGTTTATTGCGTCCGATTTCTTTATTCCCGTTCCCTGAAGCAGCATTTAACAAATATGCTGAAAAAGTTAAGGGTTTTCTCTCCGTTGAAATGAGCGCCGGCCAAATGGTCGAAGATATACGACTGGTAGTGGAAGGCAGAACAAAGGTGGCTCATTATGGAAGAATGGGCGGTATCGTCCCGACTACAGAAGAAATCATCGAAAATGTTAAAAATTTAATCAATTAATCCTTTATCATGAGTTTCGAAACAAACAAATTCAACAGCCATATTGCAGTACCCGAAAACCTCGTGTACGCCAAAACCAGACTCATGAATGACAAGCCTCTCAGTTACTGTCCCGGATGCGGCCACGGCACCATTCACAGGCTGATCATGGAAACAGTTGAGGAACTTGATATCCTGGAAGATACCATCGGAATCGCCCCGGTCGGATGTTCTGTTCTGGCATACGAATTCATGGGTACCGACGTACAACAGGCAGCTCACGGAAGAGCCTGTGCCCTTGCAACAGGCATCAGCAGACTGTATCCTGACAAATATGTCTTTACATATCAAGGTGACGGCGACCTCGCCGCTATCGGAACTGCTGAAACGATCCATGCCTGCAACAGGGGAGAAAATATCGTGATCATTTTTGTCAATAACGGGATCTACGGAATGACCGGAGGCCAGATGGCACCAACCACTTTACCGGGCATGAAAACTTCTACTTCTCCTTTTGGAAGAGAACAAAAAGATGCTGGTTATCCGTTGAAAATGACTGAATTGGTAGCTCATTTGCCTGGTACTTACTATGTTACAAGGCAATCTGTTCACACACCCGTCAATGTCCGAAAGGCCAAAAAGGCGATCAAAAAAGCATTCGAACTCACGCGTCATAAAAAAGGCGTTTCTTTCGTAGAAATTGTGTCCAATTGCAACTCCGGTTGGAAAATGACACCCGTAGATGCCAATAAATGGATGGAAGATAATATGTTCCCTTTCTATCCTCTTGGTGATATAAAAGTTCCTTCAAAATAATAAAAATTGCAATCATCATGACAGAAGAAATAATTATTGCGGGATTCGGTGGACAAGGTGTCCTTTCAATGGGAAAAATCCTCGCTTATTCAGGTATTATGCAGGATCTTGAAGTCAGCTGGATGCCGTCCTACGGACCGGAAATGCGCGGAGGAACTGCCAATGTCACCGTGATTTTGAGCAATGAAAGGATCAGCTCTCCTATCCTTTCCCAATTTGATACGGCCATTATCCTCAACCAACAGTCAATGGATAAGTTTGAAGAAACTGTAAAACCTGGCGGGATCCTGGTCTATGACAGCAACGGGATCACTCATCATCCGACCAGAAAAGATATACAGATTTTCAGGATCGATGCCAACGATGAAGCCGGTAAATTGGGTCTGAAAAAAGTTTTTAATATGATCGTATTGGGTGGTTTTCTCAAAATCAAACCAATTGTGAACCTCGATAATATTCACAAGGGTTTGGAAAAATCATTGCCTGCAAGATACCACCACCTGATCGCTGATAATGAAAGAGCCATAACACGTGGCATGGAAATTATCTATCAGGTAGATCCTGCCTGAGATAGCAAACACTAAATGTATACCAAAATAAAACCCATTCAAGCATCTTTTGATGCTTTGAATGGGTTTTTCATTTTATGCTACCAAATTTTTCTCACCTTTAAACCGATAAACCAAATATTATTTGTTAATATTTCAATTAAAAGCGTTCAGGCCAGTCACTTCCATGCCGGTGATCAGCAAATGAATATCATGTGTTCCTTCATAGGTGATCACTGATTCCAGGTTCATCATGTGCCGCATGATTGGAAATTCATCTGTGATGCCCATACCTCCCAATATCTGTCTGGATTCCCTGGCAATATTCAAAGCCATCTCCACATTATTCCTTTTTGCCATGGAAACCTGTCCTGCAGTACCTCTTCCTTCTGACATCAGTGTTCCGAGTCTCCAGACCATCAACTGTGCTTTCGTGATCTCAGTGATCATTTCAGCAAGTTTTTTTTGTTGTAACTGGTGTTGACCGATCGGTTTGCCAAATTGAACTCGCTCCAAAGAGTACCTCAGCGCCGTATCATAGCAATCCAAAGCAGCGCCAACAGCTCCCCAGGCAATGCCATACCTCGCTTTCGTCAAACAGGACAAAGGCCCTTTTAATCCTTTGACACCCGGCAACAAACAATTTTTTGGTACCCGAACATCTTCAAATACCAGTTCTCCCGTAATACTGGTCCGCAATGACCATTTACCATGAATCTTAGGCGCGGTAAAACCTTTGAGCCCTTTCTCCACGATCAAACCGCGAACGACACCTTCCTCATCCTTTGCCCAAACCACCGCAATATCCGCAACCGGAGAATTGGTGATCCACATTTTAGCACCATTCAGTATATAATGATCACCATCTTCACGAATATTGGTGACCATTCCACCAGGATTGGAACCAAAATCAGGTTCTGTCAACCCAAAACAGCCGATCATCTCTCCTGTTGCCAATTTTGGCAAATATTTCATCTTCTGTTCTTCGCTACCGTATTTTTCGATGGGATACATCACCAGCGAACTCTGTACACTTGCCATCGATCTGATCCCTGAATCGCCTCTTTCCAACTCCTGCATGATCACCCCATAAGCGGTTTCATCCATACCACCACCACCATATTTTTGTTGCACACTGGGCCCGTAAGCGCCAATCTGCCCAAGTTCTTTAAGCAAATGCAATGGGGTCTCATTTTTTTGAGCATAGGATTCAATAACAGGTGTCACTGATTGCTTAACCCAATCACGGATCGCATCCCTGGCCATTTTGTGGTCATCGGAAAGCAATTCATCCACCCAGTAATAATCATGCCCCTGAAAAAGGTCTGTTCTTGCCATAAATTCAAAATTTTATTTTGGTTTGCAAAGATATATTTTTCAACAAGCTATCCGATTTTTTTACAACTAAAACCTGTTTTTTATGAAGTTGTTTAAGAATTATGTTGATAGCTGAAAATGACCGACCGTTCCGAAAGGTGAATATCCGGTGGATATTCAAGGGAGGGAACACGAGGTGGTGGGTCAGCCAAAAAGTCAGTACGAATCTCTTTTTTGAACCGCAGATGCTGACAAGTTCAGCTTCGTCAGTATTACATACCGGAATGTACGGAACCAAAAAAAAACTGAAGCATCTGGTTGAAAATGCTGATTGAAAATGCTGACAAGCATGCTTCGTCAGTACAAGCTCGCTTTGTAAGTGCTTTCAATGCTTTTTAGTGCTGATAAGCTTTGCTTCGTCAGTAATTTGTTTGCAAGCAATAAGATACATTATTAAACAACTTCTATATTTAAACTGTTGCAGCGAAATCACATCACATGCTTTTTACAAACCATATTCGTTTAAAATGTTCTTTACTATTAAAATAAAACACGGCCATAAACTCATAAGTTTAAAAAATCATTGAACTTTAACCTCACTTTTAATTAAGAAGAATTTCAAACTGAATAAATGGCTTAATATGGGAAAAATTATACTCGAAAAAATGGAATTTAACGCCTGTCATGGTGTTTATGATATGGAAAAAATAGCTGAACAAAAATTTTTCCTGACCCTGACTTTTGAATTCGATATGAAGCTTGCCGGGCAAACAGATCTATTGGAACATACGATTGACTACCAAAAAATGGTGGATATATGTAAAGAAAAAATGCGAAAACCAAAATCCCTGATAGAAAAAATCGCTTTCGATATACTTCAAAAATTGCATGAGGACTTTCCGATCATAAAACATGCCACTGTTGTGATCGAAAAACCGGAGGCTCAACTGGGCATTAAACTAAATTGTGTTTCTGTAACGGTTAACACCACCGATTTAACGGATCAGATAAACCCCTAATTTAATTTTAACTTTTCATTTGTGCAATTCACGCCTTTTCCTGCAACAAATATGCCTTTAATCCGGTTAATAACCGGCTGTGATACTATAATGCAAGCGTTCAGTTGGCATTCATAATAAAATAAACAATGATTTTCCTCAATACTCTAATGCAATAAAGAGTATTGAGGTAATGTTTGCGTCCAGGAAGGATGAGTATTTGAAACATTCTTCAAAAAAACCATAGTTGCATATTGTTGCCATCATTGAAAAGAAATTTTTTTATAATCATAAAATCATAAAAATGAAAAAAATATTTGTTGTTTTATCCATAAGCCTGGTATTCATTTCCTGTGATCCTGCCACGCTGCAAAGAGCTTTGGAAACTGCCAGCCAGCAAACTACATCGCTGACTGATCAGGAAGTTGCTTCTGGTTTGAAAGAGGCTTTAACGATGGGAGTATCATCCGGAGTGGATTACTTATCTGCTCAGGACGGTTACTATAAAAGTGTATATAAGATTTTATTACCTGCTGAAGCACAAACTGTTGTGAATAAACTCAAGATCATTCCAGGTTTTGAACTGGTGGAAGAGGAGATCATCAAAAGGGTCAATAAATCAGCAGAACTTGCCGCTTCAAAAGCCAAACCCATTTTTGTCAATGCGATCAGACAACTTACTTTCAAGGATGTCTGGAACATTCTTACAGGCGACAAAAATGCAGCAACACAATATTTGTACAAAACCAGTTACGATCAATTATATGGTGAATTCCAACCGGTTATCATCAATTCACTCAACCAGTACAATGCATTGGATTACTGGACACAGGCCGTGACCAAATATAATTCCATTCCATTTGTCAGTAAAGTGAATCCTAAACTTGAAAACTATATCACTGAAAAAGCTCTTGAAGGACTATTCGATATGGTGGAAAAGAAAGAACTTTCTATACGCAATGATATCAGGGAGCGCACAACAGATCTGCTCCGCAAAGTTTTTGCCAGACAGGACAAGTAAGCTCGCTATCCTTCCCGAAAGATCTGAAGTGCAGGTATTCAATGGCAATATTCGATCATAAATAGAATACGATTTACAATTGAATTCCTGCACGTCAGATATTATCTTCTGTGGTATACTACCGGGATCCATCTTTTGGTAACCAAAACTTAACTGGTTCAATCTGACTCAACCGAAGACAAACCGCCGCTGGATTTTTTTCTGAACTGGTAACCAAAACCGATTCCCGAGGAAATACCCAGACTTTGATGAAAATTCATTCCAAAATCAATTTTCAGCCCGACAGGAAACTGATAGGAGAACCCACTGCTGATCATGGCATGACCTGTGTTGGTGGTCATTCCCAGTGATAGTCCAAATGATTTCATCAAATTATACTGCAAACCGATATGCAAACCCGGACTTTCATAAGTTTGCTTCTGTACCTCCGCTTTCAATTCAACCTGTTGTGATACGCGGTAAACCAAACCGACCGAAGCATAAGTCGGAACAATCCGTTCACTGTCAAATCCCATTGGATAGGGACTGAACAGGTGAAATCCCAAAAGCAACTTATCCGTTAAGCGGGTTTGGATGCCAACATCAAAGGTGAATCTGTGCCTCAGACCGTAATGCTCAATCTCCATGATCATCCAGTCAAACTGCAACCCTAATGCAAAATTTTTTGTCAGATTTCTGGCATAAGCCAGCCCGATTTTCTGATCACGATAGAGCGATCCGCCAAAATCAATCATGTTAAGACCAAAAACGCCCCATTTTTCAAC
>Ga0209573_1001714_pt1 | contig 31762 bp, 24 predicted proteins | sample TNRBio252014_DNA_FD_185870 | JGI IMG/M metagenome (GOLD analysis project Ga0209573, IMG submission 185870) | Wastewater treatment Type I Accumulibacter community from EBPR Bioreactor in Madison, WI, USA - TNR Reactor_6/25/2014_ DNA (SPAdes)... | ecosystem: Engineered > Bioreactor > EBPR >...
CCGCTGACCGAGTACCTGCCGGTGATGCGGCCGCAGAAAGCCGTTATCACCGATGCCGTCACCCAGTTCGAGTTTCCCATCTGCGAAAGCATCGGCCTGCTCAAGGTCGACTTCCTGGGGCTGTCCACGCTGACGGTGATGCGCGAGGCCACCAAGCTGATCCGCGAGCGGCACGGCGTGGAATGGACGCTGGACAACATCCCGCTGGACGATCCGGAGAGCTTCAAGCTGCTGAGCAGCGGCGAGGTGGCCGGCGTGTTCCAGGTGGAAGGGGCCGGGCTGCGCCGCATGCTTGTCGACATGCAGCCGCGTGAGTTCAACCACATTGTGGCCGCGATCAGCCTGTACCGGCCGGGACCGATGGATTTTATCCCGGAATATGTGGCGGTCATGCACGGCAGGAAAGCGGCCGAGTACGTTCACCCGGCGCTGGAGCCGATCCTGGCAGAGACCTATGGCGTCTGTGTTTACCAGGAACAAGTGATTTTGCTGCTGACCGAGATTGCTGGCTACACGGCCGGCGAGGCCGACAATGTGCGCCGCGCGATCAGCAAGAAGTCGGAGAAGACGCTGCTCCAGCACCGTGAGATCTTCGCCAAGGGGGCCGCAACAATATCGGGCCTGACGCGCCAGGAGGCGGACGCCATCTGGGACGCGCTGCTGGGCTTTGCGCGTTATGGATTCAATCGCAGTCACGCTGCCGATTACGCGGTGATCACCGTGCAGACGGCCTACCTCAAGGCGCACTATCCCCTGGAGTACATGGCGGCCATGCTCTATGTCGAGCGTGACAACCCGGAGAAGGTGGCCTACTACATCACCGAGGCGCGGCGCATGGGCATCGAGGTGCTGCCGCCGGACGTCAACGCCAGCAGTTTCAACTTTACCGTCGAGCAGGGCGCGGTGGATGCGCCGCCGGCCAACCGTGACCTGCACATCGCCTACCCCTTCCCGGTGCCGCCCGGCGCGGCCATCCGCTATGGCCTGGCCGCAATCAAGAACGTGGGCGAGGGGCCGGTGGAGGCGATGCTGGCCGGCCGCCAGGCTGAGCCTTTCCCCTCGCTGGAGGCGCTGTGCGAACGGGTGGACCTGCGCAAGGTGGGTAAAAAAGCCTTGGAGTGCCTGATCAAGGTCGGAGCGCTGGACCAATTCGGCGAGCGGGCGCAGCTGTTGGAGGGCATCGACCAGATGGTGGGCGTCAGCCGCTCGCGCTACGAGGCGGAGGAGGCCGGCCAGCTCAGCATGTTCGACCTGTTCGGCGACGGGCTGGCGACAACAGGTAGCAGCTTCGCATCGACCCTGACCCTGCCGGCTGCCGCGCCGCTCACCCCCAAGCAGCGGCTAGAGATGGAGAAGGAGCTGCTGGGCGTCTACGTCTCGTCGCATCCCTTGCAGCAGATGGCTGTGGACCTGACGGGCGTGATCACCTGCACCTGCGGCGAGCTGGGCGAGGCCCATGTGGGCAAGCCGGTGGCGCTGGCCGGCAACGTGGTGCGCGTCAACCAGATTACCACCAAGAAGGGCGACCGCATGGCCTTCGTCACGCTGGAGGACCTGCAAGGCCAGTGCGACGTGGTGGTCTTCCCCAAGACCTGGGAGGAGACCAAGGAGTTGTGGGTGCAGGACCGCATCGTGCTGGTGCGCGGCAAGGCCGAGAAGCGCGGCGAGTCGGTCAACGTGCTGTGCGACACGGTGCAGGACTACATCACGCGCGCGCTGGCCGCTGACGACGTCGATCCCTACGCAGGGCTGCGCGCCGCGCCCGTCTTCACCGATGGCAATGGGCACGGCCGGCCGGCCGCTGCGCCGCTGCGACCTTCCGTCTTGGCGCCAGTGCGCAGCACAGGTCTGCGGATCGCCGACGCCGCCGAGGACCTGAGCTACGGCGGCGACAGCGGCGCTGGCTCTGAAGACGACAGCCCCTGGGCGCTGGAGGAGCCGGAGTGGCTGCGCGCCGCGCCGGCGGCGTGGGAGGGAGAGAGGGAGACAAGGGAAATGGGGGAGAGGGGAGAAATGGTTAACGGTGAACGGTTAACGGTTAATGGAGAACCGGGAACTGCGCGCGCGGAGGACGTTCTGGACCCTGCAAAGCCTGCACCTAGTCACCCAGACACCCTTTCACCCAATCACCCAGTCATCCAGTCACCCAGTCATCCTGTCACCCAATCACCCAGTCATCCAGTCACCCAGTCACCCAGTCACCCAGTCACCTTGTCATCCGCCCCCCGCGAGATTCGCGTCACCATGCAGCGCACGCCCGACGTCGATCGCGACAAGCGGCTGTTAGGCTGGGTAGTGGACCAGTTGCGCGCCAAGCCGGGGTCAGATCGCTTCTGCATCGTCGTGCGCAAGAACGGCGCGGCCGTGCAGCTCGACTTTCCCAACGACACCACGACCTTCACGCCGGCGTTGGAGCAGCAGTTGGTGCGACGGCTGGGAGTTGGCAGCGTGGAGGCGCGGGAGATCGGTGATCAGTAAACGGTAATCGGTGATCGGACGAATAGAAACCGGCCTGGTTCAGCGAACCAGGCCGGTTTTGACTCATCCGATCACCGATTACCGATCACCGATTACCGAGTTCCGGTCACTGCTGCGTGATCGTATACTCGTATAGCGCCCGCTCCGTGGTCACCGGGGCCAGGCCGCTGATGGCCAGGATGGCGTTCTTGCGCCGGCCCAGGTTCTCGACGGTCCATTGGGCGACGCCGTTCTCGTCCACCGGGATGCGGGTGATCACCGGGTCCTGGCCGTCCTCCAGCTCGATGAGCTGCAACAGCCAGCCTTGACGCAGGATGTTATCGCTCAGAATCCAGCCCTCGCTGACCCAGCCTTCAGCGCCGTTCTCCATGTCGTCGAAGTAGTCGATCTCTGGGATGCTGACATCGTCGATGAAGAAGCCGGGGTAGTTGACAGCATCGTCGGTGATATACTGGAAGCGCAGCAGGACTTCTGGGTTGCCTGCGAAGGTCGTCAGGTCGGCCGTCTGCTCGATCCACTGGGCGTTGCAGGGATCGCCTGCCTCGGTGCTGGTGGGGTCGCCGGAGCAGCCCGTCAGCGCGGGACCGAAGCTGTTGCCGTTGGGGTTCGTGTCCACCGTGTTCTCGGTGGGCAGCGGGGTCCAGGTCTCGCCGCCATCGACCGAGGCCATCACGTAGCCGTAGTCCCAGTCATCCTCGATATCGTACCACGTCCAGAAGCTGAGGGTTGCCGTGTCCACGCTGCTCAGGTCGAAGGCGCGCGTCAGGCGGGCGTCGGAATCGTCCTCGCGGTTGGCCCACCAGGCGAGCTGGCCGCTCCACGGTTCGTTGGAGGCCAGACGGGTCGAGGCGGCGCCGCGGAAGTCAATGGCCAGATTGCCTGTGCCGCGCAGCTCGACGTAGTCCGTGCCGTATTGCGCTACGTCGCTCTCGATCTGGGCCGGGAAGCGGCGCAGGGTCAGATCGCGCGCCATTGGCCGCAGGTCCAGGTCCTGGTAGCCATACTGGCCATCGGCAAGGCCCGGATCGTCCACCAGATTGGCAACCACCCAATCGGCGAACACATCGTCGAAGGTTAGACCCAGCCCGGCGCCCTCCAGGACGTTGGTAAAGCCCTCAGCGCCGTTCGCATCCTCGGCGATCACAGCCTGCATCAGCTCATTGCCAAAGCGCTCCAGGAAATAGGACATGAACAGGTACGACCCGCCGTAGTACTGCGTGCGGTTGTTGGGATCGTCGCTCCAGGCGGTCAGTTGGGTGTCGGGGACCTGGCTGAAAACCGAGTCGGCGCCGCCGGTGTCGTAACCGTTAAGCTGCATCGCCAGTTCACTCAGCCCTTCGTTGACCCAGGTAGTCTCGTTTTTGTCCTGATACCAGTGGATCATGTGCTGAAATTCATGCGCTAATACACCGTTGTAGAACTCTGTATTGGGCTCGGTGTTGTCGATGTTGATGTAGAACATCTCGCGCTCGTTGGAGAAGGGCTGGGCCAGGCTGCTGACCGCGTCCGCGCCGCTGAAATAGCCCGCGATGCCGCCGCCCAACTGCACCGAATGCAGGATGTGCAGCCGGGGATCGCTGTCGATGCCCGGACTCCACTCGCTGCCGAAGAACTCACGGTTGGTGGGGTAGGTCTCGGTGGCAAACTTGTCGGCGGCCCGCTGGATAGCCCGTTGATCGTAGCGGACCCCTTCCTCGACCCAGATATAGAGCACGTCGTTCATGTAGACCAGGTTGGCGTCGATCTCTTGGTGCTCGCCTGTGTCCTCGTTGCTGACCCAAAAGGTATTGCTGTCGCCGACGCGGTAGACTGGCGCTGTCTCCTGCACCACCTCGGGGATCGGGCCGGCGCCGCGCAGGCCCTCGGCCAACGTGCGCAGATCGCGCGGCGGCACCACGGCCTCCTGCAGTTGTTGCTCGGTGAGCAAAGTGGCGGCGCCAAGATCGGGCAGCGATGAACCGGGCTCTGGGGTGGCCTGGCTGCGCGGCGTCGGGGTGGCGCCCAGGTCGGCCGGCGGGCGCACAGGCGTCGCGGGCAGCACCGGCAGCGGCTGTACTTCGACTGTGACCACGGGCGATTGCTGGCTGCTGCTCGACAGGCCGAAGAGCAAGCCGCCCGCGCCCATCAGAAACAGCAGGCAGCAGCACAGCAGGACCACCAGGCCTCCCAGGATCCACCACACCAGGTTGTTGTTGCGCTTCTCGTTCAATCTCTCTTCTCCTTCGTTAGTTAGCCGCCGACCGTTACCTGCACCGTACACTGGCCGAAGTTGCCGGTGACATCAACCGTCACCAGACGTAACTGATACACGCCAGGGGGCAGCCCGGCGGGATTCCACGTTCCCAGCGGTCCATTGATTACCGGCGCGTCGCGGCGCAGGTAGAAGCTAAAGTCACCGGGCGCACCCGCTGGCTTGAACTCGATCTTGAAATACTCGAAATTGTCGCTGCGCGCTGTGCCGATCAGGTTGACCGGGCCGTTGATCTGCTGGCCGGCGCCGGGCTCGATGATGATCGCGCGGCTGTCGGGGCAGGAGGGGGCCACGATGGCCGGCGTCGTTGGAACCGGGACCGGCGTCGCTGTCGGCTCTTCCACCGGCCGCGGCGTGGCGCGCGGCCGCGGCGTCGGCGTGATGGTCGGCGTCTCAGTGGGCGGCAGCGTGGCCTCGGGCGTGGGCGTGGGCGTGTCCAGCAGGAACAGCGGCGTCGGCGTCGGATCAGCCTCAGCGATGATCGGCTCGACCGCCACCGACAGGGTGTTGGCGACGAAGTAAGTGGCGCCCATCAATACTATGAGCAACAGCGCCCAGCGCAGCGTGGTGTGCGTGCGGTTGAGCGCGGTCTCCCGCTCCAGCTTGAAGGCCGCCTGCTGGCGCTCGCGGCGGGCCAGAATCGCGATGCGCAGCAAATAGAGCGCTGCCAGCAGGCAGGCGAGGTAGATCCACGCTGCGTTGTTGCTGATAATCCTGACGAGAACCGCCATGCGGAGTCGATGCCTCAAAACGAAACGAATGCCCGGCGCGCGGCGCGGGCATTGGCTTCAGGTGTTGTTTCTTAGACGTATCAGGCCCTGGTGGGTTCCTGAACCGGCGTGCGCGAGCCAGTTGTTGCCGGCGCGCGCCATTATACCACGTTTTTCGCCTGGCAGAAGTTCACAGATGCGCCAGCACGCGGCGTATCACAGCAGTCATGCGCGGCGTCATCAGCGCGCCGGCCGCCAAGACCTCTTCATGGCTGGCCTCGCTGGCGCTGTCTGGGTCGTCGATGGCCACGTTGCTGACGCCGGAGATGCCCAGCACGCGCAGGCCGCAATGGCGGGCCACCACCGTCTCGGACGTGGTAGACATGCCCACCGCGTCGCCGCCCAGCAGCCGCAGAAAGCGAATCTCGGCTGGCGTCTCGAAGGTTGGCCCAGCCAGCCCGACGTAGACGCCGCGATGCATCGGGATGCCCTCGGCCGCTGCGGCCTCCCAGGCCAGCCGGCCCAGCTCTCGGTCATAGGCCTTGGACATGTCCAGGAAGCGCGGGCCGAATTCAGGGTCGTTCGGGCCGCGCAGCGGGTTGACGCCGGCCATGCCCACCAGGTTGATGTGGTCCACAATCAGCATCAAGTCGGCGGCCTGGAAGCTCTTGTTGAGGCCGCCGGCCGCGTTGGTCAGAATCAGCGTCTCAACCCCCAGCAGGCTCAGCACGCGGATGGGCAGCGTCACATGCTGGATCGAATAGCCCTCGTAGTAATGGGTGCGGCCCTGCATCACTGCCACGGCCTGCCCCTCCAGCTCGCCCAGCACCAGGCGTCCCCGATGGCCGGGAATGCTGGAGACGGGAAAGTGCGGGATGTCGCCAAAGTCGATCGCGACTGGCTGCTGCACCGCCTCAGCCAGCGCGCTCAGGCCGGACCCCAGCACAATCGCCACCTTGGGCTGCACGGCCGTGGCCTGCCGGATGGCCGCGACCGCCTCGTTGTAGTGCTCGCGTGTCGGGATGAAGTCCACGGCTATGCCCTCGGATGTGCTTCGTTGTAGGCCTCGCGCAGGTGATCGCGCGTGACCTGGGTGTAGACCTGGGTGGTAGAGATGTTGGCGTGGCCCAGCAGCTTCTGCACGTCGCGCAACTTCGCGCCGCCGTGCAGCATGTGCGTCGCAAAAGAGTGGCGCAGGGTATGGGGGGTCACTTCGCTTTCGATGCCGATGGCGTCCACGTAGTGCTTGATGATCAGCCACAGGCCCTGCCGGGTCAGCCGCTCGCCGCGATGGTTGAGGAAGAGCGCTTGTTCGTCCTTGTTGCGCACCAGATGCGGCCGGCCGCCGGCCAGATAGACGCTCAACACCTGGGCGGCATGGTCGTAAATCGGCACCACGCGCTCGCGGTCGCCCTTGCCAATGCAGTAGATCGTGCCTGCCTGCAAGTCCACATCCCGCACGTCCAGCGACACCAGCTCGGTGACCCGCATGCCGGTGGCGTAGAGCGTCTCCAGCAGCGCGCTGTCGCGCAGCGCTTTGGGCGCGTCGGATTGGGTTGGCTCGGCCAGCAGTCGCTCCACATCCTCCTCGCTGATCGCTTTCGGCAGGTGCTTTTTGACCTTAGGCGACTCCAGGGTGAGAGTGGGGTCGTTTTGCACCACACCTTCATCGCGCAGGTAATGAAAGTAGGATTTGATGGCGGCAACCTTGCGCGCAACCGTCGAAGAAGCGTATTCCAGCTCCTTCATGTGCAGAATGTAGCTGACAATCTGCGCTTGGCTGACCTCGACCCAGTTCTCGGCGCCGGCCTGATCGACCACATACTGCGTAAACTGGGTCAGATCGTTGCGATAAGCAGCCAGCGTATTGTCTGAGTAACCTTTTTCAGTGGCCAGATAGTCCAGAAATTGATCAACTTGGTTTTGCATAGCGAGGCCCTTTTGCGCAAGGCAACCAGCAGTCAGGCGCGCTGTAGGGGCGAGATAACCTCGCCCCTACAGCGTACGCAGGATTGGCGGGATGCCTATAGGATGCTGGCTGGCGGCGATGTGGTGTGGGACGCGGTGCAGTGGCAAGCATCGTGTTATGGAAATAGTCAGCCCGTATTGTACCGATGCTTGCCATAAAGTCAAGAGCCAGCCGCGCCGATTCTCAAACAAAACGCTAGCATTTCGCTAATTGTCTTCTCACACGAAACGGGTATGATGAAATAAAAAAGACCGCTCTCTTTGAAAGGATTGAATGGCATGAGAACAGACAAGTTCACTCAAAAGGCTCAGGAAGCCATCCTCGAGGCCCAATCGCGGGCCGAGAGTTATAACCACGCGCAGATCGAGCCGGAGCACCTGCTGTTGGCCCTGTTACAGCAGGCCGACGGCGTCGCGCCGCAGATCGTGCAGGGCTTGGGGCGCAACCCTGGCCAACTGGCCAGCCAGGTCGAGGCCGAGCTCCACCGCCGGCCCAAGGTTTACGGTACGGCCACGCAGGTCGGCGTCAGCCAGGCCTTGCAGCGCGCGCTGCAGGCGGCCCAGGCCGAGGCCGACGCGATGAAGGACGACTACGTCAGCACCGAGCACCAGTTGCTGGCGCTGGCCGGCAAGGAGGGCAACGGCGCGCAGCGGCTGCTGGCCGCGGCCGGCGTCAGCCGCGACGCCATCCTGCACGCGCTGCAGGCCATTCGCGGCAGCCAGCGCGTCACCAGCCAGAACCCGGAGACCACCTACCAGGCGCTGCAAAAATACGGCCGCGATCTGACCGATCTGGCGCGCAAGGGCAAGCTGGATCCAGTGATCGGCCGCGACGAGGAGATCCGCCGCGTGATCCAGATTCTCAGCCGGCGCACCAAGAACAACCCGGTGCTGATCGGTGAGCCGGGCGTGGGCAAGACCGCCATCGCCGAGGGGCTGGCCCTGCGCATCGTGCGCGGCGACGTGCCCACCGGCTTGCAGGACAAGCGCATCGTCGCCTTGGACATGGGCAGCCTGGTCGCGGGCGCCAAGTTCCGCGGCGAGTTCGAAGAGCGGCTCAAGGCCGTGCTGAAGGAGGTCACCGAGAGCGAAGGGCAGGTGATCCTGTTCATCGACGAGCTGCACACCGTGGTCGGCGCGGGCGCGGCCGAGGGTTCGCTGGACGCGGGCAACATGCTCAAGCCGCTGCTGGCGAGGGGCGAGCTGCACACCATCGGCGCCACCACGCTGGACGAATACCGCAAATATATCGAGAAGGACGCGGCCCTGGAGCGGCGCTTCCAGCCGGTGCTGATCGACGAGCCGTCGGTGGAGGACACCATCTCGATCCTGCGCGGCCTGAAGGAGCGCTACGAGGTGCATCACAACGTGCGCATCACCGACCCGGCCGTCATCGCCGCGGCCACCCTGTCGCAGCGCTACATCTCCGACCGCTTCCTGCCCGACAAGGCCATCGACCTGATCGACGAGGCCGCCAGCCGGCTGCGCATGGAGATCACCAGCGACCCGGCCGAGCTGGACGAGATCAAGCGCAAGGCCATGCAACTGGAGATCGAGCGCGAGGCGCTGCGGCGCGAGAAGGACAAGGCCAGCAAGGAGCGGCTGGAGGGTACCGAGCGCGAGCTGGCCGACCTGGGCGAGCAGCGGCGGGCTTTGGATGCCCGTCTGGAGGGCGAGCGCCAGGTGATCCAGCGCAACGCGCAGCTCAAGGAGGAGATCGAACGCACCCGCTTCGAGGTGGAGCAGGCCCAGCGCCAGCAGAACTGGCAGCGGGCCAGCGAGCTGCAATACGGCAAGCTGCGCCAGCAAGAAGCCGAGCTGGCCCGGCTGGAAGGGCAACTGGCCGCCATGCAGGCCAGCGGCATGTTTCTCAAGGAGGAGGTGGACGCCGAGGACATCGCCGACATCGTGGCCCGGTGGACCGGCATCCCGGTGAGCAAGCTGCTGGAGGGCGAGGTGCAGAAGCTGTTGCGCATGGAGGAGAACCTGCACCGCCGCGTGGTGGGCCAGGACGACGCCATCCGCGCCGTGGCCAACGCGGTGCGCCGCGCCCGCGCCGGCCTGCAAGACCCTCGAAGACCCATCGGCAGCTTCATCTTCCTCGGTCCCACCGGCGTCGGCAAGACCGAGCTGGCGCGCGCGCTGGCCGAGTTCCTCTTCGACGACGAGCAGGCCATGGTGCGCATCGACATGAGCGAGTACCAGGAGCGCCACACCGTCAGCCGGTTGGTGGGCGCGCCGCCCGGCTACGTGGGCTACGAGGAGGGCGGCCAACTGACCGAGGCCGTGCGCCGCAAGCCCTATTCGGTGGTGCTGTTCGACGAGATCGAGAAGGCCCATCCTGAGGTCTTCAACACCCTGCTGCAAGTGCTGGACGACGGCCGGCTGACCGACGGCCATGGCCGCACCGTGGATTTCAAGAACACGGTGGTGATCATGACCAGCAATGTGGGGAGTGAGAGGTGGCAGGCGGCAGGTGGCAGGTCGGAGGAAGACGCGCGGCGCTATGTGCTGGAGGCGTTGCGGGCGACGTTCCGGCCGGAGTTCCTGAACCGGATCGACGAGATTGTGGTGTTCCATCCGCTCAGCCGGGAGCATCTGGGCCAGATCGTGGAGATCCAGTTGGGCCGGCTGCGCGGGCTGCTGGCGGCGCGCAAGATCACGCTGGAGTTGAGCGACGAAGCCCGTGAACTGCTGGCCGAGCGGGGCTACGATCCGGTCTACGGCGCGCGGCCGCTGAAGCGGGCCATCCAGCAGTTGCTGCAAGACCCGCTGGCGCTGGCCCTGCTGCGCGGCGACTTCGCCGAGGGCGACACCGTCGTGGCCGACGTGCGCGGCGACCAGATCGTCTTCCACCGGCCGGGGGAGGATGAGGTCGTGGAGGCGGAGTTCAGGGTGCTGTAAGACGAGCAGACGCCAGGGTAGAGACCAGCCGAGGGTAGTGCGCACTACCCTCGGCTCGTCTGTGTCATGCGCTTAAGCACCGGCGCTCAGGAGGACAATTCTTCTCACTAGCAAGGTGCGCTATCGATGATCAATCGACCAGCATCATGGGCAGATACCGGCGGTTTGCCCATGCCAGTTTCACGACAAACGCGTCCTGGCTGTTTCGCTCCGTGTCGAAGGCGCCAACTGTGGTAGGAAAATCGTCGGAGTACGTGGTTCCTACCATATAGGCGCTGCCCGTCTCGCTTAAAGCAATCCCGTGGCTGAAGTTATAGTCTGCATCGTTGCCTCCCACATAGGAGCTGTAGATTAGCGCGCTGCCGGTTTGGTTGAATCCTGCAAGAAAGACGTCGTAGAGGTAGGGAATGCTAGGGTTGTTGAAGCTCGTATCGAACGCGTTGGCGGTAGTGGGAAAGTCACTCGAATAGGTTGAACCTGATACGAAAGTCCTGCCTGACCCATCTACTGCAACGGAACTGCTAAACTCGCCGTTGCTGCCGCCGAGGTAGGTGGCATAGTCCAGTGCGCCGCCGGCCGGATTGAGCCTGGCGACGAAGATATCGCCGTCGTAGTTGCCGTTGAAGCTGGTATCAAAGGCGGCAGGCGTGGTGGGAAAATCGCTCGAATCAGTTCCCCCTGCGATATACATGGCACCCGTGTTATCTACCGCTATCGAGGTGACGCCGTCGTCCCCAGCACCGCCTAGATAAGTGGCGTAGACGATTGTGTTGTTGGATGTGTTCAACTTGGCTACAAAGCCATCGCTGCCGCCGTTAAAGCTCGTATCGAATGCCCCTGGCGTGACAGGAATATCGTCGAAGAGAGCGGCGCCGGCGAGATATACACTGCCGCATCCGTCAATGGCCATAGTCATGGGGAATCCAATAAGGGAGGTGCAGTACGTCAACGCACTTCCGCTTGGATTCAGCCTGGCTAGGAAGGAATCACTGGGACAGATATCGTAGGTATCGGGCGTGGTGTTGAGGTTGTTGGTGAAGTTACTGTTGATTACGTAGGCATTGCCTTGTTCGTCCACAGCTATGTCGACCCCGCTGTCCTCTACTTCGTTACCGAGGAAGGTCGAATATATGAGCGCGCTGCCGGTCGCATTGAGCTTTGTAACGAAGGCATCGCCGCATACAGTTGGATGATAGGGCGCACCGCATACGCCGCCGCCGTGCGTAGTGTCAAACGCACCGGGTGTAACAGGAAAGCTTGCTGATCCGGTTGAGCCAGTTACGTAGGCGTTGCCTGTATCATCAATAACGATGGTTTTGCTCATGCTTGAGCCGCCTAAGTAGGTAGCATAGATGAGCGCGCTGCCAGTTTGGTTTAGTTTGGCGACGAAGATATCTCCGCCCGTTGTATTGAATGCGCCTGGTGTGGTAGGAAAGTCAGTAGAGTTTGTGTCGCCGGTTACGAAAACGTTGCCGGTCTCATCGACAGCTAGGGCGCGGGCTGTTTCGCCATAGCTACCGCCGAGAAAAGTACCGTACAGCATGTCGTCCGGGTCATCGAACGTGTCCGTTGGGGCGCGCACAGGAGATGCTGCACCGGCAAAGGGTGCGGCTAGCTCAAACGCTTGGCCGCCGCGCGGCTGTAGTCTCGCCTTGACGTAAGATCCGGAAGTGCTCAATAGCGGCCATCGGATCACGCCGGCAGACGTGGTCAGGCGCAAGAAACCATCTTCCAGTTCCACGGCGTCGGCGCCTTCAACCCGCAGTCGCACCGCTGACAGGTCAGCGCCAGCCCTGGTTTCCAGCCGCAACGCCAGATGCCCGTGTACGCTCGTCAACTCAAGGTCGATGTCGGGGTACAGATCACCGTAGCGGACGCCGCCCCAGACCGGCACGTCTGGCCGCCATTGATCAGGATCGTTGCCATAGAAGTAGCTGATGGTGGTATCCAGCCGCCCGAAGGCCTCGATGCTCGGGTGAGGGTTGGCGTCTATGAAGCTCACCCTGATTTTGACGCCGCGTCCCGGCGCCGCGGCCTCGCGATCGCCGGGCGACAACCCGATTCCAGAGTCCGGATACTTGTCTACTTGTCTACTTGTTTCCCCCGGCTCCAGGACCGTGATCCAGATCGCGTTCTCAGCCAGCCAGATAGTTCCATTCGGCCCGCCCCATACCTGGAAACGTGCATTTTCGTCCCATTGGCCGGTGTTCTCGACGAACATCACTGGGCTGCTGTAGGAATAAGCATCAAAAGCCGTTGCCTCGCCGACCGGGGGCTTCGCTGCCTGATTGTCAGTCGGGCTGATGCTGGCGAAGAAGGGTCTCCCTGGCTCCTTTTGGCTCCAGTGGGCGTCGGTCGGTAGCGACGGAATCGCCATCACACTCAAGAGCATCACTGTCAAAATATGGTTTTTCATGATTCCTCCCGGCGAAATCGTTGGCCCAGGTGTTGGAGAAAGTGGAGGATTCGCTGCCGGTCAACCGGCGGCCGCATACTCATGGGTTGCCACTGTTTTTAGTTGAGCGAAGAGCAGACTCATTAAACCATCACAGGCAGGCAGTTGATCAAAAGGTTGTCGGGCAGCCAAGGTGTGCAGGCATAGCTTGCCGTAATGGGCATCTACCGGCGGCAGGCCCAGCGCTGCGGAGTATAGATCGGGGAGCAACGGAAACTGGCCCAAGTAAAATCCCAATCGGATCGACCACATGCGTTGCAGACACGCAGCGGCCGTGTATTGGGTGCGCAACTCAGCCTGCGCAGCCGGCGGCAGATCGAGCCCATCCAGTTGACCGGCCAGCTCTGGATGCAAGATGAACAACGCTGCCAGCGCCAGGCGCAAGCGCGGTTGGTCATGGCTGGCCAGACAGGCAATCAGATCCAGATCGTCGATGGGCTTCGGTCCAATTTGGGCGTCACTGGGCGCGAGAAAACGCACGCCGCGCTTTCTCAGCGCGGCCACCAGCAGTTCGTACTCGTAATGGCAAGAGTCCATGATGCGATTATAGCCGAATTGGCGCTGACGTCCATTTGTCAGGTTGAAATTGTCGACCACTTTCATTCCGAGAGCCCACTTGACCCTCGGCTGATTCTGTCTTACGCCGCAAGCGCAGCTGTTTGTCAGTTAATCTGCCAGAACAATTGGCAGATAAAGGTTTTTCAACAGCATCAGCTCCACGATGAAAACACTGTAATAGCCATTGAAGCTTGTGTCAAAGGCGCCGGGAGTAGTGGGAAAATCGGTTGAGACGGTCCGTCCTGTCATGTGGACTATGCCTGACCCGTCCAGCGCAATGGCTCTGCCCCAGTCCTCCTGGCTCCCGCCTACAAAGGTCGCGTAGGTAAGCACAGCACCAGTCGGGTCCAGCTCGGCTAGAAAAGCATCATCATTGCCGTTGTTGGCCGTGTCGAAGGCGTTGGGGGTGGTGGGAAAGTCATCGGACCAGGTGTAGCCAGTTACATACACACTGCCGGAGCCGTCGCTGGCAAGAACTCCGTCTTCCCCATAGTCGTATGTGCCGCCACCCAGGAAGGTGGCGTAGATCAGCGTGCTGACGGTTGGGTCGAACCTGGCTACGAAGGCGTCGGGACACGGGTACTCATCGTGTCCTGGTCCACACCCACCTTCGCCAAACGTTGTGTCGAAAGCGCCTGGCGTGGCAGGGAAGTTGCTGGAGCCGGTGGAACCGACTACGTAGATGCTGCCTGACCCGTCCACGGCAACGGCCGTGCCCCAATCGTTTTTGTGACCACCCAGAAATGTCGCTTGGATCACCGTACTTCCGGAGTGGTCCAGCTTGGCGACAAAAGCGTCAGTGCAGGGGCTGTTCCCGTAAGGCACGCACCGTCCACCTCCGTAGATCGTGTTGAAGGCGCCTGCGGTAACAGGGAAGTCGACGGACATGGTTGCGCCCGTTACATAGAGGTCGTCCGTTCCGTCCAGAGCGATCGCGTTGCCCCAGTCGCCAGCAGAGCCTCCCAGGAAGGTGGCGTAACCCAGCGCGTTGCCTTCCGGGTTCAGCTTGGCCACAAAGGCGTCGCCGCGGTCAGAGTGACTGCCGTTGTAGCTCGTGTCGAAGGCATCCGGCGTTGTCGGGAAGTCGCTGGAGTCTGTTTCGCCCGTCACGAACGCGCTGCCCGTGCCGTCCACAGTGACGGCGTTGCCGTTGTCAGCGCTGTTGCCACCCAGAAACGTCGCGTATGCCAGCGCTCTGCCTTCCTGGTTCAGCTTTACCACGTAGGCGTCCCCGTACAGGCTGCCGCCGCCGTGGTAGGTCGTGTCGAAGGCGCCGGGGGTCACAGGAAAGTCGGCGGATTTGGTAGAGCCGGTGATGTAGGCGCAGCCTGCGTCGTCCACCACAATAGACCGGCCTACCTCGTCTTCGGAGCCGCCGATAAAGGTGCTGTAGATAAGCGCGTCACCGGCAGGATTCAGCTTCGTCACAAACGCGTCGGCACGGCCATTTATCTCCGGGTCGAACGCACCTGGTGTTGTGGGGAAGTCAATAAAGTAGGTATCCCCGGTTACCAAAGTACTGCCTGCTGCATCCACTGCGATATCCTGGCGAAGGTAGTTGTAGCCTTCGCTTCTTCCCAAATACGTGCCATAATGCAGGGCGGTAGGGTCGTCGTCCGGAGAGTTGGACGTAGCAAGCCAGGATTTGGAAACGAAGGACGGGGCAAAAAACGGCATGGCGACCTCGAACAGTTGCGCGCCGCGCGATTGCACGGCCGCCTCGCCGTGGCGTCCTACGGCCTGCAGCAGCGGGAACGCTATCTCGCCAGCAGCCGTGCTCAGCCGCAGATGGCTTCGTCCCACGACCACCTCGTCTGCGCCTTCCACGCTCAGTCGCACCACCGACAGGTCTGCGTCTGCCCTGGCCACCAGTCGCAGCGCCAGACGTTCGTTCTCGCCCGTCAACTCCAGGTCGATGCCGGGGTACAGACCACCGTAGCGGACGCCGCCCCAGACCGGCACGTCTGGCCGCCATTGATCAGGATCGTTGCCGTAGAAGTAGCTGATGGTGGTATCCAGCCGCCCGAAGGCCTCGAGGCTTGGATGCGGGTTGGCGTCTATGAAGCTCAACTTGATGCTGATCCCGCGTCTTGGCGCCGGGTCAACACGATCTTCGGACGGCCATCCTAGCGGAAGGTTCGAGTCCTTGTCCCTCCGGGATGGTTCCCAATCTACTTGTCTACTTGTGTCCTCTCGCCCTGGTTCCAACACTGTGATCCAGATGGCGTCCTCCGCCAGCCACATGGTCCCGGCCGGCCCGCCCCACACCTGGAAGCGCGCGCCATCGTCCCACTGGCCGATGTTCTTGATGAACATCAGCGGGCTGCTGTTGAATCCTACGTCGGGCGTGGGTAGTTCTTCGACCTGCGACGGCGCTGGAAATGCTTGATGCGTGGCCTGCTGCGCTGCGCTCCAGCCTGCGTTAGCTGCCATTGGCAAAGTCGCCAGGGCCAAAACGAGCACACTGTTCAGAATGTGCCTTTTCATGATCCCACCTTCCTAACAGATGGCCGGCTTACCAGGTGTTGATCGATGCACCGGCTTGACGCGATGATGCCGTTCGTTTCTCATCAAACCTGCACCGTCACGCCTCGCGTCCTAACACGAGAACCCTGTTCTGCCCGCCATTATAGCGGACTTGGCCGTTACCCGCAATATCCGTCGAAAACAAACATGCGCGGAGCGCGCATTGTTGTGGTATAATCTCTCGGTCTTTCGTACGCGCCTGTTCGTGTCCGATCGAAAAAGGAGGTGTCATCCCCAGAAAATATCGCCGGCATGCTGAGCAGCGAAGCCAGGCTTCTGCCGCTGGACACCTTGTCGCCGTAGCGCACCCGCACCTCCGCCGTGAACTCCCTGGCCAGGCTGGCAACGACCGCACGGCCTTTCACTGGCCAGCTGGGCGTCGAAAGCGGCGGGGTGATGCGAGTCAGCGCGCAAGGCCCCGACGAGGCCGCCGCCCTGCAGGCCCTCAAAGGGGCGGTCGAGAGCGGCTTGGGCGAAGAAGAAGAGGCGCCGGCCGCGGAGGCGCTGGCGGCCTATGAGTGGGAGGCCGAGCCTGACCAGATGGTCGTGCCTGGCAGTCCCGCCTCGCCCGGCCTGGCCATCGGCCCGCTGCGCTTCGTCAAGCGCAGCACGTTCGTCGTCGAAACGACAGCGCGCGACGTGGAGGCCGAGAAAACGCGCCTGAAGGAGGCCATCGCGGCCGCCCGCGTGCAGTTGCACGACCTGTACGGCGAGGTCAAGGCGCGCTCCGGGGCGGGGCAGGCGTCGATATTCCTGGCGCAGGCCGAGTTCCTGGATGACCCGGAGCTGGCGGAGGCCGTCGAGGGGTTGATCGAGACCGGCGCGGGCGCCGGCTATGCCTGGCAGCAGGCCATCGACGCGCGCGTTGCCGAGCTGAGCATGTCGATTCCCTCCATTGCGGCCATTGATGCGCAGCTCCGCCGTGTCTCGTTGGCGCGGGCGCAGAGCCTGGCGCAGCAGGCCCTGGCCTGCTGCACAGCCGCCGAGGTGCGAGAGCTGCCGATGTTGTAGAGAGCTGAGTTGCAGGACGCAGGTTCGTCCGCAACAGTCTTCGTGGACGCCTGCCAAACCTGTTGCCATCGACGGAAAGGAGAACGCGATGGGGCAAGAGAAACGGGTCGTCACTGTCACCATCAATCCCGCGATCGATCAGACGATCGGCATTCCGAACTTCACGGCCGGAACGGTCAATCGCGTGCAGTCTTCGCGCATGGACGCCGGCGGCAAGGGGATCAACGTGGCATCGTTCCTGGCCGACTACGGCCAGCCGGCGACCGTCACCGGCTTCCTGGGCGCGGACAACGACGAGATCTTTCGTCGTTTGTTCGAGCGCAAAGGCATCGAGGATCGCTGTGTGCGCATCGCCGGCCAGACGCGCATCGGCGTCAAGATCAGCGACGAAGCGTTGAACCAGACCACGGATATCAACTTTCCTGGCGAAACGCCCAGCGCAGGCGATATCGCACGCCTCTTCGACATCCTCGTCGATCTGGCGGCCAGCCACGAGTGGTTCGTGCTCTCGGGCAGTATTCCGCGCGGGGTTTCGACCGGCATCTACCGCGAGATGGTGCAGACGTTGAAGGGCAAGAAGGTGGTGCTGGACACCAGCGGGGCGGGCTTCGCCCAGGCCGTCAGCGCGGGGCCCCGGTTGATCAAACCCAACGTGGATGAGCTGCGGGAGTACACCGGCCAGCCGCTGGACTCGCACGCGGCGATTCTGGCTGCGGCGCGCGAGCTCAGCGCACGCTACGGCATTGCCTCGGTGATCATCTCCATGGGCAAGCTGGGCGCGATCTTCGTCGAGGGCGACGAGGCGTTATGGGCCGTTCCCCCGGCAGTCAAGGTCAAGAGCACGGTTGGGGCTGGCGATGCGATGGTGGCCGGAACGGTGGCCGGCAAGCTACGCGGGCTGTCTCTCGCCGACTGCGCCCGGCTGGCAACGGCGTTTTCGACGACCGCCATCAGCCATGTGGAACACGACCTGCCCTCGGTCGCCGAGGTCGAGGCAACGCAGCAGGTTATCGTCATCCGAGAACTTGGGCAAGGGAAGGGACAGTGACGTCCCCACGTCTACCCCGCGCCTGTCGTTGAAGAATTCCGCTACGCCCTCAGACGGGGCAGCAGAAACGGAGTACGTTCCCGGTAGGCTGCGTATTCCTGGCCGAAGCGTGTCAGCATCTCGGCTTCTTCGACGCGGATCCACGGATCAAGGCTGTGGGAATTAACACCAAAAACACTGGGGCCAGCGCGGCCAGCGCCAGAAGGCGCTGCCAGGGAGCGTATTCTTCCCCCGCCTGCTGCAAGATCTTCTCTTTCATCGCTGCCACCTCCGTGCTACTCAGAGTTGTCGCCCGATTTCATCTGTTGAACGTAGCGGGCACCCTGCTTGCCTGATACCCTAGACCCAGTATAGCATAGTTCGTCCAAGAGCCGCGCGCAGATTCGCCGGAGAATTACCACAGCCACTGAGGATTTGGGGTAGTACCTGCCTGAACTGGGGCAGAAAGTGGGTATAATGGCTATCATTGGGTCATGTACCCAAAAAAACACGAAGGAGGTAGATTCTGTGAATCGTCACGACATCAGCTTGTTGCAAGCCATCCAGGGTTATCCAGCTCTGTCCATCCTGCTGCCGACGCACCGCACGTCGCCCGACAACCGGCAAGATCCGATCCGCGTCAAGAACCTGGCCACCGAGGCCGCCGACCGCCTGCTGCGGGAGTTCTCCAAGCGCGAGATCCAGCCGCTGCTGGACAACCTGGACGCCATCGTGCGCGAGATCGATTACCGCTACGCGCTGGACGGGCTGGCCATCTTTGTCAACCACGACTTCGCCCGCAAGTTCTACCTGCCCTTCCCGGTCACCGAGCGGGTGATGATCGACGAGAGCTTCGCCACGCGCGATCTGGTCATGGCCATGAATCGCTCACCGCGCTACTGGGTGCTGGCCCTGAGCGAGAAGCCCACACGGCTGTTCGAGGGCGCACGCGATACGTTGGTCGAGATCACCGACTACGGTTTCCCCATGGTGCATGCCGGCCCAGGCGGCGAGGCGGCCCTGCCGGGCGGCTTTGGCGTCAACAAGTCGGCCTACCGCGACGAATACAGCCGCAAGTTCTTCCGCGACGTCGATGCAGCCTTTGCCGAGGTCGCCAAAGACGACCCGCTGCCACTGCTCGTCGTCGGCGTCGACCGCCACATCTCCTTCTTCAACGAAGTGACCAGCCACGGCTCGCTGATCGCCGGATCGTTCCTGGGTAACTATGACCACTTGTCAGCCCACGACCTGGGCAAGCTGCTCTGGCCGTTGGTGCTGGAGGCGAAAGAGGTGCGCCGCCAGGAGTTGTTGCAAGAGCTAGACGCGGCCGTGGGCGCACAGCGCTCCTCCTCCACGCTGGGCGAGGCCTGGCTACAGGCGCAGATGGGCCGCGTGGCGACGTTGCTGGTTGAGGAGGACTATCACCAGCCGGCGCGGCTGAGCGAGAGCGGCATGCTGCTGACCATCGTGGATGAGGCGGGCGGTCCCGACGTGATGGACGATGCCGTTGACGACCTGGTGGAGTTGGTGCTGCAAAAAGGCGGCCAGGCATTCTTCTTCGGCTACGGCGCGCTGGCCCAGCATGGACAGGTCGCAGCCATCTTGCGTTACTAGTCAAGCGTTCACGATCCTCACGTCAAGACTGCCGCTGGAGTACGAGGAGAAGGTGATTGCGTTTTTGGATGGCTACCTGCTCGACATACAATGACCAAGCCGCTGTTCCCCGCCCGCTGTAGTATGCCCACCCTTACCTCCCCAACTCCGCGTCCAACGCCCCCGCCAGATCGACCGCCAGCCCCAGCGCCGCCGCGACGGCCTGCGGGCTGACCGCGCTCAGGACGTCAGCCGGCGTGTGGTAGACGCTGGCGCGCTGCGCGTTGCCCCATGCCATGCCGATCAGAGTCGTGGCCTGCGCGCCGGCGCGTGCCAGCTCGCCCGCGTCGGTGCCGCCAGTGAGGAAGGCGATGGGCTTGGCCGGCACGTCACGCCCGCGGTCGGCCAGCAGGCGCTGGCACTGGCCGGCCAGCTCTAGAGAAAGCTGCACCGTGCCGTTGACGTCGCTGGTCAGCAGGAAGAGATCCTGATCGTCGTAGAGGCATTCCAGGTTCAGGTTCCAGGTGGGCAGAGCCAGGCGATCGTCGCCGGCTGCGGCCTTGACCCAGGCTCGCGCGCCCCGCAGCCCGGCCTCCTCCGCGTCCCAACTGGCCGCAACGATCTGCAGGTGTTGCAGGCCGCGGCCAGCCGCCTTCTCCTGGGCCATGAAGCGCAAAACCTCCCACGCGGCCGCACTGGAGGCCAGGTTGTCGCCCGCCCCTGGCGTCGACTGGGACGAGGCGAACCACCAGAGCTGACCTACCCACAACAGCAGCAGGCTGAACAGCGCTGCCACCGCCGTCGACCAGCCGGGCGCCGCGCCGCTGGCGACCGTCCACAGTGTCAAAACCCAGCTCGTCAACAGGAAGAGGGCGTAGATGGCCAGACCGCCGGTGACGCGCCAGGGGTAGAGTGCGGGCTGGTGGGCCAGGAAGTTGAAGATGCGCGCGCTGTCGTGGTGGCCGCTGACGATCAACTGGCCGCGTGCCTCCCCGGCCGGTTCCACCGCAGCCAGCACGTTGCGGCCGGTCTGGCGGGGGAAGAGGGGGTCCAGCATCTCGCGGTAGAAGAAGAATTGGCCCACCAAGACGACGATGCCCAGCGTGGCCAGCAGCGCGGCCAGCCAGAAGACGTCCAGCCAGAGCAGCAGCACGCCGGCGATGTAGAGCAGCACCAGCAGGCGGATCCAGCCCAGGAACGCGCCCGGATGGACCGGGAAATCCTCGCTCCAGGTACGGTCGGCGAACGGGGCCGCCTCGTCGCGCAGGGCGTCAGCCGCCTGGTGGGAGACCGCGCTGCCTGATGGCCGCGGGCCGATGGCGTCAAGGACGCGGCCGGCCAGCTGCAGAGCAGCCTGAGCTGTGGCTTGGGGTGAGTCGATGGCAGTGAGGTTGGGCATGAATGCATTGTGCATGTGCGCACACGAGTTGTCAAGGCGGCCGGAGGGGTGCGCCAAGCCGATCGCGTATGGTATAATAGTGATGTTGAAGGGCAAGATAGCGACGATGTGACGTCATGAGGTTTTACTGGCAATGCATGGCTATCGTCTTGCCCAAGTGGCGTTCAAGGTTGGAAATCACCATGACCACCGAACGAACTGATCTGGATACCTTTGAGTTCGAGGTCGTAACCGTTAATCAACGCGGCGAGATTGTCGAGCGCAGCGTCGAGCGGGCGCAGCAGGTGGCGCAAGCCCTGGGCCACGGCGTCATGCTCGAGATGGTTGCAATCCCTGGCGGCGTGTTTCGGATGGGATCGCGCGCCGGCGAGGGCTACGCGGACGAGCATCCCCAGCACAGCGTGCGAGTTGCCCCGTTTCTGATGGGGAAACACCAGGTAACGCAAGAACAATGGGAAGCGGTCATGGACTGGACGCCGCCGTATCGCTGCCAGGGGGCCACACGGCCGGTGGACCGCGTCTCCTGGCGTGATTGCAAGGAGTTTTGCCAGCGGCTTTCGGCCAAAACCGGGCGAGCCTACCGGCTGCCCAGCGAGGCTGAATGGGAGTATGCGTGCCGAGCCGGCGCCACCACCCGGTTCTACGTTGGACCGACTATCACGACCGACCAGGCAAACTACGTCGGCGAGCACACGTTTCTTGAGGAGCCCAAGGGAGTCTATCGCCATGGTACAACCGACGTCGGCAGCTTTCCTCCGAATGCCTTTGGGCTGTACGACATGCACGGCAACCTCTGGGAATGGTGTACCGATGTCTGGCACGACGACTACACCGGCGCGCCGGGCGATGGCAGCGCCTGGGAGGCCCGCCATGCCCCCGACCGCGTTTTGCGCGGCGGCTGTTGGCACGATCCGCCGGGTCTGTGCGGCTGCGCCGCCCGGCTCAAGCAAGCGCCCGACCAGGGGGAAGACTTCTTCGGACTGCGTGTGGCCTTGACTTCGTTGGAGCTAGATGGCGCAAGAGCGGTCGAGCCTGATCGGTCCCGTCCAACAAGACGTATCACACAGCGCATTGAGAGGTGGGTTGGTCAACACCTGTGAGCCTGGCCCAGAGCTCTTGGTGCTTGGTCTACTAGACGTAGTTCACAATGACATCAGTCCCCGGTGGGGACTTGAGCTTATGGTCCAACGTTGCCCGGTGCGGCTGCGCCAACAGGCGTCTGGTGTTGGTATCCTGCGGCGCGCACCTGTGTTGGTCCAGACGCGTCGAAAGGTTCGCCGGTACGGATACCACGCCGTGCCTTGCGTACTGAGATAGAACTGGCTATAATTGTGGCATGGATCTTACCAGGCTAGACTTCTCGGAGGATTCTCAATGACCGACTACAACGCGACCGTCGCCAAGCGTCTTGCCGAAGTCTACACCAACGCCGTCATCGATGACGGTCGCGAGCTGGCTGACCTGCGGTTGATCATCTTCTCTGACCTGCACAAGGGCCAGGGCGACGGCGCCGATGATTTCCGCTATTGCCACCGGACCTATCTGGCCGCGCTGGAGCACTACTGGCAGCAGGCATTCGAGATTTTCTTGCTGGGCGACGTGGAAGAGCTGTGGGAGAACCGGCCCGGCCCTGTGATCCGCCACTATGCCGACGTGCTCAACCAGGAGCTGCTCTTTGCCGAAGCTGCGCACCCCAGCCGCTTCGCCCGTTTCGTGGGCAACCACGATGACCAGTGGTATGACAGCAAGCAGGTAGAGCAGCACCTTGGATCCTATCTGGCCGGCCAGCCGGTGCTGGAAAGCCTGCGCATGGTGGTTCACGACCAAGGGCAGGAGCTAGGCCAGTTGATGTTCCTCCACGGCCACCAGGGCACGCCCGACTCCGAACGCTTTGCCCGCTGGTCAGCTTTGCTGGTGCGCTACGTCTGGCGGCCTGTGCAGCGCGCCTTCAACATTCCATCCAACACGCCCAGCACCAACTATGAGCTACGACAGAAGCACGAGCTGGCCATGTACAGCTTCGCCGCCAGCCGGCCGGGTCTGGTGCTTTTTGCCGGCCACACCCATCATCCTGTCTGGGAGGGCCTTAGCTTCGAGCAGGCCATGCAGCAGATGCCGATGCAGGTGCTGGCGGCCGGCGTGGATCCCACCTGGGTAGCCGAGCAAGTGGCGGGGGCAGTGACGCTGCCAGGCCGCAAGCCCAGCTACTTCAACAGCGGCTGCTGCGCCTACAGCGACGGCTCCATCACAGGCATCGAGATCGCCGACGGCGAGATTCGACTGGTGCGCTGGGCGGCCGGCGCGCCTCCCGGCCGCACGCTGCTCTTCAGCGCATCGCTGCGCTCGGTGCTGGCCGCGGTAGCTGGTTGAACGTTCCAAGGGATTAGCGCTTTGCGCAATTTGCAGCCATCATTTATAATGCATCGCGTCATAGCGGCTCCCAAGAATTGACATTTCTCGGAAGAAATGTCAAATCTTCACCAACTCACAACCCAACCCGACTCTTCTCAACGGATCAGTTGATTTTCCGGAGGCATTTCCATGAGCGAACAAGAGAACCCCACCCCGTCGGGCGCTGTGGCCGAGGGGCTGCGCAAGGCCAAGGAACTGACCGGCATGACGGTGCAAGGCGCACGCTCCACCGTGGACAGCGTGGCTGGCATGGCTGCTGGCGAGGCCAGCGCCACGGCCGAGGCGGCAGCCTCGGCCACGCAGGGCCTGTCTGAAACGCTGGGCGGCGCCACCACCCACGCCTTGCAGGGCATGGCCCACTCCACCGGCGCGCTGCTGGGTGGGGCCAAAGGCACAGCCGGCGGTCTGATCATGGCGGCGCAGATCATGGGCGGGGCCACGGTCGATGCGGCCAAGAGCCTGGCCGGCAGCACGACCAAGGCGGCCGGCGGTCTGGCTGATGGCTTTGCCGTGGCGCTGGACGACCAGGAGCAGGGCGCCGAACAGGTCAAGCACGCAGCCAGGGCCTTCATCCAGGAGACCTTCGACGCGACGGCCGGCGTTGCCTTTGGCGCGCTGGGCGGCACAACCACCGTGACGGGTGCGGTGCTGGGCGGCGTCAAGGGCGCGACCGTCGGCGCAGTGGAAGGCGCCAAAGCGGTCGTCGATGCCGGCGCCGATGTGGCTTTTTCGGTGGTCAAGGAAACCAGCAAGGGGCGTACCGAGGTTGCACGCCGTGTCTTGCGCCGCCCCAAGGATACGGCATAGCGTCACGAGTCGCGGAAAAGATGCGCTGAAAGAAAAACCCTCGCACATGCGAGGGTTTTTGTTAGCTACATTCAGTACACTGTAGATGAATTGACCGCACTGTTGCGATCTCATCTCTCCGGCTGCTCAGCCAGCCCATGAAAGACGTGGTCCGCCACCGGCTGCATGCCCAGCAGGTGCTCATCCACGATGCGGTCGATTAGCGCTTCATCCACGCGGTGGTACCAGATCCCGTCGGGGTAGACCACCAGAATCGGTCCTCGCATACAAACGCCGACACAGGGCGTCAGGCTGACTTTGACCCGCTGGGGGTTCATATAGTCGCCCAGCGCGCCCAACCGCTTGGTCAGATACAGCTCCAGGCGGCGGGCCCTTTGCTCGGGATCACAGTAATCGCTGTAATCGCCAGTGCAGATGAAGATGTGACGGCCGTAGGGGGCCAGGTAGGGGGCGTCGTCGTCCATGGTGTTCCTTCAAGAGCTATGGCGATCTACCGATTCGTCCATGGTCAGCTCACCGGCCAGCACTGCGGCTTCATAGGCCAGCGCCCAGCTAAAGAGTTGCGAGCGGGCCAGCCGCAGCTCTTGCAGCATCAGCCGGGCCAGCGCGCCGCCGTCAGCCAGAAAACCCGTATCGACATAATCTCGCTCGGTCTGTTGCCGGTCGTAGGCCACGCGCACGATGTCGGCCTGCCAGCCGCCGCGCTGCCAGGTCAGTTGGCCGTAGCTGGCGCGCGGGTCGCCGTCGAACGGCATGCCCACAGCGCCGACGTTGACCACCAGCGTGCCGTCCACGCGGCGCACCAGCGGCCAGTGGGTGTGGCCCACCACGAAGAGGGGCGCATGCGGCCGGCCCACCTGCAGGCGCAGCACCTCGTCGGGCGTCTCGGGGAAGATGCCGTCGCGCGTGCCGCGCATCGAGGCGTGGGCGATGCGCACCTCGCTGCCGTCGGGCGCCAGCAGGCTTTGTTGGAAGGGCATGGCCGCCAGGGCGGTCAACTGGCCGTTCAACTGCTGGCAGGTCCAGTAAGAGCTGCGGAACATCTCGAACTGCGGGCCGCTGCGGGCAGCCTCCGGTTGCGCTTGGTGCAGCACGTACTCCTCGTGGTTGCCCAGCACTGTCAGCCAACCGGCTGCGCGCTGCCGCTGCTGGATGAGCTCCAGGCATTCAGCCGGCCGCGGCCCGCGGTTGACGATATCGCCGGCTACCACGACCGCGTCCGGCTGCCACGCGTCGATGCTGGCCAGCGCGGCGTGCAGCGCGGCCAGGTTGGCGTGGATGTCGGCGAGAACGGCGAGTTTCATCGCGATCGGCTTGGGGACAAAAGATACGAGCGGCCTGGGAGAGGCCGCTCGCAAGATCAAACGGTTGAGGCGAGTATAGCGCGTTGGGGCGAGATGTCAAGCTCTGGCTACACGGGCCGGGAGGCCGCGCACTCGGCGCGCTCCTTCAGGCTACGGCCGGGGTGCTTCGCAAAGACCGGCCTGAGTGGCCAACCGGCTGATGGCTTAGGGCTGGCGTACTTCGGCTTCGACGGTCAACGTCGCGCCGCTGGCGAACTGCAAGGTGACGGGGAACTTTTCGCCTGCGTTCAGGTCGCGCGTCAGGCCGATCAGCATAACGTGGTAGCCGCCAGGTTTGAGCTCGACCTGGCCGCCGGCCGGCAGCTCGATGCCGCCCTCGACCTGCCGCATGCGCATCACGTCTCCTTCCATCGTAGTCTCATGGATCTCGACGGCGTTAGAGACATCGGCTTGAGCGGCTACCAGGCGATCGGCTGTGGCGCCGCCGTTGGCCAAAAGCATGAAGACGGCGCTGTTGGCGCCGCCATGCTGCATCTGCTGCTCATCGCCTTCCATGGGCATGCTGCCCATCATCTTGGCTGACCGCGCCCAGACGTTCTGGGCGCTGATGCCAGGGCTGCCGGCCGGCGCGGGCGCTGCCGGGGCTGTGGTGCAGGCTGCCGCCAGCAGGAGCAGAACCAGCAGGACTGTCAGGAGTCCGAAAGAACGAGTGAAAGGTGCGCTGTGAAACGGCATGGGAGTCTCCTCTCAAAGATGCATTTCTGCCTGGAGAAAGGTCAGAGCTTCATCCAGGTTCAGGAGTTGGCCGCCAAATCCGGTCTGGAATCGCTGCGCATCATCGGCGCTCTCGAAAGCCAGCACGGTCGGCGTGCAACAGACGGATACGGTGGGCGAGGCCAGGAATGTGGCCGTTCGCCCGTTGACTACGCGGCCACGGAGGAAGTCGGTCACCAGAAAGGCTGAGACGCTATCTTGCCAGCGGCTGAGCGCCATCAGGCCGCAGTGGGGGCAGCAGGCGCGGCGCTGGCTTCCGTCTGCCAGGTGGAGCACGACCTGGGTGCGCAGGCTGAGCGGCGCATAGCAGGCTATGCACGCGTCGCCGGCTTCAGCAGGCAGCGTGACTGGTTGCGCGCCGCCGCGCACCTTGCGTAGCTGGCCAGCGCGCTCCAGTTGATCCAAATCCCGATGGACGGTCATCGGCGAGACCTGGAGGGTTTGGGCCAGGGCGCCGATGGCGACGGACCCTTGCTGCTCGAGCATCTCGAGGATTGAGCGCTGGCGGTTGCTGAGCATCATGGCGTGATAGAAACGTGGGATTATCTCACAAACTGCACAGTTTATAGCATTGTTGGCCGATTGTGTCAAATCGCACCAGAAGACTGCCGGTGTATCTTGAGCCATTTCACATCTTTGCTCGCAAAACATGATCTATATCATTAGCCAAAACGAGAAAACCTGGTATGATAGTGACGTTTGTTTGACAAGCAGCTTTCAGTCTCTGGACGCCGGCAGGGTGTCCCGAGCTAGAATGATGAGGCGCTCCCATGAATTCACCCACTCACCCGGAGGTCTGGTTATGACCACATGGGGTTATCGCCACAGGGTGGTACTTGTCCTCCTTGCCGCACTGTTGCTTGCAAGCGCAGCCGCCCTGTTGACCGCGCGCCGGGCGTATGCGCAAGAGCCAACGCCCACTGCTTTTCCGATGGAAGAGGTCAATGAGGCCAATAGCGCCTGCCTGACGTGCCACCGGCAGGAGGGCTTGCACCTCACTTTCCCATCAGGCGAGGCGCTGCCCGTGACCGTCGATGCCTCGGTGTTGGCGGGTTCGGTGCATGCGTCGTTGGATTGCCAGGCCTGCCACACCGACATCGCCGGCTATCCCCACGGCCAGCCCCCGGTGCAGAACCCGCGCGACCTGCAGGTTTACTACAGCCAGGGCTGTGCGAACTGCCACGCTGAGCAGGCGCAACAGCAGGTGGACAGCGTGCATGCCCAGGTGCGAGCGGCCGGCGTCAACGAAGCCGCGGTCTGCGCCGACTGTCATGGCAGCCATGACGTGCAACCCATCAGCCGTGCCAAGCATCCCGAAGTGCCGCTAACCGCCTCGGCCGAGATCTGCCAGCAGTGCCACAGCGGCATCTACGAGCAGTTCAAGGCCAGCGTTCACGGCGAGGCGCTGTTGTCGGGCAATCCCGACGTACCCACTTGCATCACCTGCCATCCTGCGCACACGGCAGCCGATCCGCGCACGCTGGCTTTCCGCTTGCAGTCGCCGGAGATGTGCGGCAGTTGCCACGCTGACAAAGCGCTGATGGCCAAGTATGGCATCTCCACCGATGTGTTCGATAGCTACGTGGCTGATTTCCATGGCACGACCGTGATGCTGTTCGAGAAGACGCATCCGGGCCAGGCGACCAACAAGGCCGTGTGCATCGACTGCCACGGCGTGCATGATATCGCACCCGCCACCCACAACAGTGAACTGATCCAGGCCAAGATACTGCCGCGCTGTCAGGAGTGCCATCCTGACGCGACGGCCAACTTCGCCGCCAGTTGGTTGGGTCACTATGCGCCTAACTTCGAGACGGCGCCCATGGTGACGGCGGTAACCTGGTTCTATCGCATCCTAATCCCCATGGTGATCGGGTTCTTCGTGGTCTACATTGCCCTGGACGCCTACCGGCACATCAAGGATCGGCGCGCCAGACGCAAGGAGGTGCAAGCATGAGCGACAGCACGAAACGCCACGTGCGGTTCCTGGTCAGCGATCGGGTGCTGCACCTGCTGCTCCTGGCGTCGTTCACCGTGTTGGCCCTCACGGGCCTGGTGCAAAAGTATGCCGACTTCACCATTTCGGTGAGCTTGATTCGGGCCATGGGCGGCATCGAGCAGACGCGCGTCATCCATCACACGGCCGCGGTCATCCTGATCCTGACCTCGATTGCCCATGCCGTGCAGGTAGGCTACCGCCTCTACGTGCAGCGCAAATCGATGTCGATGCTGCCGACTCTGGGAGACGTGACCGACTTCGTGGCGGCCATCAAGTACAACATCGGGCTGAGCAAGCAACGCCCTCATTTTCCCCGCTTCAACTTCATGGAGAAGGTCGAGTACTGGGCAGTGGTCTGGGGCACGGTGCTGATGACCCTGACCGGCTATGTGCTGTGGAATCCGGTGCTTGTCACCCAATTCCTGCCCGGCGAAGTGGTGCCCGCGGCGAAGATTGCCCACGGCATGGAGGCGGTGCTGGCCGTATTGTCTATTTTGATCTGGCACGTCTACTACGTGCATGTCAAAGTCTTCAACAAGAGCATGTTCACCGGCCATCTGACCGAAGAGCAGATGGAAGAGGAACATCCGCTGGAGTTGGAGCGGATTCGTCAGGGCCGGGTCTGGCGGCCGCCGGCTGCGGAGCGGCGCTATAGCCGGCTCAAGCTCTACGCGCCGCTGGCCACGCTTTTTGTGCTGGTGTCGGTGTTAGGCACCTGGCGCTGGCTGACAGCCGAAACCACAGCCATCACCACCGTGCCGCGCGCGGCGGTCGAAGAACGCGTCTACCAGCCGGTGGGCCTTGCGCCGCGCACCGTCAGCCTGACCTCTACGCCGCGGCCCACGCCGCTCAGCGTGCTCAGCGTTGCTGGCAGCCCGACCGATGAAGCGCCAGGGGAAACGACGCCCGCTGCGCCGGCCACAGGACCCGGCGTGATCCCGCACTCGATCGGGCCAGAGCGCGCCCAATGCCTGCTGTGTCACGCCACCGACAGCACGATGAGCCCGGCGCCGGCCAGCCATGCGGGCTTTGCCGTCGAGCAGTGTACCACGTGTCACGCCGTGGGCGAGGCGCAGCCGGCTGCTACACCGGCGATGGAGACGCCTGCTGCGCCAGCCGGCGGGCCGGCGGCCATCCCGCACTCGATTGGGCCGGAGCGCGCCCAATGTCTGCTGTGCCATGCCACCGACAGCACGATGAGCCCGGCGCCAGCCAGCCATGCCGGCTTTGCCGTTGAGCAGTGTACCACCTGCCACGCCGTGGGTGAGACGCAGCCGGCCGACGCAACGCCTGCGGCGTCACCGGCGCCGGCCGACAGCACGCCGGCGCCCTCGGCCATGCCCATCATCCCGCACACCATCGCGGGTGACTGGGCGCAGTGCAGCCTGTGCCACGCCATCGAAGGAGGTATGCGGCCCATGCCGGTCAGCCATGCCGCTTTTGAGGAAGCGCAGTGCCAGAGCTGTCACCAGACTGGAGGTGACCAATGAGCGCCCGTGTCCTGCTGGTGCGCCTAAGCGCGCTGCTTGGGCTGGCCTTCTTGCTGGCCGTGGTTTTCCTGCCAGGCCAGGCCCTGGCCCAAGCCCCTGAGCCGCATCAATTCATCCAGGAATACAACGGTCCTGCCACGTGCGAGGCCTGTCATGGCAACGTGACCGACCAGGTGATCCACAGCGTCCACTACTCGTGGGAAGGCAAGATGGACCATTACAGCCCGGTGTCTGGCAGCATCGCCCGCATCAACTGGCTGGGCATACTCAACGAGAAGCTCGATATTCCCGGCGGCTGCGGCCGCTGCCACGTCGGCAGCGGCGCGCTGCCCAAGCCCGCCGACCAGGTGACAGCCGAGGACAAGGCCGGCATCGACTGCCTGATCTGCCACTCGCCGGTGTACGACACCAGCCTGCGCTTTCCGGTGCAGGATGAGAGCGGCGCCTGGACGCTGACGCAGGATCGCACCTTGCTCAGCGCGCGCCAGGCCCAGCGCCCTACCAGCGAGAACTGCCTGCTTTGCCACCAAAACGTGGGCGGCGGGCCGATGCTCAAGCGTGGGGTGGACTTCTCGCCGGTGGCGGATAAACACGGCGAGGCCAGCAAAGCTGACGTTCACGCCGACGCGGGCATGGCCTGTGTGGACTGCCACGCCTCACAGAACCACAAGGTGCTGGGCTTCGGCCCTGACCTATGGAGCCGCGACCTGCCCGATCAACGGCTGACCTGCGATAGCTGCCATACCGCCGCGCCCCACAGCGACCCGCTGCTCAACGACCAGCACGTTCGCCTGGACTGCCGCGCCTGCCACGTGTTGGGTACTGGCGGCTTGATCGAGCGCGATTGGACCGCTGAACCGGTCTATGATCCGGTGACCGAACTGTACTCGCCGGTCGATGACGTGCGTGCGCCCAACTCGGTGCAGCCGATCTACCTCTGGCACAACGGCGCTGCGGCTGAGCCGGGCCAGCCTTGGCCAGGCAGCCGTTCGGATCTCACCGCCCGCATCCAGCCCTTCAAGCTGTTTACCGCCACAGTGCCCAGCGACGCCGACAGCGGCCAGCCGGTTCCCCTCAAGTTGGACACATTCTACACACAGGGCAACCTGGAGCGGGCGATCCGTCTCGGCGCTGACCAGTCGGGCATGGACTACAGCGGAGATTGGCAACCCAAAGAGATGACCGTTCCGTTGCAGATCAGCCACGGCGTGGTGGGCAAGCAGGATGCCCGCGCTTGCCAGGATTGCCACGTGCCGGACGGCATCGTGGACTTCGCCAGCATGGGCTACACCCCGCAGGAGGTGGCCGTGCTGACCAGCATCAGCGCCGAGGGCGCCGGCCAGCGCCAACCCTTGCAGATGGCGGTGGTGATCCCGGCTGCCCAGCCGCTGCCCACGCCGGTGCTGCTGTCTGGCAACCTGGAAGCAGCCCGCGGCTTTGGCGTGCGCATTCCGTGGAACCCGTTCCTGGTGCTGTTGGTGTCCATCGGTATCCTGGGCGGCGGGGGCTACTGGCTGTATCGCCAGAAGCCGGCCGCGCCTGGGCCGTCCGAGCAGGCGGCGCACTCGGCGCCTCCGAGCGAGGCCGTGCTTGCTGCTGAGCCGCCGGCCGCCGCATCCGTTGCCGGCAGTGGGGAAGAGCCGCCCCATCCGCCGGCTTCATAACCCGTAGGTCCGGCTACCAGCCGGACACCGCCGCTTGCAAGGGTGTCACGTTGGTAACGTGACCTACGCTTGCTTGCACGGGTGTCACGTTGGTAACGTGACCTACGCTTGCTTGCATGGGCGTCACGTTGGCAACGTGACCTACGCTTGCTGTGACGCTCTGTTCAGGGAAGTTCCGGCCCCGGATGAAATCCTTCATCCGGGGCCGCATCCTTGTGGGGACTGGCGGGTTTTGGTCTGTGCGATTCAGCATGCTCCACGTTCCCCGAGCCGATCATGTCCCCAACCACCACCCGCCAAACCTCCCCACTGACCCGCGGGCGTGCTGCCGTTACAGCCATACAGGCTCATTACGCGCCGGCCATCTTCATCGGTTTGAGCTACATGGCCATCACCACCATGTGGACGCTGTACAGCGCCTACGTGCCGGTG